>Ga0316576_10001531_pt1 | contig 12514 bp, 10 predicted proteins | sample S0NA_FD_203075 | JGI IMG/M metagenome (GOLD analysis project Ga0316576, IMG submission 203075) | Rhizosphere microbial communities from salt marsh grasses in Alabama, United States - S0-2_050615r3r5 | ecosystem: Host-associated > Plants > Roots > Rhizosphere | place: USA: Alabama | collected... | reverse complement strand
GCCCGGGTTGGGGAGCGGGCCCTTGTCCACCTGGACGATGTCGCGCCAGCCGAGTCGGGCCAGGTGCCAGGCCAGGCCGTTGCCGACGATGCCGGCGCCGACGATGACGACGCGGGCGCGGTTCGGAAACTCCACGGATCACCTCGGAACTCGGTCGGGGCTTGCCAGGGGCGGCCGGCGCGAGCCGTCGCCGCCACGCCTCGCGGGTACAGTATGGAGACCCCGGCGGCCAGGCCCACCGTCCCAACCGACCCGTCCGGACGGGGACCATTCGTCACCGGCCGCGAGGGTTGCCGACGTGAAGATCGCCGTCATCGGGTCCGGCCTGATCGGGCTCTCCACCGCCTACAGCCTGGCGCGGCGTGGCGCCGAGGTCGTGGTCCTGGGGGACCGCGCTCCGGGAAGCGGCGCCTCGGGCAACAACGCCGGCTGGGTCGTGCCGGCGGAGAGCGGCCCGGTGCCCGGGCCCGGGATCATCCTCCAGACGATGCGGTGGATGCTCAAGCCGGACAGCCCGGTCTACGTCCGGCCCGCGGCCAGCCCGTCGTTCATCCGGTTCATGACCGGCATGCTGCGCGCCTGCAACACGACCGCGTACCGGCGTGCGTACGAGGCGACCAGCCGGCTCGCGGCGGGCACCATGGATGCGCTGGACGCCTGGGTGGCGGACGGCCTGGCGTTCGAGATGCATGCGGGCGGCGAGATCCGCGCCTACCTCGACCCGGTCGAGCTGGAGCAGGCGAAGGGCGACCTGGCGGCTGCCGAACGCGCCGGCTTCGAGCCGGCGGCGCTCACCGGCGACGAGGCCCGCGTGCTGGTCCCCGAGCTGTCCGACGGGGTGGTCGGCGGGATCCGCTTCCCGAACGAGCGCCACGTCCAGCCGGCCACCCTGGTGGCGGCGCTCGTCGGCCGGCTGGGCAGCCTGGGCGTCCGCTTCTCGGACGGGGCCGTGACCGGGGCCTGGGCGCTGCCGTCCGGGGGCGTGGAGCTGCGGAGCCGGTTCGGGAACGAGCGCGCCGACGCCCTGGTGATCGCCGCCGGCGCCTGGTCGGCGAGGGTGGCCGGCCTGCTCGGCGTTGCGCTGCCCGTCCGGCCCGGCAAGGGCTACAGCGTGGACTACGTGCCCGCGCAGCTCGCGATGCAGCCCGTCGTGATGCTGTCCGAGGCGCATTGCGCCGTGACGCCGCTCGACGGGGCCACGCGCGTCGCCGGCACCATGGAGTTCGGCGGGCTCGACGAGCGGATCTCGCCGGTCCGGCTGGCGGCGATCCGCCGGGCGCCCGGGCGCTACTTCCGCTCGTGGGATCCCGATGCGCCGTCGCTCGAGCCGAGCGCGGGGCTGCGCCCGATGACGCCCGACGGCCTGCCGGTCATCGGACGGCTCCGGCCGTTCCAGAGCGTGTACGTGGCGAGCGGCCACGCGATGCTGGGCCTGACGCTGGCCCCGCGAACGGGGGCGCTGCTGGCCGACATGATCCTGGACGGCGCCGACCCGGACGTCCTGGGTCCGTTCAGCCCCCGCCGCTTCGGGGCCTGACCACCGCCCGGCTGGACCGCCCTCCTCGGGCGGACCGAGGGCTGGGAAGCCAGCCGCCGGTCACCCGGACCAGGCCCGGCCATTGCCATAATGCCGTATTATGAATGAGCCGCTCCGGACGGCAGGTGGTGGCATTCCCCGCAGCGCGAGGATGGCATGGGCGGTCGCGCGGTCAACGAGGCGCGGCGGACGGCGCAGCGCGAGCGGATCCTGGCAGCGGCCGAGCGGCTGCTGGTCACCCACGGCGTCGAGCGGAGCCGTCTGCGCGACGTCAGCGAGGCTGCCGGCGTCTCGGTCGGCACCGTCCAGCACTACTTCGACACCCGCGCGCGGCTGATCGCCGAGCTGTTCGACTGGTCGGCGGAGCGCCGCCTCAACGCCTGGCTCGAGGCCGCTCCGACGGACGGGGATCCATGGCAGCGCCTCACCTCGCTGCTGTACGCGTCCCTGCCCGAGCCGCTCCTGTGGCGGAGCCGGATCTGGATCGAGTTCTGCGCCATGGCCCGGGACGACGAGCTGCGGGGCAAGCTGGACCGCTTCTACGACGCGTGGCGCCCTCCCTTCCGGGCGGCGATCGAGGACGGGATCGCGGCCGGCATGTTCCACCCGATCTGGCCGGTCGCGGACATCGTCGACCTGTTCATCATCTTCGGCGACGGCGCGTCCGTCGGCGTCTCGCTCGGCGCGCCGGGGGTGACCTGGGAGCAGCTGCGCCGGCTCCTGCTGCAGACGGCGCGGGTGGCCCTGGGCATCGGGCCGGACACGAGCACGGTGTCCCCGGACAGCACGACGGGCTCCCGTGTCGCGGCCTCGGTGCCGGGAGCCGGCCATGGCGGGTGAGCGCGCGACCGGGCCCGGCGGCGGCGCGCCGGTGTGGCCCGGCCTGGTCGGTGGACGCTACCAGCCGCTGACCCGCCCGGAGATGGAGCGCATCCACGGCGCCGTGCTGGGCGTGCTGGAGCGGATCGGGATCGCCGACCCCATCCCGTCCATGGCCGAGCTGGTCACCGGGGCCGGCGGCTGGCTCGACGCCGACGGCCGGCTGCACTACCCGCGCTCGCTGGTCGAGGACGTCATCGCCCGGGCACCCCGGCGGTTCGTGCTCCCCGGGCAGGACCCGGTGCATGACCTGGAGGTCGGCGGGGGCCGGGTGCACACCGGGACCGCCGGCGCGGCGCCGCTGATCACGGACTTCGAGACGGGGCGGCATCGGCCGACCACGATCATCGACCTGTACGACATCGCACGGCTCGTGGACAGCCTCGACCACCTCCACTTCTACTGGCGATCGGTCGTCGCGCGCGACCTGCCCGACGCGGCCGCGATCGACCTCAACACCGTGTACGCGTGCATGCAGGGCACCACCAAGCACATCACGGCAAGCTTCAGCACCGGCGCCGGCGTGGGGGCCGCGGTCGAGATGCTCGACCTGCGGCTGGGCGGCCCGGGCACATTCCGGGACCGCCCGTTCTGCTCGATCGCGTGCACGCACGTGGTCCCGCCACTCCGGTTCGCCACCGACGCCTGCGAGGCGATGGAGGCCGCGGTGCGGGCGGGTATGCCGGTGGGCATCGTGTCGTCGCCGCTCGCCGGCGCCACCAGCCCGGTCACGCTCGCCGGCACCATCGTCCAGACGCTGGCCGAGAGCCTGGGGGGCCTGGTCTTCTGCCAGCTGATCGACCCGTCGAGCCGCGCCCTCCTGGGGACCTGGCCGTTCCTGTCGGACCTGCGGACGGGAATGATGTCCGCCGGCAGCCCGGAGAACGGGCTGATCGTGGCAGGCTGCGCGCAGATGGCCGGGTTCTACGACCTGCCCAGCAGCGTGCCGGCCGGCATGACCGACGCCAAGCTGCCGGACGCCCAGTCGGGCGCTGAGAAGGCGGCCACCGCCGTCCTGGCGGCCAACGCCGGCGCCAGCCTGATCTGCGAGGCCGCCGGCATGCAGGCGAGCCTGCTGAGCACGGCGTTCGAGGCGTACGTCATCGACGACGACATGCTGGCGGCCGTCCAGCGCACGGTCCGCGGCATCGAGGTCACCGAGGAGACGCTGGCCGTCGACATGATCGACGAGGTCGTCCACGACGAGGGCCACTTCCTGGGCCACCCCGAGACCCGGCGACGCATGCGCCGGGACTTCGTGTACCCGGCCGTCGGCAGCCGCGAGGGGCCGGTCGCCTGGGAGGCGGAGGGAGGGAAGGATGTCCGGGATCGGGCACGCGAGCGGGTCCGGACGATCCTGCGCTCCCACTATCCCGACCACATCGCCCCGGAGCTGGACGACCGGATCCGGGCCGCCTTCGACATCCGGCTGCCACGTGAAGCCATGATCCCGGGCACGGGTCGCTGGTCGTGACCGAGCCCGCACCAAGCGCCAGGAGGACAGGACGTTGAAGTCGACGGCACGCGTTGTCATCGTGGGCGGGGGCGTGATGGGGATCAGCCTCCTCTACCACCTGGGGCTGGAGGGCTGGACGGACACGATCCTGGTGGAGAAGAACGAGCTCACATCCGGATCCACGTGGCACGCGGCCGGCCAGTGCCCGAGCTTCATCGCGAACTACAACCTGGCCAAGGTCCACGCCTACAGCAACGACCTGTATGCGCGGCTGGAGGAGATGACCGGCGAGGCGACCGGCTGGCGCGGGGTCGGCGGGATCCGGTTTGCGACGACGCCGGAGGAGCTGGACCACTTCAAGCGCGTCGAGGGGGTCGCGGCGAACATCGGCTTCCGGATGCAGCTGATCGGGACGGACGAGATCCGCCGCATCAACCCGTTCGTCACCACCGAGGGCGTGCTGGCCGGCGCCTGGACCCTGGACGACGGCTACGTGGACCCCTCGAGCGCCTGCAACGCGATGGCGATGCTGGCCACCAATCTCGGCGGCACGATCAGCAAGTTCAACCGGGTGACCGGCATCGAGCAGCTCCCGGGCGGCGAGTTCCTGGTCCGGACCGAGAAGGGCGACATCACCGCCGAGCACGTGGTCAATGCCGCCGGCTGCTATGCCGACCGGGTGAGCGCCTGGCTGGGCGTCCAGACGACGTTCGCCAACATGAAGCACCAGTACCTGGTGACCGAGACGATCCCGGAGTTCGTCGATCGCGACGTCGAGATCCCGGTGATGCGCGATCCGTATCCGTCCGCCTACTACCGCCAGGAGATCAAGTCCGGCCTCATCGGCATCTACGAGGGCGCCGACACCCGCGAGGCCTGGGCGGAGAGCGGCGGCCCGTCGTGGGACGCGGCCAACGAGCTGTTCCGGCCCGAGTGGGATCCGATCACCCCCCACCTGGAGCGGGTCATGGAGCGGATGCCCGTGTTCAACAAGGTGGGCATCAAGAAGATCGTCAACGGCGCCATCTCCCACACGCCCGACAGCAACCCGCTGGTCGGTCCGGCGCCGGGAGTCCGCAACTTCTGGCTGGCCACCGGCACCGGGATCGGGATCGCCCAGGGGCCTGGCTGCACGAAGTACCTGGCCCAGTGGATGGTCCACGGGGCGGCCGAGATCAACATGCTGGGCATGGACCCGCGGCGGTTCGGCGACTTCGCGGACCAGGCGTACACGTCGGCCAAGGCGCACCGCGAGTACGTCGACATGTACCGGCTCATCCCGCCCGGCGAGGAACGGCCGGAGGGCCGCCCGGCGAAGGCATCGCCCCTCTACGACCGGCTCAGGGGCAAGGGCTGCGTGTTCACGGAGGGCTACGGCTGGGAGCGCCCGAAGTGGTTCTCGCTCGACGGACGGGAGGAGGTCTGCAGCTTCCGCCACAACAACCTGTTCGAGGTCGTGGCCGCCGAGTGCCGCGCGGTCCGCGAGCGGGTCGGGATCATGGAGCTCCCGAGCTTCGCCAGCTACGAGGTGTCCGGCCCCGACGCGGCGGCCTTCCTCGACCGCCTGTGCGCCAACCGCATGCCCCGCCGCGACGGGGGCATCGTGCTCGCCCACGCGCTCGATGACCGGGGGCGCTACCTGACCGAGTTCACCGTGACCCGACTCGCGCCGGACCGGTTCTTCGTGCTGTCGGGCGCCGTCGCCCACCAGCGCGACCTGGACCTGTTCCGCTTCTCCAAGGGCTCGGACGAGACGGTCGACATCGTTGACGCCAGCGAGGCGTGGACGACGCTCATCGTGGCCGGCCCGCGGTCACGCGAGCTGCTCGCGACACTGACGCCGACCGATCTCGGCAGCGCGGCCTTCCCGTGGCTGACCGGCCGCGAGATCGAGGTGGCCGGGATCCCCGTGCGCGCCCTGCGCGTGAACTACGTGGGCGAGCTGGGGTGGGAGCTGCACGTCCGCATGGAGCACGTGGTGGCGCTGTACGACGCCGTCTGGGCTGCCGGGGAGCCGTTCGGGATCGCGGACTTCGGGCTGTACGCGATGAACAGCCTGCGGATGGAGAAGGCCTACCCGGGCTGGGGCGTGGAGCTCACCAACGAGATCACGCCGGTCGAGGCCGGGATGCTGCGGTTCGTCAAGCTGGACCACGAGTTCACCGGACGGGCGGCGGTGGAGGCCGCGCTCGAGCAGGGAGCCGCGACCCACCTCGTCTACTTCGAGGCGGAGCCGACCGACTCCGACGTGGCCGGCGGCGAGCCGCTGTTCGCCGGCGACAGGGCAATCGGGGTCACCACCTCGGGGGGCTTCGGGCACGCGACCGGGAAGAGCCTCGGCTTCGCCTATGTCGACCACGGGTACGAGACCCCCGGAACCCGGCTCGAGGTGGAGCTCATCGGGCAGCGGCTCCCGGCGACGGTGCTGGACGCCGCCGCCTGGGACCCGGACAACGAGCGCCTGCGCGCCTGAGCAGCCGGCACCGGCCGGCGGGGAGCGCGAAGCCCGCGCCGGCCGGACCCCGTCAGGGGACGGTGACGCCGCCGTCGTCCTCGGTCCAGGTGATGTCGCTGTCCACGGAGAGCACCCCCGGGACCATCGCCGTGAACCGCGCGATCAGCTCGGCGGTGGAGCGCTTGATGACGGCCGCCGAGATCCGGGCCACGCCGCGGTCGACGCTGACGGTGAACTTGGCCGGGTCGAGCCACATCGTCCGGATGATCACGTCGTTGCGGATGGCCTGGGCCAGCTCCTCGTCGCTGCGCACGAACGCCCGGATCAGGTCGGCCCGGGTGACGATGCCCAGCAGGCTGCCATCGGCGTCCACCACCGGCAGCCGGTTCACCTGGTGCTCGGTCATGATCTCGGCGGCCTTGCGAACCGCCCGGTAGGGCTCGATGGTCAGGGCCGGCGAGGTCATCGCCTCGCCGGCGGTTCGCGCGTCGACCTTGGACTGGTGGGCCTTGGCCTGTCGCCTGGACTCGTGCCCGGCCTGGGCGCGCCTGGTCGACGACGGGCTCGGATGGCCGGCCTCCTTGACCAGCAGGTCGCCCTCGGAGACGACCCCCACCACCCGGCCCGCGTCGTCGACAACGGGGAGGCCGCTGATCCCGTGCTCGACGAGAAGACGGGCCACCTCGCTCAGCGGGGTCTCAAGGCCCACGGTGAGGACCGACCGGGTCATCACCTGCTCAACCGACTGCATCATGCCTCCTCGAAGGATCGCTCACCGTGCTCCCGGCCCCCCGGATCCCACCGGGCGGGTGACGGGGTCAGGCGCCGGGCTGCGCCTGGGCCGGCGCGGCCCGGCCCCCCTCGCGACGCCGCTCGAACCAGTCGCGGACCCACCGGACCAGGCCCGCGAAGCCGGTCGGCCAGTAGACCATCACCAGGATGAGGACGATGCCGTAGAGCACCAGGTGGAGACCCGGCAGGTTCGCGAACTGGGTCCGCAGGAGCTCGACGCCGATCGTCAGCGGGAACGCGATGATGGCCGGCCCCCACAGCGTCCCGCGCCCGCCGATGTAGGCGACGGCGAGCACCTCGACCGTATGCGAGGTCAGCATCACGTCCGGCGTGAGGATGCCGTAGTAATGGGCGTAGAAGCCGCCCAGCACCCCGGCGAACGCGCACGACAGGGTGAAGTTCACGACCAGGAACAGGGTCGGGTTGATGCCCGACGCCTTGGCGGCCTGCAGGTTCTGGCCGATCGCCCGGAACGCGAGGCCCAGGTCGGAGCGGGTGACCGCCGTGAGCACGCCGAGCGTGATCACCAGCAGCCCCAGGATGACGTAGTAGTAGGGCAGGTTGTCCGAGGTGTCGAGCAGCAGCGGCACGTTGAGCCCGAGGGAGCCCCGGGTGATCTCGGTCATGTTCCGGGCCAGCCCCATCAGGGCGAGGCCCACGAACCAGGTCATGACCGCCGCGTAGATCCCGCGCAGGCGGAGGGTCAGCATGCCGGTCAGCAGCCCGATGAACCCGGCGCTGACCCCGCCGGCCACCATGCCGATCCAGGGCGAGATCCCGAGATTCGCGGCCAGCAGGCCGGAGGTGTAGGCCCCGACCCCGACGAAGGCCGCGAAGCCGAAGTTGACGATGTTGATGTAGCCGGCGGTGAAGTCGAACGCCACCGCCATGGCCGCCATCAGGGCGGCGCCGACCAGCCAGCGCTGGTAGTCCTGGCCGGTGAACGGCGGGATGAACGGCAGCACCACGGCGAACACGAGCAGCGCCACCGAGGCGATCGCGGTCGTCCGCCGGGCGCGCGGGCGGGACTGGTTGGTGTCGGCCACCGGAGTGGCGCGCTCGGTGCTCACTGCTCCCACACGCCTTTCACTTCACTGCCGAACAGGCCCGATGGCTTGAACAGCAGGATCAGGATGATGAACCCGGTGGGCAGGACATCGACCCAGCCCAGGCCGACGTAGTACACGGCGAGCGTCTGCAGGAACGCCACGATGAACGCGCCCACGATCGCCCCCTGGACGTTGCCCAGGCCGGCCAGGATCACGACGTACCACGCGAGGTACAGCGGCTGGACGCCGACGTCCGGGAAGGACGGGAACATGAACAGGAGCGCCGCCCCGGCCAGCGCCGCGAGCGCGCAGCTCAGGCCCATGGTCAGCATGAACACGCGGTTGAGACCGATGCCGGCCATCTGGGCGCCGGTCTCGTCCTGGGAGACCGCCCGCATGGACCGGCCGGTCCGCGTCCGCTGGAGGAACACGGCGAACACCGCCAGCGTGACCATCGCGATCACGAACACCATCGCGCGGTCGACGGAGATCGGCACGCCCAGGATCTCGATGGGCTTCACGTCCCAGTAGCGGGTGATGCCGCGGAAGTCGTTGCCGAACAGGAGGCGGTTGCCGTTGACCAGCACCACGGAGACGCCCGCCGTGAGCAGGAAGGTGTTCATCACCCACTGGTCCCGGCTGCGCTTGCGAAGCGGCCGGAACAGGAGGCCCTCCATGAGCACGCCGCAGCCGAACCCGACGATCGCGGCCACCACCATGCCGGGGAACGGGCCGACCACCTGGACCAGCGCCGCATCGGGGTTCTCGAGCATCCAGTTCTGGATGGGCGTGAACACGGTGAACGCCACGAGCGAGCCGATCATGAAGAACTCGCCATGGGCGAAGTTGGGGATGTTCATGACCCCGAACACGAGCGCGAGCCCGCCGGCCATGAGGGCCCACATCCCGCCGGTGACGAGCGTGTCCACGACGATCGAGGGCTGGACGAAGACGAACGCCACCATCGCCAGCACGACCAGGCCGATCACGATCCACGTGAACGACAGGAAGCGCTTCGCGAGCGGGACGGAGCGGAGGTTGGTTGCGGTGGTCATTCGCTCAGATCCCCAGGTAGGCTTCCTGGACATGGGTGTTCCCGAGCAGCTCCTGCCCGGTCCCCTCGAGGACGATCCGCCCCTGCTCGAGCACGTACGCGCGATCCACGAGGTGGAGCGTCGAGTTCACGTTCTGCTCGACGAGGAGGATGGTCACGCCGCGCTCGTGCAGCTGCTTGAGCGCCTCGAACGCGGTGAGGGTCGCCATCGGGGCGAGGCCGAGCGACGGCTCGTCGACGAGCAGCAGCGAGGGTGAGGGCATCAGCCCCCGCCCGATCGCGAGCATCTTGCGCTCGCCGCCGCTGAGCGTCCCGGCCAGCTGGTTGCGCCGCTCGAACAGGCGCGGGAACAGCTCGAACACGAGGTTGATCGTGGTCTCGATGTGCGCCTTGTCCTTGACCGTGTGGGCGCCCACGAGCAGGTTCTCGTAGACCGACATCGCCGGGAACAGGTTGAGGTTCTCGGAGACGTACCCGACGCCGATCGTGCTCACCTTGTGGGGCGGCACGCCGATCAGCGACTGGCCCCGGAAGGTGAGGGACCCGCCGTGCGGCGGCAGGAACCCGGCGATGGTCCGGAGCGTGGTCGTCTTGCCGGCTCCATTGGGGCCGAGGAGCGCGACGAACTCGCCCTCCTGCACGTGCAGGTCCACCCCCCACAGCACCTGCAGGAGATCGTAGCCAGCTTCGATGCCGGTGAGTTGGAGCACCCTTCCCTCCCGCAGCTCAGAGGATGTAGTTGGTGCCGAGGTAGGCCTCGCGGACCCGCTCGTCCTGGGCCACCGTCGCCGCGTCGCCGTGCGCGATCAGCTCGCCGTACTGCAGGACGGAGAGGCGGCCACAGAGATCGAGGATCAGCCGCATCACGTGCTCGACCATCACGATGGTGGTCCCATCGGCCTGGATCCGGCGCAGGAGGACGGCGATGTCGACCAGCTCGCTGGGCGTCAGGCCCGCGGCGAACTCGTCGAGGAGCAGGAGCTTGGGGTGACTGGCCAGCGCGCGGGCGAGGTCCAGTCGCTTCAGCTGGAGCGCGTTGAGATGCGACGCGAGCGTGCTGACCGGCCGCGGGAAGTCCACGTACCGGAGCATCTCGACGGCCCGCGTTGCCACCTCGGCGTGGCGCAGGTGCGGGTCGCCGAAGGTCGCCGCGACCACGACGTTGTCCATGACCGTCATGCCGGGGAAGGGTCGCGGGATCTGGAACGTCCGGCTGACCCCCAGGCGGCACATCCGCTCGGCGGGCAGGCCGGTGGTGTCCCGCCCATCGAACGTGATGGTGCCCGCGTTCGGGCGCGAGGCGCCCGCGAGGCAGTTGAGGAGCGTCGACTTGCCGGCCCCGTTGGGACCGATCAGCCCGAAGATCTCGCCTTCCTCGACCGAGAACGTGACGTTGTTGACGGCGGTCAGGCCGCCGAATCGCTTGGTGACACCGGAGAGCTCAAGGAGCGCCATACGCCTCTTCGCCAGGGTGGCCGGGGGGCCGGGGCGAGCCCGACCCCCCTCGTGGCTGATGGTTGGGACGTGCGATGGGTCAGGGCTTCTGCTGGATGTTGCCCTTGGCCACCTCGGGCGGCCAGACCACGGTGGGCTCGCCGTCCATGTACTGCAGGGCGGGGAAGATGTAGTGGCCCTTGCCGACGACCGGGTCGGGGATCGAGTCCTCCGCGTAGTCGTAGTTGGACATGATGATCCCGTCGGTGTAGGTCAGCTGGCCGGTCCAGAGCTCGTCCTGTGCGGTCTTGTAGAGCGTCTCGCTCGTGATCTCGCACTGCTCGGCAAGCGTCTGGTTCATGATCTTGATGAAGAAGTTGGAGAAGTCGTAGGACAGGCCGGCCGCAGACGGGCTCGGCTTGCTGCCGAACTTGGCCTCGTAATCGGCCGCGAACTTCTGGGCCTCGTCGGACGCGAACTGCGGGATCTGGTCCACGACGTAGTTCGACGCCGAGCCACTCAGCTTGTACCAGTCGCCGATCCAGCCGAGGCCGTCGGCAACCACGAGAGCCTTGATCCCGGCGTCATCGACACCCTTGAGGAACGAGGCGATCGAGGCGGGGATGGTGGTCGTGCCGGCGATGAGCGGCACGTTGTCGTTCTTGTAGCGCGAGATGATCGCGGAGAAGTCGGTCTGGGTGGTCGGGAAGTAGTCCTCGCTGACCACGGTCCAGCCGACCGCGCCGAGCTGGTCCGTGAGGCCGCCGCCGAAGGAGCGACCCCAGTCGGTGTCCTCGCCGTAGATGGCGACCTTCTTCTCGGCAGGGGTGTAGCTCCCGGCCGTGATCGCGTCCTCGATGGCCTGGACGTATCCGATGGTGAGCTTGGCGGGATCAGGCCAGCCCTTGCTGGTCCAGTAGCCGTACTTCGCCCGGTCGCTGTTGAACGTCTCGTTCACGACGCCGGTGGCGCCCATCGCGAAGAAGTGCGGGATCTGGTACTTCGCGGTGATCTCCATCTGGGCGACGGCGACGGAGCTGTGCCAGCCGAGGAGGCCGGCGATGATGTTCTGGCCGACCACGGCCTGCTCATAGGCCGCCGCACCCTTGGCGGGGTCCGACTGGTCGTCGATGTAGACCGGCTCGATGGTGTACGGGCCGACCTTCCAGCCGATCGCGTCGAACGCCATCGACGAGGCGTTCTTCATCTCCTCGCCGGTGAGGGCGTTGGGTCCGGTGAACGGCCCCTCGATCCCGATCTTGATGGTCGCCGCGGCGGGCTCGGTGCAGCCCGACGAGCCCGTGTCGCTCGAGGCGGCCGGGGCGGTCGTGGCGGCGGGGGCCTCCGGGGTTGCCGGGGCCGGTGTCGCGGCACCGCTGGTGCAGGCACTCGCGAAGAGTGCGGCTGCAACAGCAAGGCCGGCAATCCGGAACTTGGCTCCAGAACGGATCACTGTGCTTCTCCTCCTTCTCGGGTCGCTCGGGACAATCGAAGCGAGCTCTAGCCTCCGCTACTGCCCCCCTGTCCATTGCCAGGGGGTGGGTTGACGGCCACGCCTGCAGCAGCCGGCGCGGGCACAGGGGGACGCTCCTGTCCGCGTTCGACGGCCTCGGCCAGCAGCGTGGCCACGTCCTTGACGGCCAGCCCGCCGTTCACCGCCTGCATCCCGTCGTCGAGCATGACGGTGCAGAACGGGCAGGCCACCGCGAGCGTCGTCGCGCCCGTGGCGGCGGCCTCGCGGGCTCGCTCCTCGTTGATCTGGTTGCCGCGCTCCTCGAGCCACATGTGGGCGCCGCCGGCGCCGCAGCAGAACGTCCGCTCCTCGCGACGGGCCATCTCGAGCGGCCGGCCGACGGAC
>Ga0316576_10001530_pt1 | contig 12516 bp, 11 predicted proteins | sample S0NA_FD_203075 | JGI IMG/M metagenome (GOLD analysis project Ga0316576, IMG submission 203075) | Rhizosphere microbial communities from salt marsh grasses in Alabama, United States - S0-2_050615r3r5 | ecosystem: Host-associated > Plants > Roots > Rhizosphere | place: USA: Alabama | collected... | reverse complement strand
AAGCGGATGTGGTGATCAATGTCGCCAAGCTCAAGACCCATGCCAAGATGCTCCTGACGCTGGGGGTCAAAAACCTTTTCGGCTGCATCATCGGGCTGCGAAAACCCGAATGGCACCTTCGAGCCGGTACCGATAGCGACATGTTCGCACGGCTGCTGGTCCAGATTTATCGAACCATACAACCCGCGATTACGCTGGTGGACGGCGTGCTGGCCATGGAGGGGCAGGGACCCGGAAAGAGTGGAACGCCCAGAGAACTTTCCCTGATGGCGGGCAGCAGAAATGCCATCGCGGCGGATGCGGCCATTGCCAGTGTATTGGGCCTGGAACCATCCAGGCTGCCTACGCACCGGGCGGCAAAGGAGTTGAATCTGCTGCCGAAGGCCATTCACATTCGGGGGGACTTTGCCATCCTGAACGACTTTGATTTTCCCGAGATCGGACCGCTCGCCCTGGGTCCGAATTTTCTGCACAGATTCATGCGGCGTCATGTGCTGCAGCGGCCGGTGGTGAACAATACCGTGTGCAAGTTATGCGGTGAATGCTGGCGTTTCTGTCCGGTCAAGGCGATCACGCATCACATCAAAGGCATTCGATACAACTACAACACCTGCATTCGATGTTATTGCTGTCTCGAAATCTGCCCTCACGGCGCTATACGAATGAAAAAACCGCTTTTGGGCAGAGTGGTCCACCGGCAGCGTCCCTGAGAGACCTTTGAAAAACACCCCCTTTCGCCCGATTTCGGCGTCAGACTCAAATTTCAATCCTCAAAATACTCCAGTATTCCTGCGGTTGAAATTTTCGCCTTCCTTGAACTCAGACGAAATTAGAGCATTTTTCAAAGGTCTCTAAATGAAAAGCTTTGAAAATTACAGCAGCTGTTCCTGCTGTTGACATTCACACCTGTTTTCTATATCGTTGCAGACGATCGTATGGTCGGGCTTATCGTAATGGAGGTGACATATGGCGGGAATCAACAAAGCGATATTGATCGGAAATCTCGGGGCGGATCCTGAAGTTCGGTATACACAGGACGGACGTGCTGTTGCCACATTTAATATCGCAACGTCGGATCAATGGAAAGATAAGGATAGCGGAGAAACCAAAAAACGTACCGAGTGGCATCGGATCGTTGCCTGGGGACGTCTGGGTGAAATCTGCGGTGAATATCTTGCCAAGGGAAGGCAGGTTTACATCGAAGGCCGTATTCAGACGCGGGATTGGGAGGATAAAGACGGTATCAAACGGTATACCACTGAAATCGTGGCTTCTCAGATGCAGATGCTGGGATCGAGGGAAGAGTCCTACGGCAATCAGCGGAGCAACAGTTTTCAAAAAAACGAAGCCGCTCCGGCACCTGATTTTCCGGTGGGGCAGGATGACGATATTCCCTTTTAGCAACCCTGTAAACGATGCTTTTGGAACCTTTTGAAGAGTGTGGAGGTGCAGATGAAGAAAATTCGACTTCGACTGAGACCGGTCAGCATGTTTATGGCGATATTAATGGTCCTGATCTGCATGCCGTGGCAGTCTGCCATGGCGGCAATGGTGGGCACTGAAGTGGTAATCGATTCCGCCAGAGCCGAACAGGCCCGGGCTGTGATTTCGAAGCTGCTGGCTCGCGAAGACATTCAACGTGCGCTGATTGCCCAGGGCATCGATCCTCTGGAGGCTCAAGCCAGGGTGGACAGTCTGTCGGACAGAGAAGCCATTCGCTTTGCCGAAAAGGTTGAGCAGCTGCCGGCGGCCGGATCCAGTGTGGCCTGGGTTCTCGGATTGGCGGTGTTGGTCTTTCTCGTGCTGCTGATAACCGATATCCTGGGGTACACAGATATTTTTCCGTTTGTTAAAAAGAAAGCCTAACCCCCGGCGCAAAACGGCCCGGCGGAACAGATCCTTCCTTTACCTGGTTGCACTGATTTTTATAATGTGCAGCTGTGCCGGCAATATCTCCCGTTACCGGCCGGAACCGCTAAATGGCTTGCCGCTGCGGCATACCCTGGATGATGTCCCTTTTTTCCCCCAGGCCGATTATCAATGTGGACCGGCTGCTCTGGCCATGACACTCGCATGGAGCGGTTTGGCGGTAACACCGGAAACATTGACGGCATCGGTGTACACACCCGCTATCAAAGGGTCCATTCAACCGGCCATGATCGGTGCGGCAAGGCGGTTCGGCCGAATTGCCTATATTATCTCTGCTCCGGAAGAACTGATAGCGGAAATCGCCGCCGGCCGTCCTGTCATTGTGCTTCAGAATCTTGGGCTTTCGTGGTATCCGGTTTGGCATTATGCCGTTGCAATCGGTTACGATTCGAAGGCCGGGTATATGCTGTTGCATTCCGGCAAGATCCCGCGAAAACGCATGCCCTTGAAGCTTTTTAACCGCACCTGGGCCAGAAGCGATTATTGGGGGATGATGACGATTCCCCCGAATATGATCCCCGCAACTGCGACGGAAGCGGATTTTGTGGAGTCCGTGTTCGGATTGGAACAGGCAGGCCGGCGGCAGGCGGCGCTGGAGGGGTATCAAACGGCGCTGACTCGATGGCCGGCAAATCTGGCGGCCGGTATCGGTTTGGCAAATGTGTATTATGCCATGGGAAACCTTCCTGCCGCCGAACACGCCTTGCGTGAAACCATCCGCCATATTCCGGAATCCGGTGCTGCTTACAATAACCTGGCCCAGGTGTTATGGGAGCAGGGAAGAGGACCGGAAGCACTGAACGCCGCCCGAACAGCGGTACGCCTCGGGGGCGGGCGGATCGATTTGTATCAGGAAACACTGACTGAAATTCAAAAAGGCCTTGGCTTGCAACCGTCTGAAGGGAACTTGCCGGCGCTTGATGAATAGCAATCTTCCATTCCATCGACCCTATACAACCCCTATACTGTTGGCCTTTCAGGGTTTTCAGTGGGCCAGGGAAGACCTTTTTTCATCTCGCCCGCTTCGCTAGAGCACGCAGAGGACACAGAGGATTATTTTTTTGTCTGATTTTTGAGAAGGAAAATCAGACAAAACCACCTCAAGTAGAAAATTTACAGCATTACAAGGCAGCTTATGCTTCATTAACCATATAAACTTTCCCCATGGGAGACAGTTATTTTCCTTTTCTTTTCCCCTCAAAAGAAAAGGAAAAAACCTCTGTGTCTCTGTGGGCTCTGCGAGAGATTATTACACGCTGGAAACCCGAAAGCTCCTTTACTGTTGCCATGAGACCCTTCCGTGCTTATGTTATGCGTCCTTGAACAATAGAGACTTGAGACCTTTGAGAGAGACATGTTGAAATATAAACAGATTGAATCCCTTGAGGCCCATCGGCACTCCAAAGAACTCGACGGCATCATCGTCAGAGGTGCGCAGGAACATAACCTGAAAAACATCAGTGTGAAATTGCCCAAAAAGCGCTTCATCGTGTTTACCGGCGTATCGGGATCCGGCAAATCGAGCCTGGCCTTTGATACGATTTTTGCAGAAGGGCAGCGACGCTATGTGGAGTCCCTTTCGGCCTATGCGCGCCAGTTTATCGGCCAGATGGAAAAACCGAAATACGATACCATTCGAGGACTGTCCCCCACCATTGCCATTGAACAGAAAGCCGCCAGTAAAAACCCCCGCTCGACGGTCGGGACGATCACCGAGATTTATGACTATCTGCGGGTTCTTTTTGCCAGGGTGGGGGAGCAAACCTGTTACAAATGCGGCAGAAAGGTCGGCCGGGGGGATGCGGAAAGTATGGTGTCCCAACTGCTTGGCCTGCCGGCTTTTTCCCGGATTTTCATTATGGCGCCCGTTATTGAAAACCGAAAGGGTGAACACAGGGACGTCCTGAAAAAGCTGGCGCATGAAGGATACGGGCGGGTCAGAGTCGACGGCGTTGTTCAGGATATTGAAAGCGTTCAGGATCTTGCCAAACATAAGAAACATACCCTCGAGGCTGTGGTGGACCGTTTGATTGTCAAGAACGATCCCGCTTTTCGAAAGCGCCTCACTGATTCCGTGGAAGCGGCACTCAAGTTGGGACAGGGACGGCTCATCGTCCATGTGGAGGGTCGAGAAGAGCTTCACATGAGCGAATCCAGATCCTGCTGCGGTGTTGCCTATCCGGAGCTGGATCCGCCGCTTTTTTCTTTCAATTCACCGCTGGGCATGTGTCCGGATTGCAACGGCATCGGGTCAATGCTGTCCATGGACGAGGATAAAATCATTCCCAATAAAAATCTCAGCATACGCCAGGGTGCCATTGTTCCCTGGCAGAACTATTTTGCCAAAGCGGAAGATGAGAACGGTTCCTGGGGATTTCGACGGTTGCAGGCCATGGCATCCCAATGGCATATCGATCTGGATGTTCCCTGGCGACGCTTGCCGAAAAAGCAGCGGGACCTGATTTTAAACGGATCCAACGGCCGGGAGGTAAAAGTTAACTGGCGTTCGCAAAAGATTCAGGGTGAATTCACCACCACCTATGAAGGATTGCTGAAGAGCCTGATGCGCCGGTATCAGCAGACCAAATCCGATGGCATGAAAAAATGGTACGGCCGGTTTCTTTCCGCCAAACCGTGTTCGGCCTGCGGTGGGAAACGGCTGAAGCCCGAGGTGCTGGGGGTGAAAATCGGCGGCCGTTCCATTATGGATATCACGCGAATGACCATTCGAGAATCCTATCAGTTTCTGGAGCGCCTGGAGCTTTCGGGAAATCGCAGCCTTATTGCCGGCGAATTGATTAAAGAGATTCAAAGCCGGCTGGGGTTCTTAATCAATGTGGGGCTGGACTATCTGTCGTTGAGCCGAAAGGGGCCGACACTGTCCGGTGGTGAATCCCAGCGAATCCGCCTGGCGTCGCAAATGGGATCCGAGCTCACCGGTGTCCTCTATATTCTGGATGAACCTTCCATCGGGCTGCATCAGAAAGACAATATCAAACTGCTGGACACGTTGTGCCATCTTCGGGATATCGGCAACACGCTTATTGTGGTGGAGCATGACCGGGAAACCATGGAAGCCGCGGACTGGATTGTCGATTTTGGTCCGGGCGCCGGGCACACCGGCGGAGAGATTGTTGCCCAGGGCCCGCCGGAACAGATTTCCCAGGTGGAAAATTCCGTCACGGGAAGGTATTTGAGTGGCCAGGAACGCATTGAAGTTCCCGAACAGCGCAACACGCCGAGTAAAACGGGAAACCGGTGGATTACCATTCATAACGCTTATGAGAACAATCTGAAACACATTGATGTGAAGATACCCCTGGGACTGCTGGTGGCGGTAACCGGCGTATCGGGCGCGGGTAAATCGACCCTGGTAAATCAGATTCTTTATCCGGCGCTGGCGATGAAGCTGCATGCCACGACCCTGGAAGTGGGGTCGCACGACCGTATCGCCGGTTTGTCGCATCTGAATAAAGTCATCAACATCGATCAGAAACCCATCGGGCGCACCCCGCGCAGTAATCCGGCGACCTACACCAAGGTTTTTGACCACATTCGTGAATTTTTTGCCAAATTGCCGGAATCGCGCGTCCGTGGATTCAACAAGGGAAGATATTCGTTTAACGTCAAAGGCGGCCGGTGTGAAACATGTAATGGGGACGGTCACCTCAAAGTTGAAATGCATTTTCTGGCGGATGTTTATGTGCCGTGCGAGAGCTGCCGAGGCAAACGATTCAACCAGGCGACACTGGAGGTCCAGTACCGGGGGCACTCCATTGCGGATGTGCTGGATTTATCAGTGGCGCAGGCCCGGGATCTCTTTGCCCATCATCCCAAAATAACGGCCATTCTGGACACGCTGATGGATGTCGGGCTTTCGTATATCAAGTTGGGACAGTCCGCCACGACCTTGTCCGGAGGAGAGGCTCAGCGCATCAAACTGGCGAGGGAGCTGGCCAAAAGAGCCACCGGCCGGACCCTGTACATTCTGGACGAACCTACCACCGGGCTTCATTTTCAGGACATTAAAATGCTGCTCAATGTGCTTTTGCGGCTGAGAGATGCCGGAAATACCATTGTCATCATCGAACACAACCTGGATGTCATCAAGACCTGCGACTGGATAATCGATTTAGGGCCTGAAGGCGGACATGACGGCGGACGCGTGGTGGCCCAGGGGTCGCCGGAACGATTGGTTGCAACAAAAGGGAGCTACACCGGTCTTTTCCTGAGAGATCTGCTTGGCTGAAAGCGACTGGTACGGTTCTTGACAACAGTCTGAAAATACCAATTATTCTTTACGCATCACGCCTTTATCACTGCTCGATATGCACCGGAAGCCAGCAAGGGCCTTCGGACCGGCCCTCTTCGATTTTGGCCCAGAATTCGAATCCGTCATGCAGCAGATTCAACTCATGCAACACCAGTTCGCGAGGGTGGATTCTGTCCACCAGTCCTTTTTCGAATTCGGCGCAAGCGTGGCGGCGCTTTGCCTGAGCCCGGGGCGGAATGCCTGTGTACAGGGCGAGAATACCCTCGATTCGGATTTCAGCTCCTGTCAGATTGTTGATGACTTTCATGGAACTTCCTTTTGGATGTTTTTGACATACATCGTGACATGGGGGGATTGCCGCTGTCTTTCACGCAGGGACGGCAATACCTGTTTTTGGAATCCGAGCCCGCGAAACAGCTTTTTCAGTTTCGGATTGTTGGTCAGGGAAACACAGCGTAAGAACCCCTGCGATACCATTTCCTGCATAAAAGATGTTACCAGAAAAATACCGACGCGCTGATTGCGGAATTTGGTGGAGATGGCCAAGGCCCCGATTTCCACTGTCTGCGGGTCTATCACGCGTTTCTCGGCGCAGCCGACGATGATACCGTCGATTTTGGCAACATAGAAATTGCTTCGGTTGCGTTGGAGATAGGCTTTGTTTCGTGGTTTTAAATAGTTTTCGTGTTTGTACTGATTTAAAATACCGGTCACAATTTCGATTTCCTCCGTGCCTTCCACCGGTGCGAATATTTCTTCAAAATCATTGGCGATGAGGGTTCCGGAGCCTTCGATGGTAAAAAGCTCGTGCTTAACGGCATGCTTTCCGGCGGGCAGAATGTGCACACGCTCACATCCGCCGCTGTCAATTTTATGGCAGATTTTATCCAGCGTGCTTTTAAGGTTCACGTTGCCGATGAGCTCGCCGTAACCGCTGATGGACTCCCTGGTATACCGGGTATTGATGGCGTTGATTTTTTTTCCGTTTCGATCGATCAGATATTTTCTTTCCAAAAAGATGATTTTTGAAACACGGTCTTCGACATCGAGAACGAAATTATAAAAATCGACCTTCACCGGCACCCGGATAATAGTGGTTTCCGGCAGCCTGGCGGCGATTTCCCTGAAATGCTTTTGATTGGAAAACCGGTTGGGCATGTTGTGAAAAAGCGTGGTAATCATGCCCCGGCGGTTTAAAAACTTGATGTCCGTAAGAATGGCGTTGAAGTGATCCCTCAGGATGCCTTCACGGCAGGCGATGAAAACGGTTTTTCCGGCAAGCGCTCTTGTATATTCTTCGATATATAGTTTGGGCATGAATATGAGCTGGAATGCCGGCGGTGTTCAGCGGCAATCCGTCCCTATAACCCGAAGAATGATCCTACGTTAATTCCAGTCAGGTCTCTTTTTTTTCTTCAATCTTTTCAGCCTCTTTTTTTTCTGCGTCGGTGGTGGCGCTTCTAAAATTGCGAATCGCCTTTCCCATGCCGCCGCCGATTTCGGGCAGTTTGCCGGCACCGAAGATAATCAGTATGATCACCAGAATGATGATAAGTTCGGGCATTCCTATTCCAAACATGCAATCCTCCTGCCCCGATGCAGGGGCACTTTTTAATGGTTCTTCGTACACGCTGGCGTTAATTCAGCAGGATTTATCCAGCTGAGCTAAACAGCATAGCACTCGGTCATTGCGGTGTCAATATTTTACACAAGCGAAGACGAAATGAAAAAAGGGTTGCGGGTTGCCGGTGCAGAGGTTTTACGCCGACGGCGTTTGCCTTTTGACCGAATACTTGATATGCCAAACCCGATTCAGCAATAAGGACACGCGATATGGCAGCCGAGAAGATAATAGATACCCTCAACCATCTGAATGCAACCTGTCGTCCGTTGCTCATCGGAAGTTTTCCGGAAATGGATGTGGAGGAAGCCGTCAGTCTGGTGCTGAAATATGTACCGGATATCCCCAACTGGGTCCAAATGCCGGGGCTCGCGGCAGAAGGGATGCTGACCCAGTTTGCCCCCGGGTTCCCCGGCTTGACAGCGTCGCAGAAACAGCTTTTCATCGACGGCACGACGGCCGAATTTGATGATCAGGTGCTTTCTTTTTACGAGGATTATATGGCGGCCGTAGAGAGCCCGGACTCGCATCGGGTTTCGCGATTCGAGCTTACATCCCGAGAGGCGGGCGGTTTTTTTGCGCTGTTAAAGCGGTTGAAGGCGACGGGCGTCGCGCCCATGGCGGTCAAGGGGCAGATCACCGGTCCTTTCACATTCTGCACCGCCATGAAAGACGGACACGGCCGCGCGATTTTCTATGACGACCTCATGAGAGATATTGCGGTGAAGCTGATCGCCATGAAGGCGGCCTGGCAGGTCCGGCAGCTCGGCAGTGTCGGCGTACCGGTGATTCTCTTCATTGACGAACCGTCGTTGGCGGGATTCGGCTCTTCCGAGTATATCAGCATCTCGCGGGAAGACGTGCAAAGCATTCTGTTTGAAGTTGTAGCCGCGATTCATAACGCCGGCGGCATTGCCGGTATTCACGTCTGTGCGAACACGGATTGGTCCGTGGTGACGGCGAGCGGTGCGGCGATCATCAATTTTGACGCCTATGCGTTTTTCGACCGGTTTGTGCTGTACAAAAAGCCCATTGTCGAACTTTTTAATTCAGGCCGATGGCTGGCCTGGGGTGTGGTTCCCACCTTGCATGCCTCGGATATAGAAAAGGCGACGGCTGTTTCGCTGGCGGAGCAATTTTATGCCGGGGTTGAAGCGTTGTCCGCCCTGGGTATCGACGAGCGCAGAATTTTGGCCCAGTCGATCCTGACGCCAAGCTGCGGCATTGGAACCCTGTCCCTTGATTTTTCGAGAAAGGTGCTTAGGTTGCTCAAAAGTGTATCAGAAATAATCAGAAAAGAGGTTCATGCATGTTGAAGAGAAAAGAAAACACGACGTTTACCGGAGCCAGGCGCTATGTTCTGGATGAAGAGCTGGCCAGTATTGTGAATGTGTCCATGGCCCTTGAGATGCCGCTGCTGCTCAAGGGTGAACCCGGGACCGGCAAGACGCAGCTGGCGCATGCCATCGCCGAAAGCCTCCACATGCCGCTGATTGTCCTGAATGTAAAATCAAGCATGAAATTGATCGATGCGCTGTATCAATATGATACGCTCACCCGGCTGAATGACAGCCGTTTCAGCGACTCGGGGCGGGATGTCAGCAATATCGAAGAATATATCAAAATGGGCAAAATCGGACAGGCGTTCACCGCAAACGACAGAACCGTGCTGCTCATCGATGAAATCGACAAGGCAGACACTGATTTCCAGGACGACATGCTCGACGTCCTGGATCAGATGGAGTTTGATATCATTGAGATCGACAAGACCGTTACCGCCAAGAACCGTCCGGTGATCATTATTACCTCCAATGCCAAGAAAGACCTGTCGGACCCTTTTCTCGGACGCTGCAATTTCCATCACATTGCCTTTCCCGATCCCAAAATGATGCGCAAGATCATCGGTGTTCATTTTCCGGAACTGGATACGGACCTGGCGGAACATGCCATTGACACATTCTACAAGCTTCGGGAACTGGATACCATCGAAAAGCGGCCGGCTACACGGGAACTGATCAACTGGATTCGAGCGCTGGATGCGGACCCTGATTTCAAACCCAGGCGGTTGCTGAAGGGAGACATCCCATTTTTAGGCGTTTTATTCAAGAAAAGCCAGGATTATCAGCGTGCAAAGCTTGTAACGGAGCGGCGCCGACTGATCTGATTGCCGGCTGTTGCAGACCGATGAGATTATGTTTACCGATTTTTTCTACAAGCTGAAGGAGACGGGTGTTCCGGTCAGTCCCACCGCCTTTCTGACCCTGCACAAGGCGCTCAACCAGGGGCTTATCGGCTCGCTGGATGAGTTTTACACGGCCTCACGGTCCATCCTTGTCAAAAGCGAGCGCTATTTTGACATCTTTGATCAGGTGTTCGCCCATCATTTCAAGGGCGCTGAAATGCCGGATTATGAGGGATTTGAACTGGATGAAATGGCCAGGGCTCTGCTCGAAACCTGGTTGCAGAATCCGAAGATGCTGGCCGACGCTCTGGGTATCGACGAATCCAAATTGAAAAAACTTTCACCCGAGGAACTCATCGAATATTTCAAGGAGCGGCTCAAGGAACAGACGGAGGCTCACCACGGCGGCGGCAAGTGGATCGGCACCGGCGGAACCTCTCCGGTGGGGCACTCCGGCTACCATCCCGGCGGAATGCGTGTGGGCGGCATGTCCAGAAACAAGTCCGCCGTAAAGGTCGCCATGGACAGAAGGTATAAGGATTATTCCCTTCAGGGCCCCCTTACCCAGTCCATGGTGGGTGAAGCGCTGAAGCGGCTGCGCAACCTGATTCCGGTGGGGCCCAAGGATCAGGTGAACGTTGACGCCACCATTTACCAGACCATGAAAAATGCCGGTGAAATCGAGATCGTGTTTGACAGGGATTTGAGAGACCGGCTCAAAGTGGTGCTGGCTATCGACAACGGTGGCTGGTCCATGGACCCCTATGTAACGGTGGTGCAGACGCTTTTTGACTATGCCAGGGCTCAGTTCAAAGATCTCAAAACCTATTTTTTTCACAACACCATCTACAGCACCCTGTGGAAAGATCCCGCCCGCTACCGGCAGCCTTTTAAGATCGATGAATTCGTAAAATATGATCCGGAAACGCGCTTCATTGTGGTGGGCGATGCCAGTATGGCGCCCTATGAGCTGATGGCGACGGACGGATCCATTCATCTGGAAGAGCGGAGCGGAAAGCGGAGCATCGAATGCCTGCAATTCATCGCCGACACCTTTCGCCACAGCGTGTGGCTCAATCCCATTTCCCGCAATATGTGGGGCTATACCCAGACCATTTCGGCCATTGCCGGCATTTTCCCCATGTTTGAACTCTCCATTGACGGTCTTGAAAAAGCCGTCGCCCAACTCATGGCAAAATAGAGAACGTTCCCGGTGGACATCTTTATGGAATATCAAACAGCCACTGCGTATTTTTCAGCGTCCTTCGCGCCAGAATTTCAGGATCTTCTTTTCGAACGGCCGCCAGCTTCAGCAAAACGGATTTAACGAAAGCCGGCTCGTTGCGGCGGGTTTTGTTTTTTTCAGGCGCGGGCGTCAGGTAGGGTGCATCGGTTTCGATGAGAAGCCGGTCGGCCGGGACATAGCGCATGAGCTTGCGCAGCTGCGCCCCCCGGATTTTCAACGTCAGAATGCCGGTGACGCCGATGCAAAGCCCGAGATCAAGATACGCCCTGAGTTCCGATTCGTTGCCGCTGAAGCAATGGACCACGCCGCGTCTTTGATGGCCGGTGTGAGCCCGCAGCACATCCAGCAGCCTGCCGCGGCTGTCTCTTTCATGAAAAATGAGGGGAAGCTTCAAGCTGTCGGCAGCCAGAATTTGCCGCACAAACCATTTCTCCTGGTCGGGGCGGGGCGAAAGCATGCGATTGAAATCAAGACCGGTTTCGCCCCAGGCGTGAACACAGGGCTGGGCTGCAAGGCTTTTTAAAAAAAGAAGGGTTGCCGTGGCGCAGTGGGATGCAAAGTGCGGATGAACACCAACCGAAGCATAACAGCCCGGTGTGGCCGCTGCGATCTCAACGGCGCGCAGCGATGTGCTTTTGTCGACCCCCACGGTCATCCACCCCTCAACATGGTTTTCCTTTGCCCGCTGAAGCACGCTGTCTCTGTCGCCGTCAAAGGCCTTGTCGTCCAGGTGGCAATGGCTGTCGAAAAGTTGCATGGTGAGTCCTCATCGTCGGCAGCAAGTTGAGCCGCATGGGTTCCATGTTAATTTGAATGCCGCAACATTTTTGTATTGATTTCATTATGAGTATATGATTGATTCAAAACGCTCAAGCAATAGATGCATGAATCGCATTATTTTAAATAGTGTCCGTTCACAAGTCAGGAAAAGCATTTGTGGATGGCCGCTGACTAGGAAGAGGTGGAGGTCTATATGTTTAAAGTTGTGAGACGCGAAGAAATGGCGGAGGGGACGGTGATATTAAACGAAATCGAAGCCCCTGCAATCGCCAGGAAAGCAAAACCGGGGCAGTTCGTCATTCTGAAAGCCAATGAGACCGGCGAGCGGATTCCGCTGACAATGGCGGAAGCTGATCCGGAAAAAGGAACCATTACAATCATTTATATGGTGGTTGGAAAATCGACGGCGCTGTTCAGGGACCTAAAGGTGGGGGAGGGATATCAGGATGTCATCGGCCCCCTGGGCAAGCCGACCCACATTGAAA
>Ga0316576_10001529_pt1 | contig 12518 bp, 11 predicted proteins | sample S0NA_FD_203075 | JGI IMG/M metagenome (GOLD analysis project Ga0316576, IMG submission 203075) | Rhizosphere microbial communities from salt marsh grasses in Alabama, United States - S0-2_050615r3r5 | ecosystem: Host-associated > Plants > Roots > Rhizosphere | place: USA: Alabama | collected... | reverse complement strand
CTCAGCGACCCGGCCTGCACCAAGTACGACCTCGGTTACTACGTGGGCATGGCGAAGCAGCTGGAAAGGGCGGGCGCGCACATCATCGGCATCAAGGACATGGCGGGGCTGTGCCAGCCGCACGCCGCCTACCAGCTGGTCCGGGCGCTGAAGCAGGAAGTGTCGGTGCCGATCCACTTCCACACCCACGACACCAGCGGGATCGCCGCCGCCAGCGTGCTGATGGCCGTCCAGGCCGGCTGCGACGCCGTGGACGGCGCGCTCGACTCGATGAGCGGGGGAACCTCGCAGCCCAACCTGGGCTCGATCGCCGAGGCCCTGCGCCACGGGCCGCGCGCCGCGTCGGTGGACCCGGCCCATGTGCGCACCCTCTCCTCCTACTGGGAGCAGGTCCGCCGTCTCTACGCAGCCTTCGAGAGCGACCTGCGCGCCGGGGCGTCGGAGGTCTACGTGCACGGCATGCCGGGGGGGCAGTACACCAACCTGCGCGAGCAGGCCCGCTCGCTCGGCATCGACGCGCATCGCTGGCCGGAGGTGGCGCACGCCTACGCCGAGGTCAACGAGATGTTCGGCGACATCGTCAAGGTGACGCCATCGTCCAAGGTGGTCGGCGACATGGCGCTGATGATGGTCACGAGCGGCCTGACGCGCGCGCAGGTCGAGGACCCGGGGGTGGAGATCGCCTTCCCGGAGTCGGTGGTGCAGTTCTTCCACGGCGACATCGGCCAGCCCTACGGCGGATTCCCGCAGGCCCTGCAGCGCAAGGTCCTGGCGGGCCGCGAGCCGCTCACCGAGCGTCCCGGCGAGGTGCTGCCGCCCGCCGACCTCGATGCGCTGCGCAGCGCGGCCGAGACGCAATGCGGCCGCGCGATCACCGACGAGGAGTTCGCCTCGGTCCTGATGTACCCGAAGGTGTTCCAGGAGTACGTGGAGAAGCGCAACGCCTACGGCAACGTGAGCGTCCTGCCGACCCACACGTTCTTCTACGGCATGGAACCCGGGGAAGAGATCACGATCGACATCGAGCGCGGCAAGACGCTGATCGTCCGGTTCGTCGCGGTCAGCGACCTGCACGACGACGGGACGCGCACGGTGTTCTTCGAGCTGAACGGCCAGCCCCGCTCGGTCCGCGTGGAGGACCGGAGCCAGGGCGTGGTGCGCGAGGCGGTGCGCAAGGCCGACGCCGACAACCCGAACCACGTCGGCGCGCCGATGCCCGGCACGGTCGTGACGGTCGCGGTCGCGGCCGGCCAGAAGGTCGAGCGCGGCGACGTGCTGGTGACGCTCGAGGCGATGAAGATGGAAGCGGCCGTCCGCGCCGATCGGGACGGCGAGATCGTCGAGGTCGTGGCGAGGCCGGGACAGCAGGTCGACGCCAAGGACCTGCTCGTCGTGATGGCCTGAAGGCGGGCCACGACAACCATGGGAGGGGCGGTGGAGAAGGATACCGTGACGCTGCGCGAGAGGCTGCTGGGCCAGTACCCCGCGCTGCGGGACCTGTCGCAGGAGGAGATGGCCCGGGTGCTGGCCGAGGGCACCCAGCGCGAGGTGCCGGCGGGCACCGTGATGTTCGACGAGGCGCAGCCCTGCATGGGCTTCCCGTTCGTGCTGAAGGGCGAGATCGGCGTCAGCAAGCTGTCGGAGAACGGTCGCGAGATCCAGCTCTACACGGTGGATGCGGGCGAGAGCTGCATCCTGACCAGCAGCTGCCTGCTCGGCTCCGTGGACTACGACGCCCACGGCGTGGCGCTGACCGACACCTGGGTCTTCATCCTGCCGCGCCCGACCTTCGAGCGGCTGCTGCGCTCGAGCGACGCCTTTCGCCACTACGTCTTCGGGCTGTTCGCCGACCGCATCGGCGACCTGATGCAGACGGTGGAAGAGGTCGCCTTCAAGCGCCTCGACGAGCGGCTGGCGTCGCTGCTGCTGCGCCGCGGACCCTGCATCCGGGCCACCCACCAGCAGCTGGCCGACGAACTCGGCAGCGTGCGCGAGATCATCAGCCGCATCGTGCGCAACTTCGCCACCCAGGGCCTGGTGAAGACGGGACGCGAGCAGATCACCGTCCTCGATCCCGCCGGCCTTCGCCGCGTGGCCGGGATCGAGGCGGCCTAGGCGGGGCCGTCGGAAATTACTTACGCGCTTAAGTAACCGCGGTCACACAGCGATCCCCGAAAGGCCGGTACGATTCCTTCACCTCCTCGAGGTCCTGCGGGGCCCTGAGGTCAGGCACTGGCGTCGTCTCATCACGCCGACCTTCGGGCGGCTTGCAGAGCGCGAACCCCCCCTCCGCCAGTGCCTGACTTCAGGGCCCCGTCCCTTTATCCCCCGCCGTGCATTGCCCCGGCCTGAAAAGCTTGTGGTCCGATGCGTTCGGGACTAAATTAAACACTTGTTGAATTAGAGGCCGGGGGAGAAGATGCCCGATCCGGGGCGGCGAACCAGACGCAGCAGGCCGCGCGGGAGGCCGGCCGGCGAGGATGCCCTCGACGTTCGGGCTGCACTGCTGGCCGCCGCGCGGGAGCGCTTCCTCGAGCGCAGCTACCGGGACGTGTCGGTCCGCGAACTGGCCGCTGCGGTCGGCGTCAACGCGGCGATGGTGCGTTACTACTTCGGCGACAAGCAGGGCCTGTACGCAGCCATGCTGCAGGAGGTGCTGGGCCCGCTCGCCGGACGGATCGAGGGCATGCTGGCCACGCCCGGGGACCGGGCGCCGGACCTGCCGGGATTCCTGCGGGCCTACATGCAGACGGCCGCCGCTCATCCCTGGCTGCCGCGGCTGATCCTGCGCGACGTGCTGGCCCCTGGCGGGGCATTCCGCGACCGCTTCATCGAGCAGTTCGCCGGCCGGCTCGCGCCGAAGGTCGCCGAGCTCGCGGGCCGCCCTCGAAAGGGGTCGCCGTCGCCTTCCCTGGATCCGCGGCTGACCGTGGTGTCCCTGCTCAGCCTGGGGCTCTGGCCTTTCCTCGCGATGCCGCTGCTGGAGCGGGCGCTCGGCCTGGAGCCTGACGAGGCGGGCATCGAGCGGCTGATCGAGCACACCGTGAAGTTCTTCCAGGCCGGGTTGTCGGCGGGAGCGAGACCATGATGCGGATGACCTTCCTGGCCCTGGCGCTGGTCAGCGCCGGGTGTGCGCCCGAGGGCGATGCGGTGCTGCTCGGCACGCTGGAGCGCGATCGCCTCGAGCTGGTGGCCGAGGCGCACGAGCCGATCATCGAGATCAGTGTCCGCGAGGGTGACCGGGTCGAAGCCGGAACGCTGCTGCTGCGGCTCGACCCGGCCACCACCGAGGCCCGCCTGGAACAGGCGCGTGCCGAGCGGGCACGGGCCCGCGCCGCGCTGGCCGAGGCGGTGAGCGGACCGCGACGCGAGCAGATCCTCGCCGGGCGTGCCGCGCTCGCGGGGGCCCAGGCCCGCTTGGACGGGGCGGCGCGGGAATTCGACCGGGTCGAGTCGCTGGTGCGGCGCTCGCTGTTGCCGCAGGCCGAACTGGACCGGCAACGCGCGGCGCGCGACGGCGCCCTGGCCGAGCGCGATGCCGCCCGCGAGGGGTTGCGGGAACTCGAGCGGGGGACGCGCAGCGAGGTCCTCGACCAGGCCCAGGCGGCGCTGCAGGCGGCGGAGGCCCAGGTGGCGGGGCTGGAGCTGAGCCGGGACCGGCTCGACCTGCGCGCGTCGCGCGCGGGAGTCATCGAGGCGCTGCCGTACAAGCTCGGCGAACGACCGCCCGCCGGGGCCCCGGTGGCGGTGATGCTGGGCGACGGGCTGCCGTATGCGCGGGTGTTCGTCCCGGAGCCCTTGCGGGCGTCCGTCGCGGCGGGCACCGCGATGACGGTGCGGATCGACGGCGACGACCGGTCCTGGCAGGGCCGGGTCCGCTATGTCAGTTCGGACGCGGCCTTCACGCCCTACTACGCGCTCAACCAGCGCGATCGCAGCCGGCTGTCCTACCTCGCCGAGGTCGACCTCGTCGAGGACGCCGCCGCGGCCCTGCCGACCGGGATGCCGGTGGAGGCCCGGTTCGCCGGGACGCCCGCTCCGTGACCGATGCCATCACCGCACGGGGGCTGACCCGCCGCTTTGGCGACGTGCTCGCCGTGGACGGCATCGACCTCGACGTGCCCGCGCGGCAGATCTACGGCTTCCTCGGGCCCAACGGCTCCGGCAAGTCGACCACCATCCGCATGATGTGCGGGCTGCTCAAGCCCACCGCCGGGACCGTGACGGTCCTGGGCCACGATGCGCTGAAGGAAGCCGAGACCGTGCGACTGAAGCTCGGCTACATGACGCAGCGCTTCTCGCTGTGGGACGACCTGACCGTCCGCGAGAACCTGGATTTCATGTGCAAGATCTACGGCCTGTCGTCGGCCCAGCGGCGCGCCCGGGTGGCGCAGGCCGTCGGGGAATACCGGCTCGGCGACTTCGAGCGGCGCCTCGCCGGCACCCTCAGCGGCGGACAGCGGCAGCGGCTCGCGCTCGCCGCCGCGACGCTGCATGACCCGCGCCTGCTGTTGCTGGACGAGCCGACGAGCGCGGTGGACCCGCAGAGCCGGCGCGACTTCTGGGAGAAGCTGTTCGATCTCGTCACGGGCGGCACGACCATTCTGGTCTCGACGCACTACATGGACGAGGCCGAGCGCTGCCACCAGCTCGCAATCCTCGACCGCGGCCGGGTCGTGGCGCAGGGGCCGCCGAAGCGGCTCGCCCGCGACATCGAAGCCAGCGTGGTGGAAGTGGAATGCGAGGACCTGCCGGCCGCGCGGCGGGTGCTGTCGGCGCTGGACGGCGTGCTGAGCATGGCGCAGCTGGGAAGCCGGTTGCACGTGCTGCTGCACCGCTCGCTGGACGACCCGGAGGGCCGGGTCCGGGCGGCCCTGGCAGGCCACTGCGGCGCGGCGGCCGTCGAGCGCGTGCCGGCGACGCTGGAGGACGTATTCGTCGCGGCGACCACTTTCCCCGGCACGGCGCCTGCCGCCGGCGAGCGCGCTGCATGAAGTGGCTGGCGCGCATGCTGGCGATCGCGTCCAAGGAGACGCGGCAGCTGCTGCGCGACCGGGTCACCTTCGGCCTGATCGTGGGCATCCCCGCGATGCAGATCGTGCTGTTCGGCTATGCCATCAACTTCGACGTGCGCGACCTCGATGCGGTGGTGCTCGACCAGGCGCGCACCTCGCTGTCGCGGCAGCTGGTCGCGGACCTGGCGGCGACCCAGGTCATGCATATCGTCCGGCAGGCGGGCAGCCAGGCGGAGTTCGAGGAGGTCATGCGCCGGGGGGACGCCAGCCTCGGCGTCGTGATCGCACCGGACGTCGAGCGACGACTCGCCGACGGCACGAGGCCGGCGGTGCAGATCGTCGTGGACGGCAGCCGCCCGTCGCTGGAGAACGTGGCGCAGGGCCTGGCCGAACTGCCGATGCTGAGGCGTCCGGGGGTGCCGGAGGGCGCCGCGCCGCCGATGACCATCCGGATCGAGTACAACCCTGAGAAGCGTACGGCGGTGCAGGTCGTGCCGGCCCTGGTGGGCACCATCCTGAACATCACGATGGTGATCTTCACCGCCGGCGCGGTCGTCCGGGAGCGCGAACGCGGCAACCTGGAGCTGCTGATCACCACGCCCGTGTCCCGCTCCCAGCTGATGGCCGGCAAGCTGCTGCCCTATGTCGTGATCGGCCTGATCCAGACCAGCCTGATCCTGTTGCTGGGGCACCTGCTGTTCGAAGTGCCCATCGTGGGCAGCCTGCTGGAGCTGTACCTGGCCGCGGCGCTGTTCATTGCCGCGACCCTGGCGCTCGGGCTCTTCATATCGACCATCGCCCAGACGCAGTTCCAGGCCTTCCAGATCGCCTTCATGACGATGCTGCCCTCGATCCTGATGTCCGGCTTCGTGTTCCCGTTCGAAGGGATGCCGAAGGCGGCTCAGTGGATCGCCCAGGTGCTGCCGCTGACCCACTTCGTGGAGGTGATCCGGGGTGTCGTCCTGCGCGGCGCGCACCTCTGGGAGATGCCGGTCCAGCTCGCCAAGCTGACGCTCTTCTTCGCGGTGTTGCTGACCGCCGCGGTGCTCAGGTTCCACAAGCGACTGGACTGACCCCGTGGCAGCGGGCGCCCATGCGCGGATTTTTGCTTGAATTTCCGTAGCTTGTGGTATGCTGCCTGCGGATTGCTGTCCGTCCGCCCTGTGAGGGGGTGCCCTGCTGCGCCCTCGTGCATCGTCGAATTGACCGCGATCAGGTGACAGGACTCGTTGTCCCCGGATCGATCTGCCAGCCACAAGCTTGTTCGACGACCCCGACCGCGTGCCTGCCGAGTAGAGTGACCGACGCGCCCACGCAAGGGGCGTTTACCGGTCCGTCAGCTTGTTAGTGAGATTCGAGGATTATGAAGATCTACGTTGGAAACCTGCCGTTTTCCGCCACGGAATCGGAAGTTCGTGAGTTGTTCGGCCAGCATGGCACGGTCGAGTCTGTTGCCCTGCCGACCGACCGCGAGACCGGCCGCCCCCGCGGCTTCGGCTTTGTCGAGATGCCGCAGGCGGATGCCGCGAAGGCCATTGAGGCCCTCAACGGCTTCAGCATGGGCGGCCGCCAGTTGCGCGTGAACGAGGCCCAGGACCGTCCGCGCATGGGCGGCGGTGGTGGCCGTCCGGGCGGTGGTGGCGGCTACCGCGGCGGTGGCGGCGGTGGCGGCGGCTACCGTGGTGGTGGTGGCGGTGGTGCGGGCGGCGGCGGCGGCCGCTGGTAAGACCCGCTTCGCCCCGGGGTCGGGAGGCGTGACCTCCCGGCCTCGTTGAGAAGAGACGACGCCCCCCTCGTGGGGGCGTCGTCGTTTCCGGACCGGTGCGCGGCGTTCAGCGGGCGTGCGCGCTGCGGGCGGCCCCACTGATCCCGCGGACCTTCCAGACGTCGCCGGACAGGGTCACCACGTAGGCAATTCCGCCGGCAAAGTGCAGCGACGTCGGGAGGTTGATCCCGTCGAGCAGCACGCTGCTCGAGCCATCCCGGTTGATCCGCAGCAGCTGGCCGGTGTCCGGCAGGGCCGGCGCGCCGGCTGCATCCGGGCCGGCTCCAGGGGGCCAGGTGCCCTGGCCCAGCGCGTACAGCGAGTCGCCCGGTCCGGACTGGACGTCCACGGCCATGCTGATGCCGCCGGCAACCGGTCCGGCATCCATCGGATCCCCGAGGTCGAAGGCCGTGACTTCACCGATGGCCTGATAGCTGCCCGGCGAGCCGGGGATCTCGGTGATCGCCCCGATCTCCGCCAGGAACACCTGACCGCGGAACACGTCGAGGCCGGACGGCACCACGTTGCCAAACTGCTTCACGACGCTGATGCCGCCGCTGAAGTCCACGTGCAGGATCCGGTTGTGGTGGCCGTCGGTCACCAGGAAGCCGTCGGCGACCCCTTCCATCGCATACTGGACGCCGCCCTGCAGGAAGTAATCGAAGGTGCCGGTGGGCGGGTGGGCCGCGGAAAACGCCCCGAGGTCGGCGATCAGCGTGGGTGTACCGCCATCGATGCGATAGATGCCGCTGCTCCCGGTCGAGAATCCTCCCAGTGCCGGTGGCCCGAAGTCTTCCGGCCCGACCAGCGCGACGAGCACGTAGGCCGTCGTCCCGGCGAAGGCGACGTCGAATGCACCCCCAAGGCCGACGAAGCTGATGGGCTGGGGCAACCCCGACGCGAACGTCGTCATCGCGCCCGTTTCCGTATCGATCCGCGTGATCTCGCCGAGCGCGAACTGCGGCACGTACAGCGCCCCGTCCGGGCCCACCGTCCCGCCGATCGATCCCGCCAGCCCCGATGCCAGCAGGTGCGCCTTGATTGGCAGCCCGTCGTCCGGTCCGGACGCGGCAGTGGTCGCGCCGGGCAGCAGCAGCGCGAGGGCCGCAGCACCGGCCCACAGTGGTTTCGTCATGTCCATGGACGATCCCCTCCCATCGTTGTGTGAAGCCCAGGCCCGTGGAATGGGCACATGGAACCTGGAGTCTTCGGGCGACCCACGGAGGGAGTCACGAACAGGACGCGAAAGAAGGCCGAAATCTCACGACAGGCGGCCAGGCCGCGCCGCCGCTGCGCCGGGCACCTGACATAAGCCGGCAGGCATGGGGCGATCGTGCGCCGAGGAGGTCAGCCGGGCCCGGCGCCCATCCGCGCCCGGTCCTTCATGATGCAGCGGTCCATGACGACCGTCAGGCCCGCTTCGCTGGCGCGGGCGGCGGCCGCCTCGTCCACCACGCCTTCCTGCAGCCAGATCGCCGGCAGGCCGAGCGCGATGCACTCGTCCACGACCTCGGCCACGTGCTCCGGGCGGCGGAACACGTTGACGATGTCGATCTTCTCGCCCGGCGGCAGGCCGGCGGCCGCCTCCGCCAGCGTGGCGAAGGCCCGTTCTCCCAGCGACTCGCGAACCGCCGGGTTCACCGGCAGGATGCGGTAGCCCCAGCTCTGCATCGCGGCCGAGACGCCGTAGCTGGTTCGCGAGGGATTGTCCGACAGGCCGACCACCGCGATGCGGCGCGAGCCCGCAAGCAGCTTCCCGATGTCTTCGCGGGACGGATTGGCAAATGGCATGGCACGAGCCTAGCACTGCCGCGGCGCTTGAGCACGGCGCCACCGCGGGCGAGACTGGCGCACCCATCGACCGATGACCGGGTGCCAGCCTCATGCAATACCGCGACCTCCGCGACTTCCTCGCCCAACTCGAGTCCCGCGGATTGCTGAAGCGCATCGCGGCCGAGGTCAGCCCACGGCTGGAGATGACCGAGATCTGCGACCGCACCCTGGCGGCCGGCGGACCGGCACTGCTGTTCGAGAAGCCCGCGGGCTTCGACATGCCCGTGCTCGGCAACCTGTTCGGCACGCCGGAGCGGGTCGCGCTCGCGCTTGGCCGTGACAGCGTCACCGGGCTGCGTGAGGTCGGCCGGCTGCTCGCCGCATTGAAGGAACCGGAGGCGCCGCGCGGCTTGCGCGATGCGATGGACAAGCTGCCCCTGTTCCGCAAGGTGCTGGACATGGCTCCGAAGGACGTGCGCCATCCGCCGTGCCGCGAGGTGGTGCTGGAAGGCGCCGAGGTGGACCTCGGCCGCCTGCCGGTGCAGACCTGCTGGCCGGACGATGCGGGGCCGTTGATCACCTGGGGACTGGTCGTGACGCGCGGCCCGGAACGGCCGCGGCAGAACATGGGCATCTACCGCCAGCAGGTGATCGGCCCGAACCGGACCATCATGCGCTGGCTGTCCCATCGCGGCGGCGCCCTCGACTTCCGCGACTGGCAGGCGGCCCGCCCGGGCGAACCCTTCCCGGTCGCGGTGGCCCTCGGCGCAGACCCGGCGACGATCCTCGCGGCGGTCACGCCGGTGCCGGACACGCTGTCCGAATTTGCCTTCGCCGGGTTGCTGCGCGGTCACCGTACCGAGGTGACGCGCACGGCCGTCGGCGACCTGATGGTGCCGGCCAGCGCCGAGATCGTGCTGGAAGGGCACATCCGCCCGGGCGAGGAGGCCGACGAGGGCCCGTTCGGCGACCACACCGGTTACTACAACGAGGTCGAGCGCTTCCCGGTGTTCACGGTCGAGCGCATCACCCACCGCCGCGACCCGGTCTATCACAGCACCTACACCGGGCGCCCGCCCGACGAGCCGGCCGTGCTCGGCGTGGCGCTGAACGAGGTGTTCGTGCCGCTGCTGCAGAAGCAGTTCCCGGAGATCGCGGACTTCTACCTGCCGCCCGAGGGCTGCTCCTACCGGTTGGCCGTGGTGACCATGCGCAAGCAGTACGCCGGACACGCCAAGCGCGTGATGATGGGCGTGTGGTCCTACCTGCGGCAGTTCATGTACACCAAGTTCGTGATCGTCACCGACGACGACATCGACGCACGCGACTGGAAGGACGTGATCTGGGCCCTCACGACGCGCATGGACCCGGCGCGGGACACGGTGATCCTCGAGAACACGCCGATCGATTACCTCGACTTCGCCTCGCCTGTCGCCGGACTCGGTGGCAAGATCGGCTTCGACGCCACGCACAAGTTTCCCGGCGAGACCCAGCGCGAGTGGGGCCGCCCGATCCGCATGAGTGACGAGGTGCGGCGCAGGGTGGACGAGCTCTGGCCGTCGCTGGGACTCTGACCGCACGGCAACTGCGCATGCTGCACGGGCTTTCCCGGCGGCACACTATCCGGGACGCACCCCGAACCGCGACAGGGCAAGGAGGAAGGCATGGCCAACGAGGGTTACCACGAGCCGGTGCAGGAACTGAGTGACGAGACCCGCGACATGCACCGCGCGATCGTCTCGCTGATGGAGGAGCTGGAGGCCGTCGACTGGTACAACCAGCGTGTCGATGCCTGCAAGGACACCGAGCTCCGTGCCATCCTGGCCCACAACCGCGACGAGGAGAAGGAACACGCGGCGATGGTGCTCGAATGGATCCGCCGGCGTGACCCAAGCTTCGACAAGGAGCTGAAGGACTACCTTTTCACGAAGGACCCGATCGCCCACGAGTGACGGCAGGCGGGATCGTCGGCGAGGGGGACTGTCCCCGCAGGCGACCGTCCCCTTCTGCAGCAGTCAACCCGATCGCTCCCGCTCCAGGCAGGCGCGGACGCCTTCCTCGAGGTCGCGGTAACGGATCTCCACCGCGAGTTCGCGCTGCAGGCGCGAGCTGTCCACGCGCCGCGAATCACCGAGGAACGACCAGGCCAGCGGCGACATCCCCCGCCGCGCCTCCTCCCGGGACACTTCCGGCGGCGCCGCCAGTCCTGCCAGCCGCGCGACGATCCTGAAGTACTCGGTGGTGCTGGCGTGGTTGCCGTCCCCGGCGTTGTAGAGGCGGTTGGCCGCAGCGGGCGAGGTGCCTGCCGCGATGCACGCCCGCACCAGGTCGTCCACGTGGATCCGGTTGCCGGGGCCCGCCTCGGACTCGCGGATCGCGGGCTGCGCGCGCCGGATGCGCTCGAGCGGCAGCCGCCCCGGTCCGTAGAGGCCCGGCACGCGCAGGACGACCCACTCGCTGCCGTGCTGCGCGGCCCAGTCCTGGACGGTGCGCTCGGCGTCGAGTCGGGCCCGCGCCCGGTCGGTGGCCGGATGGACCGGCGAGGACTCGTCCACGCGGTCGCCCGCGGTGTCGCCGTAGACACCGGTGGTGCTCATGTACACGACCCGCGAAGGCTTGCCCCGCAGCGCCTCGAGCAGGGCCCGCGGCCGCGGGTCGTGCTGCGCGTCGCCCGGCGGCGGGACGAGGTAGAACAGCACGCAGCCGGCGGTCCCGGCCGGGAGGGCGGCGCCGTCCGCAAGCGCGTCGAGGTCCACGGCCAGCGCTTCGATCCCGGCCGCAGCGAGCTCGCCTGCCCGTGACTCCGAGCGGACCAGCGCCAGCGTGCGGCCGGGCCATGCCCGGGCGAGGCGTTCGCCGACGTATCCGCAGCCGGCGATGACGCAATCCAGCATCGGCCCGTGTCCAGGAATAGGGTGCGCAGGCGCCGCGCACGACAGTGATAATAGCGGCCCTGTCTGCAATGGGGTTGCGCGATGCACGTCACGCTCGTTCCCACGGGCGAGGAAATCGAGGTCGAGCCCCGGGAGTCGATCCTGGACGCCGCGCTGCGCGCCGGCCTGAACCTGCCGCACAGCTGCAAGGCCGGGCGTTGTGGGTCCTGCCGGGCGCGCCTCGTGCGGGGCAGCGTCCGTTACCCGCACGGCCGCCCGCTGGCACTGACGGCCGAGGAGGAAGCCTCGGGCGAGGTGCTGCTGTGCCAGGCCCGCGCCGACGGGCCGGTGTCAATTGAGACGAGGCAGATCCGTTCCGTGACCGACGTGCAGATCCGCAGCCTGCCGTGCCGCGTCCAGCGCATGCGCCCGCTCGCACCCGACGTCATGGGCCTGTGGCTGAGGCTGCCGGCGGTGGAGCCCTTCGCCTGGCAGCCCGGGCAGTACATCGACGTGATGCTGTCCGGCGGCCGGCGCCGCAGCTTCTCCCTGGCCAACCCGCCGCACGATGCCGGCCTGCTCGAGCTGCACGTCCGTCGCAGCGGCCGCGGCGAGTTCACCTCGCTGGTCTTCGGCTCCATGACCGAGGGAACCCTGCTGCGGATGGAAGGGCCGCTCGGCCAGCTGACCTATCGCCCCGGCGACGGCACGGTCCTGCTGATAGCGGGCGGCACCGGCTTCGCGCCGATGAAGGCCCTCCTGCGCCACGTGCTCGAGACCGGCATCGAGCGGCGCGTGGTGTTGTACTGGGGCGCGCGTGCGCCCGAGGAACTGTACGAGCATGAGTGGCTGCAGGCGCTGGCCGCCCGCGAGCCGCGCTTCAGCTACGTCCCGGTGCTCTCGGCGCCGGCGGTGCCGGGGATGCTGTCAGGGTGGGTTCACGAGGCCGTGCTGGAAGGCGAGGAAGACCTGGCGGCGGCGGACATCTATGCCGCCGGTCCCCCTGAGATGATCGCTGCCGTGCGCAGCGAGCTGCCGCGATACGGCGCCGACCCGGCACGGATCGTTTTCGATTCGTTCGAGGCCGCGCCC
>Ga0316576_10001528_pt1 | contig 12528 bp, 11 predicted proteins | sample S0NA_FD_203075 | JGI IMG/M metagenome (GOLD analysis project Ga0316576, IMG submission 203075) | Rhizosphere microbial communities from salt marsh grasses in Alabama, United States - S0-2_050615r3r5 | ecosystem: Host-associated > Plants > Roots > Rhizosphere | place: USA: Alabama | collected... | reverse complement strand
TGGCTGCTGGGATGGTCGATCGCTCCATTGCTGATGACAGCGGTATTGCTGATGATGCTATTCGGCCGCGAGGTCCTGCAGGCGCAGCCCGGACGTGTGGATCTGTTCGTCGGCGTCCCCTTGCTGAGCCTGGGCGCCGCCTACGAATCCGGGAAAATGCGCAACCTGCGCTTCGAAAGGCCGCCGCCGAAGTCGGGCCGGTCGTGGCGCGGCGGACACCTCGCCTTCGACTACGGCGCCAACACCGTTCGTTTCGGTTCCGGTCTCGACGGCGACGCCGCCCTGGACCTGTCAAAGCGCATCGAGTCTGCAGCCGGCCCGGTCCGGCGCGGTGAGGCGGTGCCGGCCGAACTCGAGCCTGCGTGGGAACCGCCCGAATCCGAGATACCGGATGAACCCCCGGCGCCGGCCGCTCCGGCGGAGCCCCTGACCCTGGCTTCGCCGTCTTCGATCCTGCTGGTGGTCGCCAATCTCATTCCGGTCGCCGGAACCCTGTTTTTCGGCTGGCGCCTGAGTGACGTGATGGTGCTGTACTGGGCGGAAAGCGCAGTCGTCGGATTCTACAATCTTCTCAAAATCGCCGTCATCGGCCGCTGGTTCGCGCTGCTTGCCGGACCGTTCTTCCTCGGCCACTTCGGCGGCTTCATGGCCGTCCATTTCCTGTTCATCTACACCATCTTCATCGAAGGCTTCGGCAAGGGCGGGTCCGTGTCGAGTGGCGACCTGTCGGAAGTCGCGGCGCTCTTCGTGAGCCTGTGGCCGGCGCTGCTGGCCCTGTTCGTCAGCCACGGCTATTCGTTTTTCGCCAATTTCATCGGCCGCGGCGAGTACCACAAGCGAACGGTCGGTAACCAGATGAGCGAACCCTACGGCCGGATCGTCTTCATGCACCTGGTGCTGATCTTCGGCGGTGGGTTGAGCCTGGCGCTCGGCGACCCCGCCCCGGTCCTTCTCATCGTTATCGCGCTCAAGATCGTTTTCGACCTGCGGGCGCATCTGAAGCAGCACGATGCATTGCCGGGCTCGGGAAAAGCCCATACTCATTGAGGCTGAGCTGAAATAGCGGCATTCTGGTCACCTGGACTGTCCAGGTCCGCTCCGGATGCAGGGGGCCGAGGATCCGGCCGTGCCGCTGACCGGGGAGAATGTGAGCTGCCTGTCCACCAAATTTGCACACAGGTGATCTGATATGAAGTGTGTTGATACCCGTCACGAATCCGCTGGCGGCAGAGCGAAAGTCCGCCGCGTTTATCGACGCTGGAGTCCGACGGTATGTTGACCGCTGCCCAAAACCTGACTCGACGGATACGCGGAAACCTGGTGGTAATGCGCCACATGCCGGGCCAGAGAAAGGTCCCGTACCTTCCGCCGGAGCGGTGGATGGCGTTGCGGGACGCGCGGGTCCGGTCGATAGTGCGCCATGCGGCGGGAAGCGTACCGTACTACCGGGAACTGTTCAGGACCCTGGGAATCCACCCCGGGGATATCCGCACCGCGGAAGATCTGGACCACATTCCGCTCCTGGACAAAGAAACCATCTGGAATGATCCGGACCGTTTCCTGTCGGAAACCCGCTTCGGCAGGCACTCCCTGCCACTGGTGACAAGCGGGTCTGCCAGTGCGCCTCTGCGCGTTCGCCACGATCACCAATCCGTACTGGCCAACATCGCCTATGGCGAACGTGAGCGGGCAGTGCTCGAGCGGCTCTGCGCGAAGCCTGGGCGCTGGAAGGAGCTCATGCTGCTGTATTCGGGGTCGACCTTCGGCAAGGTTCTGGATTTCTATCAGCACCACACCCTGATTCCACGACGTCCTGAGCGGCGGTTCGTCTCCTTGTCGGAGCCTGTCGAGGTCGTGGTCGAGGCGATCAACGACTTCCAGCCGGACGTGATCACGGGTTATTCGGGCTACCTGGAGATGCTGTTCCGAACGGTGGCCGCGCGCTCCATGAAGCTTTACCGCCCCCGCCTGATTATCTACGGCGGCGAGGCCATGACTTCCCCCGGACGCGACTTCATTAGTGAGCGATTCGACGTGCCGCTGACCTCCCTGTACAACGCAGTGGAGTCGTTCAAGATTGGTTTTGCCTGCGAATATAACCAGGGCTATCACCTGCATGCCGACCTGTGCCATCTGAAGCTGGTGGACGACCAGGGGCGAACGGTCCCCGATGGGGAACGGGGCGAGGTCGTCATTTCGAATCTCGTCAACCGCGCAACCGTTCTGCTGAACTACCGGCTGGGCGATGTGGCGGCCCGTTCTTTGGACCCGTGTCCGTGCGGCAGGACCCTGCCGATGCTGAAGCAACTGGAAGGTCGGCTGGAGGACATCATCACGCTGCCGGACGGCTCTTTCGTTCACCCACTTTCCATTTGGGGCATTTTCAAGAATAGACCGGAAGTGCTGCGTTACCAGCTCATACAGCACGACGCGCGTCATTTCGAACTCCGCCTGGTGACCCTCGATCTGCAGACCTACGAGTCCCTGTTGCCGGCCATACTCGAAGCGCTTCGTGCTCTTCTGGGGCCCGACGCCATCATCAGCCCGGCGTTCTACGAAGAGCTTCGTCACGAGGGCATCGGCAAGTTCCGCGCCGTTGTTTCCACCAGAAAGTCCCGAGGCCAATGACCGACCCCGGGACTGATTCGGGTTTCAACAAGCCCGACCGCAAGAAAAAGATGGCCGTGCCGGGTCCGGAGCAGATACGTTCATACGCAAAACGGTTGGGCTGGAAGCGTACGATCGCACGCACACTGTATGTCGGAGGCAACCAGATTCTGGACATCTCGATCTTCGACTGTTTCCGATTGCACGGGGAGGACATCAGCGATCCGCTGACGCGGAACCCGCGAGGCTATGACTGCGGCTTTCTTTCGCCAGCGAAAGCCGGGTACTACGCTGCCCAACTGGACGCGGACATGGCGGCCAGCGTGCACGAAGCGATGCGCCGGGGCGATGAGGCTTATGCGATACTGGACCAGGGCAGGCTGGCGAGCATCGGCCTGTACGCCAGTGCTGAAACCCCGATCCTGAATGACTTGCTGGTGCGGTTCGAGACGCCCGCGCGCTATATGTACCGGGGTTTCACCCGGCCAGAGTACCGCGGGCAAAGGCTGCACGCCCTGGGTATTCTGCGCGCCGGCCGGGAGTTGTTCGACCAGGGTGTCCCCCACCTGGTGACGGTCGTCGAACACACCAACTATCCGGCCCTGATTTCGGTGCGCCGCATGGGGTGGCGCCCCTGCGGCGTGTTATACCGCGTGGGACGGGGTCACAGGTGCCGGCTTGGACGCAGCCGCCCGGCAGTGGAAATGGGCATGGAATTGCTGCGCCGCGGTGCGGCTGACCGGGACTGATCATGGCGATCATGCGGCCCGAACCGACCCCCGTTTCGGGCATTCCGAGAGCCATCGCCTATGGCCTGATCCACCGTGCACATAGCGCGTGGACGCGAAGGCGCTACCGTGCGTCTTTCGAGGAGGTCAAACGATTTTGCCTGTTCGTGGGTTATCCCCGCAGTGGGCACAGTATCGTGGGCGCTGTGCTGAACGCACACCGGAGTGCCGTCATTTCGCACGAACTGATCGTGCCGCCGCTGATTCTGGGCGGATGCGACCGCGACGGACTGTATGCGCAGATCATTGCGCGCGCCAACTGGTTCAACCTGCGGGGGAATCGCACCAACTACCGCTACGGCATTCCCGGCCAGTGGCAGGGCAGATTCCGATCCCTTCGGGTCATCGGCGACAAGCGTGGGGGTACCGTCACCCTGACCCTGGAAACAGACCCGGACCTGTTGCAGCGGACGCGAATTCTGACGCAGGTGCCGCTCAGGCTGATCCACGTAATCCGGAACCCCTGGGACAACATTGCGGCGATCTCGATCTGGCACAAACTGACGCCGGAAGCCAGCGCCGACTTCTATTTTCGGCACTGGCGCGTCACGGACCGGTTGGGTGAATTTGCCTCTTCGGAGGAAGTGCTCGCGATACACCACGAGGATTTCATCGAGTGGCCGCGAGAGACCATCGCCGCCTTGTGCAGCCACCTCGATCTCGAACTTTATCCCGGTTATCTGGCCGACTGCTGCGCGGTGCTGTTCGATCGACCAACCTATACGCGGCGGAAGATCGACTGGAGTCCCGAATTGCTGGCATCCGTTGCAGAGCGGGTCGCCCAATATCCCTTGCTGAAACGATACGCATTCGAACTTCCCAAGCGGTGACCCCGCGCCTCACGAACCCGGTATCGGAATTTTGACAGGCGTTCGCGCGATGGTTTCAGCCCAGGCGACTGGCCCTTCAATCGAAAACGGACCGCTGCGATTCGAAGTGCGTGTTCTCGGCGTAGCCGCTCTTGCGGTAGGAGAAGTAAACGACATAACGGGCTCGGTCCGAGTGGTTGGCGAGTCCGCGATGCAGAATCCGGTCGTCGAACACCAGGCAGGACCCCGCCGCCAACGGCTCGACCCAGCGTGCAGGCGTCGCCAGCTGTGCGCACCCGGCGAGCGTTTCTGGCGACGTGCCCGAGCTCTGGTAGACCAGTTGGTCGCGCTTCAGGTTCGGGTATCTCAGGTGGTTGGTCATCCGGTGTGAGGCCCTGGCGATCTCGGTGGGGCCCATCGCCAGCGGAATGTCGTGCAAAGCCATCAGGACGTTAAGCGCATGGGCCGGCCGGTGTTGGACATCGACGTGGGGGGAATCGATGTGCCATTCCTGTGCGGGGCTCCCCGGCTCCGAGAAAACCACGCCACTGAATGAGTGCTCGGCGTCGGCGCCGAGCATCGCCACCACCAGCGGCCACCACGGCAACTCGCTGTCGCGGACGCCGAAACGCCGTGGTGATATCGGCAGGTCCCACCGCCCCGGGGACCGTTGCACGATCTCCAGGAAGCCCGCCGCGCTCCCGATGCCGATTTGCCGGGAGGCGGGCACGGCCATCACCTCGTCGATCCGCTGCCGGGCCGCGTCCATGAACTGTTGTAACAGCGCATCGCCGCAGACCGTGGGCAGCACCACGAATCCTTCCCGGGTCATCCGGTCGACCAGAGTGTTAACAGCGGTTTCCTCGAGCATCTCTGCGCTCACTCGCGAAAGCCGGGCGTTTGTTCGTCGGCCAGTCGCAGCAATGCCGGCCACTCGTATTGGCCGTAAGGAAAATGCTCATATTGCCGAGCGGCGTCTTCGCGGACTTCGGCAGGGGGCAGGGTAAACGCACGACCGGTGGAAAGGACGCGCAACTGCACGCGGCATGCCCGTTCCAGGTAGTACATGTGCATGAACGCCTCGCCCACGGTTTCACCACAGGTCAGCAGGCCGTGGTTGCGCAGGATCATCGCCTTGTTGTCTCCCAGGCTCGCGGCGAGACGTTCACGCTCGCGGTCATCCATCGCCAGACCGGTATACTCGTGATACGAGACGTGTCCGTACAGCGGCATGGCGTCCTGGATCATGGGCAGGAGTCCGTCCCTCAGCACCGAAACGGCGAGCCCGCCTTCCGGGTGGCTGTGCATCACGCAGTGAATGTCGGGCCGGGCAGCGTGGATCGCGCTGTGAATGATGAACCCCGTGTGATTGATGTCCTCATCGCTGGCGGCGCTTCCCGGGTCGACCACCCGGCCGTTTGGGTCGAGCGTTACCAGGTTTGACGCCGTCACCTCGTCGAAGCGTAGCCCGAATCGGTTGATGAGGAATCGGTCGCTGTCCGGAACGCGGGCCGTGATGTGGCCCCAGACGATGTCGGAGAAACCGAACAGGTGCGCCAGGCGGTAGCATGCCGCCAGGTCGACCCGCATCTTCCATTCAGCCTCGGAATATGGCGATTCCATGTCGCGTCCGGAGGTACTCACTGGCCGAACCGCGGTGCGTCGCCGGCCAGGTATTCCTTTTCCTCCGGTGTGTTGGTGCGGCCAAGCACCTGGTTGCGGTGCGGGAAGCGCCCGAAGCGGGCGATGATGTCCCGGTGGACCTTTGCAAATGCCAGGAATTCATCCCCGAACACCGGCCAGTCGCGATTCTCGTGCGCGAGCCGCTCATAGAGGCTCACGCCGGTCTGCTGCGCCTGGAGGTCTTCGAAATGCTGCAGCGGCATGTACAGGAACACCCGCTGGATGGGTTTGAGCAGTTGATCCTGGCCGGTGTGGACAGCGGACAGGCACCAGGCCGCGGTGCGCGCGTCGTAGGCGAAGGCTCGGGGGGTGCCGCGATACAGGTTGCGCGGCAGCTGGTCCATGGCCAGGATCAGGGCGAGCCTGCCCTCCGGGTGATCCAGCCAGCGGTAGAGTCGGCCCGAAGCGCACTGCTCGACCAGCGGGCCGTACTTGCGGCCCAGTACTTCGTCGCGATCGGCGTCCGGCTTGAACCACCAATTCTGCCGTTCCGGTATGGCGGCCGGCGAGTCGAGGGTTGCAGCAAACCAGTCACGAACGAGTTCAGACCATTCCCAGTGGGCCATCAGCGGTACTCCCGTACTTCGAAACCGAAAGGCAACAGGGCCAGACGAGTCATTTTCAGATGCTGCAGCGCCAGTGGCAAGCCGATGATCGTAATGCCAAATGCTATTGCGAGCATAACATGCGCTATGGCCAGTTCCAGGCCGGGCAGCAGGATCCAGATGATGTTCATGATAACGGCGACGGCGCCCCCCGGCGGTTCTTTCTCGCGGATTTCCCGCCCGAATGGCGCCAGGGCGAGGCCGGCGAGCTTGAAGCACTGGATGCCGAACGGGATACCGATGACGGTGATACACAGCAACAGGGCGCCAAACAGGTAACCCACTACAATCAGGAAGCCGCCGAAGACCAGCCAGATGAGATTGAGTAGCAGGTTCATGTTCGGGTGGTTCCGCTTGCTCCGGGAGTTATTCCCGAGGCTATCGCCCGCAGGGCGGGCTCCCACAGGGTGATTCTAGCGCAGCGGATCATGGATGGCGCCCAGCAATACGGGCCGGGTAGCGCCCGTGATCGGCCCGGTATCCTGCGCGCGGTTCTCCAGCCTTTCACGGGCCAACCAGGCAAAAAGCACCGCTTCGACCCAGTCCGGGTCCAGTCCATGCCGCGCGGTCGTCTCGACCGGTATCCCCGGAAGCCGCTGCGACAGCCGTTGCATCAAGTCGGCGTTGTGCACGCCGCCGCCGCAAACCAGCACTTCGCCCGCCCGGGCGCACCGAATCGCGTCTGCGGCGGAAGCCGCGGAGAGTTCGGCCAGCGTGGCCTGCACATCGCGCGCCTCTGTCGGGGTTGCGGGAAGAAAGCGCGCCAGCCAGTCCAGGTTGAAATGCTCCACTCCAGTACTCTTCGGTGGCGACTTCGCGAACCAGGGCTCGGCCAGCATCGACTGCAAAAGGTCCTCGAGCACCCGGCCCCCGGCGGCCCACGCTCCGGTATCGTCGTAGCGTTCACCGCGTTGACGCCGGATCCAGGCGTCGAGCAGGCAGTTGGCCGGGCCGGTGTCGTAGCCCTTCACGCCGCCGTCGCTGTCCAAAAGAGAGACGTTTGCGATACCCCCCAGGTTCAAAATGGCCCGCCGACCACTGGCGGGGCGGAACAGGGCGCGGTGCAGCAGGGGCGCCAGCGGTGCGCCCTGGCCGCCGGCCTCGATATCCGCAGTGCGGAAATCGCCGACGGTTCTGATGCCTGTCAGCCGGGCGATCCGGGCGGGATCGCCCAGCTGGATGGTTTCGGGCTGCGGGCCGGAGGGCGCGTGCCAGACGGTCTGTCCATGCGAGCCGATCGCCACCACATCCTTCGCACTTACACCGGATGCGCTCAGCAATTCTTCGGCCGCTGCAGCAAAGTGAATTGCGAGCTGTTCGTCCAGCAGCGGGATTTCGTCGGCCGCAGGCCGGCGCCCGGCCTCGATCACTCGAGCCAGCCGGGCAGCCAGTTCGTCGGGATAAGGCCTGCACAGGGCCGCCTCGACAACCGGCCCGGATGCCTCGAACCGGACCAGAGCCGCATCGACCCCGTCACGGCTGGTGCCGGAATTCAGGCTGGCGTACCGGCCGCCATCATTCACGGCTGGCATACAGCGACGCCGATTCGAGACGGCTGAGCTGCGTCAGCAACGGCGCCGCCTCCAGTTTGAACCGGGCCAGAAGATCCCCCTGGAGGGGTACCACCTTGGGCAGCGGCACCGTGCGCGGGTTGCGGTGGACGCCATTGACCAGGAACTCGTAGTGCAGATGGGGGCCGGTCGCGAGCCCGGTGGACCCGACGTATCCGATCACTTGTCCCTGTTTCACCTTCTGGCCCTTTTTGACAGCGCGCTTGGAGAAATGCAGGTACTTGGTTTCGATGTTGTTGGCGTGTTTGATGAACACGTGGTTGCCGTTGGCCGCGGAGTAGTCCGAGCGGATCACGGTGCCGTCACCGGCGGCGTAGACCGGGGTACCTTTCGGGGCGTAGTAGTCGATACCGTTGTGCGGCCGCAGCCGCTTGAGCACGGGGTGCATGCGGCGCGGGTTGAAACCGGAGCTGATGTAGGAAAAGTTCAGGGGCGCGCGCAGGAAGGCCTTGCGCATGTTGCGCCCGTCCGGCGCGTAGTAGTCGTAACCGTCGCCATTGTCGAACCGCACGGCCTGGAAGCGCTCGTCCTGGTTGATGAAGGTCGCGGCGAGGATCTCGCCATCCCGCAGGAATTCGCCGTCGCGGTAAAGCTTTTCATAGACCAGTATGAAGCGGTCGCCCGCGCGGATGTCGAGCACGAAGTCGATGTCCCAGCCGAAGATGTTCGCGAGTTTCATCACCATCGCATCGCTGAGGCCGGCCTGTTTGCCGGCGAGGAAGAGCGAAGAGGTGATGACGCCCTCGGTCTCCGCCACTTCAGGCACGATCTCACGCTGCTGCACCTCGGCCGACAGGTCGCCGGATTGTTGCCTGACCAGCAGGTAGCGCGCTTCGTCCAGTGCGTATCGCATGACCCGGAGGTCGCCGTCATCCGAGGATTGGAATTCGAACAGGTCGCCCGGGCGAATGCGCTTCAGGCCGGCGGTCTCGCCGTTGAGCGCCAGAATCCGTTGGAGCAGAGCGATGCTGTACCCCTGCTGGCGGAAAATCGCGTCCAGGGTCTGGCCGGGCTTCACCGTTACCGTGTTCCAGGCATCTGCTTCTTCAGAAGGCCTATTCTGGTCACCGTTCTCAGGCTGCGGCGCTGGCCGCTGGGGCAGCGGAAGTTCGATGACACGCGGCGGACGGACGGATTCCGGCTTTCCGCCCGAATCGAAAAGGCCGATCAGCAGACCGACGAGGATCAGGGTGGTGCCGATGACGATCAGCTTCCGGCGCGTCAGCCAGTGCTCCTCGTCTTCGATCCATCGGTGGACTCTTTTCAGTGGCCCCGGCATTCCTGTCACATCCTTTTGCGTTGCGGTCCCGCATTCAGGCGTGCTTACCATACTGACCGACCTGACTCTGGTCAATCGGGCCGCCTGATGCGCTCAGATTCGTCCCGGCCTTTGATTCAGCCGATTCCCGCGAGTTCCTCGAGTTCGCACAATGCGACTTCCAGACAATCGATCAGGCGTTGCACATGGGGCAGCGAACGCCGGCAGGCGATGATGCCGAAGTCGAGATGCCCGTCGTAGCTGACCAGCGTAATGTTCAACGCCTGCCCGTGCAGCACGATGCTGGCGGGGTACAGACCCTCCAGCCGGGCACCGTTCCAGTACATGGTTCCGCGCGGGCCGGGCACGTTCGAAATCACCAGGTTGTAGGCAGGCAGCACCTGGCCGAGACCGAGCAGGGTGGTGATCACAAGCGGCGACATGGCAAGCTGCGAGAACAAGCCGGCCTCTCCGGCGGAAAGATTGGAATAGATTTTCTTGCCGGCCTGCATCGATGCCTGGATTTCGAGAAATCGTTCCTCTGGGTCCTCCCGGTGGGTCCCAAGGTTGGCGATGATGAAACCAACGGCATTGGCAGACTCCATGTCGCCTTCGACCCGAAGCGAGATGGGGACCATCGCCTTCAACGGCCGGGCCGGCAGTTCGCCTGCGTCCAGCAGGTAACGCCGCAACGCACCTGCACACATCGCCAGCACCACGTCGTTGAGCGTTCCGTCCAGGGCCTTGCATACTGCGCGGACCCGGTCGCGCGGCCAGGTCTGCGCCACGAAACGTCTCGACCCGGTCACACTGCTGCTGATCGGGCCACGCGGCACGGCGTGCCAGGGCACATTCAGCGGGCGGCCGCCGCCGATCCAGACATTGCCGAACTTCAGCAGCGCCGCGGCGAGGTTCACGCCGCCGCCCACCTGGTCGACGATGCGTTGCCCGAGCGACCGGATGTCGGTGCGGGTAACCGCCGTTTCGCGGGAGGGCAGCAGCCGCTTGTAGCGTTCCCAGGCCTCGCGCGAGAACAGTGAGTAATCAACGTAGCCCTGCGCCGAGTCGGAGAGCATGCTCTGGGCCATGTGCATCGAAGCGACACCGTCCATCATGCAATGATGTGTCTTCAGGTAGGTGGCGAACTGGTTGTTCGCCAGGCCTTCTATCAGGTGCAGTTCCCACAGTGGTCGGCTGCGGTCCAGCAGAGTGCTGTGCAACCGCGATACCAGTGTAAAAAGTTCGCGGTAACGGCCCGGTTTGGGAAGCGCGGAGTGCCGGACATGGTAATCGAGGTCGATCCCGCGATCAGTCTCCCAGGAAAAGGCCAGGTTCGCCCGGCTCATGAGATTGCTCGACAGGCGCTGGTTGAACGGGGGGCGCATGTCGTCGCAAGACACCAGAATTTCACGCAGGCCCCTGAGGAACCTCTGCTTGTTGGCCCCCTCCGGATAGCGGTACAGGCTGACTCCGCCCACGTGCATGGGTGTGTCGCGGTTCTCCCCCATCAGGAAGGTGGCGTCAAGGAGACTCAGTCGCGTCACGTTGCAGTTCCGTTGGGGCGGGGGCCCATCTTACCGCGAAGCGGACAGCTCGACGGCATGCGTGTTGCAAGCTCATCGGCGAATTCGGGCTGGAGCCGGGGCGGTCAAACCCATAAAATGCACCGGATTCCCCGAAGGAACGAAAATGACCGATCTGGAAGCGGCCGTTGGCCTGATCGCCCGCGGCACCGACGAAATCACCAAGCTCGAGGAACTCGAAGAGCGCATCAAGCTGGGCCGGCCCCTGCGCATCAAGGTGGGATTTGACCCGACCGCGCCCGACCTCCATCTCGGGCATACGGTGATCATCAACAAGATGCGTCAGTTCCAGGACCTGGGACACACCGTCATTTTCCTGATCGGCGATTTCACGGGCATGATCGGCGACCCCACTGGCAAAAGCGCCACGCGCAAAGCGCTGACTCCCGAAGAGGTTAAGGAGAACGCCGAAACCTACGCCAGTCAGGTGTTCGGGATTCTCGATCGCGAGAAGACCGAGATCCGCTTCAATTCCGAATGGCTCGGCGAACTCGGTGCGGAAGGCATGATCCGGCTGGCCGCGAAGTACACGGTGGCCCGAATGCTGGAGCGCGACGATTTCGAAACCCGCTACAAGAGCAACCAGCCCATCGCGATCCACGAGTTCCTGTACCCGCTCGCCCAGGGTTACGACTCCGTGGTGCTGCAGGCGGACGTCGAGATGGGTGGCACGGACCAGAAATTCAACCTGCACGTGGGCCGACACTTGCAGCAGCATTACGGTCAGGCGCCACAGGTGATCGTCACCCTGCCGCTGCTCGAGGGCCTGGACGGCGTGCAGAAAATGTCGAAGTCACTGGGCAACTACATCGGCATCACCGAACCACCGGGCGAAATGTTCGGCAAGCTGATGTCCATCACGGACGAGCTCATGTGGCGCTACTTTGACCTGCTGAGCTTTCGCAGCAACGAGGACATCGCCGGCTTGAAGCAATCGGTCGCGGAGGGGCGCAACCCGCGCGACGTCAAGTTCCTGCTGTGCGAGGAAGTCATCGAGCGTTTCCACAGCCGCGCCGATGCGGTCGCGGCGCGGGAGGAGTTCATTGCCCGCTTCCGGCAGGGGCAGATGCCGGAAGACATGCCGGAGAGCGTGATCGACACCGGCGGCGAAGGTATCGGCATCGCCGCCGCCCTGAGCCGCTGCAGCCTGACGGCCAGCAACTCCGAGGCGTTCCGGATGATCCAGCAGGGCGGCGTTCGCATTGACGGCGAACGGGTGAGTGACCGCGGAATGGCGCTGGAGGCGGGTTTCAGCGGCGTGTTGCAGGTCGGCAAACGGAAGTTCTGCAAAGTGGACGTCCGATAAGCCGGTGGCGTGAACAAACTCTCGGACATTGACTGGGCCCGTTGGAAGGCCAAAGACCCGGCGACCCTGGTCTTCGTATTCCGCGGGGACGAAGTCCTGCTGATCAACAAGAAGACGGGTCTCGGCCAGGGTAAGGTCAACGCGCCGGGCGGCAAGGTCGATCCCGGCGAAACCCCCGAGAAAGCCGCGATACGGGAATGCAGCGAGGAACTGCACATCACGGTTCGCAATCTGGAATACTGTGGCGAGCACCGGTTCCAGTTCGTGGACGGCTACTCCATTCATGTCTGGGTCTACCGGACCCGCGATTTCGAAGGC
>Ga0316576_10001527_pt1 | contig 12531 bp, 11 predicted proteins | sample S0NA_FD_203075 | JGI IMG/M metagenome (GOLD analysis project Ga0316576, IMG submission 203075) | Rhizosphere microbial communities from salt marsh grasses in Alabama, United States - S0-2_050615r3r5 | ecosystem: Host-associated > Plants > Roots > Rhizosphere | place: USA: Alabama | collected... | reverse complement strand
CCGGCGACCCGGACGCCTGGCGGGCCTGGTGGACCGACCCGCAGGCGCAGTCGTTCTACTTCATGGGCAAGGACAACATCACCTTCCACTCCCAGATCTGGCCCGCCGAGCTCCTCGGCTACTCCGGGCACGGCTCCCGCGGCGGCAGCCCCGGCCCCCTCGGCGACCTCCAGCTGCCCACCGAGGTCGTGAGCAGCGAGTTCCTCACGATGGAGGGCAAGAAGTTCTCCTCGTCGCGCGGCGTCGTCATCTACGTCCGCGACTTCCTCTCCCGCTACCAGCCCGACGCGCTGCGCTACTTCATCGCCGTCGCCGGCCCGGAGAACCAGGACACCGACTTCACCTGGGCGGAGTTCGTCCGCCGCACCAACGACGAGCTCGTCGCCGGCTGGGGCAACCTCGTCAACCGGACGGCGTCCATGGTCGCCAAGAACCTCGGCGCGATTCCTGACGCCGGGGTGCTGCAGCCCGCCGACCACGAGCTGCTCGCCACCACCCGGGGCGCCTTCGCCGACGTGGGGGCACTGCTGGCCCGCAGCCGGCAGAAGGCGGCGATCACCGAGGCGATGCGCGTCGTCGGGGAGGTCAACACCTACCTGTCCCAGCAGGCCCCGTGGAAGCTGCGCACGGCCGACCCCGAGCGCATGCGCACCGTCCTGCACGTCGCCGTGCAGGCCGCGGACGACTGCAACCGGGTGCTCTCGCCGTTCCTGCCCCACTCGGCGCAGGCCGTGCACACGCTGCTCGGCCGCTCCGGCACGCTGGCCCCGCAGCCGGAGGTCCGTGAGGTCGACGACCTCGACACCGGAGGCGGGTACCCGGTGCTCATGGGCGACTACGACACCGGGGTCTCCTGGCAGTCCGAGCCGATCGTGCCGGGCACCCCGATCGCGCCGCCGACACCGGTGTTCACCAAGCTCGACCCGTCGGTCGTGGACGCCGAGCTGGCGCGCCTGGAGGAGGCCGCCTCGTCGTGACGCTCCCGCCGGTCCCTCGGCCCGAGCCCTTGCCCCGGCCGGTCGTCGACAGCCACTGCCACCTCGACATCGACCGCTCGGAGGACGAGCCCGCCCTCCCGCTCGCCGACGCGCTGGCCGAGGCGGCCGCCGTCAACGTCACCGAGGTCGTCCACGTCGGCTGCGACCTCGCGGCGGCGCGCCAGGCGGTCGCCTGGGCACGGGAGAACCCGCAGGTCCACGCGGCCGTGTCGCTGCACCCCACCGAGGCGGCGGTGCTCGCGGCCTCCGGGGCCGACGCCCTGCCTGCGGCCCTCGACACGATCGCCGACCTGGCCCGCGACCCGGCCGTGGTGGCCGTGGGGGAGACCGGGCTCGACCACTACTGGACGCCGGACCCGGAGGGCCGGGCCGCCCAGGAGATCTCCTTCCGGGCCCACATCCGGATGGCCCGCCGGCTGGGTAAGACGCTGGTCATCCACGACCGCGACGCGCACTCCGACGTGATCCGGGTGCTCGAGGACGAGGGACCGCCGCCACGGGTGGTCTTCCACTGCTTCTCCGGGGACGCCGCCATGGCCCGCCACTGCGTCCGGTCGGGCTGGTTCGTCTCCCTGGCCGGTCCGTTGACCTTCCGCAACGCCGAGCCGCTGCGCCAGGCGGCGGCGGCAGCGGTCGAGGAGGGCGGGCTCTCCCACGTCCTCGTCGAGACCGACGCCCCCTACCTCACCCCCCACCCGCACCGGGGCCGGGCCAACGCCCCGGCCCTGCTCCCGCTCACCGTGCGGATGCTGGCCGAGGTCGCCGGGCGCCCCCTGGAGGAGGTCTGCGACGCCACCCGCGACGCCACCCACCGCGCGTTCGCGCTCACCTGACCGCCCCCGGATTTGGCGCCTCGACCCCCTCTCGATATCGTGTTGTTATCGAAACGTGACCAAAGGCCAGGACCACGGCCATCCCAGAGGGGACGAACCGTCCCCTCGCGCCCGATCTGGACACCCATGACCACGACCACCACCGACCTCGAGCCGCGCCGCCGCTGGGTGCGCGTGACCGGGATCGTCACCGGCATCCTTCTCGTGCTCGGTGTCGCCGCCGCCGGCGTCGCCGCCGCCACCTCCAGCGTCACCCTCACCGTCGACGGCGAGTCCGAGCAGATCGTCACCTTCGGCCAGACCGTCGCCGACGTGCTCGCCGACGAGGGCATCGAGGTGGACCAGGACGACCTCGTCGTGCCCGCCCCGTCCTCGTCCATCAGCGACGGTTCCGAGATCGCCGTCGCCTTCGCCCGTCCCGTGACGATCACCGTGGACGGCGTCACCGAGGACATGACCACGACCGCGCTGTCGGTCGACGCCCTGCTGGCCGAGCTCGGCCTGCGCGAGGGTGCCCTCACCACGAGCGTGTCGCGCTCCACGAGCATCGGCCGGGAAGGCCTCGACGGGCTCGAGGTGCGCACGGCCAAGGACGTCGTCATCGTCGACGGCGACACCGAGCTGGCCCTCACCGTCACCGCCATCACCGTGGGTGAGGCGCTCGAGTCGGCCGGCATCACCGTCGACGAGAACGACGTCGTGACCCCCGCGGTCACCGAGACCCTCACCGACGGCACCCGGGTCGAGATCGTCCGCCAGCGCTCCGAGCAGCGGGTCGAGGAGGTCGCGATCCCGCACGAGACCGTCACCGAGCGCAGCGACGACCTCTACACCGACCAGCGGCAGGTGCAGACCCCCGGCCGAGACGGCGTCGAGACCCGCACCTACGAGCAGGTCTTCCTCGGCGAGGAGCTGGTGTCCGAGGAGCTCGTCTCGTCGCAGGTGACCGCCGAGCCCGTCACCGAGGTCGTGCTCGTCGGCACCAAGGAGCGTCCGGCACCCGAGCCGGCCCCCGCCCCCAGCACGTCGTCGACACCGAGCGCACCGGCCGCACCGGCCGTGTCCGGAGGCAGCGTGTGGGACGCCCTGGCCCAGTGCGAGTCCGGCGGCAACTGGGCGATCAACACCGGCAACGGCTACTACGGCGGCCTGCAGTTCTCCTACGGCACCTGGCTGACCTACGGCGGCGGCGCCTACGCCCAGACAGCCAACCTGGCCACCCGGGAGCAGCAGATCGCCATCGCGACCAAGGTGCGGGACGCCCGCGGCGGGTACGGCGACTGGCCGTCCTGCGCGTCGCGACTCGGCCTTCCCTTGTAGCCACACCCAGACCGCCGTCGCGCCACCGGCGCGGCGGCCATCGGCCGGCATCGCCCGGCGCGGAGGTTTGCCCCCCGGCATCGCGGGGAAACCTCATCCCGAGGCCCCCTCGTCGCCGCCAGCGACGCGAGCCCTCGACCAACCCTGACCCTGCCCGTGCGGCGCCGTCGCGCGCCGCCGACATGGAGGAATGATGAGCACCACCCAGACGACCGCTCGACGCGTGCTTCCGAGCACCACCCGCGGCCGTGTCCTGCTCGGCACCGGCGTGGCCGCCGGCGTCGGCGCACTGTCCGCCGTGGGCTTCTTCGGGCTCACGAGCACCGTGGCCCTCACCGTCGACGGCGAGACCAGCACGGTCTTCACCACCGCTGACACCGTCGACGAGCTGCTCGACCGAGAGGACCTCGCGGTCACCTCGCGCGACCTCGTCGTGCCCGGCCCCGACACGGAGCTGACCGACGGCAGCGAGGTTGCCGTGGCGTTCGCCCGCCCCATCGACCTCACCGTCGACGGGGAGTCCGACAAGGTCTGGACGACCGCGCTGTCGGTGGACGGCCTGCTCGGCGAGCTCGGCGTGCGCGCCGGCGCGGAGACCTCCGTCTCGCGCTCCGCCACCATCGGCCGTGAGGGTCTCTCCTTGGAGATCCGCACCCCCAAGAGCATCGACGTGACCGTGGTCGCGCAGGAGACCCGCGAGATCGACCTCATCACCACCGGCCTGACGGTTCAGGAGGCCCTCGTCGACGCCGGCGTCGTGCTGACCGAGGGCGCCGTGACCACCCCGGCCGCCGACGAGGCCGTCACCGACGGCTCGGCGATCGAGGTCAAGCAGGTCTGGACCGAGAACCTCACCCAGGACGTGGTCGTGCCGTTCGAGACCCAGACCACGGCCGACGACTCGATGTACACCGACCAGTCGGTCGTCGAGGTCGCCGGGGTGGACGGGGCCGCGACCGAGACCGTCACGGTCACCTACCTCGGCTCGGACGAGTCCGGCCGGGAGGTCCTCTCCCGCGAGGTGACGACCGAGCCGGTCACCAAGGTCGTGCGTACCGGCACGAAGCAGCGCCCGGCCGCCCCGGCGGTGTCCGGAGGCAGCGTGTGGGACGCCCTGGCCCGGTGCGAGTCCGGCGGCAACTGGGCGATCAACACCGGCAACGGCTTCTACGGCGGCCTGCAGTTCACCTCCGGGACGTGGCTGGCCTACGGCGGCGGCGCCTACGCCCCGCGCGCCGACCTGGCCACCCGCGAGCAGCAGATCGCCATTGCCACCAAGGTGCGGGACGCCCGCGGCGGGTACGGCGACTGGCCGGCCTGCTCCGCCAAGCTGGGCCTCTGAGGCCCCGGGACGGAGCCACCTAGGCTCGCCCGCCATGGACGAACGCCGTACCTCGGCCGGTCTCGGACCGGCCGAGGTACGGCGTCTGTGCGCCCAGGTCGGGCTGTCCCCGTCGAAGCGGCTCGGGCAGAACTTCGTCCACGACGCCAACACCGTGCGACGCATCGTGCGGGAGTCCGGGGTCGGACCCGACGACCTCGTGCTCGAGGTCGGCCCCGGGCTCGGCTCGCTGACCCTCCCGCTGCTGCAGGAAGCCGCCGGCGTCGTTGCCGTCGAGCTCGACGCCCGGCTCGCAGCGCTGCTCCCGCGGACCGTCGCCGAGCACCACGGGCCCGAGCGCGCCGCCACGCTGACCGTCCTGACCATGGACGCCCTGCGGGTGACCGCGGCCGACCTCGCCGGCGCCGCGGGGCGCCCGCCGGACGTCCTGGTCGCGAACCTGCCCTACAACGTCTCCGTGCCCGTCGTGCTGCACCTGCTCGCAGAGGTGCCGAGCCTGCGCGGCGGCCTCGTCATGGTGCAGGCCGAGGTGGCCGACCGGCTGACCGCTGCACCCGGGTCCCGCACGTACGGCGCCCCCAGCGTCAAGGTCGCCTGGTTCGCCGGGGCGTCTCCGGCCGGGAGGGTGCCGCGCAGCGTGTTCTGGCCCGTCCCCAACGTCGACTCGGCGCTGGTCCGCCTTGCCCGCCGGGACCGTCCGGCCACCACCGCGTCGCCGGCGGAGGTGTTCTCGGTGGTGGACGCGGCCTTCGCCCAGCGGCGCAAGATGCTGCGGTCGGCCCTGGCGCCGTGGGCCGGCGGGCCGCAGCAGGCGGCGGCCGCTCTCAGCGCCGCCGGCATCGACCCGTCCGAGCGGGGCGAACGCCTGTCCGTGGCGCAGTTCGCTCGCCTCGCCGAGTGCCGACCCGGGCGCTAGCGTCTGACCCCCGTGAGGCAGGGCAGGGTCGTCGTCCGTGCGCCCGCGAAGATCAACATCTACCTGGGGGTCAGCGGCCCGCGCCGCGACGGGTACCACGACCTGGCCACGGTCTTCCACGCCCTGGACCTCTCCGACGACGTCGTCGCCGAGCCGGCGGACCCCGGCCAGGTCTCTTTGTCGGTGACCGGTGAGCACACCGGCGAGGTGCCCACCGACGAGTCCAACCTGGCCGTGCGGGCGGCCCGCGCGCTGGCCCGCTACGCCGGCGTCGACGCCGGCGTGCGGCTCACTCTCGTCAAGCGGATCCCGGTCGCCGGTGGCCTCGCCGGCGGCAGTGCCGACGCCGCGGCCACCCTGGTGGCCTGCGACGCGCTCTGGCAGACCGGGTGCGGGCGCGCCGAGCTGGCGATGCTCGCCGCCCGCCTGGGCTCCGACGTCCCCTTCGCCCTGCACGGCGGCACCGCGCTGGGGTCCGGCCGGGGGGAGTGCCTCGCGCCCGTCATGGCCCGCGGCCGGCTGCACTGGGTGCTCGCGGTGTCCGCCGAGGGCCTGTCCACGCCGGTCGTCTACGCCGGCCTCGACGCCGACCGCTCGGCCCACGAGGTACCGCCCCCGGAGGTGCCCGGCGCCCTGCTCACCGCGCTGCGCAACGCCGACCTGCCCGCGGTGGGCGTCCACATGGCCAACGACCTGCAGCCGGTGGCGTGCCGGCTGCGCCCGGCGCTGGCCCGCACGCTGGCCACCGGACGGGACCTCGGGGCGCTCGGGGCCCTGGTGTCCGGCTCGGGCCCGACCGTGGTGTTCCTCGTGCCCGACGAGCGCACCGCCGAGGGCCTGGCCGACGACCTCGTCGACGCCGGCGTCTGCCACCAGGCCCTCGCGGCGACGGGGCCGGCGGCCGGGGCCCGGGTGGTGGCCTCGTGAGCCGGCTCAGCCGTCCAGCGGGGCCAGGATCGCGCGCAGCAGGTCGGCCAGGCGGCGTCGGTCGGTCTCCGGCAGGCCGCTGAGCAGCGCGCGCTCGCGTCCGAGCAGCGCGCCGAGCGCTGCGTCCACCACCGTGCACCCTTGCTCGGTCAGCCGCACGATCACGCTGCGGCGGTCGTCGGGGTCGGTGCGCCGCTGCACGAGGCCGCGGGCCTCGAGCTTGTCCAGCCGGGCCGTCGTCGTCCCGCTGGTGACCATGGTGGCGGCGGCGAGCGCCCCGGGAGAGGCCTCGTGCGGCGAGCCGGCCCGGCGCAGAGCGGCGAGCACGTCGAACTCCCAGGAGTCGAGGTCGTGCGCGGCGAAGGCGGCCCGGCGCTCCCGGTCGAGGTGCCGTGCCAGCCTGGTCACCCGGGACAGCACCTGCAAGGGGCCGGTGTCCAGGTGCGGCTGCTCCCGCTGCCAGGCGGTGACGATGCGGTCGACCTCGTCGGGCTCACCGACGCTCACTCCGGGTCCTCCTCGCCGAGATGGGGCCGCCGTTCCAGCTGAGCCAGGCCGTTCCAGGCGAGGTTCACCAGGTGCGCGGCCACGTCGGCCTTGGGTGGGTGGCGCGCGTCGAGCCACCACTGCCCGGTGAGCGCGACCATCCCGACCAGCATCTGGGCGTACATCGGCGCGTACGTCTCGTCCAGGCCGCGGGAGCCGAACTCCCCGACGAGGATGTACTCGACCTGGCTCGTGGCGTCCGACAGCAGGCTGGCGAACGTGCCCGTGCTCTGGGCGACCGGGGAGTCGCGGACGAGGATCCGGAACCCGTCCGTGGAGGACTCCACGTAGTCCAGCAGCGCCAGCGCCGCCCGCTCGAGCACGGTGCGCGGGTGCCCCTCGCTCTGCAGCGCGGTCGTGACCTGGTCCAGCAGGGTCTGCATCTCCCGGTCGACCACGACGGCGTACAGGCCCTCCTTGCCACCGAAGTGCTCGTACACCACCGGCTTGCTCACCTCGGCCCGGGCGGCGATCTCCTCGATCGAGGTGCCGTCGAAGCCCTTCTCGGCGAACAGCGCGCGACCGACGTCGAGCAGCTGGGCCCGCCGCTGCACCCCGGTCATCCGCACGCGATGCCGGCCGGACTCCGCGGTCGTGGTCACGGAGCCCCATCATGCCCTGCCGCGCGCGCCGCGAGCCCCCGCCCGGCAACGGCCCGCGTGGGAGACTGGGCGGGCCGTCCCGGGTGGTGTAATCGGCAGCACAGCGTGTTTTGGTCTCGCTGGTAGGGGTTCGAGTCCTCTCCCGGGAGCGCGGCGGCACCGCATCGATCCGTCACACACGGTCGGGCTATCCTCGCCCGCGTCGCCCCCGACGCCGAAGCGAGGACGCGCCCGTGACGCCAGCCCCCGCCGCCGTGATCGTCCTGGCCGCCGGTGAGGGCACCCGCATGAAGTCGCGGACCCCGAAGGTGCTGCACGCCATCGGTGGGCGCTCGCTGCTCGGGCACGCCGTGGAGGCGGGCCGCACGCTGGCGCCCGACGTCCTCGTCGTCGTCGTGGGGCACGGTCGCGACCGGGTGGAGCAGCACCTCGCCGAGGTCGCCCCGGACGTGGCCGTCGCCGTCCAGGAGTCCCAGCACGGCACCGGCCACGCCGTGCAGTGCGCGCTCGAGCAGGTCAGCGTCGGGCCCGGCACGGTCGTCGTCACCTACGGCGACGTGCCCCTGCTGACCGGCGAGACCCTGGCGGCCCTGGTCGCCGAGCACGAGCGGGCGGGGGCCGCCGCCACGGTGCTCACCGCGCTCCTCGAGGACCCGACCGGGTACGGGCGGGTGGTCCGCGACGCCGACGGGGCGGTCTCGGCCATCGTCGAGCAGCGGGACGCCGACGAGGCCCAGCGGGCCGTCCGAGAGACGAACTCCGGCATCTACGCCTTCGACGGGCAGGCCCTGCGGACCTACCTGGCCCGCCTCGACACCGACAACGACCAGGGCGAGCTGTACCTGACCGACGTCGTGGGCCATGCCCGCGCCGACGGGCGCACGGTGGCCACGCTCACCCTCGACGACACCCTGCAGACCGAGGGGGTCAACGACCGGGTGCAGCTTGCCGTTCTCGGTGCCGAGCTCAACCGTCGGACCCTGCGGCAGTGGATGCAGGACGGCGTGACCGTCGTCGACCCGGCCACCACCTGGGTCGACGTGGGAGTCGCGCTCGAGCCGGACGTCACGCTGCTGCCCGGCACCCACCTCGCCGGCACCACCCGGGTCGCCTCGGGGGCGCAGGTCGGCCCGGACACCACGCTGCTCGACACCGTCGTGGAGGCCGATGCCCGGGTCGTGCGCAGCCACGTCGCCGGGTCCCGCATCGGTGCCGGGGCCACCGTCGGGCCGTTCACCTACCTGCGTCCGGGCACGGTTCTCGGTCCCGGCGCCAAGGCCGGCGCCTACGTCGAGATCAAGGCGGCCACCGTGGGCGCCGGCTCGAAGGTGCCGCACCTGTCCTACGTCGGGGACGCGACCATCGGGGAGGGCTCCAACATCGGGGCCGCCACCGTGTTCGTCAACTACGACGGCGTGGCCAAGCACGCCACCGTTGTCGGTGACCACGTGCGGATCGGCAGCGACACCATGCTCGTGGCGCCCGTCACCGTCGGCGACGGTGCCTACACCGCGGCCGGATCGGTCATCACCGAGGACGTGCCCCCCGGCGCCATGGGGGTGGGGCGGGCCCGGCAGCGCACGATCGCGGGCTGGGTCCGCCGCCGCCGGGCCGGGACGGCCTCCGCCCGGGCCGCCGAGCAGGCAGAGCAGGCCCACCACCCGCCCGACGACCCAGGGTCGAGCCCGCCGACCGACGTACGGCACACTGCACCCGGCGGCGAGGGGAGAGCACGGTGACCCACATCCGGACCACCGGCAAGAAGACGCTCATGCTGTTCACCGGCCGGGCCCACCCGGAGCTGGCCGAGGAGGTGGCCGCCGACCTCGGGGTGTCGCCGGTCCCGACGAAGTTCATGACCTTCGCCAACGGCGAGCTCTACATCCGGTTCCAGGAGAGCGTGCGGGGCTGCGACGCCTTCGTCGTCCAGAGCCACCCGTCGCCGGTGAACGAGTGGATCATGGAGCAGCTGATCATGGTGGACGCGCTCAAGCGGGCCTCCGCCAAGCGCATCACCGTCGTCACCCCCTTCTACGGCTACGCCCGGCAGGACAAGAAGCACCGCGGCCGCGAGCCCATCTCCGCCCGACTGGTGGCCGACCTGTTCAAGGCCGCCGGCGCCGACCGGCTCATGGCCGTCGACCTGCACACCGCGCAGATCCAGGGCTTCTTCGACGGCCCGGTCGACCACCTGTGGGCGCTGCCGGTGCTGTCCACGCACATCATGGAGAACTACGACACCCGGATGATGACGGTGGTGTCCCCGGACGCCGGCCGGGTGCGGGTGGCCGACGTGTGGAGCGACCGGCTCGGCGCCGCCCTCGCGATCATCCACAAGCGCCGCGACCCCGACGTCGCCAACCAGGTGAAGGTGCACGAGGTCGTCGGCGACGTGGAGGGCCGCACCTGCCTCATCGTCGACGACATGATCGACACCGCCGGGACCATCGCCCAGGCCGCCGAGGCGCTGCTCGAGGCCGGTGCGGCGGACGTGCTGGTGGCCGCCACCCACGCCGTGCTGTCCGGCCCGGCCGTCGACCGGCTGAAGAACTCCCGCATCCGCGAGGTCGTCGTCACCAACACGCTGCCGATCCCGCCGGAGGCCGAGTTCGACCGGCTGACGATTCTCTCGATCGCCCCGCTCATCGCTCGCGCGATCCGTGAGGTGTTCGAGGACGGGTCGGTGACCAGCCTGTTCGACGGCAACGCCTGACGCGGGGTCGGGAGGACCTCGAAGGCTCGGCTACCCTGGTGGCACCTCGGCGAGGGTGCCTGCCGCACCGTCATCGACGCGGGACCGGTTGCCGCTCGCCGACGACCGTGCCTACCCCGAGGACCTCTCATGAGTGACACCACGCTGAGCGTGACCCGACGCACCGAGTTCGGCAAGGGCCCGTCCCGGCGCCTGCGTCGCGACCACAAGATCCCCGCCGTGCTCTACGGGCACGGCATCGACCCCGTCCATCTCGTGCTCCCCGGCCACGAGACCTCGCTGGCGCTCAAGCAGTCCAACGTGCTGCTCACCCTCGACATCGAGGGGGAGGACAGCCAGCTGGCGCTGCCCCGCGACGTGCAGCGCGACCCGATCAAGGGCTTCGTCGAGCACGTCGACCTCGTCGTCGTGCGCCGCGGCGAGAAGGTCGTCGTCGACGTGCCGGTCGAGACGACCGGTGAGGTCGTCTCCGGCGCCGTGCTGAGCATCGAGCACTCCACGCTGTCGGTGCGCGCCGACGCGACCGCGATCCCCGCCTCCCTGGTCGTCGACGTCGACGACATGGAGCCGGGCACCTCGGTGCACGCCTCCGAGGTGTCCCTGCCCGACGGCGTCGAGCTGGTGACCGACGCCGACGCCACCGTGGTCGTCGTGGCGGCCGCGCAGATGGAGGTCGAGGCCGGCGCCGAGGAGGAGGCCGAGGGCGAGACCCTCGAGGGTGCCGAGGCAGCCGAGGCCGCATCCGAGGGCGAGGAGGCCTGAGCCCTCCTTGGCTCGTCGTCGGGCTGGGCAACCCCGGCCCGGACTACGCCGCGACCCGGCACAACGTCGGTGCCGTGGTGGTCGACGTGCTCGCCGCCAGGTCGTCGGCCACCCTCTCCCGGCACCGGCGGGTGCAGGCCGACGTCGCCGAAATCCGGGTGGGCCCGCTGCCGGGAGAGCGCACGGTGCTGGCCCGTCCCCGCACGTACATGAACACCTCCGGCGGGCCGGTGGCGGCCCTGTGCGACTACTACGACGTCGCGCCGGAGCGCCTGCTGGTCGTCCACGACGAGCTCGACCTGCCCCTCGGCGTCCTGCGCCTGAAGGAGGGCGGCGGTGACAACGGCCACAACGGGCTGCGCAGCCTGCGGCAGTCGCTGGGTACCGGGGACTTCCTGCGCGTGCGCGTCGGCATCGGGCGCCCGCCCGGGCGGATGGATGCCGCCGACTTCGTGCTGCGACCGTTCTCGCCGGCCGAGCGCGACGAGGTGGCGGTGACCCTCGAGCGTGCCGCCGACGCCGTCGAGACGCTCGTCCTGGAGGGTCTCGACCGGGCCCAGAACCTCTACAACGGCTGAAGGAGGACCACGTGGCCGCTGCCCACGCCCCCGTCGCGGGGCTGGTGCCGCTGCTGCGTGACCGCTCCGCAGGCCTGCGGGCCCTGCTGGACGCCGCAGGTGACGAGCCGGTGCTCGACGTCACCTCGCCGGGGTCGGCCCGCAGCGTGCTCGTCGCCTCGCTGGCCACGGTGGGGCGCATGGTCGTGGCGGTCACCGCGACGAGCCGCGAGGCCGAGGAGCTGACCGCCGAGCTCGCCGACCTGCTCACCCGGGATGACGTCGCGCTCTACCCGGCCTGGGAGACCCTCCCGCACGAGCGGCTGTCCCCTCGCAGCGACACCGTGGGGCAGCGCATGGCCGTGCTGCGCCGGCTGGCCCACCCCGACGCGAGCGTGCCCGGGCGCGGGCTGCCGCGGGTGCTCGTCACCCCGGTGCGTGCGGTGCTGCAGCCGCAGGCCGCCGGCCTCGGTGAGCTGGAGCCGGTCCGGCTCGTTGCCGGCAGCGAGGTCGAGCGGGACGAGTTGGTCCGCCGGCTCGTGTCCCTGGGCTACCACCGCGTCGACCTCGTCGAGCGTCGTGGCGAGCTCAGCGTCCGCGGCGGTCTCGTCGACGTATTCCCGCCCACCGACGACCACCCGCGGCGGGTCGAGCTGTGGGGAGACGAGGTGGCCGAGATCCGCGCGTTCGCCGTCGCGGACCAGCGCTCGCTCGACCAGGTGGACGAGCTGTTCGCCACCCCCTGCCGGGAGCTGCTGCTCACCGACGAGGTGCGGGCCCGGGCCCGAGAGGTGGCCGCGTCCCGTCCCGGGCTCGAGGACCTGCTCGGCAAGATGGCCGAGGGCATCGCCGTGGAGGGCATGGAGTCCCTCGCGCCGCTGCTGCTGCCCAGCATGGAGCTGCTCGTCGACGTACTCCCCGATGACGCTCTGCTTCTCCTCTGCGACCCCGAGCGGGTCCGGCGCCGTGCCCACGACCTGGCTGCGACCGACGCGGAGTTCCGAGAGGCCTCGTG
>Ga0316576_10001526_pt1 | contig 12537 bp, 8 predicted proteins | sample S0NA_FD_203075 | JGI IMG/M metagenome (GOLD analysis project Ga0316576, IMG submission 203075) | Rhizosphere microbial communities from salt marsh grasses in Alabama, United States - S0-2_050615r3r5 | ecosystem: Host-associated > Plants > Roots > Rhizosphere | place: USA: Alabama | collected... | reverse complement strand
CATCCACAGGCGGCGATATGTCGAAAACCGGTTAAGCGTATCCTCCCACCAGGAGGGATCCAGGGCATCGGGTTCCAGCGATGGGATGGGCACACCCAGGATGCTCGTGGCCAACGCCGCCTTCAGGCGTCCCTCGTCGCGAGGGTCTGATATGCCGGTCAGGACAAGCAGCAGATCGTCGGCCTCGCGGGATTCAAAAACATTGCCGGCATTGTATATCACCGCCGGCACTTTTTTGTCGGCCAGTTGCGCCTTTACGATCCCGGCCTGAAGATTGGTTCTCACCAGAACCGCTATGTCGGCCGGGTTCATCTTTTGGGAGCCGGTGATAAGTCCATGGGCATGGGTTGAAACCGCCGCCGCGATACAGACCTCGGCCTCTGCTTTGCCCTGCGGTTTACCGCCTGCAGCGCCCGTGAACCAAAGTTGAAATGCGGCGGCCTGTGCTTTTGAACGTGTTTGGCCGCCATGGGCGGCGATCCCCTTTTCGAACAAGATTTTATCGAACACGAATGGTTTTTTCACCCTCGAGAAAAGCGTGTTCACTGCGGTAACGAGCCGCTCATCGGAGCGGTAATTGGTTAAAAGCGTGTATTTTTGCCGCGTCTTTTCGGACGCCTGCATGTACGAAAAAAGATCGGCACCCCTGAAGCTGTAGATTGACTGTTTGGGGTCTCCGATCATAAACAGCAACGGGCTGTTTTTTCCGGCGGCAAACAATCGGGAAAATATGTCGTACTGGAGCATGTCCGTGTCCTGAAACTCGTCGACCAGTGCGGCACGGTAGCGACGCCTGACGGCGGCAGCCAGAAGTCCACCGCCCTGCTTGACCAGGGCATCCCTTACCCTGTAGAGCAGGTCGTCGAAATGCTGAATATTCCTTTTTTTCTTCATCAGGGACAGCGTTCGACGGGCATATGGAAAAAGTTCGGACTTTAGTGAGATCAGCCACGCGTCCATCTCCTCCAAAAGGGCTTCCCCGGCGGCATTGAGTTCGTCACAAAGGGTAAAGAAAGGGTGCTCCGGCGTCTTCAGCCCCTTTCGCGTCTTTTGGTGCAGGGTGGTTGCCGTCAGCTTGTGAAACGCCTTGAAAAGGGGGAAACGCAGCCCTTCGTTTTCACAAAAAGCGTCCATGGCGGCCATGAGCTTTTGGACAGTGATTTGACGGCGGGTGACGCCCGTGTGCTGATCCACCGCTTTCATACCGCCATACGCGCTCCCATTGAGGGCCGGGTCCGACAGCAACTTTTCCACGGCTTTTCTTTCTGCGGGCCACTGGTCCGCAATTTTCCTTGAGCAGATCCTGAAATGCTCCATCATGTTAAATTCCGGTTTCCTGTTCTGCGGAATCGGATGCAGGTTCATCCCCTTCGACATTTCAACCAGCTTTACCAGGCTGGCCGGGTTGTTGAGCATCAGCACGGCGTATCGCACGCACTCGGGAGGGGCGCCGTACAGATTACTCCGCCAGTAGTCATCGACCATGGCCACCACGAGATTTCTCTGGTCGGCGACCAGTTCCGTGTCGAAAAGATTGCCGGTTTCAAAGGCGTTTTCATGTAGAACCCGCTGGCAGAAACCGTGAATGGTGAAAATCGAACAGGTGTCGAAATCGCTTATGGCAAGGGTAAGCCGCTCTATAGCTGCTTTTGAATCGGGTTGTTTACCGAGCAGGCCGTCAAGAAAGTCGTCTTCGGCCCTACCGGTTTCAAGGCTCCGCCGCGCCTGCAGCAGCCTCTCCCTTATTCTCTGCTTGAGCTCTTCGGTGGCGGCGACGGTGAAGGTGACGACCAGAATCTGGTCGATGGTAAATTGTTTTTCAAGAATCAGGCGCAGATAGAGGCCGGCGATGGCGTATGTTTTCCCCGTGCCGGCGCTGGCCTCGATCAGGTTGGTGCCGGACAGGGGGGTGCTGAGGATGTCAAAGGGTTGCAATGAACTCATCGCTGCATCTATCCCATTTCATAATCTTTCCTATGGCGGCAAACCCGAAAATCGCTCAAGATAAGATATTATCTTCAAACCACGATCTATATAGCACGCAGGGGGTGAAATTCCAATTTGCGAATTTACCCATTAGGTGCTAATCTCCTGTTCATGACAATCATGCCACCAAACACAAAAAACAAAACCCGAAACACCCCACCGGAGTCAACCCATGGCACATGAAGACGCAGGCCATTACGCCGCCAAACACCCGTCAGGAACGAAAGTCGATCCTTCGATCAAACAAAAATTGGAAACAAAGCTGTCCGCAGGGAAAATCAGCTGCGCCGCCGCGCACGCCATCGCGGAAGAACTGGGGGCGCCCCCCGCCGATGTGGGCGTCGCCATCGATCTCATGGAAGCGCGCATCGCTAAATGCCAGTTGGGGCTTTTCGGCTATCATCCCGAGAAACGCATCGTAAAACCCGCCGCATCCCCCTCACCGGATATCGAGGATGCCGTCAAACGCCACCTGGAGAATGGGCGCATTACCTGTAAAAACTGTTGGCAGATTGCCGAGAGGGCAGGCCTGAAAAAAATGGACATCTCGAATATCTGCGAACAGCTGGGGATCAAGGTTGCCAAGTGCCAGCTCGGCGCCTTCTAGAGTGGTTGCCGGAAAAACGTTCCGAATGGCTTGCCGGGACGGACTCTAGTATAGACTTGTGGCAATCGGTATAAACCCACTAATGCAACGCCGGGGTCAAGCGTGTACGGGAGGCGGTACGCCGCAGCCGTTTATTGCTGGCCGATGAGGGGCTGCACGAACCGGGACTCAGAATCCCAGGGGAATAGAATCCAGGTGTCCTGACTGACCTCGGTGATAAACGTGTCCACGACCGGCCGGCCGGCGGGTTTGGCGTAAACCGTTGCGAAATGGGCTTTGGGCAGCATTTTTCTAGCGATATCAGCTGTTTTGCCGGTATCCACCAGATCGTCGATGAGCAGCCATCCTTCGCCGTCTCCAGGAGCCTCTTTGAGCACGGTGAGCCCGCCCTGGTCCTGCCAGCTGTAACTTGAGATGCAGACGGTATCCACCAGGTGGATATCCAGTTCGCGCGCGATAATCGCCGCGGGGACCAGTCCGCCCCTCGTAATGGCAACGATTCCCTGCCACTGCCGCATTTCCAGCAGCCGCCAGGCCAGCGCCTTGGCATCGCGGTGAAGCTGCTCCCATGATATGGGGTAGGTTTTGTTATACCGTTCGGACATTTACGTCCCTCGCAATACTTTTATGGGATATCTTGTGCAAGTGGGCAAGCAGCGGCTGGTAAACCGCCAGGGCCGCACGTTCGAAATCTGTGCCTAGGGGATCGCCCTCGTCAAAGTAATACCGGATATAGGGTTCATCTCCTTCTCCCCTTATGTTTGCATACGGGTTTCCGCGCATAACCCCGGCCGCCGCCCGAAGGGCTTCTCCCGGAGGCTTTGCCTGCACGATCCGTTGGTGTGCATAGGCGTAAGCGCTCTTGGGAAAAAACGCGAGAGGCAGCGAAAGTCCCTCCCAGTAAAGGCGCAGAAGATATGCCAGAAGCTCTCGGGTGTTGTCAACCGCACCGATGACGATGGTGGCATTTCTGCTCAGGTACGCACTGCGCCATTCCTTTTTTTCCGGTTCTGCGGCACACAGCAACAGATGGCGGATCCAGAAGCGCACGAGTTCCGCGGCGTTGAAGTTGGCAAACCGCACCAAAACCAGGCCGTTGCCGTAATCATCCGCAAGGGTGCCTGTGATACGAAAATTTTCCAGGTGCAGGTCAATGCCCCGCATCACGGGCTTTTCGCCGGAGGTCCATTCCCCCACCCTTCCCATCATTTCCCGCACCTCCGCAGCCAGACCGGCATAGTCGTGCTCCCCGACCTGCCCGGGCGGCAACACGCCTCTGGCCTTGAAAACCGCCTTGAGATCCGTCAGGGGCCGCCCCTTGTTGACCCAGTTTAAAGAATCCAGCCCCGCCCTGTACGCGCCCAGACCTTCCAGCCGAAAGTGTTCCCGGTCTTCGGCACTCTTGTCGTCCGGTTCGAGAAACAGCCCGATGCGCTTTTGCATGAAAAACTTGACCGGGTTGCTGAAAAACAGCCCCAACGTGTCGGCATCCATCGTTTTGAAGGTATCGCCGGGTACCGGCAATGAGGGGGGCGGCGGGACCTTGGGCATCGCTTCGGGACGGTGCGATGCCATAGCCGCGGCAAAGTTCTCCTGGGAGTAGCTGAACAGATCCGACGTCACCCTGAAATAGTCCTGGGAAAAGGCCTGGAGCGGGTGCTCCCGAACGATATTTTCGACCGCAACGCCGTACCCCGCGGTTAGATAGTCCATCAATTCACTCGCCAGCACCGATGGAGCCAACGGGGAATTGTCCTGAATGTCTCTCCCTATGAAGCTGATGTAAAGCTTTTTTCTGGCTGAAATCAGGGCTTCCAGAAAAAGATATTTGTCGTCGTTTCTGCGTGAACGGTCGCCACGCCTGGGGTGCGACGCCATCATGTCGAACCCGGGCTTGCCGCCCTCCCTCGGAAAGGCGTTTCCATGCATGCCTATGAGGCAGATGACCTTGAAAGGGATACTGCGCATGGGCAGCATGGCGCAAAAAGTGACGCTGCCGGACAAAAATCCCGAACCGAAGGGAACGTTCTGCATGGCATGCCGCAAAAGGTACACCAGGGCATCCAGGGCCAGAGCGCCATCGTACTTCGATATAAGCTGAACCCGTTTCAGATCGGCCACCAGTGCCTTCAACCGGAGCACCTCCTTCTCCGATGCCGCATCCGTCGAAAACATGCGGTCGATGATTTTGCCCGTGGTCGTCGCCCAACCCTCCAGCGTTTTTGGCTTTTTCAAATCCTCGATGACCGCCATGAGGCAGCTGACGTATTCCAGGAAATTTCCCAGAATGCGGGCACGGTCTCCTTCCATGTCGTCGAAGGGGAGTATGCCGTGGAACATCTGCCCGTCCCGTTCCGCCATGGCATAACCCAGCAAAAGGCGGTCGATGCCGCTTTTCCATGAATTTTCTTCGAAATACGGCAAACCGTGCGTCTGCCGATCGGCCCCATCCAGCCCCCAGCGGACGTTGAGATCCTGAACCCATTCACCGATCGTGGCCACGTCCTGTTCGCTCAGATTGAATGTATCGCGGATGATGTCGCGATCGAGAAAACCGGTGACCTTTTCAGCCTCCATTCGGCTGTCGGCCATGTCGAGAACGGCGAAAAAGGCATCGGACACCCTGTCCTGGTTGATGAACGACCGGTCGGCCAGACTGAAGGGAATCGTTGGTTCCCCGTCGATCGACCGTTCGAACACCGCCTGGATAAAAGGGGCGTACGCATCGATGTCCGGCGTCATCACCAGAATGTCCCGGGGGTGCAGTTGCGGGTCCAGGTGAAACATCTGCAGAAGATTGTCATGGAGGACTTCGATTTCGCGCATGATGCTGTGGCAGGCATGAATTTCGATGGAACCGTCAGCTCCCGCGACCGTCCGGTCGTTTGCAACCGTTTTCGGAGCATCCAGCATGTCCAGGATATCGGCCTGAACGCTTGTCAGCAGGCTGCTCCTTTCGGGTGGAAGGTATTCCTCTTTGATATCGCAGCCCAGCTCCGCGATCATGTTCAGAAAATCGCGGCCCTGGGTGCCCATGGATGCCAGCAGCGAGTTGCCTTTGTCGAGATGAAGGTAGGTGTCGGCACCGGTTTTGCGGGCGTACGTTTCCTTTATTCTCCTGATGTCACGATCGGTGACCACATCCCCCCAGTATTGCCGGCACGGGCTCAACAGGTACCAGTCGACCGGGATCGTATCGGCCAGGGCGGCCAGTATCTGCAGGTGGAAGGCGGGCAGATACGAAACGCCGAAAATGGAAACCCTCTCCGGTAGGTGTTCGACGGCGGACGGCCCATTGCGGAGCCTGGCGATGAGGCCGGTGTGCATGCTTATTCGGTGCATGTTTTCACAGCCCGACACGACCTCGCGCCACAGGTCGGCCTGCCAGGAGTGCCCGTTGGGCACCTCGTTACTTCCGTGTTCCCATTCCAGGACGATCTCCGGACGAAAGACCAAATACTGATCGTACAGGTGTGCTATTTCCCTGGACAGCTGCAGCAGTCTGATGTGGCGCGTGTCTCCTCCCAGGTAGCTTCGCAGGACGTCATATCCCTTGCGGTCCAGGCAATCGGGCAGTTTTTGCATGACCCGGAAGGTCAGGACAGCCGGTTCGAACGGATCTTCCAGAGGCGACGCGAGGGAAAGCTTTTCACACAACATTTTCAGGAATGCGTTGGGAAAAGGGAATGCCAGATTGGCGCTGATGCGATGTATTTGCGCCAGTTCCATGGCAATCCAACGCGCCATTCCCGGGCTCTGGGTTACGACAACCTCCGGCGAAAAAACGGAATCGAGGGGGCGTTCAATCTCCCGGGCGAGCGTTTGCAAAAGCACTTCCAGACGGTTGCTGCAGTGAATGGTCAGTCCGGGCATTTTCAATCATTTCTCGCCGATCATGCCCACCACTTCGTTCACCAGCTTTTCGATGCCTACGGCTATATCTTTGATGCACGGTCCCAGCATGTACGCCGGGGTGGTGACCAGACGGTTATTTTGGTCGCGATGAATCATCTCCACCGTGCAGGCACGATGTTCGCCTCCCATTTCCTCGATGGCCAGGGCCGTGTCCGGGTCGTTGCCGATGGTGACACTCGGGTGATGGGATGCCAGCGCCTTGGTCAGTGTGGCGGGCGCTATGCACATGGCCCCGACCGGTTTTCCCGCGGTGACGACTGCAGATATGATCTCGGCCACCTCGGGCACGACGGCCGCCTGGGCGCCCTTGACGGCAAAGTCACTCAGATTTTTTGCGGCGCCGAATCCGCCGGGAATGATCAAGGCGTCCAAGGTTTCGGCCTTGACGTCTCCGACATCCACGATATTTCCCCGCGCAATCCGGGCGGACTCCACCAGCACGTTGCGACGCTCGCCGGTTTCCTCCTGGGTCAGATGATTGACGACGTGCATCTGCTCCATATCGGGAGCCATACAGATGGTTTCAACGCCGGCACGGTCGAGGTACAGAAGGGTCAGCACGGATTCGTGTATCTCTGAACCGTCGAACACACCGCAACCGGACAACAAAACACCCACTTTTTTCTTCACGCCCACTACCTCCTATGATTTTGGTCAGGGCAACTTCAATCTAAAACCGTATATTTTCTGTAGCGACGAAGTCGCGTTTCATAAAATCGTGACACGCGATTTTATTCCAGGACATGCTTTTCCAGCACAAAGCAGGTGAAGACACCTCGAAAAACTGTCTCGGTTTCACGCTTCACCATGACGTGCACCACATGCTTTTTGCCTTTCACATCTTCAACGGATGCTTCGGCGACAACCCTTTCTTCGATGGCCACCGGCTTTAAAAAAGTCACATCGGCTCCACCCAGGACGACATTGGGGTCATTGACAGCCAGCATGGCGGCATAGTCGGCCAGGCCGAAGATGAATCCGCCGTGCACCAGGCCGGCCGCATCGGCGGTCATCTCCTCGGTAAGGGCCATTTCCACACGGGCATAACGGGTGTCTATCGCAACGGGTGTGCCGCAGAGCCTACGGTCGATGGCTAGGTGCGTGTTGATATCCAAGATGTACTCCTTAAAGCAATCACGCCGTCGTTCACCGGTGGCGCTCCGCGAACGTCAGCGTGATGTTGCAGTCGGTTCCCCTCTCGCTTTGGTTCTTGTCATTTCGATAGGGGCATTCACGACTTGAATACGAACTGGGCTTTTAAGGATCCGATTTCGATCGTGTCAAACTCCTTGAGCAGCACCGACTCCCTGACGACCTCGTTGTTCACCTTCGGTTTGGCCATGCCGCCGACGTAGCTGAGGTAGTAGCCCTTGGGACGTTTGCTTATGGTGGCGGCCGTCTTTCCCGTCATCAGTCCGCCGACGATGATGTCTGAAGAGTTGTCTTTTCCGATTTTGACAAGCTTTTTCTTGATTTCGTACTCTTTTAGATCTCCGGAAAGAAAAGAAAGCACACCGTTGGATTCGCTTTGCCGCAGCTGTCCGGCAGCGTTGGAGGAACTTTTGGACAACATATCCCTGTACTTGTCGGTGTCCATCACCATGGTCTTGTCCATGGAGCCGGAGGCGGAGCTTCTTTCCTCCCCATCTTCGAAAATGAACAGCAGCGTATGTTTGCCTATATTGATCGTATCACCGTGGCCCAGCCAGTGCGACGCGACGAGTTGTCCGTTTACGAACGTCCCGTTTTTGCTTTTGAGATCGGTGAGCAGATACCCCTTGTCGATGGAGTCGATCTTGGCATGGAAGCCGGAAACGGCGAGGTTTTCGATAACGATGTTGTTAGCGTCCCTGCGTCCGATGGTCAGATTGCCGCCCTCCTGCAGCCTGTAGTCATTGATTTTGGTGTCTTTGAATTTGAGTGTCAGCACCGGCATGATGGAGTCCTCTTTACGGTTATCTGGTTATCTGAAAATTTTTGACAGGAATCGAAAAAAACCACCCGGTCTTATATTGGTTTTCTTGACCTTAAGCACAATTACCGTAATGTTGTCTCTCCCGCCTCTTTCGTTGGCCAGGTCTACGAGCGTACGGCAGGCATTTTCCGGTTTTTCCCTTTTCACCACGTCGTGGATCTCTTCCTTTTCGATCGCTTCCGTCAGGCCGTCGGAGCCGATGACCAGAATGTCGCCTTGGAAACACTGGATTTCGGAAATATCTGCTTTTACGTTTTCGTCCACGCCGATGGCACGCGTCAGCATGTGTCTGAACTCGTCCGCCAGTTGATCGGCTCCCTGAGGGTCCATGGCGGCCTGTTCCGCAAGCACCGTATGCTGAACGGAGAGCATTTCGATGCTCCCGTCGTGAACAAGGTAGATGGGACTGTCTCCCACATTGGCGGCGATCAGCGTATTCTCCGTAAAATACACCGATGATACGGTCGACCCCATACCGCGGTAGTCTTCTTTCTCCTGGGCTGTATGATAAACACTTTTGTTGGCCAGATAAATGCCCGCCAGCAGCCGGTTGGCTTCTTTGGACAGCGACTCGTCCTGGTCTTCGAGTTCTTCTACATCACCCTCGCCGCTTTCGAAGCGTTTGATGTAGTCCCACAGGGTTTCAACAACGATGCCACTGGCGATCTCCCCGGCCTGGTGACCACCCATGCCGTCGGCAACCACATAGAGTTGCTGGTTATCATCCAGAAACAAAGCGTCTTCGTTGTTTTTTCGATACCTTCCGATGTCTGTCAGACCGGCCGATTCAATGACGTACATATAAGTCCTGTTAGATGCTAGTTAGCCCGTGTTTAGGGTATAATAAAACCGCTCCCTGGTCAAGGTCCGGCAGGGTGGGACCGCGCTTTTTGCCGAGCCGTCACCTGGTCGATTTTGTTACCTAACTGCCGCAGATGTGAACACATACGGGCCGCCGTCTGGTACCGCTTTTCCCTGTCCTTGGCCAGCGCCTTGTCCAGAATCAGCACCAGCGGTTTTACGATCTTGGGGTTGACCTTCCTCGGGTCCGGATGAGGTGCATTCATGATCTTGTGCATCAACGCAGCCGGGTTGTCGGCGTAGAACGGGAGGGTAGCCGTCAACAGCTGGTACATCATGACCCCCAGCGAAAAAATATCTGATCTTCCGTCGACCTTCTTGCCGGAAAACTGTTCCGGCGACATGTAATACGGCGTGCCCTTGACCACACCCGTCCGGGTCTGTGATGTGGCCGTGATTCTGGCGATGCCGAAGTCGGTGATTTTGACCATGCCGTTCTTGAGCAGCATTACGTTGGCCGGTTTGATGTCCCGGTGGACGATACCACGTTTATGGGCATAGTCGAGGCCGTCGGCGATGTCGGCGACGTAAGAGATAACCTTGCGCATGGGAAGCAGGTTGTCCCTCTTGATGTATTTTTGCAAATCCTCCCCTTCCAGGTATTCCATGGCAATGTAGGCCAGATCCTGTTCATCGCCGGCGTCGTAAATGGTGACGATATTCGGATGCGAAAGCGTCCCTGCACTTTCGGCCTCCCTGAAAAACTTCTCCTTCAGCTCAGCTATCTCGCTCTCTTGGAAATCATCGGTGAAGCGAAAGGTCTTTATAGCCGTGGTCCTGTTGATGCGCGGGTCTTTGCCAAGATACACTATGCCCATGGCTCCCTTGCCCAGTTGCTTCTCGACTTCATAACGGCCCAGGGTTGGCTTTATTTCGCTTCCGGTATCGAGCATGTCGCGTTCGCCGCTGCCGGCAAGAAATCGGTCGCCGAACATCATGGTTTCGCTGGCCTGCATGAGCTTCATTTTTCTTCCGACGACATCCTTGAAATGCTTGTCGGCTCCTTCAATGTATTCATACACGGAAGCAGCTTTGTTGAACTGGCGTTTTCTTTCGTAGTCCAGTCCAAGATTGTAGAGGATATCCTTCATTTCATCGTTTACCGGTACCCGTCGGAACTTGTCGAAAGCCATGTCGAGCATTCCCTGGCTTTGAAAACTCAACCCGAGCATGCGGTTGGTTTCGGCAGACTCGCCTTCCACTTTCTCCTTGGATGCCTCTGTGGCAAAATAACCCAGGCTGACCACCCCGATATAACCGATGATGATCTCGAGCAGTGGATACACGGACGGCACCCACATGCCCCTGGCGACAAACAGGTAGATGTCGCCCAACATAAAAATGAGCAGAATCGCGATAAAAACAGACCCGGCAACAACGGCTTTCATGCGAGGCAGAATAACGGCGATGACGATTCCCAGCAGCACAATAAGCAGCAGCTCGAGCATATCGGACCACAGCGGCTTTTGGACGAACTGCTTGTTGAGCATGGCCCATATGGTCTGGGCGGTGAACTCGCCAACAGGCATGGTCGGGTCTGTCGGGGTGCTCAGCGGATTCATGATACCGGCCGCCGAGGGGCTCACCAACACGAGCTTGTCTTTGAAGACGGTGGTTGGAATTTTGTCGTCGATGACGTCAACGTAAGAGAAGCGTTTGAACGAACCCCGGGGGCCCTTGAAACTGACCAGCAGCTCCGAATAGAACGTGGTGGGAATCTCCACCAGGGAGCCCAGGTTCACGGACGTGCCCAAATCGGCGTTCACTTCCTCCAATCCGACATTCAGATAATAGGCGGCGAGTCTCAGGGTGTAAGAAGGAAAATACAATCCGCCGAACTCGTAAACCAGGCGTTCCTTTCGGGCGGTGCCGTCCATGTCGTAGGACAGGTTGAAATGTCCGATACCGGCCGCGGCCTCTAAAAACGGGTCGATCGGTAGCACGATGTCGTCGCCGCGCGGCACCGGGACACCCTGCTCTCTATGGACATTCTGAATGGAGGCGGACATGATCGGATCGCCGGGTTCAACGGTTTCCTCCCTGGTGACCGCGGCCTCCTTGAAGAAAAACGGCAGGATCACATTTCCCGAAGCGGCCATGGCCGCGGTGAGCATTTTGTCATGGTCCAGCCTCGCCTTGGCTTCCCCTATGGCCCCGAGCAGGCGGGCATTGGCAGTTCCCTCCTCCTTTTCCGGCTTCCCTTCAAGCATCTCTTCGAGTTTAACCAACTCCTCGAGACCGGGGCTGGTCTCCGGCTCTGTCAGAAGCAAATTAAGCCCGATAACTTTCGGATGGCCGGCATTGATTCTTTCGACACCTTTGGCAATCAGGGAGCGTGGCCAGGGCCACCTGCCGAGTTTCTCTATGGAGGCGTCGTCGATATCGACCATGACGATGTTGCTGGGACTGTCGGCCTGCCCCCTGAATTTCATCATGATGTCGTAAACCTTCAGATCCAGAACATCTATGAACGGCAGCCGCACGAACCAGAAAATCAGAAACAGAGCCGTAAGGCCCAAGCCGAAAAACAGCGCGGGATGTCTTTTAACTATGCCCATGTTCGATTACCTGTTATTTCGTTTTCATGGTGTAGGAACCGTTCCAGCCGGCCGCAGGCGGATTTTGGCGGTATTCCCTGCAGCGTCCGGCCATGGTCATACTGGGGCCGTCATCGGGGCTAATTTCCAGGGCGGCCTGGAAACACGCGAGGGCGTCATCCCACCGCATCTGCCGGTAGTTTTGGAGCCCGGCCGCGTAGTGTTGGATCGTGCCCCGTATTTTTTCATCCGTCTCTTCGGGAAAACCAAGAAGCTGGTAGACCACGACGGGTTCCTTCTTGCCCACAACGTTGATGGCGTCAATTTCGCGGCCGACCACCCGGTCGCCGGCCCGCTTGAACGTTTGTTCACAGACCAGGGAGTAGATGCCGTAAACCTTGTTCACCCCTTCGAGCCGGGCGGCGGTGTTGACCGTGTCTCCCATCATGGTGTAGTCCATCCGATTTCTGGAACCCATGTTCCCGACAACGGCGGGCCCGGTGCACAACCCTATCCGCATTTTCAGTTCCGGACGCCCTTCGCTCTTCCATTTCAGACGCAGTTCATGCAGGCGTTTCTGCATATGGACACAGGTTATTGCCGCCGTTTCCGCCTGGTTTTCCAGCTCGTTGGGCGCTCCGAAGAAGGCAATGATG
>Ga0316576_10001525_pt1 | contig 12537 bp, 10 predicted proteins | sample S0NA_FD_203075 | JGI IMG/M metagenome (GOLD analysis project Ga0316576, IMG submission 203075) | Rhizosphere microbial communities from salt marsh grasses in Alabama, United States - S0-2_050615r3r5 | ecosystem: Host-associated > Plants > Roots > Rhizosphere | place: USA: Alabama | collected... | reverse complement strand
CATTCCCGCCATGATGTTTTGGTCGACGGCGGCGCTCTATTATTTCAAGGAAGTCTTCACCTTCCCGGAACAGGTGATCAACCTCGCGTGGGTGGAGCGCACGGGTCCTCTGCTGGAGCGCATGGCGGCCCTCGATGCAGGTTGGGGCGGCGGCGCCATTCAATTCACCCAAAGTCTCTATTTCGGGATCCTGCCCGGGGCCCTGGGCGGCGACGATATCCGTTCCCAGGCCAGCCTCGAGGAGGCGGTGGCCTTCGGCCCCCCCTGGATGCTTAGCCGCTGGGGGCGGGCCAAATACTTTCATGTGCGGGATGGAAACCGGGAAGGTTTCGAGGAAGATCTGCGCTGGGTGCTCCGGCAGGACGTGTCCGCACCGGGGGAAGCCTACTGCTGGCGGGCCTATTTTCACCAGGATGCCAGGGACGCCCTCGACAACATGGATCGTTTCTTCGACTAAATCCGTTATCGCCCGCATTGAACGTTGGACAACCGTGCGCCGTGTCTAAAGACAGATCCCAAAGGATTAACTTGCGTCAATCCCATTGAACAGAGGAGGGCTACATGAGGCTGCGATCAGGGATCATCGTGATGGTGATGGCTGCGGGGCTTTTACTGCTGTCGGGGTGTTCCTGGATTTTTTCCTGGTTTGCCAAAGCGCCCATGGATGTTCTCTATTACGCCGCCGACGAAGGGAGCACCACCGACAATCTCTTCATCTTCATGCGCGGTATCGGCGGCAGCCACCGCAGTTTCGAGGAGGAAGGCCTGGTGGCGGACGTGAGAACCATGGGTCTGCCCTTCGATATGGCGGCCCCCAACGCCCATTTGGGATATTACACGGGACGCACCCTTCTCGTACGGCTGAAGGAGGATGTCATCGACCCGGCCCGCCGCCAGGGCAAGGACAACATCTGGCTGGTAGGTTTTTCCATGGGGGGCCTGGGATCACTTTTATACCTGCGGGAGCATCCGGACGATGTCGAGGGGGTGTGCCTGGTGGCGCCTTTTCTGGGGGACGAACCCATCATCGATGAGATTCAGGCCGCCGGCGGGGTTCGCTCATGGTCGCCTGGTGAATACGATCCGGACGAAGATTACCAGCGCATGCTCTGGCACTGGATTAAAGACAACGCCTCAGACGGTTTCCCGGTTCCGATCTTTCTCGGCTACGGGGCGGACGACCGCATGGCCCCCGGCTGTGCCCTGCTGGCGGAGCTTTTGCCCAAGGACCATGTGGTGCAGATTCCCGGTGGACACGACTACCCAACCTTCAAGGCGTTGTGGGATCGGTTCCTGGAGAGCAGGATCTACCTGCCATAATCAATTGGGGCATAGAAATGCCCCAATTGATTATAATTGAGATTAGTATTGCAGATAGGAACCTGAGGAGTGGTTGCTTTGCTTCTTTCATATTGAAAAGAAAGTATCAGAATAGGCGCCATAGGGTGCCTGTGATTCACGAATCACCCACCTGATGTTTCGTGCGGTGGTGGCTCCAATGCCGTCCACTGCCTTGAGATCTTCCAAGCCTGCATTCAATACGTTTTGCACGCTGCCAAAACGCTCCAAAAGGCAGGCGGCCCGTGCGGGGCCAACTCCAGGAAGACTTTGCAGGATATAGAGCTGCTGCTTGCGTTTGCCCCTGGGCCGGTAGCCGGAGCGCGGGAGCCCCCCACCGGCAACACGTCTGACCTGCCGCCCGGCATAAACCATCAACCGGGCGGTTTCCTCGGAATTCAGGGCACGCAGCACCGGAATGCCCAACACAAGGCTGGTGGTAATGAGGGCCCCCTGCAATGCCTCACGCTGGACTTCCCCCTGCCTTAGATCGCTGCTTTTCCCCTCCAAAACGAGAATCCCTTTCATCCGGGATGCGGTCAAGCGGGTCATTTGCCTGAAAAGACGGCCGTCAATGATCGAAAGGGCAAAATCAGGAAGAGTTTTGCGTTCAAATACAAGGCGGCCGTCCACATGAAAGTCGCCGATCGCCAGCCGCTGAACGCGGCATGTGACGCCTTCCATGGAGGTGAGCACTTGGCGGATCGTTTGCGAGCGTTCGCGGTCGTCGACCACGATGTTGATGGATTGCTTCAAGATGTTATCCTTGCCACTTCAGCTATTAAGGGGCCCTCTATTTCCTATTCCTTTTACAGGTATTGATATACGCGATAGCGGATAAATTGGTAGTATACGCTATCGCGTATATTCTTTAATAATTGCACCTATCCGGCTACCTATACAGGTCGCCTGAACAACTTGCTTGACTCACTGCCGCCAGACGCCAACCGCCAGCATCAGCCAGGCCGCTATGAAAGACACCCCGCCGATAGGGGTGATGATGCCGAGGCTGCGGATGCCCGTCGTGCTGATAACATACAGGCTTCCCGAAAACAGGAGAATACCGGCCGCCATGAGGAGGCCGGAGGCCGTCAGCAGGGCTGATCCTTTGTATAACTGGGTGAGGATGCCCACCAGGATCAGCCCCAGCGAGTGGTAGAACTGGTATTGGACTCCTGTCTGGAAGACGGCCAGGATTTCCGTGGGCAGGCGGGCCTTGAGGGCATGGGCGGCAAAAGCCCCCAGGGCAACGGACAAGGCGGCGCTGACGGCGCCGGTCGTGATCAGGAAACGGGTCATGACGCTTTCTCAACTCCTTTATGGCAAAACGGATTCGACAGTTCAGTCGCTTTGCAATTATTTTCCCTTAGAGCAAGTGATCTTAAGCAGTTTTTAGATTATCTGTCGAACCATCTGAATAGAATAAGTTCGATTATGTCTCCCCATTGCATTCCCGCGCGAACATATCAGCGGCCGCTTGACGGTCGTATTTTCCGGCGGCGGACATGGGGATCTTGTCCACGGTCACGATCCGGCGGGGCAGGGCATAGGGCTCGACGCTTTCCGCAAGGGCCTGGCGGATCTGCACCGCATCGATGTCGCCCTCGACCACGGCCACGATTTCGTTTTCCCGGCATCTATCGGCGGGAAGGGAGAGAGCCAGGGCATCTCCTATACCCGGCAGTTCTTTCAGGCAGGCCTGCACGCCTTCCAGATCCACCCGTTTGCCGCCCACTTTCACGATCCCGTCGGCCCGCCCCATGAGAACGAATCCACCGTCGGTCTCTTCCCGCACGCGATCGTTTGTCCGGAAAAATCCCTCCTCATCGGTCTCAAGATTGGGCGAAAGGAAGGGTGAGCGGACGTAAAGGCGTTCACCGGAGATTCTGGTTTTAACGGCGGACATCGGTGTAAGGCTGCTTTCACCCAAGGCCCGGTTGCGGGTTGCCACGCCGCCGGTCTCGGTGGAGCCGTAGACTTCGGTGACGCCGATCCCGGTTTGGCGGAAGAAGGCGGCGCCGTCTGGGGGTTCGAGACGCCCGGCCGAGGAAATGGCCAGACGAAGCTGGCCGCCGCTAAAGGAAGCGTTGCGCAGCGCCCGGTAGTGCGTGGGCACGCCGGCGAAAAGCGTGGCCTTGCAGCGGTGAATGCCTTCGATGATTTCATTGGGGTAGACGGAGATGCCTGCATTCACGCCGGCGGATGCCACCAGGGGGATCAGGACGGCAAATAGCAGGCCGTAGATGTGGTAGGGCACGGTCATGGCCACGAAGCGGTCGTTTTCCGTTATGGAGAAGTTCGCCACCATGAAGAAGGCTTCGCCAAAGAGGTTGCCCACGGTTTTGGGCCACACCTGGGGCTTGCCGGTGGTGCCGCCGGTGAAGAGGCGGGCAATGACCTTGTCCATTGACGCGGGCGGCATGCCGGCGGAGGGGAAGCCGGCGGGGGCGAAACGGACCAACTGCATGGGTGCCGGCAGGTCGACCGGTTGGTCGGTGACCACCCGGCGGGCGCCGGTGGCGGCGTGGATTTCCCTCAGCACGCTCGGGTTCAGGGCATAGGGCAGCAGGAGCGTCGGCGTGCCCTCGGCGGCGGCGGCCAGCATGGCGGCGGCGGTCAAGGCGTTTTCTTCGGTATAGAGGACCACGGGCTCCAGGGGATATTTGTGGGCGGCCAGGGCTCCCACGAGGCCGTAGGCCAGATCGTAGACGGCCTGGTAGGTGGTCAGGTGCTCGATAAAGGTTTTGTCCGGCATAGCCGGACCAGCCAGCAGGCGGGCCATCTGTTCTTCGAGTTGGGGAAGCGTTTGCGATACCATCCGTCAGTTATCCTTTTGGGGTTCGAAATTGCGTTTGGCCGCGATGAAGCCGGGTAGGTGGGCCATGACGTGCCACAGGCTCCAGCGGTGTTCCCACATGCGGCGGCGAAATTTACGCCGCCAGTCCGGGCTGGAGTAAAAGCGCTTGACGTGCTGGTTGTAGAGTTGGTCCAGGGCTTCCTTTGAGGCGATGGCACGGGGCACGAAGACGAAATTAAGGCAGTTCATCCGCCGCCAGTCTTCCCGAAAGGTGCCGTGAGCCTGCAAATCCCGCCAGACCGGGGCGCCGTGAAAGGGCGTGAATTTGGACATGTTCATGTCGTCCAGACCGAGGGACATGACAAAATCGCTGGTGCGCCGAATGGAGGTCTCGGTTTCCCCGGGCAGGCCCATCATGAAAAGCCCCTTGGCCCGCAGTCCGTGGGCCTGGATACGGCGAATGGTGTCACGTACGCCTTCCAGGTGAACCCCGGGTTTGTGGCGATCCATCAGGGTCTCGTCGCCGGATTCGATGCCCAGGGATACTTGCAGGCAGCCGGCGGCCTTGAGCATCCGCAGAAGATCGTCATCGGCGTGGCCCACCCGTACGGCGCAGTTGAACTGCACGCCCAGGGGGCGGTCGGCCAGCAGGGCGCAGAGTTCGGTGATGCGACGCCGGTGGGCGGTAAACAGGTCATCGTAGATATTCAGGTGGCGAACGCCGAACCGGTCGCGCAGGTAATGCATGTGGGCGTAGATGTAAGCCGCGGAATTGTAGCGGTAGCCCTGCTTGAAGACCGAGCGGTCGCAGTAGGAACACTTGTAGGGGCACCCCCGGCTGGTGATCATGGTGGCCCCGGGCCGCTGAATGTAGCTGAACAGCGGCAGGTGATAGCGCCGGGGAAAACCCCACAGCAGATCGTAGGCTGGAAAAGGCAGTTGGTCGAGGTCCGGCAGGAGGGGGCGTAGCGGGTTCGCGACAGCACGTCCGTCGTCCCTCCAGATCAGTCCCTGGATATCGGCAGGCATGTTGCCGTCGGCCAGTTCCGCCAGGGTGACCTCGCCCTCCCCCATACAGAGAAAGTCGATGGCCGGAAACGCTTTCAGCAAAGGCGCGCCGATGGCGGAGACATGGACACCGCCGAAGACGGTCATGATCTCGGGGCGCTGCTGCTTGATCGCCTCGGCCAGGCCATAGCCGTCCAGAAAGCCGGAGGTCGTGACGGAAAACCCCACCAGATCGGGCTGCAAATCAAGGATATCCCTGACAACGACCGGGTGGGGGCGGGTCCGGTCCCAGGCCAGGCAGTCGTAGACCTGCACCCGGTGGTGTCGTGCCCTCAGCCAGGCGGCCATGGAGAGCAGCCCCAAAGGCGCCATGCGGTTGGCGATGGGGGTGAAATCGGTTTGGCCGGGCACCCAGTTGGACCCTGCCGGATGGACCAGGACAATGTTCATTGGCGCCGACCGACCCTAATGTCCGGCATCGTTGCCGGGTGTGGAGTTGACGTTGCGTACACCGGCCATGCTGCGGGCGGCCGCGCGGGCCAGGATAAAGGTCATCCCGCCCATCAGGCATGCCAGAAGGGGGGCCAGCAGGAGGGATCCCAACAGCCATTCGTAAAGGCGTTCCAAAGCCTGGTAGCCGATGGTCTCCAACGATATTTCGGTCAAAAAATGACCATGGCGCAGGAGGTAGCCGATTTCGATACACAGGGCCGGGACCACCGGCGGCATACAAAGCTGGCTTGCGCTCAGGGCCGCGACCTTGTTCAACCGGAAATAGGTGGCGGCCAGGATGATGACCAGCGTGTGGAGTGCAATCAGGGGCAGGGTTCCCAGAAACACCCCCATGGCGGCAGCAAGGGCCAGTTGCGTCGGGGATGTGTTTTCCCGGAGCAGGGTGCGCAGGGAACGCATGGGGCGCCAGACGGAAACAGCCTCTCCCGGTTTGTCGTTGCGCGCCACGAGTTTGCGATGGGGCACCGGCAGGACCGAACGCAGGGTGTAGTGAATATTCAGCAGGAAGCGCCACACGTTGCGCCACAAGGGCTCCCTTTCCATCCCGGTGGCGCTCATGTCCGTATCCACGGCTACTTCTTGAAAGGGGATGTCGGCCCAGGCGGATTTGACCAGAATTTCGGTGTCGAGGGCCCGCCCCCCCTGATAGAGCCGCAGATGATCGAGGGCGGCCAGGGGGTAGATACGCATGGGGCTGGCGGGGTCTTCCAGATGGCGCCCGGTCTGGATTTTCAGCCAGAATCGCGGCAGCATGCGTTCGCTCCAGCCTGAGGACCATCCTGTCTCGGTTGGTACCTGACGGCGGCCGATGATCACGGCCTCGGGCCGCGACCGACAGGCTTCGGCCAAGCGCTGCAGATCGCTTCCTTCCGCCGGCAAACGTCCCTGAACGACTGCCAGGTGGGAGGCCTCGTGGGTTCTGGCCCGATGGACAGCCTCCCTCAGGGCGGAAACCTTCAAAATCCTCGCGGCAGGGGCATCTGCCGCCAACAGAACCCACTCTGTGGCGCCGGGGACGTGCTTTTCGCCCGGGCCCGAGGCTATGACAATGGCGATTCGGGTATGCATAAGTCCCTGATGCAATTCGAAAATAAGATCGGACGGCGTTGTCCGAAAATCCAAACCTACCGTTTAGCAGGCTCACCGCCAGATGGCAAGGATGATGGCGGAGTGGGGGGATTTACAACGAAGCCGGCGTGGAACTGCGGACGGTCATTTGGAAGGCGGAAACGGGGCGTCCGGCAACGGTCAGTTTTACGGAAACAGGGTATGTGCCTGTTTCCGTCCGGTCTTCAAGTCGGCAGCGCACCGCGACGGTCTGTCCGGGGCGCAGCGGTTGCCGGAATTTGGCCTTGTCGATGCTTTGCAGAACCGGCGGCCTTCGTTGGGAGGCTTTCAGCATGACCATTGCAAGGCGGACCTGGGCAAAGGCGGGCAGGACAGGGGTGCCGGGAAAATGTCCCTGAAAAGCGCTCAACGTGCGGGGCAGGCAAAAAGATTGGGTGACGACTCCGGGGGGGCCCCATCCCCATGGACCGACGGCGGACCCTGCAATTTCATGGTCAAGCGGTATAGCAGGGGGGAGAGGCGCCTCCCAAGCAGTCCGCAATGCTTTGGCGGGCAGACTTTCCGAGGGATCTACCCAGAGTTTAAGACGGCCTTCGGCCAGGCAGCGATCCTGAAGGTGGACTCGGCCATGGAGCAGGACGAACGGTCCCAGGCGTTCGGTCGTCCGGATGGCGACGGTAAGCCGGTCTCCGGCTTGGGCGGTGTCGTGAAAAATGAGGTCATCGGCCCCCACCAGGTAACCGACCCGGGGCGGAATACGGCGCTGCCGCAGGCCTTCCACCGCGGCAAACGTCTGGGCGAGGAGCTCCAGATGGGAGGTTGGATCCTGGCGGCCGGCAAGGTCGGTGAAAATACCGTCCTTGCGGATCAGAGCGTCGGCCCGGCCGCCCCGGCCATCCACCGTCAACAGCTGCTCGATAAGGCGTACCGGCCGCCGGTGGGGTAGCAGTCCGGCGGCCGGTGTCGGGAGATGTTCAGCGCTTGTTGTTATTGAATCGGTTGAATTCAAACCCTTATTGAACCTGTGTGACTTTGCCGTTGCTGAAGGTCACGGTTTTCATGACCCAGCGGTTGCGCCAGTAGGTCCATACATTGTCTTCCAGGGAGGGGGTTTTATGCATGGCCGGATAGCCCCAGGCGATCCGCACCCCCTTTTTGGTCATTCCGTTCAGAACACGGCCTTCTTTGATGCCTTTGAGGTCCGTCCCGCTCAAGCCACTTAGGGAAGCCGGCTTGGGGGCGGTGATAATATTGAGGTACTCTTCCACCGACATGCCGCCCATGTTGCCGGAGCGGTATTCGAAGTAAATCAGCTGACCGGTATCCTGGCGTGTCAAGGTGAAGCCGCCCCGCCAGCTGCTTACGGAGACCTTCGTGTTGACCGGGACAAAGAAATGCCCCGTATCCGGCTGGACATAGTTGGCGTAACTGGCAAGATACTCCGTTTTTCCACGGCTGACGCGCGTGTAGCCGTGGATGTTGTTCTGCAGGTAAACACCGGAATAGCCTTCGATGGGACCCGAGGACATGGTGGCGCATCCCAGCAGACCAAAAAACAGCAGCCCAATGGCGGCCAGGGCCATCAACATTGTTTGCTTGTGCATGATTGCCTCCTTTAGTTGTGGCGGAACCGATTTATCGGGGAAAGAATATAGCGTCATAAAGGTTAGAACATCTCAGAGCGATTTCCACGCGCGGATGAAAACTTCCGAAAGCATTTCCTGTTAACGTGTTGTTGCATTCTTTTGGGCTTCATCTGGCTGGTTATGGGAGCGGCGCGGGTCTTCAGCTTGCGGTTGACGGACGGCGTAATCTGATATTGACTACCAGAAAAAGGGGTGGGGTGCAACTTGCGGCCCCCAAAAAACCTTGACAGAAAAATAGGAGGGGTCATGGCCTTTGAATTCGCTACGGCCGGCCGGATTGTCTTCGGCCGGGGATGTGCCGGCCGAATCGGTAAGGAAGCGTCCGCCCTGGGGCGGCAGGTGTTTGTGCTGACCGGCAGTCACGCAGAGCGCTGGCATTTTCTGTGGCGTGATTTGGCGCAGGAAAAATTGGGTTATGAGCGATTTGAAATAGCCCACGAACCCACCGTGGCGCTCATCGATCGGGCGGCGGAGGCCGCCGAACACGCCGGGTCGGATCTCGTGATCGGCATCGGCGGCGGCAGCGTGATCGATGCCGCCAAGGCCGTTGCGGCCAAAGTCGCCAATCCCGGCGATCTCATGGACTACCTGGAGGCGATCGGACGGGGCCGGGCGCTTTCAAACCCGTCACTGCCCTGCATCGCAGTGCCCACGACCGCCGGCACCGGCGCCGAAGTGACCCGTAATGCCGTGCTGCGCTCCGAACGCCACGGGGTCAAGGTGAGCCTGCGCAGTTCCACCATGCTGCCGTCATGCGCCATTGTCGATCCGGATTTGACCCTGAGCCTGCCGCCCGACATGACGGTCGGCACCGGTCTGGATGCCCTGACCCAACTCCAGGAAGCCTTCGTGAGCCTGCGGGCCAACCCCTTGACGGACGGTTTGTGCCGCGAGGGTCTGCGCCGGGCCGCGCGATCCCTGGAACAGGCCTGCCTAGACGGCGGCGACGGCAACGCCCGGGAAGACATGGCGGTGGCCAGTCTCTTCGGCGGACTGGCATTGGCCAATGCCGGTCTGGGGGCGGTGCACGGTTTTGCCGGCCCCCTGGGGGGGATGCTGTCGGCCGCCCACGGCATGATCTGCGGCGCGCTTCTCCCGGAAGTCATGGACGCCAATGTTAAAGCCATGGTCGAACGGCAGCCGGATCATCCCGCATTGGAGCGCTATCGGGAAACCGCCGTTCTGATGACCGGCCGGGAAGGAGCCCGGGCGGAAGACGGTATCGACTGGATCCGGCAGCTTGGCCGCCGTTTGGCGGTTCCGTCCCTGGGGCGTTTGGGATTCACAGAAGACCAGGTCGATGAAGCGGTTTCCAAGGCCATCAAGGCCAGCAGCATGAAGGGCAACCCGGTGGCTTTGACGGAAGAAGAACTGGCGGCGATATTTGTGAATGTTCTTTAATAGAAGATGCCCTCTATGAGCCTTTTGTACTATTAGTGTTGATCTAAACCCTCCACCTCTGGTGGAGGACCCGGAGAGGTTCTACCGACCCGGGGTGCTTTATCGATGGTTATCATTTCGTTCAAACCTAAAACAGAATCCGATTTCGAAATGAGAATTTTTTGATCTGGTCAAGGCCGCACAAAGGTTTTCGGTGAGGCGCACTGGCGTACGCCGCAGCCGGAAACCTGCGGAGAACGCCGACCAGGACAAAAAAGACCATTTCGGAACGGATTCTCAGCGGCGGGCCTCCATGAGAACTTCCAAGTTTTCGATGGGGAAAGAAACGCAGCAGTGGACGTAGCCTTGCGCCCGGTCGGACCGCCGCAGGGGAACGCCGGCAGGCTGGAAGACGCGTCCTTTGTCAATGCGCACCCGGCACAGGCTGCATTCGCCCGAACGGCACTGGGACGGCGGTGCCAGACCGGCCCGCTCGAACGAGCTCAGCAGGGGCTCGCCCGCCCGGGCCTCGACGGTGGGACCATCGACAATGGAAATGCGGAAGCAGTCCTCTTCCGTGATTTCTTCGGGCCAGCCGGGGCTCTTGGAAACCTGCACCGGCGGACCGAACATTTCCCGTCGGATGCGGCGGCGGGGAATGCCACGGGCCTGCAATTCCGCGAGACAGAAGTCATACATGCCAGCGGGTCCGCAGAGGTAAACCATGGCCCCCTCCAGATTGCCCGCCACGCGTTCGATCAAATCACCGGTCATGAATCCCTTCTCCCCCGTGTATCCGGAGCCGGGCTGCTCGATCACCGGCACGTAAACGAGATTGGTGTGCCTGGCGGCCAGGGCGCTCAATTCGTCGTGAAAAATGATGTCGTCTTCGTCCCTGCTCCCGTAGATCAGCGTTATGTGGCGGTCCAGACCCCGGTCGCAGGCCTCCCGGATCATGCTCATGAAGGGCGTGATGCCGCTGCCGCCGGCGATATAGACGAGGCGCTGGCCATGCATCAGGGGGTTGTAGACGAAACAGCCGTCCGGACCCGACGCGGTCAGGCGATCGCCCTCCTGCAGAACATCCAGCAAGAAATTGGATACCAGACCGCCCGGCACCCGCTTGACCGTCAATTCGTAATAAGCGGTCTGGTTGGGAGGCGAGGCGATGCTGAGGGGACGGTTGGTGCGGATGCCGTCCACTTCCACGTGCAGGGCGACATACTGCCCTGCCTGAAAAGGGGGCAGCACGCCTTCGGTGGGCACTACGCGAAATGTCTTGGTGGTGGGGGTTTCCTGGGTGATCCGGCTGACCTGCAGGGAGAGTTGCGCCGGGTGGAGACGCGCCAGATAGGCGGCGGCCACGCCCTTTTCGCTGCGGAAGTCCTCTCCCAACGTCTCGGCTGCTTTGGCCAGCTGCAGCACCTCCTGGTAGCCTTCGAGTTGTGCGGCGATGTCGCGTTTCATTTTATTTTCCTATCTCTATAATTTCATGCGTTCAGCCGCCGGAGGACGGCCTGGCCGGTTTTGAAACCGGACTCCAGGGTGGGCTGGAATCCGTTGCTGCCCACCCAGCCGCCTGCCAGATAAAGGCCTTCGATATGCATCCGGTTGGGAAGAAAAACCGCTGAATCCTTGATGTGTTTTTCGAAGCCGTAGATGGCCCCGCGCGGCGTGCTCAGGTAGCGCATATGCGTGATAGGGGTGGCGATCTCCATTTCTTCGATGTGATGACGCAAACCGGGAAAGCAGGTTTCGATCTGTTGCAGCATGCTTTCCGCCACCCGGTATTTCTCTTCGACATATCGAGCAGGGGGCACCTGCAGCCAGGCATCGCCGAACTTGAGCGTTATCAAGGCGACCTGGCTCGTGCCCGGCGGGGAGAAGGAGGGGTCGATAAGGTTGTAGCAGGTCATCATCATGCCGACGCGCTCGTCGATATCCCGAACCTTCATGCGGTCATAGACCGCATCGGCTTCCGTGTGGCCGATGATGAAATTGGTCGAAGATGAAATGCCAAGCGCTTCGGGAGGCTGGTCGAGTCCCAGATAGAGGGTGAAGGCCGACGGACTGAGCGAAGTGCGTTTGAGCTCGCTCCATACGGGGGCCGGAACATCCTGGGGTGCCATCATATCGACGAAAGTGGCGATCTTGGAGGCGTTGGAAATCACCTGCCGGGTCTGGATCGTCTCCCCTCCGGCGGTTTGTACGCCGGCGACGCGCCCGTCTTCCACCAGAATTCGCTCCACCGGGCAACAGTAGCGGACCCGGCCGCCGTTGGCGGTGATGCGGCCGGCCAAGGCATTGGAGAGGGCCTGGGATCCCCCCTCGAGGTGAAAGGGCAGAAACTCGATGTAGGCAAAGAGCATGGCGGCCATGTCGATGAACGACAGCCGACTGGGAGGAAGCCCCATATAGGTCCAGTAGGGGGTCAGGGCGGCTTGCAGCAGAGGGTCGTGAATATGGTCGTCCAGCACGGTCTGCAGCGGTTTCAGACCGTATTGGAAATACAGCGGGTATTTGTCCCGGTGGACGTCCGGATCCTTGAAATAGAACGCCCCGATGACTTCGCCGAATACCCGGTATACGAGATCGATAAATTCCTCGATGCCTTGTGCTTCATGGGGAAAACGGTTTTTGAGTGTTTCGACGACCCGGGTGCGATCGGGCTCCAACACCATGTCGAGCTTTCCCGGGATCATGACGTGGTAAAGGTCGTGCATGGGCATGAAGTTCAGCTGGTCCATGACTCCCAGTTGGTCCAGTATCATGCGCAGGGGACCGGGC
>Ga0316576_10001524_pt1 | contig 12541 bp, 7 predicted proteins | sample S0NA_FD_203075 | JGI IMG/M metagenome (GOLD analysis project Ga0316576, IMG submission 203075) | Rhizosphere microbial communities from salt marsh grasses in Alabama, United States - S0-2_050615r3r5 | ecosystem: Host-associated > Plants > Roots > Rhizosphere | place: USA: Alabama | collected... | reverse complement strand
GGCTCGGACACGGTCCTGGCCCAGATCGCCGCGGAGGCCCTGGGCACCTCCCTCGACCACGTCGTCGTCTACTCCTCGGACACCGACATGACGCCCTTCGACGTCGGGGCCTACGCCTCCTCCACCACCTACCTCTCCGGTGAGGCGGTGCGCAAGACCGCGCTGATGGTGCAGCAGCAGATCCGGGACGTGGCGGCGTCGATGCTGGGCTGCGAGGCGAAGGAGCTGGAGCTCGGCGAGGGCCAGGCGCGGGCCCCCTCGGGGAAGGCGGTGACCTACGACGAGATCGCCTGTCACGCGCTCTACGTCCACGACCAGTTCCAGATCGGCGCCATCGGCTCGAGCATCTCCCACGTCTCGCCCCCGCCCTTCGCGGCGCACTTCGCCGAGGTCGAGGTGGACACCCGGACGGGCAAGGTCCAGGTGCTCAAGTACGTCGCCGCCGTGGACTGCGGCACGGCGATCAACCCGAAGCTCGCCGAGGGGCAGATCGAGGGGGCCGTGGTCAACGGCATCGGCTACGCCCTGACCGAGGAGATGTGCTTCGGCAACGACGGGCGCTGCCTCAACCCGAGCTTCCGCTACTACCGGATCCTGGGCCCCCGGGACCTGCCCGAGATGGTGACCATCCTCGTGCCGACCTACGAGCCGACCGGCCCCTACGGGGCGAAGAGCGTCTCGGAGATCTGCATCAACGGTCCGCTCCCCGTGCTCTCGAACGCCATCTTCAACGCCACCGGTGTGCGTGTACGCCGCTCCCCGTTTACCTCCGAGCGGGTGTGGCGGGCCCTGGCTGAGGCCAGCCGGTAGGACGCACTCCCGGCACCCCACACGCATCTCCAGATGGGGCAGGAGGCCGGCGATCGTCCCCGGCACAAATTACACTGAATGTATTTTCTGGAGTGCCGGGGCACGTGTGGCCGCGGACTATTGATGTTTACTTTACCGAAAGATAATGTAGTAGGTAAGACGGGTTTTCGTTTGATCGAATGTGAGCTCCAACCACAGGTACGCGTTTGTCCGGAGTGCCGGGCGGAGTATTCGGAGGAGTCCGAGAGCTGTGACCAGTGCGGGGTCTTCCTCTGTGACCCCGAGGACCTGGAGCGCATCGGACGCACGTTCGGCAGCTACGAGATCACCGGGATCATCGGCGTGGGGGGGATGGGGGTGGTCTACCGCGCGACTCACACCACACTGCTCAAGACCGTTGCGGTGAAGGTCCTCAACGAGCGCTACGGCCAGCGCCGGGACGCCGCGCGGGAGATGCTCCGCGAGGCCCAGGCCGCCAGTCGCATCCGCCACCCCCACATCGTCGACGTCACCGACTTCGGCACCACCCAGGAGGGCGCGCCCTACTTCGTGATGGAGTACCTGGAGGGGGAGAGCCTGAGCCAGCTGCTTGGACGGGTCGGGCGCTTGCCCGCGGGGCGGTCGGCCAAGATCATGCAGCAGGTGGCCGGGGCCCTCGCCGCGGCCCACAAGCAGGGGATCGTCCACCGCGACCTGAAGCCGGAGAACATCTTCCTGCTCGATCTGACCGCCGGTGACAGCACCCAGCCCGGCGACTTCGTCAAGATCCTCGACTTCGGCCTGGCCAAGGTGCTGGACATGGGGCCCAGCTCGCGCACCCGGGCGGGCATGCTGGCCGGCACCCCCTGGTACATGTCGCCGGAGCAGGCGCAGAACCGCCCGGTGGACCTGCGCAGCGATGTCTACTCGGTGGGCATCGTGTTCTACCAGATGGTCACCGGCACCGTGCCCTTCAACGGCGAGTCCCCCGTGGACATCCTGATGGGGCACATCTCCGCCGCGGTGATCCAGCCCTACAAGTACTGCCGAACCATCGACGAGCAGACGAACCATGTGATCATGCGGTGCCTGGAGAAGGACCCGGAGCTGCGCTTCCAGTCCATGGAGGAGCTCTCCATCGCCCTCGAGCGGTGCGGCACGGAGCTCAGGCTGGAGTCGGGTGACATCCTCCCGGAGGTGTCGCGCGGCGGGGGCCCCAAGGCCGTGGCCCAGGGGGCGCCCACGGTGACCAGCGAGCTGGTCGGGCAGGTCCTGGCGCCGCCGGTGTCCAGCCCGACGGTGGAGAGCGGGCTCGTGGAGCGGGTCCTCTCCGTGTCTCAGCCCACGCTCGCTCCGCTGGAGACCCCACCGGAGAACAAGCGACTCTCCGTCGTGGTGGAGCAGGCGCGGGAGCAGGGGGCCGTTCGTCCGCGTCGGCTCGTCCCGCTCCTCGCCGGATTGGCCGTGCTCGCCGTGGCCGCTGCCGTCGCCGTGGGGGCGGTGGTCAACCGTGCGCCGGAGGGGGCAGAGCGCCGCGCTCCAAGGCCTGTGGCGGCGAAGACGGACCCACCGCCGCCGGCCGAGGTGCGGGTCACCCTGAACGGCGTGCCAGCGGGGGCCCGGGTCCTGGTCGACGGGCAGCCCACGACAGAGTGGCGCCCCCTCGTGCTGCCCCGCTCGTCGCGCTCGCACCGGGTGCGGGTCGAGGCCGAGGGGTTCGAGCCAGGCGAGGTCAGCGTCAAGGCGCTGCGCGAGGCCGAGCTCGTGTTTCAGCTCAAGCCCGCGATGGCCGTGGCGAGGCCCGAGAAGCCGAGGAGGCGCCGCCGGCCCCGGCGTGCGCGGCGCCGGGTGACCAAGACCCCTGCGGCGGTGAAGCCGCCGCCCGCGGTGGCCAAACCGGAGGAGCCGGCGGTGGACAAGCCACCTCCGTCCAAGATCGCCAAGATCGAAAAGCCGGCGCCCAAGCCGACTGACCAGGACAAGCCCAAGCCCAAGACCAAACCCAAGCCCAAGGCGAAGAAGTACCGGGACTGGGTCGTGGAGCCAGACCTCGAATGAGAACGATCGTCTGCGGATTGTTGGTGGTGCTGCTGGCCGGGTCGGCCCTGGCCGACGAGAAGCTGTCCGCGAAGCAGCAGGCCAAGATGCACAACCAGATGGCCAAGAAGCTGTTCAACCTGGGGCTGTTCCAGGAGGCGGCCGAGGAGTACCAGAAGGCCTACCAGGCCGCGCCGGCCCCGGCGTTTCTCTTCAACCTGGCCCAGTGCTACAAGCGCATCTCGCGCAAGGAGAGCATCGAGAAAGCGATCTTCTACTTCCGCAGCTTCCTGAACAACGTCCCGGACACGCCGATGCGCGACGACATCGACAAGGAGCTCGCCAGGCTGGACAGGGAGCTCGCCGAGCTGTCCAAACCGCCGCCGCCCTTCTACAAGCGCTGGTGGTTCTGGACCGCGGTGGGGGTCGTCGCCGTCGGGGCCACCGTGGGCACGGTGATCGCCCTGCAGCCCGACGACATGGAGCCGGTGAACGGCTCCGTCGGCAACTTCGGGATTCCGTGACCGCCATGCTCGATCGCCTCGTCACCCCGGTCACGCTGGTCGCCCTGCTCGCGGGCTGCAAGGGCGACACGGTCACCGAGATCGTCGTCACCATCGCCACGGACCTCGAGATCCCCCAGCAGCTCGCCGCGTTCGACTTCGAGGTCTACAACCAGGAGTCGCCCCCGGCGGACGCCGGCGGAACCCCGGTGATCCGCCAGACCTTCGACGTGGACCCGAGCTTCACCGACCACGTGGAGCTGCCGGCGAGCATCGGCCTGTTCCCCGAGGGGGATCCGATGCGGTCGATCCACATCATCCTCACCGGTCGATCCGCGCTGAAGGAGGTGATCTGGCGCGAGGCCCGGCTGCCCTTTGCCCGGGACCGCATCGTCCAGCTGCAGATGAACCTGCTCCAGAGCTGCCTCTACAAGCGCTGCCCGCCCGGTCAGACCTGCGGCGAGAAGGGCTGCGAGGCGGTGGACAAGGACCCGGACACGCTCCCCGACTTTACCAAGGGGATGAAGCCGGTGTTCCCCTTCGACGGGACCACCACGCCGCCGGACGGGCTGTTCGACGCCGGCGCGGACGGGCCGCTCCCCGATGGACCGAAGCCCGACATCGGACCGAAGCCGGATCAGCACGTGGATGGACCGCAACCCGACACGACCGTGGACGGCCCGGCTCCGGATCAGAGCGCGGACGGACCCGCGTTTGACCAGACCGTGGACTTGCCGGCTCCGGACGCCTCTCCAGACCAGAGCGTGGACGGGCCGCTCCCCGATGTGGCGTCCCCGCCCGATCTCCCGCTCCAGCCCGACCTTCCCCCTCCGGACACGAGCCCCGCCACGGACACCGCGCCGCCGCTCGGCTGCAACGCGACGACCAAGCGCTGCGTGATCGGGCCCGGGGTGTTCACGATGGGCACGCCGATCGGCGAGCTGTGCCGCGACCCCGACGAGACGGAGCACCAGGTCACGCTGACCTACTACTTCGAGATCGGGCAGTACGAGGTGACGCAGGCCGAGTGGGAGAGCGTCTACGGCGCGGGCAAGGATCCCTCCGCCGACAAGACCTGCGGGGCGGACTGCCCGGTCGAGTCGTTGACCTGGCACATGGCCGCGGACTACTGCAACCACCTCTCGGGGCCCAAGGGGCTGCCCGATTGCTACACCTGCACGGGCGGGACCTACTGCGAGGTGAAGAGCGCCTACGCGGGGCTGGGCAAGCTCCCGACCTGTACGGGCTACCGTCTGCCCACCGAGGCGGAGTGGGAGTATGCGGCGCGCGCGGGGTCCATCTCGGCCCTGCACAACGGAAAGGAGCTCAAGGGCTGCTCGGGCGCCGACTCCTTCGCGACCCAGATCGCCTGGTACGACGCGAGCTCGTCGGCGAAGAAGCACCCCGTGGGACAAAAGGACCCCAACGCTTGGGGGCTTCATGACATGTCCGGCAACGTCGCCGAGTGGATCGCGGATGGCTACTTCAACGCGTACGCCCCGGCGCCGGTCAAGGACCCTTACTACCCGACCGCCTCGAGCACCAGCTGCGCCGGGGGGGCCGAGCACAACGCCTGTTACCGCAACGGCGCGTTCAGCTCCACCGTGAACGCCATCCGCAGCGGCAACAGGGGGGCGTACTGCAGGCATCTCGTGGGCACGATCCCCAAGGGGGTGCGCTGCGTACGGACGCTGACCCCGCCTGTCCCTTGATTTTGCAGCGCTTTTTTGGACTTGATCTAATTTACTCCCTCCGCTATTCTGGTAATGTAGTTAACCAAGGTTTCCAGGAGGGTTGATGATGCGGTTGCTGCTTGCGTTGTTTGCGGTCTCGTGTCTGGTAGCCTGTGGAATCGCTGATGATTCTGTTGGAAGCTCGGGCTACTCGGTGGACGACCCCGGCTGCACCAACGAGGACTGCCCACCGGATCCCGGCTGCACCAACGAGGATTGCCCTCCGGACCCTGGCTGCACCAACGAGGACTGCCCGCCGGACTACACCGTGGGCTGCTGCTGCTTCATGGATTACGAGCCCGACGTCGAGGGGCTCCAGCGGCTCTGCTGCTGCAAGGACGGCAACAACGTCACCTGCCGCCTGAGCGAGCACATCAGCGTTGACCATCACAACCTTATCCAGGACGTGGCCCTGACCATGGGCGGCGGCAACGACGAGCAGTGCAAGAAGCCCTGGTCCCCCGACGAGTCCCTGATGCCCTGGTGGACCAAGGGCGAGGGCTGCGGCTGGATGAACCAGATCCACAAGTGCGGCCCGGTGGCCGCGAGCCCCCAGTAGGCGACCCCTCGATCCCAGCCTCTCCCTGACCCCTCGATCCCCCTCTACTCCGTCTCCTTCCCCTCCATCACCTGCGTGATCGTCTGCCGGAAGGTCCGCGTGTCGCAGGGCAGGAGCAGGCGCGCCCGCACGCGGCGCGAGAGGTCCTCCTCGCCCTGTCGGGCGGCGAACATGACCTTCAGCGCGGGCGTCACCGCCCGCAGGCGGGTGCGTATCGCCTCGCTCTCTCCCTTCTCGTCAGCGGCGAGCACGACGAGCTTCACGTCCCGGTGGTACTGCTCGAACAGCCGCTCGACCTCGTCGAGGTCGGTCGCGAACAGCACCTCGTAGCCCATCGAGCACAGCGCCCGCGCGGCGCGCTGTCGCATCAGATCGTCGTCCTCCTGGATCAGCACCACCCCGCTCCGCCGGGGCTGCGCGCCGGGCTGGTGCTCGAGGTGCTCCATGACCAGGGTCGTGTTGACCTTGAGCGGCTTGGACCGGGCCTCGGCGATGGGGAGGAAGATGCGGAACGTGGCGCCCTCGCCCGGGGTGCTCTCCACGCGCACCATGCCCCCGTGGGCCTCGATGATGCGCGAGACCATCGAGAGCCCGAGCCCGGTCCCCTTGCCCGCGCGCTTGGTGGTGAACATGGGCTCGAAGATCCGCTTCTGGGTCTCCTCGTCCATGCCGATCCCGGTGTCCGAGACCGAGATCACCACCTGCTCGTTCGCCTGGAGCGCCAGGGCCTGGTCGCCGTCCACGTGGCGCACCTCCCCCTCGACCCGCAGCGTCCCGCCCTCGGGCATCGCGTCCCTCGCGTTGAGGAAGAGGTTGATCAGCACCTGCAGCATCTCGGTCCGCTCGCCGATGACGCTGAGCCCCGGCTTCACCGACTTCTCCACCTTGATCGAGCGGGGCAGCCCGCGCTCGACGAGGCTCAGCGCCTCGTCGATCACCGGGGTCAGATCGATGGGGACCTGCGGCCGCTTGCTCCCCCGGGCGAAGGTCAGCACCTTGCGGGCGAGGTTCGAGCCCTCCGTGGCCGCCGACTCCATCACGGGCAGGCAGTTGTGGAGCAGATCGACGAGCTCATCCCGGGACAGGTCGCGCTCGAGGAAGTCGCCCAGGTACTGGATGTAGCCCAGCAGCGCCGTCATGTAGTTGTTGAAGTCGTGGACCAGGCCGGCGGTCATCTGGGCGATGAGCTCGATGCGCTGCCACTGGACCAGCTGCTCCTCGAGCGCCTGGTGGTGAGTGAAGACGAACAGGGTGCGCGAGCCGACCTGCACCTTGTCGCCGAACTTCAACGCGTGGACCTCGATGGGGACGCCGTTGACCAGCGTGCCGTTGCGGCTGCCCAGGTCCTCGATGACGAACTCGCCGCCCTTGGTCTGGCCGATGATCGCGTGCCGACGCGAGACGTCGCTCCCCGCCAGCTGGATCTGCGCGTCCGGATCCCGACCGATCACCGTCTTGTTGCGGTCGATGGTGAACCGGCGCCCCGCCAGGTCGCCGGTGAGGACCATCATGTCCGCGCGGACCAGCGGGACCGGCAGCTTCTGGGTCTTGAGCTGGGACGGCTTCACCGCCGGGTTCTCACCGTCGGTCTCCGGCTTGCGATCTTTTGGGTCGGGCATCGGCCGCTTCCTTGCGCGCGAGCCGGATCTTAGCACGACAGCGCCGCTGCCTGCACGTGGCGTCAACGCCGGCGGTCGTCAACGGTAGGGGCCGGCGTCGCTCATCAGGAACACGGCGAAGGAGGCGAGCCAGTGGCTCCCGCCGTAGCCGCTGTCGAACATCAGTCGAAGGCCCTCCTCCCGGTGCCGATCCGCGATCCGTTGCAGCACCTCGCCCCGCGGGTCCTTGCCGGGCAGGGCCGAGGCGATCCCCCGCAGGGCCCAGGCGCGCTGGAGCGAGAGGCCGATCAGGTGGCCGATCTTCGGGTCGTGACGGTCCCGCACCTCGGGCGGAGCGAGCAGGGGCCGGAAGCGCGGCGAGGTGAGCGGGGGCAGGAACGTCTTCAGCCAGGCGGAGAGCTCCTCCGGGGAGAGGACACGGCGCATCAGGTCGGCCTCGGCGAGGCAGGGGGAGATGAAGTCCTCCCCCGAGGGCTCGAAGTCCGTGGGGCAGCCCCGGTCGCCGAGGTAGAAGCGCCTGCTCGCCCGATCCACCGCGGCGCGCAGCGCGCCGTCGTCGGCGAGCGTGGCGTAGTCGTGGATGTGGGCCAGCGCGAACGCCGTGGAGTTGTGCGTCCCGGCGCGGACCGGGAGGGAGAGGCGCGAGAGGTAGTCGGTGGTCCGCTGGACGAGGAGCCGCTCGAGGGGCCGGAGCGCCGCCGCCCAGCGCCGCGCGTCGGGGTCGTCCTTCCAGTGCCGCAGCTCGGCGGCGAGGCGCAGGAGCCAGCCCCAGCCGTAGGGGCGCTCGAACAGCCTGTGGTGCTCGGCCTGGAAGTAGGTGACCTCGCCGGCGATGGCCCGCTCGTCGAGGTGGCGGCCGAGCTTCTCGCGGACCTCGGCCGCCCGCGGCAGGTCCGGGAACGCGCGCAGGATGCGCACCATGGTCCAGTGGCCGTGGACCGCCGAGTGCCAGTCGAAGCATCCATGAAACGCGGGGTGCAGCTGCCGCGGAGGCACCGCCTCCCGGTCGCTGTTCTTCACGTCGCTCGGCTTGTTGGGGTACTCCCGGTCCACGCAGTGGAGCGAGAGGGCGACGAGCTTGTCGGCGAGGGCGGCGTCGAGGCGGGTCTCCCGTCCGGCGGCTGGGATGCGCCGCGCCAGATCGCGGAGCGCCGCGGGAGAGTCCGAGGGGCGGGCGTCGGGACGGGGGCGCTCGGGGCGCGGACAGCCGATCTGCAACGTCAACAGGACGAGGGCCAGGTATCGAGTCATCAGGGGAACGATGGTAGCTGGCCCGGCCGGTGGAGGGAAGCTTCAGCCGGAGCGGCGTTCGCGCAGGCCGTAGGCCTGGATCTTGCGCACCATGGAGCGCAGGGGCATGTGGAGCCGCCGCGCGGCCTCGGTCTGGTTCCAGCCTGCGGCCTGCAGCGCCTCGAGGATCAGCTCGGCCTCGAAGCGCTGGATCCGGCGGCGGAAGTCGTGGACCTCGTCGGTTGTCCCGGCGTCCGGCTCGACGGCCCGGACGCGCTCCGACAGATCTTCCACCGCCACCGTCTCGCCGCGCGACATCACCAGCGCTCGCTCGACGACGTTGCGCAGCTCGCGGACGTTGCCCGGCCAGCGGTAGCGGCGGAGCAGCTCCAGCGCCTCCGGCGAGAACGAACGCACCCCCGGCCGCTGCCGCCGGCGCTGCGTCCGCTCGAGGAAGTGCTCGGCCAGGGGCACGATCTCCTCGGGCCGATCCCGCAGGGGGGGGACGTGGAGCGTCACGGCGTTGAGGCGAAAGAGCAGGTCCCGACGGAAGGAGCCGTCGTCGCACATCGCCTCGAGGTCGCGGTTGGTGGCGGCGATGACGCGGACATCGACAGAGATCTCGCGGCCGGCGCCGCCGACGCGGCTGAGCCGCCCGCTCTCGAGCACGCGGAGCAGCGAGGCCTGGACCCCGGGGGACAGCTCGCCGACCTCGTCGAGCAGCACCGTCCCGCCGGAGGCCTCCTCGAAGATCCCCACGCGGAGCTGGTCGGCGCCGGTGAAGGCGCCGCGCTCGTGGCCGAAGAGCAGGCTCTCGGTCAGCTGGCCGGGGATCGCGCCGCAGTTGATACAGCGCAGGGGGAGCGCCCGACGCGGGCTGGCCCGGTGGATCGCCGCGGCGACGAGCTCCTTGCCGGTCCCCGTCTCGCCCTGGATCAAGATCGGCAAGGAGGAGCCGGCGACCCGCGCCACGGTTTCGTAGAGCGCCCGCGACAGTGGGCTGGCGATGACGGGCCGTGGGTCCTCGTCCAGCAGCCCCGGATCGTTGCGCGCCGGGGCGATGCAGACCGGCTGCTCCAGGCTGGCCCCGGCCAGCGCCTCGCGGCAGGCCCCGACGAGCTCCTCGGCGGAGGTCGCGGCCTCGGGGTAGAGGGCGACGCCGCAGCAGAGCGGGGCGCCGTTGTCGAGCCCGGCCTGGACGATGCGGCGGGCCAGGTGTGCGGCATCGGTCGCGCCGGTCACCAGGATCTCGACGGTCGCCCGGTCGTAGAGCGCCACCGTCTCGGACGCCGCGCAGAGCGCGCTGAGCGGGACGAACCAGCCGCTGATCGGCGAGCGCGAGGGGTCGAGGGCGCGGACCAGGAGCAGCGCCGCGACGCTCCGGTACAGGTGCGCCCGGACGACCGCCCGCTCCAGCTCGACAAGGAGCGCGTCGTGGTCCCGTCGCTCCTCCAGCGGCCCGGCGATCAGGCTGACCGCGACGGGGCCGAGCTGGACCGGGTCGCCCGGCGCGATCCGCGCGCGCTCCACGGTCTGGCCACGGACCGAGGTGCCGTTCTTCGAGGCCAGGTCCTCGACCCACAGCGCCCCCGTCTCGAGCGCGAAGCGCGCGTGCTGGCGGGACAGCCCGGGGTCGTCGATGGCGAGGTCGGCGTCGGCCGCGCGGCCCACGACCAGGCAGGCCCCCTCGCGCAGCTCGGCGGCCACCACGCCGCCGCGGTGGAAAAAGAGGAGCGTGACCCCGACGCCTGCCGCCGGTCGTAGGTCCGAGTCGTCGACCGTGACGGTGCTCTGCTCCTTCTCGCGATCCGCGCCCATCGGGTCCGATGGTATCACGGCGCCCGGGCGGCGCAGCGGTGGCTGGTGGGTGGCGGCCGGTCGAGCGGCCGGTCGCCGCCGAGGACCACCGGCGAGCTGGCCCAGACATTTCGCATCAGCTCGCAGTAGCTCGCGACGAGCGGGACGAGGGGAAGGGCCAGCCGGTCCCCCGTGGCGCTGCGCGCCCGCAGCTCCGCGCCCTTCAGCCGAAGCTCGTTGATCGGTCCGTGCAGCTTGCCCCGCCAGGCGGGGCGGGTCGATCCTGCGAGCCACAACTCCACGCCGCCGGAGCGCTGCCCGACGAACAGTGTGCCCGGGGGGCCAGCCGCGAGGGTCGTGACCCCGACGCCGTCCGCCTCGCGGATCCTGGTCCGCGTCCCCGCGGGGGGGACGGCGCGCTCGACCGATCCGTCGGCGAGGCCAAGGACGACGCCGCCGTCGGACCCGGGCAGCAACGCGGTGACGCCGACCGGTGCGGCCCAGCGCGAGACGAGGTGTCCCCCGCCGTCGAAGAAGCGCAGCGCGTCCCGGCTGGCGACCACGGCGCGGTGAGGCGGGGCGCGCTCGCGGGCGATGGCCGTCACGCCCCTGGCCAGGACCAGCGGACCCCCCGGTCGCTCCACGCGGGCGACGTCGTCGACCAGGCGCAGGTCGCCGATGGCGAGGGTCGGCGTCGACGCCGATGGGATCGGGCGCAGCGCGGTGGTGTCGTGTCTCAGCAGCGTGCCGTCGTCGTCCACGGTGGCGAGCAGGTGGGCGCCGGCGGCGATGGCGTTGACCGGTGGGCTCGGTCGGGGCAGGACCGCCTGACAGCGCAGACCGCCCGGGGCGCGGCGGCACAGACGGACGGGCCGGCCGATGCTGGCGACCGCGAGCTGCCCGTCGGCGAGGAACGCGATCCTCGGCCGGCGGCCAACCCGGAGCGGCGCCGGGTCCGGCGCCCCGTCGGGGACACGCCAGATCCTGACCTCGCCTCGCTCGTCGGCCGAGGCCAGGCGGCGGCCGTCGGGGGCGACGGCCAGGCCGGCGATGGGCGCCCGGTGACCGACGAGGACTCGGGGCGCCTCGCCCTCGACGGACCAGATGCGGATGGTGCGGTCCGCCCCGGCCGAGGCCAGCCATGCCCCGTCGGGAGCGACCTCGATGGCCAGCACGGCGGCGCGATGGCCGGTGAGCACGGTGTCCTGGCGGCGAGCGCCGAGCCAGCGCAGCCGCAGGCTGCCGTCCGCGTGACCGGAGGCGAGCCAGCTGCGGTCCGGGGCGAAACGCAGCGCGGTGACGCGCCCCTCGTGACCGCTCACCCACGTTTCGCGGCCGCGGTCCACGTCCCACAGGCGCACCACCCCGTCCTCCCCCCCGCTGGCCAGCGCGGCGCCGTCCGGCGCCAGGGCCACGGCGCGGACGGCGCCCGCGTGCCCCCTGAGCGGCGGCGACGTCTCCGGCCCCGCGGGGCCCCACAGACGAACCGTGCCGTCCTGACCCGCGGTGGCCGCCCGGGCGCCGGCTCTGTCGATGGAGAGCGCGTGGATCGGACCCCGGTGCCCTCTGCTCACGGGCTCGGCGGTCGCCATCAGGCGGAGCCTGGCGCCGCGAGCAACCAGGGTGCTCCTCCCCGGGCCGAGCGTGGCGCGCTCCCCGGCGGGCAGGATCTCGCGGTCGGTCTCCTCGCCGCTGGACAGATCGAAGCCGTGCACCGCGCGGTCGGTGACCGCGCGGAGCCGAAGGTTTGGCCCAGCGCCCAGCTCCCGGACCGGGCCGGCGGCCCCCTCGAGCAGCCGCGCCGTGCGGCGGGTGGCCACGTCCCAGACCCGGATCACCCCGCCCGTATCCGCCGAGACCAGGAGACGGCCCCTGTCCGCGAAGGTCAGCGCGCTCAGGGGGGCGACGTGGCCAACCAGCGTCGCCTCCTCCGCTCCCAGCCGCGGGAGGGTCCAGAGGCGGACGGTGCGATCCGCGCCGCCGGTGGCGAGGCGGTTCGCGCCGGGGGCGACGGCCACCGCGGTCACCGCGCCGGCGTGCGCCTGCGCCCGGCCGAGGGGCGCCAGCGCGGGGACGCTGCGCAGCTCCACGACGCCATCCACCCTGCCGACCACCAGGGGGCCGCCGTCGCTCGCGAAGCACAGCGCCCGGGCCGCGGCGGAGAGCGGGACTCGCCTGGCTGCCGCTGCTCCACTCCGCGGCCGGAGCGACACGGTGTCGGCCTCCGCCCAGGCGACGTGGCGCCCATCGGGCGAGAGGGCCAGCGCCGTGGGG
>Ga0316576_10001523_pt1 | contig 12541 bp, 7 predicted proteins | sample S0NA_FD_203075 | JGI IMG/M metagenome (GOLD analysis project Ga0316576, IMG submission 203075) | Rhizosphere microbial communities from salt marsh grasses in Alabama, United States - S0-2_050615r3r5 | ecosystem: Host-associated > Plants > Roots > Rhizosphere | place: USA: Alabama | collected... | reverse complement strand
ATCACGAGCACCAATCCCAGGTCGGCCGCTGTGACGGGGACGGACTGATTTGCGCCTTCGACCGCCTTGCTGTAGTGCCAGAGTGGGATGCGCTCCAACATGGACAGTGCGGGCAGGACGTCCGACCAGATCACCCATAGACCGAGGATCGCGGCGAAGAACAGCGATGCGTTGACGAGCCGGCGGGTCTGCTCGTCGAGTGCGGCGAGGTCGGGCTCCGGCTCTTCGACCTGGAGGAGCGTGCTCGTGGCCGCCGTAGCGCTGCGCTCCGCACCGGCCTGGGCGCGGCGGGCGGCCTGCCGATCGAGTGCCGCTTGCAGCGCGAGCCGGCGCCGTGTCACGCCCAGCCATCGGACGATGACCTGATGGAGCGTGACCAGGGCCAACGCCAGCCAGGTCTGCTGGACGAGGGATTCGAATAGGATGCCGGCGGTATAGACGTAGCCGAGCAGCGCCAGCAGCGTCAGGCCGATTGGCGCGCCGACGATGACCGAGAACCAGAGATGACGCGAACGGTTCAGCCAGCCTTGCGGGTGCGCCTGGAGGGTCTGGCTCAGGACGCCCGTCTTGGGACTCAGGAGCCGCGCGTAGAATACGGTGAACCCGATCATGATGGCGACGAAGGCAATTCGTCCCAGACTGGCGCTGAAGGCCGGGACGTTGGCTTTGTAGAGCACCAGGACGACCAGGCTGACCGGCACGATGTAGAGTGTGAACCAATCGAGCTCGCGTCGGATCTTCTTCAGGGTTGTCTGGCTCCAGCGGAAATGCCGATCGGCAACGCCGTTCGGGATACAGAGCATGCGGAAGGCGAGTAGGTAGTAGAGGCCCAGGGAAATCTCGCTCAAGGTCGCGCCCAAGGCGCGGGTGAACGCCGTCGCCTCGCTGGATTCCGACAGGGGCACACCTATCAGCCAGAACAACAAGGGCAGTGGCAGCGCCGCGGTGAGGGTCAGGGCGATGGCCAGTGCGGTGTGGCTCAGGCTGTCCGTGCGCACCCGGCGCAAGCCTTCGGCCGTCGCGTGGATCGCACGTCTCAGCCGAGATACCTTGACGAACAACAGGGTCAGGAGCGCCAGACCCAGCCAGAAGAGCGGGGAGTGTCGGCCCTCGTGGGCGAGCACCCGTCCAACCTCCAACCAGTGCAGGGGGTAGAGAAGCCAGGCGGCGGCCGGGGGTAGGGTCGCGAGGGTGTCGAGTCCGACCGGGAGCGAGCTGCGGACCCACAAGAGCCGTTCGGCCAGGAAGTCGTCATAGCGCTTGGTGATCTGGATCATTCGATCGGCGGCGTAGTTGAGCTCGCCGAGTTGGCGGATGTAGTCGTCCTCGACGGAGAGTGCCTGGTCAAGCAGGCGGACCCGCTGTTCCAGGGTCTCGGCCAGCTGCTTGCGGACCTCTTCGGTTTGCGCCCGCGGGTCGCCGGCGGTCAGGTCGTCGAGGTAACGTTCCAGGTCGCGCAGGCTGCGTTGTTCTTCGCGATAGCGGATCTGTCTGAGCGTGGCCTCGGCGATCTCGTCCTCGCGGCCCTCGATCGCCCGGCGATACTGGCGGATGTCGGGGAGCTGGTCTCGCCGTTCGATGAGGACCTGGCCGAGCGCCTTGCTGAGTCCGGCTGCCTCAACGCGCTGCTCGGAAGCCTTGAAGTCCTGCTCGATTCGCTTGCGGTCGTCCTCGTGCTTCGCCATCTCCGCATCGAGGTTCCCCAGCTTGCGTGCGATCTCGCCCATCGAGGCGGTGATCTCGGCATTATCCTGTGCCGCCTGTTGAACAAGCACGTGCTTGTCGGCGGCTTCGAGCCGGGCGCGCTCGGACTCGCGCTGAGCCGCCTCTGCCTCGGCCCGACGGCGCTGATTCTGCAGCTCCTCGAGCCGGTGTTGTTGGGCCCGCAGCGACTGCCACGCCAGGTTTGCCTCATCGCGTTGCGCCCGGTGCAGGGCCTCGCGTGCACCTTGACTGAGCAGCTCTTGCTCGAGCATCCGCCCCTCGGCCCAGAGCTCGTGACGACGTGTCTCGAGCGCCCACCGGTGTGCCTCGGCGAGCTGCGGCAGTCGTTCGTCGGCAGGGGGTTGACGCAGGTCTGCCTCGACTTGATCGAGTGTCTCGCGGATCTCCGACATCCGCGTGCGGGCCGCGCCGGGTCGATCCTCACTGCCCTCGACGAGCTTGTCGAGCTCGCTGATCCGCGTCTCTTCGATGGCGGCATTGCTCATGATGCCGGTCAGGCGCCGTGCAACCTCGTCGGCTGGCAGCTCGTCGGGGAGCTCTGGCAGGCTGGCCCCCGAGTCCTTCTCTAGCGCCAGCCGCTGCTGGATTGCTGCGGTCTCGCCTGGGGCCGTCTTCAGCGCCTGGGCGAATTCGGCGGCTTTGGCGTCGAAGGTCCGCGCAGCCTCGAGGTTGGCAAGTGCCCGGTGATACAGCTCGGCCAAGGCAGTCTTGGTCGCCTCGTCGAGCGTCGAGTCGGCCGCGACCTCGGTCAGCTTGGTTTCGATCTGGCTGGTCGAAGGCAGAGCGGTGGGTCCGCTCGGAGTCGCCTCGAAGGCTGTCTCAGCATCGCCGGGCTCGGCTGCAACGGTGCACGTCGTCGCGGTCATCGCAGCCGCGAGCGCCAGCCAAGCGAAAAGGTTGCGTTGTCGCCAGCGACGGCGCGAGCTGGGTGTGCGCGGTTGCGGTGCGGTGCAGTGCGTCGGCATCATCTGACTGGGTAGACACGGCTCAATCGGTTTTCGTGAAGGCTCAGGGACCCGCTAGAGACTTCGCCGGTTCGCCCAAACCGGCGGGCCAGATCGGAAGCCCTGAGGTTTTCATGTGTGACCTTTCAGGCGCTCACGCCGTCAACCCGGACAGACCCCTCGCCCCGCATTCCGGGACGTCCGGTCATCGGCCAATGGGCCTTGAGCGCTGCCTCGTCCGGATCAAGGTCCGGCGCCAAGACGGGGCGCGCCAGCGGACGTCTTCAGGAGCGTTTTGATGAAGACGCGAGAGTTACGTTGAAGGTTGTAGAGTGCCTGACGCTGCATCGGCAGGGCGTCGAGCACCGCCGGCTCGAAGCCGCGCTCTCGAAACCAGTGCGCGGTCTGGGTTGTGAGGACGAAGAGCCGTTCGATCCCCATGGCACTGGCGATCCCCTCCATGTGGTCGAGCAGCCGATCGCCGCGCCCGGCAGCGCGATAGTCGGGGTGGACCGCCACGCAGGCCAATTCGGCCATCCTGTCATCCGGGTAAGGGTAGAGCGCAGCGCACGCGGTGATCAAGCCGTCACGCTCGGCCAGCACGAAGCGGTCGATCTCGGTCTCCAGGCGTTCACGGGAGCGGCGCACGAGGACCCCGCTGTCCTCGAGCGGCCGCAGGAGCTCAAGGATTCCGGTGACATCGTCGACCTGCGCCGGGCGCAGGTCTTCGTAGGGTTCGGCAGAGATCAGGGTCCCGCTGCCGTCGGGGGTGAGGAGCTCGCGCAGCAAGGCGCCCCCGCGGCGGCGTGCCACGAGATGGACACGCGGGATGCCGTGACGGCAAGCCTCTGCCCCGGCGCGCAGGTATTGCGCGATATCTTCAGGGATCTCCGCAGCCGCGGCGAGGATGCCGTCGACATCGCGGGCCAATAGGTTCGAGCCCAGCAGATCCTCCGTCCCGGCTTCGGTGGGGCGGGCCAGGGTAGGTCCCTCAGCGAGGAAGATGAGCTTGTCGGCGCCCATTGCGACAGCCGCGCTGCGCGCCACGTCAGCCGCGCTGAGGTTGAAGACCTCGCCGGTGGGCGAATAGCCGAGGGGGGGCATCAAGGCCACGGCCCTCTGGTCAATGACTGCGCGCAAGGTCCGGTGGTCGACGCGGCGCACCGCGCCTGTATGCCCATAGTCCACGCCGTCGATGACCCCCAGGGGCCGTGCGGTCACGAAATTGCCGGACACCACCGGGATCCGCACGCCCGCCATCGGCGAATTCGCGAGCCCCAGCGAGAGCAGCGCCTCGATCTCGACCCGGACCACTCCGGCGGCCTCTTTGACACAGTCAAGTGCGGCATCGTCTGTGATCCGCAGGCCCCGCACATAGCGCAACTCGGCCCCCCGGTCAGCGAGTCGGGCCTCGATCTGAGGTCGCGCGCCATGCACCAGCACGAGCCGGACACCCAGGCCGTGCAACAGGGCGATATCGTGGACCAGCTCCGGGAAGCCTGGGTCAGCAACCGCCTCGCCTCCGAAGGCGATGACGAAGGTGTTTCCGCGATGGGCGTGGATATAGGGGGTCGCCTGACGCACCCACTCCACGAAGGGATCGCGCAGCGGGCCGGCCGCGTTCGGGGTTGCAGGGCTGTCGGATTCGGTGCGGGCCATCGTTGAAAGGGTCCAGTCCGGGTGGTGCGCGCCTTGGGCTATTCGATGCCGAGCTTGGCGAGGCGATAGCGCAACGATCTCAGTGTCATGCCCAACTTCCTCGCGGCGGCCGTCCGGTTCCAATGGGTTTCGTCCAGCGCATCCATGATGGCTCTTTTCTCGATTTCGCCGAGATAGTCCTCCAGCGGGACACGGTCATCGATCTGCACCTCCGGGGGAGCGGCGCTTTCCCCTTGGGGAAGATAGAGGTCGCCGACTTCAATGAGAGAGCCCTCGCAGAGGGCGGTCGCCCGCTCAAGGATGTTCTCGAGCTCGCGCACGTTGCCGGGAAATCTGTAGTGCGTCAGGGTCTCGAGTGCCGCCACCGAGAGCGCGATGGGTGGGCGGTCCTTGTGGTGTCTGCCGATGCGCTTCAGCAGCTGCGCCGCCAAGGCCGGGATGTCCTGGGGGCGCTCGCGCAAGGACGGCATCCGGAGCTCGATGACATTGATGCGATAGAAGAGGTCTTGCCGGAAGTGTCCCTTCTCGACCTCGAGGTTGAGGTCGCGGTGACTGGCGCTGATGATCCGCGCATCGACCGGGATCTCCTGCTGCGCGCCGACCGGACGCACGCTCTTCTCCTGGACCGCGCGCAACAGCTTGACCTGCGCCGGCAGCGGGAGGTCGGCGACCTCGTCGAGAAACAGGGTCCCGCCGGAGGCGGCCTGGAACAGCCCTTCCTTATCGCTCACGGCGCCGGTAAAACTTCCCTTCTTGTGGCCGAAGAGCTCGCTCTCGACCAGATCCTGCGGGATGGCGCCGCAGTTCACGGCAACGAAAGGCCCCGCCGCGCGAGGGCCTTGAGCATGGATCAGCCGGGCCGCCAGCTCCTTTCCCGTGCCGCTTTCGCCTGTGATGAATACCGGGGCCTGGTTGCGCGCGAGCTTGCCGATCATCTGGCGGATCTGCCCCATGGGGCGCGAATCGCCGATCAAGCTCGAGCCGGTTGGCATTGGGACATCGTCGCCGCCGCCCGCGGTCTCGCGCAGCCTCAGCGCCGAGCCGACGAGCTGGCGCAGCAGGCGCAGATCCACCGGTTTCGCGACGAAATCGAAGGCCCCGGCCTTCATGGCCGCGACCGCGGATTCCATGTTGCCGTGGGCGGTAATCATGGCGACTGGCAGATCGGGATAGTGTTCGCTGATGTGGTAGATCAGGTCGATGCCGTTGCCGTCCGGGAGGTTCATGTCGGTCAGGCAGAGGTCGAACCGATTGCGCCCCAGCTGATGTTTGGCATCGACCAGGGTCGTGGCGGTCAGCGCGCGGATCTCCATCCGGCTCAGGGTAATCCTTAAGAGGTCAAGGATGTCGGACTCGTCGTCGACCACCAGCGCTTGGGCCTTGCTCATGATGCCAGCTCCCTCTAGTTTGGTTCCAAGTTCCTCATCGCGGACACGGGCGGCGGCCCCGAAGTCGGCACATCATTGCATGGAGAGACACCCAGGTGTGCTTCGTGCACCAAGGATAGCGCCTGGCGCTTTTAGACAGAAGCGGGGCCGGTGGTTTGGCGCACCCGCCTGAGTGATCCCTTAGCCGGCGAAGAGCAGCTTGAATCGGCTTCCGTGCGGCCGGGCGGGCTCGTAGGTCAGACGAATGCCGTTGGTCTCGGCGAGCTCGCGGGCGATATAGAGTCCGAGCCCCGTGCCGGTCGACTTTGTCGTGAAAAAGGGGTTGAAGATCTCGTAGACGATGGCCTCGTCGATCCCCGGCCCGTTATCACTGATCTCGATTACGGGTCCGTGCTCACCGCCCCTTGGCCCCGTCAGGCGGATCTCCGCGCGTCCCGTCCGATTCGGGCCGCCGCCGTGAATGACGGCGTTCTCGCAGAGGTTTGCCACGATCTGATGCAAATGGCGCGGATCGACGTGGACCGGGTCAGGCGGAGCGCTGATTTCGAGCGTGAGCTGCTCCGCGGAGAGGCGATAGGTCTCGCGGAGCTCCCCGGCGAGGTCGCGCAACCAGGCGCTCAGGTCGATGGCGACGGGCTCCAACTGGTTGCGGCGTGAGAGCTGCATGACGCTGGTGACGGTCTCGTCGATTCGCGCGCTGTTGCGGCGGATGATGTCGAGGAGATGGCGGTCTTCCTCGGGGAGGTCCTTGCCGTCCGCGAAGAGCTCGCTGGCATGGCTGATGGCGCTCAGGGGGTTGCGGATATTGTGCGCGATACTCGCCGTCAGGGTTCCGAGCGCAGCCAGCTTGATCTGTTGGGCCTCATGGGTCAGCTCCTGCTGATCGCGCAGATAGACGAGCGCGCCGGAGGCTCGGTAATCGCCGAGCAGGGTGAGCGATGCCCGGACCTGGCGGGTGCCGACCCGCAACACACCGCCTTCCGGCTTGGGGTTGTGAACCTCGGCCTTGAGCCAGTCTGCGAGCTCGTTCGAGAGATCGCGGAGCGATTCGCGGGAGGTGACCGCCTCGGCATCGAGCAGGGTCAGGGCCGCCTTGTTTGTCAGGCGCAGACGGCGCTCACCATCCACCACCAGGACGCCGGTCCGCAGATTCTCGATGATGAAGGCATTGAGCTTGGTGAGATTGGCGATGTCGACGGTTCGCCGCGCTGCAAGCGCCTCGGCTTCGCGCACGCGCTGGTAGAGCACGTGGGCGATCAGGGCTACGGCGAAGAAGATAGTGCCGAGCAGGCCCGCCTGCGTGTAGCTTGCTGTCTCGGTGGCCCCCTGTAGATCGGCGTAGATCTGCTCGGTGAGCACGGCAAGCGTGGCGAGAGACGCAATCAGGAGGGCTAAACGGCCCTCCATCATGAGTGCGCCGGCCGCAACAGCGACCGCAAGGAGCATACCAAGGCCGCTGCTGACGCCCCCGCCGGCATGCATCAGCAATGTCAGGGCGATGAGGTCGGTGTAGATGGCCAGGAGGACTTGGCTCTCGCGCCCCGGCCAGCGAAAGTAAAGGGTGACGCCGCTGAATAGGACCAGGAGTGCGTAGACGATCAGCACGTCCCAGGCGAGCTCGGCAAGGTCGGCTGTGATCAAGGGGTCGAGCGCCGGGGGCGAGAACAGCAGGATGAGCCCGATCAGCAGTGCCAGGCGGCACAAGAACAGCCAGCGCAACGCCGCCCACGTGGGATAGCGGTGATCGGGGCGCGCTCGTCTCGGCAGCGCCCCGACGTCCTCTCCCGAGGTCGGGGCGGCTGGCTCAGTCGCGGATTCGTCTGTCATCGGCTGTCTCGGAGTCTTCCTTGGCGTGCCTTGGCATCTGTGCCCCGGGGATCGATGTGCTTTGCCAACGGCGTGGTGATTAGACCAGAATGAGCGGGGTGCGACCATGTGGTCGTGTTCCAACGCGACCTGGCGAACCGCGACCCTGAGCGAACGATGAATCTACACGAATACCAGTCCAAGCGGCTGTTTCAAGATTATCGGATCCCGGTCCCCGACGGACTGACGGCGACGACGCCGAAAGCAGCGGCCGCGGCCTGCGGAAAGTTGGGCGGGAGGCGTTGGGTCGTCAAGGCCCAGGTCCATGCCGGAGGGCGTGGGAAGGCCGGTGGCGTGGTCGTGGCCGAGTCGCTCGGAGCGGTCGAGGAAGCGGCCCGGCGCCTCCTGGGGAGCCGCCTGGCGACGGCACAGAGCGCCCCCGAAGGCTTGCCGGTGGAAACCCTCCTCATCGAGCGGCCGACTGCGGTCTCGCGCGAGCTCTACCTCGGCCTGCTGCTGGAGCGCGAGACCGAACGTCTCCTTTTTATGGCCTCGGAAGCCGGCGGCATGGAGATCGAACGGGTTGCGGCGGAGACCCCAGATCGGCTCATGCTGACGCGGGTTCATCCCGCTGCCGGGCTGCAACCCTATCAGGTGCGTCGGCTCGGTTTCGGCTTGGGCCTGCAGGCCAATCAGATCAAGGCCCTCGACGCGCTGATGCACGGACTCTATCGGCTCTTCACCGAGCTTGACGCCAGCCTCGTTGAGGTCAACCCTCTCGTGGTGGATGATGAGGGTGGTTTGGTCGCGTTGGATGCCAAGATCAATCTCGACGACAACGCACTTTATCGGCACCCCGAGCTGGAGTCGCTGCGCGACCCCGGACAAGAGGATCCACGTGAGCTTGCTGCCAGGCGGCACGCGCTCAGTTATATCAGCCTCAGCGGAAACATCGGCTGCCTGGTCAATGGAGCTGGACTCGCGATGGCGACCATGGATCTGGTGCAGCTGCACGGTGGCACACCCGCCAACTTTCTCGATGTGGGCGGCGGCGCCACCGCAGCCCGTGTCGCGGAGGCGTTCAGGTTGATTCTGTCAGACCCCAATGTTCGTGCGGTGCTCGTCAACATCTTCGGCGGCATCGTTCGTTGCGATCTTATCGCGGAGGGCATCATCCAGGCCGTCCGGGACGTGAAGGTCCCTGTCCCGCTCGTGGTGCGTCTGGAAGGCACCAACGCCGCGCAGGGCCTGGCGATGCTGGCACGCAGCGGACTGGCGGTGGAGACGGCGGCCAGCTTGAGCGAGGCGGCGCATAAGGTCGTCGAGGCCGCGGCTGGCGCGGTCGACGGCGCCCTCAGAGAGGCCTGACATGAGTGTCCTGGTCGACCGTGATACACGGGTCATCTGTCAGGGCTTCACGGGGAAGCAGGGAACCTTCCACAGCGAGCAAGCGATCGCCTATGGCACTGCGCTGGTCGGCGGCGTGACCCCCGGCAAGGGTGGGCAGCGCCATCTCGGCCTCCCGGTCTTCGACACCGTGCATCGCGCGGTCCGGGACACGGGCGCAGACGCGACCATGATCTACGTCCCCGCGGCCTTTGCCGCGGATGCCATCCTCGAGGCGGCGGATGCCGGGATTCGCATCATCGTCTGTATTACGGAGGGGATCCCGGTCCTGGACATGGTCCGGGTCAAGGCCGCCCTCACAGGCAGTGCCGCGGTCTTGATCGGCCCCAACTGTCCGGGCGTCATCACGCCTGGCGCCTGCAAGATCGGTATTATGCCCGGCAGCATCCATTCGCCTGGACGGGTTGGCATCGTCTCGCGGTCGGGCACCCTGACCTACGAGGCGGTCTGGCAAACGACACAGGTGGGCCTGGGGCAGAGCACCTGTATCGGAATCGGCGGCGACCCCCTCCAGGGGCTCGATTTCGCGGCATGTCTCGAGCTCTTCGAGCACGATCCGGGAACCGATGGCATCATCATGGTCGGCGAGATTGGCGGGGGCGCGGAGGAGGCCGCGGCGGACATCATCCGCGAGCGGATCTCCAAGCCAGTGCTTGCCTACATCGCCGGGGTGACGGCCCCCCCAGGTAAGCGGATGGGTCACGCCGGGGCCATCGTGACGGGCGGTCGCGGCACGGCGGAAGGGAAGTACCGAGCCCTCGAGCAGGCAGGCGCCGTTACCCTGCGCTCTCCCGCCGAGATGGGTAGCCGAATGGCAGAGCTACTCGCCGGACGGCCGCGAGCGCGCAGAATTGGCACTTGACCGCCGCCATCCCTTCCCTCGGGCCAGCGCCCGACCTGGTCAAGCGCTGCCGATGGATGACTTAGACGACCTCACTGACCTTGTCCCCGCAGCGACAAGGTCTTGTCGATAGCGGGCGGCGGTCCCCGAACGGGTCGCCTCTCGCTGCTCGCACTTCATCGAGAGGGCCAGACTGTGGGATGTCGAATTCAGATCGCGCAGCTGAACCTGTTGGTAGGCGATGTCAGCGGGAATGCCGATCGCGTCATTGCGGCCACGGGGCGGGCCCGCGAGGACCAGGCGGACCTGCTGGTGTTCCCCGAGCTCACCCTCACCGGCTACCCCCCGGAGGACCTGCTGTTGCGATCCGAGCTCATCGATCGGGTCGAGCTTGCGCTTGAGCGGATCCGGGCGGAATCGTGGGGCATCACCCTTGTGCTGGGCTATCCACTGCGGGGGGTCGGTGGGCTCTTCAATGTCGCGGGCGTTCTGCGTGACAGGCAGGTGATCGGTGAGTACGCCAAGCAGCACCTCCCGAACTATAGCGTCTTTGACGAGAAGCGATACTTCCAGCCCGGGGCGTGCCCGCTGGTCTTCGACCATCGGGGGCTGAAGATCGGATTGAGTGTCTGCGAGGATATCTGGCAGGAAGGGCCGACGCTGCAGGCAGCGGAAGCGGGCGCCCAGCTGTTGGTGAACATCAACGCCTCGCCGTTTCATGCCGGCAAACGGGCGGAGCGCGAGGCGCTGGTATGCCGCCGCGCGAGCGATCACGGCATCCACATCCTCTATGCGAATCTCGTCGGGGGGCAGGATGAGCTGGTGTTTGACGGTGCCTCGTTCGTGGTCGACCGCTCGGGCCGGATCCTGCAGCGGGCCGCCGCCTTCGAGGAGGACGTGCTCACGTTTGAGCTCGACGACGAGGCTCGGCCGTTCCTTCAGGGTCGAGCTGTCGGCGCGCCCGCGTCCTCGGCTGTCCCGGAAGACGAGGAGGCGAGTATCTACGGTGCCCTGGTGCTGGGCGTGCGCGATTACGCCCGCAAGAACGGTTTCAGCGGCGCCGTGCTCGGCCTGTCCGGCGGTGTCGATTCGGCGCTGACCCTCGCGATCGCCGTCGATGCCTTGGGTGCGGACCAGGTCGAGGCAGTGTTGATGCCCTCGCGCTACACCTCAGAGATCAGCAACCGCGACGCCCTGGAGGAGGCCGACCGCCTGGGTGTCAAGACATGCGTGATCTCGATCGAGCCGGCCTTCGAGTCTTTTCTATCCATGTTGGAGCCCGCATTCGCCGGACAGGCAGCCGACGTCACCGAGGAGAACATTCAGGCACGTTGCCGCGGCATCATCCTGATGGCGATCAGCAACAAGACAGGCCGCATCCTGTTGACGACCGGGAACAAGAGCGAGATGGCGGTGGGCTACGCGACCCTCTATGGTGACATGGCCGGCGGATTCGCGCCGATCAAGGATGTGCCGAAGCTGCTGGTCTACCGGCTGGCTCGCCATCGCAACCGCTGCTCACCGGTGATTCCCGAGCGGGTGCTCACACGCGCGCCCTCCGCTGAGCTGCGCCCCGATCAGACCGATCAGGACAGTCTGCCGCCCTATGAGGTGTTGGATCCAATCCTGAGACTCTATATCGAAGAGGACCTAGGAATCGACGCCATCGTGCATCAGGGTTACCCGGGTAATGTGGTTCGTCGTGTCGTCAGTCTGGTTGATCGCAACGAGTACAAGCGACGTCAAGCTCCCCCCGGCGTGCGGATCTCCACGCGCGCGTTCGGACGGGACCGCCGCTATCCGATCACCAACGGGTTTTCATCCGGGCCCTAGAAGCCTGTCGGACTGAGGGGGATCGAAGCGAGGGAGTGGGAGAGCGAGGCCATTGCGTTCGGGTTTTGAGGCGCATAGTGGTTCTATGTGACGAGGAATCGCGCGGATCTGGACCGCAGTCCCGCCGGCGCAGTCGATCGACCTTCACGCTTCTGCGCGCTCGTCGGTCGATGCCCTGCAACAGGGCTTTACCCGGCAGGGTCGCTGGACCGGTGCCCCCTGCCGACGCACGTCATGGTTCTTGTGGACTTGCTGTTCATCGGCATGCCCCGAACCTATACTTAAGCACCTTGGTAGCCGAACCCCCAAACGGAGAGACTCATGAAGAAGGTCGAAGCCATCATCAAGCCCTTCAAGCTCGACGACGTCCGCGAGGCGCTCTCCGCTGCGGGCATCACCGGTATGACTGCGATCGAGGTGAAAGGGTTTGGTCGGCAAAAGGGTCACACCGAGCTGTATCGCGGCGCCGAGTATGTCGTGGATTTTTTACCCAAGGTCAAGATCGAGCTGGTGCTCACCGACAACCTCGTGGACACCTGCATCAACGCGATCACCTCCGCTGCGCGGACGGGCAAGATCGGCGACGGAAAGATCTTCGTGTCTGACGTCTCGCATGTGGTGCGGATTCGCACCGGGGAAGAGAACGAAGCGGCGATCTGATCGAGTCGGCTCATCGGTGCCGTGCAATACCCGGATGCCCGGCGTGCCCGACGTCGGGGTGATCAGTTCTCGTCGAGGCTGAGATAGTCCCAGACCCTGCGCGCGAGGCTTACCTCGCCGGGCTCCGGTTGGTCCGAGACGAAGCGCCCCGCCTGCCGATTCACATCCAACACCCGTTGGGCGTCTGCCGCCAGCCCGCTCTTGCCGAGTGCCGTGTAGGCGTCGATCAAGACCTCCAACGCGCTCTCCACGGCGCTGGTGCGCTGGAAACGCTCGAT
>Ga0316576_10001521_pt1 | contig 12544 bp, 8 predicted proteins | sample S0NA_FD_203075 | JGI IMG/M metagenome (GOLD analysis project Ga0316576, IMG submission 203075) | Rhizosphere microbial communities from salt marsh grasses in Alabama, United States - S0-2_050615r3r5 | ecosystem: Host-associated > Plants > Roots > Rhizosphere | place: USA: Alabama | collected... | reverse complement strand
CCGCGGGTTCGGGTACGGGCGCGTCCCCCTCAAAAAGGGTCGGCTCCACGACGACGCTTTCCGCGTCCATGACCACGGTTTGGGGAACTTCCCGCATGGCCACCAGGGTCGGCCAGTGCTGGATGATGGGCCTGCCCTTGTCCGGCGGGGCCGTGAGGGCCAGGCCGGGCACGGTGCACAGGGCCAGCTCCACGAATTTGGTGGAGAACATGGCCACCTTTTTGGGGTCCGGGTCCTGGATGCCGAGACGCAGATAGGCATAGGCCTCCTCATTGGTGGGCGGATTGCTTTTGTCGGCCCGGATCAACTCCACCGCGACGGTCTGCAGGGCGTCTTTGCCGCCTAAAGCTTCGAAAAGGGTGTCTTCGATGATTTTGGCCTTCTTTTCGATGTCCAGGCCGGCCAAAAGCAGGGTCATGGTGTTTCCGTGCCCGGCCAGGTTGTTGATGCAGACCTTGGTGGTGTCCGGCGGCGGTTCGCCGCACACCCCCCTGACGGCGACACGGTCGGGCCCTTCCTGGGCGATTTCGATGGTGTCGAAGCGCGTGGCCACGTCCGGCGTAAGGTATCTGGGATCCCTGACTTCGTACATGAGCTGAGCCGTCACGGTTCCCACCGAAACGATGCCGCCGGTTCCGGGGTGTTTGGTGATGACGAAGGAGCCGTCGGCGTGCATTTCGGCTAAAGGAAAGCCGACGTTGCTGTAAGAGGGAATTTCATCGACAAAGGAGTAGTTGCCGCCGCAGGCCTGGCCGCTGCACTCGATGATGTGTCCGGCCACGGCCGCCCCTGCCAGCCTGTTCCAGTCCGTGCGCCTCCACCCGAAATGCCAGGCCGCAGGCCCCATGACCAGCGCGGCGTCGGCGAGCCTTCCACCGACGACGATGTCGGCGCCCTTTTCCAGCGCCTGGGCGACGCCCCAGCCGCCGAGATAGGCGTTGGCGGTGATGGGCATCCCCTTGGCATCCTTCAGGGCGACGTCCGTGTCCAGGTGGGTTAATGCTTCGCCTTTTTCCTGGAGGTCCTTAAGGCGCGGCATCAGGTCGTCCCCTTCGATGTATGCGATGGTCGGATGAAGTCCCAGGGCCCGGGCCACCTTTTGCAACTCTTCGGCCAGGCCCTTGGGATTCAGGCCACCGGCGTTGGAAACGACGCGGATGTTTTTGTCCAGGCAGGACCCCATGACCTTTTCCATCTGTTTTAGGAAGGTGTGGGCATAACCCTTGGCCGGGTCCTTCATCTTCTGCTTCAGGAGAATGGCCATGGTCAGCTCCGCCAGGTAATCTCCCGTCAAAACATCGATGGGACCGCCTTCTATCATCTCCCAGGCGGCACTGAAGCGGTCCCCGAAAAATCCGCTGAAGTTGGCAATAATGAGTTTTTCGTCCTTTTCCGTCATGGTGACTCCTATTTTCCGGTAAACACCGGTTTTCTTTTTTCGATGAAGGCCGTCATTCCCTCTTTGGCATCCTCGGTGGCGATGACCTTTTTAAGCCCCAGGGAAAGCCGATCCAGTGCCTCTTCCAACGGCAGGTCGGCCGTCTGATAGAAGGCCTGCTTGCCCAGCTTGAGGCCGATGGGGCTTTTCCCCGCCAGGGTTTCCAGCACTGCGGCAACGCTTTCGTCCAGCCGATCGGCCGGCACCACCCGGGTGAGCATGCCCATGTCCAGGGCCTGCTGTGCCGTCAACCGTTCGCCCAGCAGCACCATTTCCATGGCTCTTTTCCGGGGGACGTTGCGGAAGATCAGGGCGCCGATCATCATGGGAAACAACCCGACGTTCACTTCCGGCGTCCCGAAACGCGCGTCGTCTCTGGCAATGACGATGTCGCAGGCCAGCATGAAGCCCGTTCCGCCAGCCAGACAGTAGCCGTTCACCCGGGCGACGGTCGGCTTGGGGAAGCCGGCCAGACGCTTGAGCAGGTTGGCGTAGGCGGTGATGGGGTCCGTATCGTCCTCCATCCCGCCGCCCAGGTCACCGCCGGAGCAGAAGGCCTTGTCGCCGCTGCCGGTGACGCAGACCACCCGTATGTCGTCATCCGCTTCAGCCTGATCGAGGTATCTCATGAAAAGTGCAATGGCCTGAGGGCTGATGGCATTGCGCTGCTTTTCCCGGTTGATGGTAAACCAGGCGACTTGGCCCTCAACGTGGTAAATCAAATGGTCTTCAGACATGGTGTGTCTCCTTTACTCATCGTCGTCATCGTCTTCCTCTTCCTCCGGCAGGAAGCGCTCGATGTAGCTGGTGTCGAAATTGCCGTCCTTAAAGTCCTGGTCGTCCATCACCCGGGAGTAAAGCGGGATGGTGGTTTTCAGCGGTTCGATGGTGTATTCGGCAAGGCAGCGCTTCATCACTTGGATAGCTTCCTTCCGGGTCAGGGCGAAGGAGAGGAGTTTGGCCACCAGGGAGTCGTAGTAGATGGGCAGCTCGTATCCCTGGTAAAGATGGGTATCCAGACGCACGCCGAAGCCGCCGGGCGGGTGGTACGATTCCACCGTGCCGGGGCAGGGCATGAAGTTTTTCTCCGGGTCTTCGGCGTTGATCCGGCACTCGATGGCCCAGCCGCGCCGGTTGATGTCCTCGAAGGTGTAGCCCAGTTTTTCACCAGCCGAAAGGCGGATTTGCTCCTTGACAAGGTCGATGCCGGTGGTCAGCTCGGTGACCGGGTGCTCCACCTGGATGCGGGCGTTGATCTCTATGAAGTAGAAGTCTCCGTGGCCGTCCAGTAGAAACTCGACGGTTCCGGCATTGAAATAGTCGATGGCCTTGGCTGCATCGATGGCGGCCTGCCCCATGCAGGCGCGCAGCCTGTCATCGAGGCGAGGGGAGGGCGACTCCTCGATGAGCTTCTGGTAGCGCCTTTGAATGCTGCACTCGCGTTCCCCAAGGTGGGCCACGTTTCCGAACCGGTCGGCCAGCACCTGGAACTCGATGTGCCTGGGCTGCACGATGTATTTTTCGATGTACACCTGGTTGTTGCCGAAAGCGGCCACGGCTTCCATTCTTGCCACGGAGAATTCTTCGGCCAGCTCTTCACCGTCATGGCAGACACGGATGCCCCTGCCGCCGCCGCCCCCCGCCGACTTGATCATGACGGGGTACCCGATGGCTGCGGCAATTTTTTTGGCTTCGTCGACACTGTCGACCCCTCCGGGGCTGCTCGGGATGACCGGCACACCGGCGGCCTCCATCTTTTTCTTGCCGGCAATCTTGTCCCCGGCCAGTGCCAGGTTTTCCGGCCGCGGGCCGATGAAAGCGATGCCGGCGTCCCGGCAGGCCCGGGCGAACGCCTCCCTTTCGGCCAGGTAGCCGTAGCCGGGATGGATGGCCTCGGCCCTGGTCCGGCGGGCGGCATCCATGATGCTGTCGATGTTCAGATAGCTCTTGCTGCTGATGGCCGGACCGATGCACACACGCTCGTCCGCCTGCCTGACATGCATGCAGGTTTCATCGGCTTCGGAGTAGACCGCCACGCTCCCGATGCCCATTTCCCGGCAGGCCCGGATGACCCTGAGGGCGATCTCCCCCCGGTTGGCTACTAAGATTTTATCGAACATATCGGGTGTTCTCCTATCCCGGATGATTTGAGAAGACAAAGATCATTGAACACTCCCCGCAGCAAGCTTAAGGGGAATCGTCACCGTAAGGAATTCTATCAATTATGATGCGCTCGCTTATCCTGCAGCAAGCTGCAGGGAATGCGCACGCTATCTCGGTTCATCATGAAAACAAGAAAGCACGAAAGCACGAAAAATAGTAGAAACGAACGCTATGCTTTCTCCACGCGAAAGATGACGGCCCCGTCTTTCAGGGGCTGTTCATTTTCGGCTATGATTTCGACGACCTTGCCGCTTACCGGCGATTTCACCTTCTGAAAGACCTTCATGGTTTCCAAAAGGCCCAGCACCTGCTTTTTCTTTACTTCCGTTCCCACTTCGACATAGGGCGGCTCTTCCGGTGAGGGCTGGCGGTAAAACACACCTGACATGGCGGCCGTGACATCGACTACTTTACCCATAGGGTTGCTCCTTTCCTTAACAAAATTTTACTTTTCGAATTCTAAAGGTATCAGCTCGGGGACGACCCGTGCCGCTTCTTTCTCGGCGGCAACGTTTCCTCCTTGCTGGCGGTAACCGTCAGCGCCTCGATAATGCGTTTGCGCGTGTCCTTGGGCAGAATGATTTCATCCACCACCTGGCCGGTCCACGAATGGGCAGCGGCAAAGGCATCCACCTTCTCCCGGGAATGCTTCCAGTAGACCTCGTGCGCGTCTTTTTCGACGGCATCTTCCAAAACCGTTCCGTAGTCCAGGGTGGAGGCCTCCACGCCGAACCGGGCGATGGGCCAGGCATAGGTCAGGTCGGCACCCATGCCCTTGAGTCCGCTCATGACAAGGCTTCCCGCATCGGCATAGCACTCCCGGAGAACCACGCCAATTTTGGGAATGGTTGCCGTGGCGTATACATCGAGCACCTTGCCGATGTGGCGGAGCAGACCGCGTGCTTCCTCGGCCTCACCCGGAACCACCGGCGGGGTGTCCACCAGGTTGACCAGTGGCAGGTTGTAGGCATCCAGAAGCTGCAGGAAGCGGTAGTATTTGTCGCAGGTGTTGACCTCGAGCGTGCTGCCTGGATATTTGGGGTTATTGGCCACGAGGCCCACGCTGCGCCCGTCGAAACGGCAGAAGCAGCAGATCAGGTTCCTGGCGTATTCATCCTTGATCTCGAAGTAGTCTCCGTCGTCCACCAGCAGCTCGATGACATCGTGCATGTCATAGGTTTGATCGAACGCGTCCGGGACGATGTCGACCAGTTCGCCCACCTCGCGCTCCGGGGAATCGGTGCGTTTCCACAGGGGGGGCTTTTCCCGGTAATTGGAAGGCAGGTAGCGCAGCAATTCGCGGCAAAGGCTCAGGGATTGCTCGTCATCGTCGCCCACGCGGTCGCAGGTCCCGGTCAGCTGCATGTGGTAATCGGCCCCGCCCACGTTTTCGTCGTACACTTCCGAGGTGGCCGCCTGTGTCTGTCGCGGCCCCCCCAGCCACAGGTTGCCCGAAATGCGGCTGATAATCAGCAGATCGCAGAGGGTCGGCAGGTAGGCCCCGCCGGCGATGCAGGGTCCCATCAAAACGGTGATCTGCGGCACCACGCCGGAATAGCGGGACTGGGTTCGGAAATACCAGTCGAGACCGGCAAAGTCGACATCCTTGAATCCCAAACGTCCGCCGGAGGAGTCCAGGAGGTGCACCATGGGAAGCCCCCACTGGATCGCCAGTTCGTATCCCCGGGCGAACTTCACCAGGCCCTGTGAGGCCACGGAGCCGCCCAAGACGGTAAAGTCGGTGGCGTGGACCATCACCGGCCTTCCGTGGACCAGGGCCGTACCGAGGATGACCCCGTCGCAGGGCGCATCAGGGACCATGCCGTCGATGCGTTTTCCCGTGGCGTTGATGCAGGACCCCAATTCCCGGAAAGTGCCCGGGTCGATGAGTTGGTCGATACGTTCGCGGGCGGCCAGCTTGCCGCGCTGGTGCTGCCGGTCCATGTGTTGTTGGCCGCCGCCCAGTTTGTTCTTTTCCTGTATGTCCAGATATTTCTGGATGGCTGCATCCATTCTTTCACCCATTTTATTTCTCCTTCGGCCGCGTATCAGGCCGGTTTGATGGTCCTGCGCTTTGCCGGTGTTTCTTCCCATTTGTCGGCCGTCGCCCTGAGCGCCCGGATGATGCGCGTGCGCGTGTCCCTGGGGTCGATGACTTCCTGAACGGTGTAGTAGTGGGTGTACCCCTTGCCCAGAGTCATGACGCTGAACTGCTCCTTGAGGATGCTCAAAAAGAAGTTGTACACCTCTTCATAATTGCCTTCCTCCTTGGCCTTGGCCAGCTGTTTGTGAAAAACGGCCAGCACGATGGATTCGGGGCCGGTGGGGGCAAACTCCGCCGTGGGCCAGGCGTAGATATAGTCCGGTCCCATCTTGGCGCAGCCCATGGTGATGTTGGACCCCCCGTAGGAGCGCCGCAGCACGATGGTGATTTTAGGCATGGTGACATTGGAGTAGCCGTGCAGATTTTTAGCGCCATGGCGGATGACGCCTTTGCGCTCCCAGGCGTCGCCGGGGGGGTAGGCGGTGGTGTCGGACAAATTGATCATGGGAATGTTGAAGGTGTCGAGGAACGTCATAAAGCGGTCATATTTGTCCGAGGAATCGGGTTCCATGATGCCGGACAGTTCGTCCGGGTTGCTGGCCACGATACCCACGGGCATGCCGTCGAAGCGGGCAAAACCCAGGCAGAGGTTGAGAGCGAAGTCCTCTTTGATTTCGAAAAACTCACCGTTGTCGACGATCAGTTCGATGATTTCATGGATGTCGTAAGTGAATTTGGGATTGTCGGGCATCACATCCAGCAGGGCCTCCTCCCGGCGTTCGGGATCGTCGGTGGCTTCGATCCCGGGGGGCTTTTTCCAGCAGTTCTGGGGCATGTAGCCCAGCAGTTTCCTGGTTTGGGCCAGGGCCTCCTCATCGCTTTCCGCGAGGATGTCGACCTGCCCGCTTTTGGTCATGTGAAAATCGGCGTCGCCGGCATCTTCGGAGGCGATCTCACCACCCAGCCACATAAATCCGGTATGCTCGTTCATGATCAGAAAATCGCAGAGCACGGGAACCTGGGCCAAAGGGCCCGTGCAGGGCCCCAGCACCAGGGCGATCTGGGGGATAACACCGGAGTAAAGGCAGTAGTTGCGAATCAGCCGGGAGAGGCCGAAAAGCCCGATGTAGCCCTTGCTGAAGCTGATGCGCGACCCCACCGCGTCGAAGATGCCGATGATGGGTACCTGTTGTCTGCCGGCCATTTCCACCAGTTCGGCTATTTTCCAGGCGCCCTGGTCACCCAGAGCGCCGGACATGACGGTGAAGTCGGTAGCGTAGACCATGACCTGACGGCCGCTTATTTCAGCAGCCCCCATGACCACGCCGTCCGACGGGCTGGGCTTTTGGTGTTCTCCGGCCACGGTCCGGGGGTCGCGCACCAGAGAACCCAGTTCCATGAAGGTGCCCTCGTCCACCAGGGCGTCTATCCGTTCACGGGCCGTGAGTTTGCCAAGCTCGTGCTGGAGTGCGATACGGTCCGGCCCGCCGCCGGCGATGTTTTCATCACGGTTTCCGGCCAGTTTTTCCATAAAGCCGTCCATCCATTGTCCCATGGTCAATCTCCTGTCATTAATGGCATTTGTCGTTGTTCGAGCGGTATCGTACAGGTAGCAGCAGGAAATGTGCCAATAAATAATTATGCTATAAATACAAATAGATAAAAAATTCCCAGAGCATTTGTCGGGAATTTTCATCTGGTTTTTACCGAAAATGGTAAAAAAAGATACCATATTTGGTATAAATGTAGTACACATGGCGCATGTGCTGGTATTGAAGGACCAACCGTTTGAAAATTAAATGATAATAGTGATTGGGTATCGATGACTCGTCATTTTTATTACCATATAAGGTAAAAATGGTGTGCAAGATGCTGTGAAAGATGACGGGAAATAGCCAACGAGAGGTTTACGAACCGTAGGTATGAAGATTGATAAGAACGAATTTTACCGCGAAGCTTCCCTGCCCCTGTGCCGCCACCTGAACCTGGACAAGGCGGCGTGGCACTGCATGGAGGTACTCAGGAAATACATGCCCGTTGACGGCATGAACATCCAGCTGCTGGAGCCCGGATTAAAGGCCAGCCGCACGGTTTTCTTCGGTTTTGTGGATGACGTCGATATCGTGGAGCTGGAAAATGCCATTGTGCCCATGCCTCCGGAGATTCGCAGCCTGATAAAAAAATCCCCCCTGCCGGATTACAGGATCATCAACCGGCCGGCGCAGGACCCCGTGGCCGGCTACTTCATGGAGGCCTTCGAAGGGGAGATCTCCAACCTGGCTATGTTTTTAAAAAAGGACGGCAAGCGCTTCGGTATCGTCATTCTGGGAGCATCGGGTCGGGACAGGTACACGGAAGCGGATTTGGAACTCTTTTCCCTGCTGCGCGCCCCCTTCACCATGGCGGTAAACAACTACCTGCAAAGCCGCGAAATTACCCGTATGGAGGAAATGCTCGACGAGAGCTTCGGCCGCAAAAACAGGCGGGTCACCGTCGAGGACATCGTGGGCGCCAACTTCGGCCTGCGCAACATCATCGACCTGCTCAAACTGGTGGCACCCCTGGACAGCCCGGTGATGATCACCGGCGAGACCGGTGTGGGCAAGGAGTTGATTGCTGCGGCGATCCACAATGCGTCGCCCCGTAGCGACCAGCCCCTGATTCGCGTAAACTGCGGCGCCATCCCCGAATCGGTGGTGGACAGCGAACTGTTCGGCCACGAGATAGGGGCCTTTACCGGCGCCGTGGCCCGGCACCTGGGACGTTTTGAACGCGCCAATCACGGGACCATCTTTCTGGATGAGATCGGCGAGCTGAAGCCCGATATCCAGGTGAAGCTTTTAAGGGTGCTGCAGAACGGTGAGATAGAACGCGTCGGCGGATCGGAGCAGATACGGGTGGATGTACGCATCGTGGCGGCCACGCACAGGGATTTGGGGCGCCTGGTGGCCGAGAGGAAATTCCGCGAGGACCTTCTTTTTCGCGTCAATGTATTTCCCATTATGATCCCGCCGCTCAGGGCCAGAAAAAGGGACATCCCGGCTCTGGTGGATCATTTCATTCAGAAAAAATCCCAGGAGCTGTCCATATATCCGGTTCCCGAACTGGGCAGCAAGGCCATCGACAAGCTGATGAGCTATGACTGGCCCGGCAACGTCCGCGAACTGGAAAATATCGTGGAAAGAGAGTTGATTCTCAGCCGTGAGGGACCGCTCTCCTTTGCGAACGTCGAAAGCCGGCTGCCGCATAAAAAACCGATGCGGAACGATTCGCCCGAAGAGGAGGCGCTGCTGCCGCTGAACGATGTGGTTGCCGACCATATCGGCCGTGTTGTCAGGGAGACCGGGGGCCGCATCAACGGGCCGCGGGGTGCGGCAAAAATTCTCGCCGTGCACCCCAACACCCTGCGCAACCGGATGATCAAGCTGGGCATCCCCTTCGGCAGAAAGCCGTATTGACGATTGCCGCCGCTGGCCGAATGGCGGGCCAGATCGATCAACTCTTCGAGCGTGTCCATGGGAACGGCTTCATCCTGATAAAACCGGCGATAGCTTCTATTTCTGTAAACCAGATCTTTGATCAAAACAGCCCCCTTTTAGCCTCTGACCCCTAAAGCTTACCCCTGGCCTCTCGAATAGATAAATTTCAGCTCCGTTGATTGTCAAGGCTTTGTTTCAGGGGTTCCCCGGGTTCGATTCGATGCATCGATTGGAATGCCTCGGGCCGCTATTGTCTGAACCAGGTCCCTATGCGCATCGGCCAATGGCGCATACGCCGCATGCGCCGCTGGGCAGCCACCAGAGAAAAGAGCTGTCTGCGGTTGCCGCGCCGATTTCCGTAGACCTCCCGGTTGAACGCATCGACGATCATGACAATCTCACCAGCCAAATCCGGGAAATGATCCGTCAGCCGGCTGCCATATTCAATTGGTGTTTCGCTGGGTCGGCAGAGCAGACCGCTGTGCCGCCCCCACCGCTGCAGCTGAACGTACACCATCGCCGCGTTGTCCACCCTTCCCGCCAGCGAGGCGGCGCCTTCCTTCAAGCGCCTGAAAAAAGCCTGCAAAGCCGCCATTAAATGCCAAATCCAGGCCATCGAGAGCGGATCGTCCGTATCATCGCCGGTTTTTTTCAATAGCCAGAGGACCAGCAGCCGCATGAGATAGACGGCTAAACAGGCAACGAGTATGGCTGTCACGACGGCCAAGCCCACGCTCAAGATCTTAAACAGGGCCGCTTCCCACCCTTCCGCGGGTACGTCACCCGTTTTTTCCGGCAGGGAAATGTCGCCACCCTGGGTGCCGGCCTCCGTTCGCATATGCCCGGGCCGGAACAGAAAGAGGATAACGTTTATCAGCACCGGCTGCATGGGCGCGGCTGCACGTTTTAAAACGGACAGCAGCGAATCGGCCTTGAGATATATCCAGGGGGCCGCCAGCAGGGTTGTCCCGGCAAAGAAAAGGCCGGTCATGGTCAAGACACTCAGGACGACGCCGACGCCGTGATATCCCACAACAAACGTTTTTTGAACATGACTGCGGCTCCTGACCAGGGCGATGGACACCAGGCCGAAAACAAGGAAAGCCAGGAACATATAGCCAATGGCCCGGACCTGGAGGTCCACGTCGGTCCGCCGGTCGATCAACGCATGGATAATCAACAGAAGAATGAAAAAACCCAGCCCTTTGTCGAATTGCGCACAAATCGCTCGATGCCGGCGGGGAATTTTCACCACAAGTCTTCCGCCTCGCCACAGCAGCCACAGGTAAAAGGCGTTCAGCGACATCAGAAGCCAGCGGCAGGCCGTTTCCGATTCCATGAACATAGGAGCGATCCGGTCGACACTCACCGACGGCAGATAGTGATACTGGATCCAATACCATACCGGCGCGAAGGAAAAAATGAAGCCGGCCGTCTGCCATAAGATAACTTGATAGACCCGTCGGCGTCCGCCTTCGGCCAGCCTGGCCGTCAGCGCCCCCAGAAACAGTAAGTAGACGGCTAGGGCAAACGGAAACGCGCTGCGTGTGGTCAGAAGCGACAGATACACGACCCAGGCATAGCGCCAGGAAAGCTCCATGCCGGCCCGGGCCAGCGTTATTGCGCCTTTATTCCGTGGATTCATATGGGCTCCGACGGTTTCAACGAATTCAACCCCCTCGAGTATCTGCAGCGTCGGGCAAAATAAGGGTTCGAATCAGGTGCGTGTGGGGCGGCTTCACATGCCGTAGGCCGTGGCCCGACGCGTTGAGGTGCCAGGCAAACAGCGCAAAGCGCATGCTGCCCGAGCCGCAGCGCGCGCGCATGGCATCGGTTGCCCCGTCGTTCTGAAAACAGAAGCAGGCCCAGGTGGCAAAGCGCTGCGGCCCTGGGATCAGGGGCACCATGGGAAGCAGGGAGCCGCGACTTTTCATTTGGACACGACCCAGGATTTCCAGGATGGCGGAGAGCCGGTGCGCACCGCGTCCTGCCGGAACCGATGCCACGTCGGCCCCCTCGAGGGTCCCATTGGTTATCAATCCGACGGCCAAACCCGTTTGGTCCAATTGCAGGCACAGGGAGGCCACCACCTCAAGCGTGGTTTCAAATTCGTCCGCCGCTTCATTTTTTTCGAACGAGGACACGTCCAGGGCCAGAATTATTTTTCCCTGTTCTGACGGCTCGAATATTTTTTCCTGCAGCTTGAGGTGCCTGGCACTGGCTTTCCAATGAATATATCTGGCGGGGCCGGCGGGCCGGTATTCCCGGATTCCGTTGATGTAGACCGGGTCCTTGACCGGGCTTTGGCCGCCCGGCGTACCGAACAGATCTCGTTTGGGCAAAGCAATGGGCTTGAGGGCAATGAGGCGCGGGTAGACGACAATTTCCAGGCGTTCGCTCTGCTGTTTTTCGGAGTGGAAAAAACCGAACAGATCACCGGTGCGGATGTTGGAAGGCCCCATCCGACAGCACCCCCGCTTGACGGCCGTCAGGGGGTGCCCGAACGTCGTTTGCTGGTACCACAGCAGCCCGGCCTCCCGAGGGGTATTGCGGCCGTCATCCCGGTTTTCCAGCAGGCGGGTTTGCGGCCAGACAACCTGGATCCAAACCGGCAGCAATTTTGCATTGACGATGCGGGTGGTCAAAAGAAGCGATTCGCCGGGAAACAGGCGCCGCTTGTCGGTTTCGAGATGGCAAAAAACCCGGGAGATGCTCAGAACGCTCCAGGCCTTCGAAATTCCCATGACAAGCAAGATGAGGACACTCAAGAGGGCCAGTTCACGCTGGCGGAAGACGAGCGCAACAAAAAGCTGGACCGTCAGAAAAAAACAGATCAGCATGGAAGAAAAAATGGTTGGTTCTCTTTGCAGATCAGATTCGGTCGACATGGGGCGCCTCAGATGGTGGGAACCGGTATCTTTTCCACAATCTCATTCAGGATCTCCTCGGGCCGGGTCCCCCGCAGCTTGTCCTGCTCCAAGAGGATGAGCCGGTGGGCCAGAACCGGAACGGCCAGAGATTTGATGTCGTCGGGAAGCGCATACTGCCGGCCCCGCAGGGCGGCCAGGGCCTGCCCGGCCCGCATCAGGCCGAGCGACCCGCGGGGGCTGGCACCGTAACGGACGGCGGCGTGTTCCCGGGTGGAGCGGACGATGGCGGCGATATAGCGGCGAAGGGGTTCGGCGATGGTGACGGTGCGCCTTTCTTCTTGCATCCGGCTCACATCCTCCGGTGATGCCACCGCGGCCATTGCCTGGAGGGGATCCGACTGCTGAAAGCGCTCCAGTATGGTGACCTCCTCCTGTTCCTCCGGGTAGCCCAGCTGGGTTTTGAGCAGGAACCGGTCCAGTTGTGCCTCCGGCAGGGGGAAGGTTCCCTCGAGCTCGATGGGATTCTGGGTGGCCATCACAAAAAACGGGC
>Ga0316576_10001519_pt1 | contig 12545 bp, 8 predicted proteins | sample S0NA_FD_203075 | JGI IMG/M metagenome (GOLD analysis project Ga0316576, IMG submission 203075) | Rhizosphere microbial communities from salt marsh grasses in Alabama, United States - S0-2_050615r3r5 | ecosystem: Host-associated > Plants > Roots > Rhizosphere | place: USA: Alabama | collected... | reverse complement strand
AGAGAAGGGCACGGAAATAAGGCCACTCCTGATACATCTTCTGCAGCTTGGCGAGCCGTTCCAGATCGTTTCCGCGATAGCGCTCCAGCGCATGCCCGATGCCGAACCAGGCCGGCAGGGTGTGCCGCGACTGGGCCCAGCCGAAGACCCAGGGGATAGCGCGGATCGAGCTCAATGAGCGGTCGGCCTTCTTGCGGTGGGAAGGGCGCGAGCCGATGTTCAGCAGGGCGATGCCATCGAGTGGTGTGCACTCGTAGAAATAGTCCAGGAGGCCGTCGGTTTCCTGGACCAGGCCCCGATACGCCTCCTCGCCGTAGCCGGCGAGCTCGTCCATGATGCCGAGATAGTCCTTGCGGTCTTCCGGAGGCGACTCGATCAGGCAGCGGCTGGCCTTGATCAGGCCGCTGATGCCCATGGTGAGCTCGTAGCGCGCCGTCTCCGGGTTGGCGTAACGGTAGGAGAGCACCTCGCCCTGCTCGGTAAACTTGATCTGGCCATGCACCGTGTCCGTCGGCTGCGCCAGGATGGCCTCATGGGTAGGGCCGCCGCCACGCCCGATGGTGCCGCCGCGCCCGTGAAACAGGCGGCAGGAGACCCCGTGATCGTCGGCCAGCTGGATCACCTTCCGCTGCGCCTCGTAGAGCCGCCAGCCCGAGGCCAGGATGCCGCCGTCCTTGCACGAATCCGAATAGCCGAGCATCACCTCTTGCTGATTGCCCGACGCCTTCAGCAGCGCGCCGTAGGTCGGATCCTCAAACAGCCGACCCATCACGTCGGCGATCCGGTTCAGATCGTCGATGGTCTCGAAGAGGGGCGAGATCTGAATGTGGCAGAACCAGCCCTGGCGATCCTTGCCGGCGAGGCCGGCCAGACGCGCCAACAGCATGACCTCCATGACATGGCTGGCGGCATGGGTCATGGAGACGACGTATTGACCGAACAGACTCTTGCTGATCTCGGCGCGCATCTGGGCCATCACCTCGAGGGTCTCGAGGGTCTCGCGTGTCTCCGGGGTCAGGGTGGCCTTGTCGATCACGAACGGATGCGGATGCGCGATCGCCTCGGCCAGCGCCAACAGGCGTTGCTCCTCGTCGAATGCCTGATAGTAAGGGGCGCCGGTCTGTCGGGCGAAGAGCTCGGTGACGGCCTGGGTGTGACGGGCCGATTCCTGGCGGATGTCCAGGTAAACAAGATGGAATCCAAACGTCTCGACGAGTCGGATGAGATCCTGTAGCGGACCGGCGGCCGCGTTCGCATCGCCGTGGTGATGCAGTGAATCGCGGATGAGATACAGATCGGCGAGGAAATCAGGCTCGCCGTCGTAGCCTTCCGGGAGATCGGGATCGTAGCGACCCGCCATCCGGGCGCGGATGCGCTCGAGGTTGGCGCTCAGGCGATGATCCATCATGGCCAGCTTGCGCCGGTAGGGCTCGTGGACATACCGCCGGAGGCTCTGTCCCATCGTCTCGACCCAGTAGTCCTCGTCGGCATCCAGACTGTCCAAGAAGGCTGGTGACGGCTGACACAGCGAGCTGGCGTGACTGAGCATGCGCTGAAGCATTCGAATGCGCTCGAGATAAAGCTCGAGCACCAGCTCGCCGTGCATGCGCACCGCCAGCTCGGTGGTCTCAGGCTTGACGAAGGGGTTGCCGTCACGGTCCCCGCCGATCCATGAGCCGAAACGAATGAAGCTCGGGACCCTGATGCCGCTCTGCCCGCCATACACCCGCCGGACCGCCTTCTCCAGAAAGCGATAGACCTGGGGTACGGCCTCGAACAGCGACTCGCGGAAGAAATAGAGTCCCTGGCGCACCTCGTCAGTGACCTGGGGCTTGTGAATGCGGACCTCGTCGGTCTTCCAGAGGATCTGGATCTGGGTCAGGATCGCCTGGAGCCGCTCCTCCAGCTCCTCGTCGTTGAGCTTGCGCCGATGCAGATCCTGGCCGAGCAGAAAGATCCGGCGGAAATCCTCCAGGATGGTCCGCCGTTTGGCCTCTGTGGGATGGGCGGTGAAGACCGGCAGATACACCAGGTGCTCGAGCAGGCTCTGAAGGTTCTCGGAGCTCACGCCGTCGGCGTGGAGCTGGCGCACCATGTCATCGAACGAACCCATCCAGAGCCGCTCGCCCGCCGCGATGAGGTCCATGCGCGCAAGATAGGCACTCAGCTCCTCGGCGGTATTGACCAGTCCGAAGTAGATGTTGAAGGCGCGGATCACCTCCGAGAGGGTCTGCGCATCCAGCCCTTCGATCCGCTTGACGAGCTTCTCGCGCAGCTGCGGATCGTCCCGCTCCCGCAGCTGCATGAAGCCATCGCGCAGCCGCTCGACGATCACCAGGACACGCTTGCGGCTATGCTCGCGCAAGACCTCGCCGAGCAAGGCGGTGAAGAGCTGGACGTCACGCTCCAACCCGTCGTCGTTCGAAATCTCGTTCATCGGGGAAGACTCGGTGTGCGGGGGACTGCCGACCGCGGCCGGTGGCGCACAGGATATCACCTTCCCCCTGCCCATCTTGCAAAAGCCTGGGCGTCCGGGCGCTGTCGATCTTCGCCTGAATGAGGGCGACTGCGGGCAGTCTTGCGTGCTGACAAGGCGTGGCGAACAGCAATCGTGGTTCTTCACCCGGTTCTCAACCGGCGACCGACGCACGCGCCGCTGAGGGCTCGGGTGCAGCGACTGGCGCACGCACCGAGGTCGGCGTCCCGCTCCCTGCGCCGCTCGTGCAAAGCGCTGTCCCGGTTGCCGCAAGTGCGCGCGCCGGCGAACGCGCTGTCATGCCTGATTGGGGGCGGCGGCGCACGCCGCCGGGCGGACCCCGCGCACGCGAAGGCAATGAACGCTGAAGAGCCCCTCGGGGTCGGTCCAGACCTGCTCGGAGAGAAAACCAGCATCCCGGGCAAGCCGCTTAAAGACCTCGGTGCCATACTTGTAGGAGCTCTCGGTGTGGATCGTCTCGCCTGCCCGAAAATCGAAGGCCGCTCCGGCGACCCGCACCCGCTGGTCGACCCGGCTGACGAGGTGCATCTCCACACGGCTCTCGGCGGCATTGAAGAAGGCGCGGTGCGCAAAGGCGTCGAGGTCGAAGTCGCCGTCGAGCTCGCGGTTGATCCGGGTCAGGAGATTCAGGTTGAAGGCCGCGGTGACGCCTTGGGCGTCATCGTATGCTGCGTTCAGGATCGCCGGATCCTTCGGCAGATCGACACCGATCAGGAGGCGACCGCCCGCGCCGAGCAGTCCGGCGACGCGGCGGAGGAGCAGGCGTGCATCGTCCGGATCGAAGTTGCCGATGCTGGAGCCCGGAAAAAAGGCCGCGAGGTCGGTCCAGTCCGGCTCCAGGGGCAGCCTGAAGGGGGCCGAATAGTCCGCGCAGGCAGCACGAATAGCGAGGCCGGGGAAGCGTTCGGCCAGGGCGTAGGCAGACTCCAGCAGGTGCTCCCTGGAGATGTCGACCGGCAGGTACGTCCTGGGCCGAAGGGCGGCCAGCAGGATCTGGATCTTGAGACTGCTCCCGCTGCCGAGCTCGATCAAGACATTGTCTCGACCCAGGCGGTCGGCCATCTCGGACCCGTATTCCCGGAGGATGCCGATCTCGGTGCGGGTTGGATAATACTCAGGCAGCTCGGTGATGGCGTCGAATAGCCTGGACCCATGCTGGTCGTAGAACAGCTTCGGAGAGAGCCGCTTAGCCGGCCGTCCAAGCCCCTCGAGCACCTCTGCACACACATCGGCCGGGGTCGGGCGGTAGTCGAAGAAACGGACCGAGCCGGACGGCTGACCCGAGCGCCGTCCCCCTCCCTGCCCCTCCTCGGTCGTCGCCTGCGGATGTCTCCCGGGATTCGGTCGTTGCAGCGCACCGAGGTGAGTCATCGTAGCGTCTCCGCGAGTCTGAATCCCTTGAACTGCCAGCGCTCTTGGGGGTAAAAGAAGTTGCGATAACTGGCTCGGAGATGGTCTCGCGAGCTTGCGCAGGAACCGCCCCGCAACACCATCTGACCACACATGAACTTGCCGTTGTACTCACCGAGCGCGCCGGACGGAGACTGGTAACCCGGGTAGGGCAGGTAGGCCGAAGCCGTCCATTCCCAGACGTCCCCGAAGAGCTGGACGAGTCCGTCCCGATTGGTTGCCTGGTCGCGGCGTGCCGGTTGCGGATGGAGGTAACCGTCCTCGACGAGGTTCCCGCTGATGGGCCTGCCTGCGGCCGCATGCTCCCATTCAGCCTCGGTCGGCAGCCGCTTCCCGGCCCAGGTGGCAAAGGCATCGGCCTCGTAGTAGCTGACGTGACAGACGGGCTCAGCCGGGTTGACCGGACGCATCCCGCCCAGGGTCATCACCTGCCACGCACCATCCCGCGATTCCCAGTACAGGGGCGCCCGCCAGCCGCCCTCGCGGACCGCCGCCCAGCCGTCGGCAAGCCACAGGGCCGGCGTCTGATAGCCCCCATCGGCGATGAACTGGAGCAACTCGCCGTTCGTGACAGGTCGATTCCCCAGGGCATAGGGCGAGAGAAAGGTCGAGTGGCGGGGCCACTCGTTGTCATAGGCGAACCCGACCGGGTGTGCTCCGATCTCGACCAGTCCGCCCTCGAAGGTCACCCAGCGCAGCGGCTCTGGTTCGCCGAGCGGAGCCGTGAGCAGCTCTGCCCGATAGGCGGGGCGCAGCGGATTGTGTGCAAAATTCTGCTTGATGTCGGTGACGAGCAGCTCCTGATGCTGCTGCTCGTGATTCAACCCGATCCGAATCCGCTGCTCAACCACCGGCCAGTCGGCCGATCGGCAGTGCTCGATCAGCCGGACCATCGACTCATCGACGTGATGGCGGTAGGCGTAGACGTCGGAAACCGTCGGTCTCGACAGCAGACCCCGCTCAGGACGCGGCCAGAACCCGGTTCCGGTCTGCTCGTAGTAACTGTTGAAGAGATACTCGAAGCGCGGGTGAAAGACCTGATAGCCGGGCAGATACGGGCGCAACAGGAAGGTTTCGTAGAACCAGGACACGTGCGCCAAGTGCCATTTCGGGGGACTGGTCTCGACGCGGGTCTGCAGGCCGAAGTCCTCGGTGACGAGGGGCTCGCAGAGGTGCTCGGTGAAGGCGCGGATACGCCGGAAGTCCCCGGACAGGTCCGCTCGCACGGCATCCGCCGCACCAGCGCTCGATGAGGAAAAGTGCATCTGGGTCTCGCTCTCGATAATTGATGGGCCATAGCCACGAGTCACAGGGGACGGATCGAGCAGGCCATCCTGGGGACGCACGGGCCTGAGCGACGCCGGCCAGTGAGCGGGGACGCGCCGAAGGGCGCACCTCGTCCGTGCAGGCTTGGGGGGGCCGGCCCCGGCCGTTTGCTGCCTCGCCTGGGATGGTGTGTCCAGCCCGGCGGATTTCCAGCCTACGGGGAATGTTTCGGCTGAGACTCGGGCCCCTGCCGGTGGTGAAAAATCCGGCGCCTCCCCCTGCACGCTGGCCTCGAGCTCCCCGAGCTCTGTTAGGGACCGCGGCGAGCGCGTCGTCGCCCGATGCTTTCCGGGCATGACCCGACAAGACCAGCAACTCCCCCGGATTCTTGGCCTCAGCGGCGGCTTCTTCCAGGAGCGCAAGTCCCTTGTCCGGATCGAGGCCGCTGCGGGGCAGACTTGCACCCAGGGCCGCCTTTTCCAGGGCCTCGAAGCAAAGATCCTCCGCTTGCCCGCAGAGATCTAGGGCATAATCGGGGATCACCGCCGTCGTCCGCGGCCAACGCCTGGTCGCGACGCGCCGATCGGCCAGGAGGCCCCGGCGGGCGCGATCTTGCGGGCTGGCGAAGCGCCCGTCTAGGGAACCTCAGCGGACGCCCCATTTAGGTGGCATGGGATCAAAACCGATCAACAGCATCGCCGGACTCTCGCCGCGATCCGGGAACTGGAGCATCCGATGACCCGCAACCCCTTCTTTCCGAAATTCGCTGAGCTGCCAGCCGAGATCCCGATCTTCCCGTTGGCCGGGGCTGTGGTGATGCCGGGCGTTCAACTGCCGCTCAATGTCTTCGAGCCGCGCTACCTGAGCATGGTCTTCGATGCCTTGGCATCGGACCATCTGATCGGGATGATCCAGCCGACCAGTGAGACGATGACCGAAGACGTACCTGAGATTCATCGCGTCGGATGCGCAGGGCGGGTGACCTCCTACAGCGAGACGAGCGACGGCAGGATCGTGCTGGTCCTCACCGGGGTGTGCCGCTTCCAGGTGGTCAAGGAGATCTCGCAGAGGCGCGGCTATCGACGGGTCAGCGTCGATTGGGAGCCATTCGCGGCAGACTATCGAGAGAGTGATTCAGTGATCGCCGATCGCAAGGGCTTTCTGACCTCTTTGAAGGCGTACTGTGCCTTGCGGGGCGTCGAGGTGCCCTGGGATGATGTCGAGCAGATGGCAGACACGGACCTCACGAACCTGCTTTGCGCACACCTACCGCTCAGTCCGGAAGACAAACAGGCGCTGATCGAGACGCTCCCGACGGTTGACCGGGCCGCGCTCATGAGAGGTCTGTTGGACATGGCCGCGGCGGCAAGCATGGAAACTGCGGAGCACCGGCATTGATCTGGCGCCACCAGGCGCTGGCTGGGGCGGCGGTCGATGTCGGCCGCCCCTCGTCAATTGCGAAAGCGCATGCGCCACGCAGCCGCTCTCAGGGTACAACCGAACGAACGAGCACAGCGGCCGTGAGTCGGGTCGGGGTTGAAAACATCCCGCGCGTGCACATGTCGACATCGTCAGACGTGAGACCCTTCAGCGATACGAGGAAAACGACGCCATGGCAGTGAGCTTGACGGAAGCAGCCGCAAACCATGTTGCGGCCATGTTGGACAAGCGCGGGCACGGCATTGGCCTGCGTGTCGGGACCCGCAAGAGCGGATGCACCGGTTACGCCTACAATGTCGACTACGCGGATCAGGTCGAGCCGACAGACCGGATCTTCGAGAGTCACGGCGTCAAGGTCGTCGTCGATGAGGACAGCCTCAGTCGGATCGACGGCATGGAGATCGACTTCGTGCGATCCAGCTTACTGAATCAGGGATTCGAGTTTCGCAACCCGAGGGTCAAAGACACCTGTGGCTGCGGCGAGTCCTTCAGCGTCTGACGCCAGGACCCGAACCGATGCTCAACGCGGAGATGACCGAGATCATCGAGAACTTCGAGTTACTCGGTGACTGGGATCAACGCTATCAATATCTGGTAGAGATCGGCGAGCGGCTGACTCCGATGCCCCCCGAGGACAAGACCGACGCCAACCGCGTCACGGAGTGTATGAGCCTGGTGCACGTCTCGGCCCACCCGGCCCCGGACCAGCCGGGCCATCTCGTGTTTCGCGGCGACTGCGATACGGCCATCATCAAAGGCGTCGTGGCCCTCCTGGTCGGACTTTTCTCCCGCAAGCGCCCTGACGAGATCGCCGCACTGGATGTCGAGACGCTCTTCGAAGCACTGCGACTCCAGGAGCATCTGAGCCCGAATCGGCACGTCGGTGTCTATGCGATCGTCAACAAGATGAAGGGCCAGGCGGAGTCCGCTTCCCGCGCCGGGCATTGAGCCGGAGCGGGTTCGCGCGGCAGCGGGTGCGATCGCCGGCGGCCGCAAGCCGCCGTCGCCGACCCACGGCTGCGCGGATCCGGTGTGCGACCGTGCGCTGCGAGCATCGCTGCTCAAACCAGCCCCTTTTGATATCCCGCTCACCCCCGATGCACCTCTTGACGCTGGTTTTCGCCGTGATCGCTGCCGCGGCCCTGACGGTCCCGTCCTCCGCCGTTGCGGTTGCCGTCACTGTAGCGGAAGCCAGGCCGATCCCGCTCGCCGAGCGCGTGGAGGCCTTGGGGACGCTGAAGGCCAACGAATCGGTCACCATTTCTTCCAACGTCACCGAAACCATCTCGGCCATTCACTTCGTCGACGGGCAGCGGGTGCGCGAGGGAGACGTCCTGGTTGAGCTGACCAGTGTCGAGCAACATGCCCAGCTCGACGAGGCGCAGGTCCGGGTCGGTGAGGCAGAGCGTCAGTATCAGCGCGTCAAGGCACTCGTAGCCCAACGATCGGCCTCCGAATCCCTCCTCGACGAGCGCAAGCGCGACCTCGACACCGCCCGGGCCATTCTGGTCGCGATCGAATCGCGGCTCTCCGACCGGCTCATCAGGGCCCCTTTCGACGGCGTGCTGGGTCTGCGAAATGTCAGCCGTGGTGCCTTGGTGGAACCCGGGGACGTGATCACGACACTTGATGACGACAGCCTCATGAAGCTCGATTTCACGGTCCCGAGCGTCTATCTGACCGCGCTTGCACCCGGTCTCCGGATCGAGGCGCGCACGCGCGCCTTCGGCGACCGGCTCTTCGAGGGCGTCGTGCGCGGCATCGACAGTCGCATCGATCCGGTGGCGCGATCGATCCAGGTGCGTGCACTCATCCCGAACCCCGAACGCTCCCTGAAGCCCGGCCTGCTGATGCAGGTCGAGCTCTTGGTCGACCCGCGCGATGGCCTCGTCATTCCCGAGGCGGCCGTCCTTCATCAGGGTGAGGCACACTTCGTGCTCGCCGTCGTCGATGCCGAGGGGGGTCTTACCGCGGAACGGCGCCCGATCCGCATTGGGACGCGTAAACCGGGCCTGGTCGAGGTGCGGGATGGGCTCGCGCAGGGCGACCGCGTCATCGTGCACGGCCATGGCAAGATCCGGCCCGGTCAGCCAGTCGAGATCCTCTCGACCGACAAGGATCAGCCCTATCTGCGGCCCGGGACGGGGCAGATCCCATGATCCTGTCCGACATCTCGGTCACCCGCCCGGTCCTCGCCACCGTCCTGTCGCTCTTGCTGGTCGCCTTCGGGCTGGTGGCCTTCGACCGCCTGCCCCTGCGCGAGTACCCGGATATCGATCCGCCCGTGGTCTCGATCGAGACCATCTATCCCGGAGCCGCGGCCAACGTCGTCGAGACGCGCATCACCCAGCTCATCGAGGATCGGATCGCCGGTGTCGAGGGTATCCGCACCGTCGAGTCCGTCAGCGAGGACGGACGCTCGGCAATCACCGTGGAGTTCAGTATCGACCGCGACATCGACGGCGCGGCCAACGACATCCGCGACCGCGTCTCGGGTGTCCTGGATCAGCTCCCGGCCGAGGCCGAGCCGCCCGACATCCAGAAGGTTGACAGCAACGAAGACGTGATCATGTGGCTGAACCTCGTCAGCGACCGCATGAGCGTGCCCGAGCTGACCGACTACGCGCGGCGCTACCTGGTGGATCGTTTCTCCGTGCTGGACGGGGTCGCGCGCATCCGCGTGGGCGGTAGCCAGGTGTACGCCATGCGGGTCTGGCTCGACCGCAACGAGCTGGCCGCCCGCGGCCTGACGGTAACGGACGTCGAAGCCGCCCTGCGGGCGGAGAACCTCGAGCTCCCCGCGGGTGGGATCGAGTCGGTCGATCGGCAATTCGGCGTGCGCATGAGCCGGGCCTTCGAGGAGGCCGACGATTTCGCCCGCCTGGTCCTGGCGCGCGGGCGCGACGACTATCTGGTACGTCTCGGAGACGTTGCGCGGGTCGAGCGCGGCACCGAGGAAGATCGGACCTTCTTCCGCGGCAACGGCGTGCCCATGGTCGGAATCGGCGTGATCAAGCAGTCGACCGCCAACACCATCGCGGTGGCCGATGCGGCGAAGGCCGAGGCGGCGCGGATCAACCCAACGCTGCCCGAGGGCATGGCGATCAAGCAGAGCTTCGACTCCTCGGTCTTCATCAAAGACGCCGTCAAGGAGGTCTACAAGACGCTTACCATCGCCATCGGGCTGGTCATCCTGGTGATCTTCCTCTTCCTCGGCAGCGTGCGGGCCATGCTGGTGCCGGCGGTCACCGTGCCCGTGTCACTGGTCGCCACCTTCACGGTTCTGCTCGCACTCGGATTCTCTCTCAATATCCTCACTTTGCTGGCGTTGGTCTTGGCGATCGGCCTGGTGGTCGACGATGCCATCGTGGTGTTGGAGAACATCCATCGACGGATGGAGGAATATGGTGAGACGCGGCTCGTGGCCGCTTATCGCGGGACGCGCCAGGTCGCATTCGCGGTGGTGGCGACGACCGTCGTTCTGGTCTCGGTTTTCGTGCCGATCGCCTTCCTCCAAGGCGACGTCGGGCGGCTCTTCGCCGAGTTCGCGCTCACCATGGCGGCCGCGGTGTTCTTCTCCTCCTTCGTTGCCTTGTCATTGTCGCCGATGCTCGCGTCCCAGATCCTTCCGCGGGTGCATCGGCATGCCTCGCTGAGCCAGGCGGTCGAGCGGGCCTTTCAGCGGGTCCGACGCGGTTACGCCACCCTCCTGAGGCTTCTGCTGCGCCAGCCTTGGATCGTGCTCTTGGCCTTCATCGCGACGCTCGCCGGGGCAGTCTGGCTGTTCGGTCAGATCCCGAGGGAATACGCACCGAAAGAGGATCGCGGCGCCTTCTTCGTGCTGGTGAACGGCCCCGAAGGGGCGTCCTATCGGTACATGAGTGTCTACATGGACGAGATCGAGCGCCGGCTCATGCCCTACGTCGAATCCGGCGAGGCGATCCGACTGCTGGTACGGGCGCCACGCACCTTCTCCAACACCGCGCTCTTCAACACCGGCATGGTGGTGATGGTGCTCAACGACTTCGAGCAGCGCCGCTCCGGTTGGGTGATCATGGACGAAGTGCGGGTCAAGCTGGCCGACCTGCCCGGCGTGACCGCCTTCCCGGTGATGCGCCAGGGTTTCGGTGCGCGGATCCAGAAGCCGGTTCAGTTCGTGATCGGCGGAGGAACCTACGAAGAGCTCGCCGAATGGCGGGACACCCTGCTTGAGGCGATCGAGCGGGACAACCCCGGCCTGACGGGGATCGACTGGGACTACAAGGAGACCAAGCCCCAGCTCAGGATCCAGATCGACTACGATCGGGCGGCCGATCTCGGCGTCACGATCGGCGACGTCGGACGCACGCTCGAGACCATGCTGGGGTCGCGCAAGGTGACGACCTATCTGGACGGGGGCGAGGAATACGACGTCATCCTCGAGGGCGAGCGTGACGAGCAGCGCACCCCCGGAAGCCTCGAGAATCTCTATGTCCGATCCGATCGCAGCGCCGAGCTGATCCCTCTCTCCAATCTGGTGAGCGTGATCGAGTCGGCCGATTCACAGAGCCTCAACCGGTTTAACCGGCTGCGAGCCATTACCATTGAGGCCAACCTCGATTCGGGTCTTGCCCTCGGTGATGCGCTGAGCTACCTGGAAACCAAGGTCGCGGAGCACCTGCCGGAGCAGGCCCAGATCGATTACAAGGGGCAAAGCCGCGACTTCCGCTCGAGCAGCCAGGACATCCTGTTCGTCTTCGCGCTGGGCCTGTTGGTGGTCTTTCTCGTCCTCGCGGCGCAGTTCGAGAGCTGGGTTCACCCCCTGGTGATCATGCTGACGGTGCCGCTTGCGATGGCCGGCGCGTTACTTGCGTTATGGCTCGCCGGACTGACGCTCAATCTCTACAGCCAGATCGGACTCATCATGCTGGTCGGGCTTGCTGCCAAGAACGGCATCCTCATCGTCGAGTTCGCAAACCAGCTGCGCGACCGGGGCAGGGCCTTCCGTGAGGCGCTGGTCGAAGCGGCCGAGGTCCGTCTGCGCCCCATCGTCATGACCGGAATCACCACCGCCGCCGGATCGGTCCCTCTCCTCCTCTCCAGCGGTGCCGGCGCGGAGACGCGCTCCGTCATCGGCACCGTCATCCTCGCCGGCGTCCTGGCCGCGACCCTCTTCACCCTCTTCGTGGTCCCGGTCGCCTACGATCTGCTCGCCCGCCGCACCGGCTCGCCCGGCGACGTCAAACGCAGGTTGGAACGCGAGATGGGTGCACCCTGACACGCGCGACATTCTGACCTGTTGGGTCGATGCTCTCCAACGCCGAAGGCAACCTGCGAACGGAATGGAGTGGACAGAAGGCACCCCCCCTGATCCAGGCAAGCCTGCCGCGCCGGCCCTTTCGCGGAGCAAACATCGACAGACCTCGTGGGCGACCCAAGCAGGCTGACCAAGCCAAGGTAGGGCAACGCCAGCATCAACAATTTTCCAAAACTTCCCGCCGAATGGCACCACGCCCGGACAAGGTTTCGAGGTATTATAACCGGCGATACGTACGACAACCCGGATGGCGCAGGTATATTACGGAATTCACGCCCCAACGCTGCCGACAGCCTTCGGCGCCAGGACCGTTTTCCCCCGCGCGCCAAATCGCGCAGTGCGACGAGTGGAAGAGCGAAGAGCGATCGCGGACCGAGATCCGATGGGCCGTCAGCATTTGAACCAGCCAAGGAGGTTGACATGAAACGATTCGGTTTCTCTTTGTTTACCAGGAAATCGCCCGGCATCCAGACCGCTCCGTCATATGCTTACCATTTTATCCACATCCCAAAGAATGGTGGCACATCCGTTCGGGTCGCTTTGGAACGCCGCGGAAATATCTCACTCGGACAACCTTTCCACTCTAGATATGTCGACGTCGTGGCCGACCTAGGCCAAGGACTCAGGTATTTTTGC
>Ga0316576_10001518_pt1 | contig 12548 bp, 9 predicted proteins | sample S0NA_FD_203075 | JGI IMG/M metagenome (GOLD analysis project Ga0316576, IMG submission 203075) | Rhizosphere microbial communities from salt marsh grasses in Alabama, United States - S0-2_050615r3r5 | ecosystem: Host-associated > Plants > Roots > Rhizosphere | place: USA: Alabama | collected... | reverse complement strand
CAGCAGCGCTCCGTAGAAGATGCCCACCAGCGACAGCACGATGACCATCGGTGCGAAGTACTCGCTCGCGTCCGGGAACAGCGCGAGCAGGAACCTCAGCATGCCGTAGGTGCCGACCTTGTCCAGTACACCCACCAGGAGCACCGCGACTCCGATGGGAGCCTCAGCGGCCGCCGAGGGCAGCCAGGTGTGGAACGGGACCAGCGGGGCCTTGATCGCGAAAGCCACGAAGAAGCCCAGGAACAGAGCCTTCTGCACCCCTGGGTCGAGCGACAGCTCGGAGAGCGTGGCCAGCGAGAACGTGCCCGTGGACCCGGGAAGCTCAGCATTGCCCGCCACGAAGAGTCCGATGACCGCGGCCAGCATGAGCAGCCCGCCGAGCAGCGAGTAGAGGAAGAACTTCATCGCCGCGTACTGACGCTGCTGGCCCCCGTACGCGCCGATCAGGAAGTACATCGGCACCAGCATGACTTCGAAGAACACGTAGAAGAGCAGCACGTCGGTGGCCAGGAAGACGCCCATGACCAGCGCAAGCAGTGAGAGCAGCAGTGCGAAGTAGCCCTTGACGCTGCGCCCCGAAGGCTCGGCCTCGTGCCATGAGGCCAGCACGACCACCGGGAACAGCAGGGCGGTCATCAGGATCAGGGCAAGCGCCACCCCGTCCACTCCGAGGGAGAAGCTGGAGCCGATCGAGGGAATCCACTCCCAGTCGGTGACGAACTGGAAGCGCTCCCCCTCGGGCTCGAAACGCACGGCGAGCGCGACGGCCAGACCCAGCGTGGCCAGGGACACGACCAGGGTCGCCACCTTGGCGAGCTGGCGTCGGCTCGCAGGCAGCAGCATGACCAGCGCCGCACCCAGCAGCGGCAGGACCATAAGCGCGAGGGGCAGTGTCATCCGATGCTCACCGCCACGACTGCGATCAGGAACACCACGGCTCCGCCCATCATCGTCAGCGCATAGCTACGCACGTAGCCGGTCTGCCATCGGCGCATGCGCCCGGAGAGGCCGCCCACCGCGGCGGCGGTGCCGTTCACGGCCCCGTCAATGCCCTTGTTCTCGAGGAACACCAGAAGGCGCGTGAGGTACTGGCCCGGTCGCATCAGGGTCGCCTCGTACAGGCTGTTGAAGTACAGGTCGTTGCGGGCTGCCCGCACCAGAGGCGAGACCGGGACGGGCCGGCTCAGCGGCACCGGCCGACGGCCTACGAAGACCACCGCCATGGTCACGCCGATCCCGACGGCCACCAGAGTGATGAGTGTGACCTGCCATGCGGCCAGCAGGGGAGTCTCCGGTTCCTCGAATCCGAGCACCGGCTCCAGCCAGGTCTCCAGCGGGTGGAGCCAGGGCGAGAGCAGCAGCGCCCCGCCCACCACGGAGAGCGCCGCCAGGACAACCATGGGCCAGGTCATCACCGAGGGTGACTCATGCGGCGTGACGTCCTCGGTCCAGCGCTTCTCCCCGAAGAAGGTCATGATGACCAGACGGGTCATGTAGAAGGCGGTCAGCGCCGCTCCCAGGACGGCGATGCTGCCGAGCAGCCAGCCGGTGTCCGGGTGGTCGAATGCCGCTTCGATCACCTTGTCCTTGGCGAAGAATCCGGACAGCCCCGGGAAACCGATGATGGCCAGGTAGCCGGCCATGAACGTCAGGAACGTCACCGGCATGGCCTTGCGGAGACCACCGAAGCGCCGGATGTCGGTCTGGTCGTTCATGCCGTGCATCACCGACCCCGCACCGAGGAACAGCACGGCCTTGAAGAAGCCGTGCATCAGCAGCAGGAAGATGCCGTAGATGTAGCCCGCGGTGCCCAGTCCGACGGCGAGGAACATGTAGCCGATCTGGCTCACCGTCGAGTAGGCGAGAACCTTCTTGATGTCGTCGTACGAGGTGCCGATGATCGCGCCAAGCAGCAGCGTGATGGCGCCGACCGCGATCACGACGGTCTGGGCTTGGGAGGAGAGGTTGTAGATCGGGGCCGACCGGGCGATCAGGTAGACCCCTGCGGTCACCATTGTGGCGGCGTGGATCAGCGCCGAGACCGGAGTGGGACCCTCCATCGCGTCCGGGAGCCACACGTGGAGCGGGAACTGACCCGACTTGCCAGCTGCCCCGAGCAGCAGCAGCAGACCCAGGACGGTGACTGCGCCGCCGGTCATCAGCCCGACCGCGCCGAACACCCCCTCGAAGGAGGTGGTTCCCAGCTGCCAGAACATCAGCATGACGGCCAGGGCCAGCCCTACGTCGCCCACGCGGTTGACGATGAAGGCCTTCTTGGCGGCCGTCGCGGCCTCCGGCCGGGTGAACCAGAACCCGATGAGCAGGTACGACGCCAGCCCGACGCCTTCCCAGCCCACGTAGAGCACCAGGTAGTTGGCCGCCAGCACGAGGAGCAGCATCGCCGCGACGAAGAGGTTCAGGTAGCCGAAGAAGCGGCGCCGTCCCGAGTCGTGGGACATGTAGCCGATCGAGTAGATGTGGATCAGCGACCCGACCCCAGTGATCAGCAGAACGAACACCATCGACAGCGGGTCGAGCAGGAGGGAGAGCTCCACATCGAAGCTGCCGACGAACATCCATCCGTAGAGCACGTCGATGATCTCGCGGCCATCCTCCGGCAGCGAGGACATCTCCAGGAACAGGGCGACACCCAGGGCGAAGGACGCGAGCGGGGCGAGGGTACCGAGCACGTGGCCCCACCGGTCCGCCCTCCGGCCCATGACCAGCAGGATGGTGGCGCTGACCAAGGGGATGGCGATCAGCAGCCACGCATAGTTGAACAGGCCGGAGGCTGCTGCCGCCTCCAGTGTGGACTCGGCCGTCGACCCAGCGGCTGCCACAGCGGTTGGCTCAGTCCCGACTGCGAGCGCGGTCGTCACGGCACCTCCGATCTACCGGCATCAGAACTTCAACAGGTTCACGTCGTCGACGGAGGTACTCCGTCGGGATCGGAAGATCGCCATGATGATGGCCAGTCCGACCACGACTTCCGCAGCCGCGACCACCATGATGAAGAAGGCCATGGTCTGGCCGTCCAGGTCCCCGTTGATCCGGGAGAAGGTCACAAGGGTCAGGTTGACCGCGTTGAGCATCAGCTCGATACCCATGAACATGACGATCGCGTTGCGGCGGACCAGCACCGCGACCGCGCCCAGGGTGAACAGGATGGCCGCGACAACCAGGTAAGCGCTGGGGCTCATGACGCCTCCCCCCCTTCGGGCCCGGTGCTGTTGGGCCTGTCGAGCCTGTCGAGCCTGTCGGGCCTGTCGGGCCTGTCGGGCCTGTCGGGCGCAGTGCTGTCGGGAGCGGGGCCCTCCGGGGCTGGTACGTCCACGGTCCGGCCCTCGGTCACCGCCGCGCCCGCGACGGTCGCCCGGGCCGGGTCGAGCGCGACAGAGACGCTGTCGGCGGACAACGAGCCGTCGGCCAGGATCGCGGGGGTGGTGACGGCGTTGGTGGTCGCGTAGACGCCGGGACCGGGCAGCGGCGTGGGTCTGGCATCCGTACGGAATCGCTGCTGGGACAGCCTGCGCTGTCCCAGCGCCGCCTCCGCCGTACGGGGGATGTGCGACAGGAGCATCGCGCCGACGACAGCGACCACGAGAAGTGCGGCCACCGCCTCGAAGGCGACGACGTAGTCGCTGAAGAGCACCGCGGCCAGTCCGGTGACGTTGTCCGCGAACCCCGCCGAGCCCAGCCCGACCGGTCGCAGCCCACTCAGCCCGACGACCGACGCGGCACCGACGATGACGGCGAAGACCACGCCCAGCAGGGCGGCGGCGAGTCGCTGCCCCCGCAGCGTCTCCAGCAGCGCGTCGGCGTAGTCGCGGCCCACGAGCATCAGGACGAACAGGAACAGGATCATCACCGCGCCGGTGTAGACGATGATCTGGACGACGCCCAGGAACGGCGCCCCCTGGACCATGTACATCACGGCGAGTGACATCATCGCGGAGACGAGCCACAGGGCGGAGTGCACGGCGTTGCGGGAGAGCAGCATTCCGATGCCCCCCGCCACCGCCAGCGGGGCAAGAACCCAGAAGGCGATCGTCTCGGTCGTACTCATGGCGATGTCGGTCATCTGGTCGGTCATCGGCTTTCCGGCCCCCCCTTCTCGGCATCGGTCTGGGGATATCCGCCGACCCGCTCGGCACCCTTGGACGCCCCCGGGTTGTCCGGACCGCTGAGGTAGTAGTCCTTCTCGCTGGTCCCCAGGCGCATCGGGTGGGGGGGCTGCTCCATACCCTCCAGGAGGGGGGCAAGCAGGTCCTGCTTCGTGAAGATCAGGTCCTGCCTGCTGTCCAGGGCAAGCTCGTAGTCGTTGGTCATGGTGAGCGCGCGGGTCGGGCAGGCCTCGATGCACAGACCACAGAAGATGCAGCGCAGGTAGTTGATCTGGTAGTCGGCCCCGTAGCGCTCCCCCGGGGAGTAGCGCTCCTCATCGGTGTTGGGAGCCCCCTCCACGAAGATCGCATCCGCGGGGCAGGCCCAGGCGCACAGCTCGCACCCGATGCACTTCTCGAGGCCGTCGGGATAGCGGTTGAGCTGGTGGCGACCGTGGTAGCGGGGAGCCGTGGGGCGCTTGTAGTCCGGGTACCGCTTGTGCAGCGAGGTCCGGAACATCGTCCCCAGGGTGAGGCCGAATCCCTTGGCAGCGTCAAACACGGGGAGCCTCCCCATCGTCGGGCCCATCCGCCTCGTCAACCTCTGCCGGCGGGGGAGGTTCGGTACTGGCCTCGAACGGCATCACTGTCGTCTCCCGTGCCGTTCCCTCGACCGAGCCCGCCGCGGTGCGGCGTGCCGCGTGCGACCGGGGGACCACGAGGTCGAGCGGCGGCACCGGGAACGAGGGCTCCCGGAGCACCTCCTGCTCCAGTGCCGTCGCCCGCCGCGCCTTGCCCCGGTCATGGACAACCGTTCCGAGCAGCAGCAGCGCCAGCAGCGGCACTCCGATGAAGAGCACATACTGGGCGATGCTGAGGTACTCGGGAACCAGCACGCGTGCCGAGGCGACGATCATCACCCAGCCAAGGCCCACCGGGATCATGACCTTCCATCCGAAGACCATGAACCTGTCGTACTTGAAGCGCGGCAGGCTGGCGCGAGCCCAGATGAAGAAGAAGACCCCGGCCAGCACCTTGAGGATGAACCAGATGACCGGAATCCATCCTTCGTAGGCCCACTCGAACATCGAGAAGGGCCAGAAGGGAAGCCACCCACCCAGGAAGAGTGTGGTGGACATCGCCGCGATCGTGATCAGCGCGATGTACTCGCCCAGGAAGAACATCGCGAAACGCAGCGACGAGTACTCGGTGTGGAAGCCACCCACGATCTCGCTCTCGCCCTCGGGCATGTCGAAGGGAGCTCGGTTGGTCTCGCCCAGGCCGGCGATCCAGAACAGCACGAAGGAGACCGGCAGCACGATCAGGTACCAGCCGTCGGTCTGGGCTGCCACGATCTCGCTGGTGGACAGCGACCCCGCGTAGAGCACGACCCCGACCACCGCCAGCCCCATGCCGATCTCGTAGGAGATGACCTGAGCGGACCCACGCATACTGCCCAGCAGGGAGTACGTCGAACCGCTCGACCACCCGGAGAGCACCACGCCGTACACCCCGATGGCCGCCATGGCCAGCACGAACAGCACCGCCACGGGCAGGTCCGCCACCTGAAGCGGGGTCTCGGTGCCGAAGATGCTCACGGTGGGCCCGAGCGGGATGACCGCCCAGGCCAGGATGGCGGGGATCGCCGCGGCCAGCGGAGCGATGATGTAGACGGCCACGTCGGCTAGCCGCGGCTTGATCCCTTCCTTGAAAGCCAGCTTGAACCCATCCGCAAGGGTCTGGAGGATGCCGAACGGACCCGCCCGGTTGGGCCCGACACGCTGCTGCATGAAGGCGACGATGCGGCGTTCGAACCAGATCACGAAGATCGTCATGACCAGCAGGAAGACGAACATGGCGATCGCCTTGGCGATCACCAGCCAGATCGGGTCGCTGCCGAAGTCGGCAAGGGTGGGCGGGTCGGCCTGGGCCAGCAGGGCCGTGGACGTCACCGTCACGGCGCACCTCCCGCCGCCGCTCGTAGAGTGACCGCGGTGCCGTTGCGGGCGGCAAGCGAGCGCCTCACCTGCGACCCCGCGGAGTTCGTGGGCAGCCAGACGACGCCGTCCGGCATGGTGGCCAGCTGGACCGGCAACGCGACCTCCCCCGCGTCCGTGGACACCACGACGGTGGCGCCGTCCGCAACCCCGACATCCGCCGCCGTCGCCGCGGACAGTCGTGCCACCGCGGTCCGTCGGGTGCCGGCCAGATGGGGTTCTCCGTCCTGGAGACGCCCCTCGTCGAGCAGAAGCGGCCAGGTAGCCAGGAGTGCCTGCCCGGCTGTGGGCCTGTCACCGGGGGACGGCTCCCGACTCGGCGGCGCCGCTCTCGGTCCGTCCCAGACTCCGACTCCGGCGATCTCCCTGCGGGCCGACTCCACGTCCGGCAGGCCCAGGTCCACGTCAAGCTCGAGAGCCAGCGCGTCGAGCACCCGGAGGTCGCTCAGGGTCACGCCGTCCTGCCCCTCCAGGGCGAGTGCGAAGGGGCGTGGTCTGCCTTCCCAGTTGAGGAAGGTGCCCGCCTTCTCGGCTACCGCGGCGACCGGGAACACGACGTCGGCGGCGTCGGTGACCGAGCTGTGGCGCACCTCCAGGCTCACCACGAAGCCGCTGCGCCGCAGCGCCTCCTGCATCGCTGCCGGGTCGGGCATGTCGTCGGGGTCCACGCCGCCGACGACCAGCGCCGAGAGCTCTCCTGCGGCTGCCGCTGCGACGATCGCCGAGCTGTCCCGGCCCGGCTGGTCCGGGATGTCCGCCGAGGACCAGTACCAGGAGAGGTCAGCCCGTGCGGCGGGGTCTCCCACCGGACGCCCACCGGGAAGCAGCGACGGCAGGGCCCCGGCCTCGACCGCGCCCCGCTCTCCGGCCCGGCGTGGCACCCAGGCCAGCTTGGCCCCGGTGGCCTGTGCCAGTGCCAGCGCGGCGGTCAGCGCTCCGTCGGCCTCGGCCAGCCGCTCGCCGACGAGGATGATCGATCCCGGGTTGCGCAGCAGCTCGGCCACGGCCTGCTCAGCCGTACCAGCCTCCCCGGCCGCGCCAGCCTCCCCGGCTGTGTCGGCGGTGTGAGCCGCCCCCGACCCCGTCGCCAGAGACCTCAGCAGCGCCGACTCGTCGCCCGGTGCCACGGGCAGGAGCGTCCCGTTCATGCGCCGCAGTCCGTCGGTGGCGAAGGGTGCGATGCCGTAGACCGCCGTACGGCTGCTCCTGGCGGCCTTGCGGAGCCGCAGGAAGATGATGGGCGACTCCTCCTCCGGCTCCAGCCCGGCGAGCAGCACGACGGGGGCTCCGTCCAGCGACTCGTAGCTGACGCCGCCAGCCTGCGGGGAAGTCCCCACGACGTGGCTGGCGAGGAACTCGACCTCCTCCTCGCTGTGCGGGCGGGCCCGCATGTCGATGTCATTTGTCCAGACCGCGACGCGGGCGAACTTGGCGTACGCGTAGGCGTCCTCCAGGGTGCTGCGGCCGCCCACCAGGACACCCACTCCGCCCCGGTCGCGGGCCTCCTGCAGACCCTCCGCGGCACGCTCGAACGCGGCCGGCCACGAGGTCTCCACCAGCTGCCCGTGCTCGTCGCGCACCATCGGGCGGCGGATCCGGTCCGTCTCCGTACGGTAGGCGAACGCGAAGCGGCCCTTGTCGCAGTTCCACTCCTCGTTCACCGCCGGGTCCTGGCCCGCCAGCCGGCGCATGACCGTGCCCCGCCGCACATCGGTACGAATCGCGCAGCCGCTGGCGCAGTGCTCGCAGACGCCGGGGCGGCTCACCAGGTCGAACGGGCGGGCCCGGAAGCGGTAGGCCTGCGACGTCAGCGCTCCCACCGGGCAGATCTGGACCGTGTTGCCCGAGAAGTACGAGGAGAACGGCTCGTCCTCGTAGATCGAGACCTTCTCCAGGCCACCCCGGTCGAACAGCTCGATGAACGGGTCACCGGCGATCTGCTGCGAGAAACGGGTACACCTGGCGCACAGCACGCAGCGCTCCCGGTCCAGCAGGATGTTCGCGGAGATGGGCACCGGCTTCGGGTAGGTGCGCTTGCGATCCCGGAACCGGGACTCGCCCGCGCCGGCGGACATCGCCTGGTTCTGCAGCGGGCACTCGCCGCCCTTGTCGCACACCGGGCAGTCCAGCGGGTGGTTGACCAGCAGCAGCTCGATCGTGCCGCGCTGCACCTTCTCGGCAGTCTCGCTGGTGGCCTGGGTGCGTACGACCATGCCGTCGGCAACCGTCGTGGTGCACGAGGCGAGCGGCTTGCGCTGTCCCTCGACCTCGACCAGGCACTGTCGGCAGGCGCCGACCGGGTCGAGCAGCGGATGGTCGCAGAAGCGCGGGATCTCGATTCCGAGCTGCTCGGCAACGCGGATGACGAGCGCACCCTTCGGCGCGCGCACGGCGACGCCGTCAACTGTCAGCGTGACGAGCAACTCCGGCGGGGAGTCACGGTATGCCTCGGGCAGGAACGCCTCGTCGCGCTCCGCGGGCAGGGGAAGGGGACCACCCATTGCTCAGTGCACCCCCGCCATCTCGTCGAGCGGTCGGACCTTGCCCGGGTTGATCGGGCAGCCGCCGGAGGTGTAGTGGGCGACATACTCCTCGCGGAAGTACTTGATGCCCGAGACGATCGAGCTTGTGGCACCGTCACCCAGGGCACAGAACGAGCGCCCGAAGATGTTGTCGCAGGTGTCGAGCAGGACGTCGATGTCGTCGGCGGTGCCCTGCCCGGTCTCGAGCCGCCGCAGCACCTGCACCATCCACGGGTTTCCCTCGCGACAGGGCGTGCACTTGCCGCAGGACTCGTGCGCGTAGAACTGCGTCAGCCTCATCGCCGTCTCCACCATGCACACCGAGGTGTCCATGACCATGACGGCAGCGGTGCCGAGCAGGGAGCCGGCCTTGACGATGGAGTCGAAGTCCAGCGGAACGTCGAGGTGCTCAGCTGTGAGCATCGGGGTGGACGAACCCCCCGGGAACCACGCCTTGAGCTCGCCACCGTTCCATACGCCTCCGGCCAGTGCCAGCAGCTCGCGCATGGTCGTGCCGAGCGGCACCTCGTACTGTCCGGGACGGCTGACGTGCCCGGAGATCTGGAAGATCTTGGGTCCGGGCGACTTCTCGGTACCGATGGAGCGCCACCAGTCGACTCCCCGGTCCACGATGTAGGGCACGCTTGCGATCGTCTCGACGTTGTTGACCACGGTCGGCGAGGCGTACAGCCCGTGCGTGGCCGGGAACGGGGGGCGCAGCCGCGGCTGTCCGCGGTAGCCCTCCAGCGAGTCGAGCAGAGCGGTCTCCTCGCCGCAGATATACGCGCCCGCTCCCGAGTGCACGACGATGTCGAGGCTGTGGCCGGACCCGAGGATGTTCTGTCCCAGGTAGCCCCGCTGGTAGGCCTCCCGCACCGCCGCGTCGAGGCGACGCCGCGCGTGCACGAGCTCACCGCGCAGGTAGATGGCCGCGAACGAGGAGCGGATCGCATAGGTGGCGATGATCATGCCTTCGATGAGGGCATGCGGATCGGCCATCATCAAAGGAGCGTCCTTGCAGGTGAACGGCTCGCCCTCGTCCGCGTTCACGACCAGGTAGTGCGGCTTGCCGTCGCCCTGCGGGATGAAGCCCCACTTCATACCGGTCGGGAAGCCAGCACCCCCGCGGCCGCGCAGGCCCGACTCCTTGATCAGCGCCACGATCTCGTCCGGGGCGATGCGCAAGGCGGTGCGCAGGGCTTGGTAGCCGCCCGTGCGCTCGTACACATCGACGTTCCACGAGCGGTCCATCCCGAAACGGTGCGTCAGCACCGGAGTGACCGGCATCGCTCACTCACCCCCTCGGGCAACGCTGTCAGGGCCGGCCCCGACCTCGTCGGCGACACGCAGCCCGGCCACCGTCGGCTCCCCGGCTGGGCCGGCGTCGACCGCACCCGGCCTCGCGTCCGCGAAGCCTGCCAGCTGCTCGGAGATCTCGCGGAAGGTGCACAGCGGCGCACCGCGGCTCGGCGCCGGCCGCTCCCCGCGCCTGAGCGCGGCGACCAGCTCGACCGCGTCGTCGGGGGAGCTGTTGTCGTAGAACTCGTAGTTGACGGTGAGCACGGGGGCGTAGTCGCACGCGGCCAGGCACTCGGCGTGCTCGAGCATGATGCCGTCCTCGGTCACGCCTTCGTGTCCCACTCCCAGCTCCTCGGCGAGCCGGTCGTAGGTTTCCTGGCCGCCCCGGACCGCACACGCCCAGTTGGTGCACACGCTGACCAGCCAGTCACCGACCGGCTCGCGCTTGTACATGGTGTAGAAGGTGGCCACCGCGCCCACCTCCGCCTTGGTGAGGTCGAGGACGTCCGCGCATAGCGCGACGCCCTCCGGGCTCACCCAGCCCTCCTCGGACTGCACGAGGTGCAGCATCGGCAGCAGCGCAGAGCGGGGCTGCGGATAGCGGGCGACGATCTCCTCCGCCCGCTGACGGGTCTGTTCTGAGATCGCCATTACCGGTCGACGCCTCCCATCACCGGGTCCAAGGAGGCCAGGGCGGACATCAGGTCGGCGATCATGTGACCCTCCGACACCGCCGGTGCGGCCTGCAGGTTCACGAACGACGGGTCACGCACGTGGACGCGCCAGGGCCTGGTGCCACCGTCGCTCACGATGTGGTAGCCGAGCTCGCCCCGGGGAGACTCGACCGGGACGTACACCTGTCCCGCGGGCACCCGGAAGCCCTCGGTGACCAGCTTGAAGTGGTGGATCAGGGCCTCCATGGACTGGCCCATGATGTGCCGGATGTGCTCGAGGGAGTTGCCCTGCCCGTCCGCCCCGATGGACAGCTGGGCGGGCCACCCGATCTTGGGGTCCTCGACCATCACGGGGCCGGGCTCGAGTCGGTCAAGCGCCTGCCGGATGATCGTCAAGGACTCGCGCATCTCCGCGACCCGGATCAGGAACCGGCCCCATCCGTCGCAGCTGGTCTCGGTCGGCACGTCGAACTCGTAGGTCTCGTAGCCGCAGTAGGGCATCGTCTTGCGGAGGTCCCAGGCCAGTCCCGTGGCACGCAGCACCGGCCCGGTCACGCCCAGCGCGACGCAGCCGGGCAGGTCCAGGTAGCCGACCCCCTTGTTGCGCTGGGCCCAGATCGGCGCGCCGAGCAGGAGGTTCTCGTACTCCTTGATGTGCTTGGGCATGTCGACCAGGAACTTGCGGAGGCGAGGTACGGCGTCGGGCGGCAGGTCCTGCGCCACCCCGCCCGGCCGGATGTACGCGTGGTTCATACGCAGGCCGGTGATCATCTCAAGGAGTCCGAGGATCTCGTCCCGCTCCCGGAACCCGTAGACCATCATCGACAGCGCTCCGAGCTCCATGCCACCGGTCGCCAGCGCGACGAGGTGGGAAGCGATCCGCTGCAGCTCCATGACCAGCACCCGGATCGTGGTGGCGCGCGGCGGCGGAACGATACCCAGCAGCTTCTCCGCGCCGAGGCAGTAGGCCGCCTCGTTGAACGTCGGAGAGAGGTAGTCCATCCGCGTCACGAACGTCACGCCCTGGGTCCACGTCCGGTACTCGCACGACTTCTCGATGCCCGTGTGCAGGAACCCGACCACCGGGCGCAGGGACGTGACCGTCTCGCCCTCGAGCTCCAGGACCAGCCGAAGCACGCCGTGGGTACCGGGATGCTGCGGGCCCATGTTCACGACCAGGCGCTCCGCCCCGATCGGGTCCTCGCCACCGAAGAGCTCGTCCCAGTCCCCGCCGGTGACCGTGTAGACGGGACCGTCGGCGGAGTCGGTGCTTCGCGCGTACGGCGGTGTTGTCTCGCTCATCGGTACGACCTCCGCTCCTCAGGCGGGGGCACGGTGGCGCCCTTGTACTCGACCGGAATGCCACCGAGCGGGTAGTCCTTGCGCTGCGGATAGCCGTCCCAGTCGTCCGGCATGAGGATGCGGGTGAGCCCGGGATGGCCGGAGAACACCACACCGAACATGTCGTAGGCCTCCCGCTCCTGCCAGTCGGCCGTCGGGTAGACGCTGACGACGCTGGGGAGGGTGGGGCGGCCAGCCGGATCGGCCGATTCGTGCTGACCGGCCCTGTCGGGAGTCCCCACCGCGGCCTCCAGCCGTACCCGGCGTCGGTAGGTCATGGAAAGCAGGTGATAGCAGACGTGGAAGCGCTGGGGGTGGTCCTCCCCGATCGCCTCGGACCCGCCGAACCCCAGGTAGTCCACCGCGGAGAGACTGCTCAACGCTTCGAAGCGCAGCGAGGGCTCATCCCGCATCGTCTGGCAGACCTCGCGGATGCGTGCCGGGTCGACATGCAGGGTCAGCTCGTCGTGGGCGACGACGACCGCCAGGATGGCATCCGAGAAGGCGGGGTAGGCAGCCTCGAGCGCGTCCACCACCTCGTCGAAGTAGGACCCGTACGGGCGGGGGGTCGGTACGGGTGCCGGGCGGTCCGTACCCTCGGGACGGCGCACC
>Ga0316576_10001517_pt1 | contig 12548 bp, 7 predicted proteins | sample S0NA_FD_203075 | JGI IMG/M metagenome (GOLD analysis project Ga0316576, IMG submission 203075) | Rhizosphere microbial communities from salt marsh grasses in Alabama, United States - S0-2_050615r3r5 | ecosystem: Host-associated > Plants > Roots > Rhizosphere | place: USA: Alabama | collected... | reverse complement strand
GGAAACCCTGTACCGGGATGCACTTCTCCTCAGTCCCGATGACGCTCTCCTCAGGATCGGAGTGGCCGGGGTGCTGGCAACACTCGGGCGCCATGAAGATGCGGAGAACGAGCTGACCGGAGCGCTCGAGTCTGCGGCGAGTGCCGAGCAGCGATCCGCGGTAGACAGCGCACGTGCGGAGCTCTACCTGACCCTCGGCAGGCTCCGGGCGGCGCGCGAAGCCGAGGAAGAGGCGCGGCTCGCCCGGCCCGGATTCCTCGATCCGTTGAACCGGTCGCTCAGCGCGCTGCAAGGCATGCACCGCGTCGCCCCCTCCATCGGTCTCGCCGAGTCGCTGCGGCAGGTGGATGAATTGACAGCATCCCTGCCCGGGGCCCTTCGCCCGCTGGCCTCGATCGGACGGTGGAAGATTTTTGCCTCGCTGAGAATGGGCGACAGCCTGCTCGCGATCCTGCCCGAGGTGGAGGACGCCGTCGCGAGAATCGGTATGGACGATGTACTCGCTCCCGAGCTGATGCTTGGCCGTGCGGATGGGCTTCGAATGCGGGGTGAATGCGGGGCGGCGCGAGAAGCGTATGAATCGGCCCTCGCCGAGGGGCTCGAAGTGGAAGCCACGTCGGCCTGGATCGGGCTGTCCATGGCGAACCTGGAGTGTGGGGACGCTGACGCAGCCCTCGCCGCGGCGGACTCGGCTCTCGCTCTCACCCCGGGTTCTCCGCACGGCGCGCTCGTCCGCGCGGAGGCTCTGGCTGAATCGGGCCGCGGGCTGGATGCACTCGATGCCCTGGAGCCCGCCCTCGCCGCCTGGAGTCGGGCGGACCCCAGCTTCGGGCCCGCGGAGAGGGCGCGCCGGCTCGAGGCGGATTTGACGGACGCCGCGGGCTGACTCGATCCCTGGCGATGTCTGCCGTGATCAGCAGATGGTGACGGTCTTTCCCCTGATACGCACATCGATGCAATGGTCGTCGGCAGCTTTCTGCTGGAGCGCGAACAACTGGATCCCGTACTCCTCGTCGCATGGTAGCGGCTTGCCCGTCACTTCCACGCCCGCGACCTCGAATTCGAGCGTGATCGGCGACGACTCCCCGTTCGCGCACTTCTCGAGGACGAGCGCCGTCTCCCATTTCCCGAAGCTGCAATACTCCGCTTCCTTCTCGTTCGCCAGTTCGTGGGCCTCCCGGCAGGCCTTCTCTTTGAGCTTGTCCTTGTCGACCAAGTGTCCTCCTCTGCAGAAGGGGGATCGCCACCGCGACTCAGCCAGCGGCATCGCTGTCGGGGGTGTCTGAGTCTGACGGCCCCCCCTGTGTTCTGTGGAGTCTGGACGCGCCAGTACGTCCGCCGATCGAGCCGATCGGTCCGGGACCCAGGCCTATCGGGCCGACTCGATGAGGGCGTTCAGGAAAGCCCCGAAGACCGGCGTGTGCGGTCCGTAGACGTTCCAGGAGTTCGCGACACCCACGATACGCTGCGCCGGCAGGACGAACAGGTACTGTCCCCCGTACCCGAGGCCCGCCCATACCTCGACGCCCCCACGGTCTACCCGCCACCACTGGTAACCGTAGCCGGCATTCCAATTCGGATTCTCGGGCGCCACGTCTTCCACGTGACGCGACACGGACGCGGCCACCCACCCTTCCGGAAGGAGACGGACTCCCTGCCAGACGCCGTCGTCCAGGTAGAGCTGGCCGAATCGGGCGAGGTCCTCGGCTTCCAGGTAGAGCCCGCCTTCCGTGTCGGGAAGGCCGGCCGGCTCACGCTTCCAGTGATACGATCGGATCCCCAGCGGGCCGAAGAGATGCTCTTCGGCATAGAGGTCCACCGTCCGTCGGGTGACGGTGCGCAGAATCGCGGACATCAGGTGGCTGGCGCCGCTGTTGTAGACGAACCGGGCACCGGGTTCTGCGTCCATCGGCTGTGACAGCGTGAATTCGACCCAGTCGTTGCTGAACTCGAGCTGAAGGGTCGTGTTCTCAGGACCGATCGGTCTGTCCTGCTCGTGCCACTCCATCCCGAGGCGCATGGTGAGGAGATCCTCCAGCGTCGCATCGGCGAGTCTCTCGTCGGTGGCCGACGTGTCGTAGTCGCCCAGCAGCTCGATCAGGGAAACCTCCACGCCCTCGATCTCCCCGCGTCCGATGGCGATCCCGATCAACGCCGAGGTGACCGTTTTCGTCACGGACTGCAGCGAATGGAGATCCCCTCCCATGTAGAACGGGTGCCAGTCGGGATGCTGGTAATTGAACTGGTGGGGGCGCATGTCGAAGCCCGAGCTGATCGAATCGTAGTTCCGGGCGTACCGCTCGCTGAACAGGAGCATGCCGTCTCTCACGACCACCAGTCGATCGACATTGTCGAACTCGCCCGCCCGCACGGCGCTGTCGAGCGCCAGAAGGGGCGAGGCATCGAGGCCCGCCGCCTCGAAGGAGGTTCGCTGCCAGGTCTGTGCGACGGCAGGGGATCCGAGCGCCGACAGTGTCAGCCCGGCGGCGACGATTGTGGCGCTGGCGAGATCTCTGGCCCTGCCCGATCGTCCGTTTCTGGGATTCATCTTTCGGTACCTCCTTGCGGGTCACCAGCCGCCGGGTCGTTCACGCCTCGGGCACCGGGCCGAGTCGGAGCGTGTCCGATTCACCCGGACCGATATCACGGCTCGCGGTCGCGGCAGTTCCCATATCGAGGACCGTCACTATCTCATTACTATCACCGGGGTTGTATACTGACACTTCCAGTGATTTGGAGGTACTGCGCAGGATCGTCGGAAGAGAGTTTCGAGCTTCGACGCGAACCGGAGGCGTAATCGATGCCAGGTCCGGCTTCGCGCGATAGGCGAGCAACGGATGCGCGGACTCCAGACCGGCGCGCTCGGCGTGCGGAAGGTCGAACCCTCCATGGGGCCGAAGGAGGTAGCGGATGGCGTGCGGTCCGTCCTGCGCGGCCCTGTAGTTGGTCTCCCAGTAGTTGTTCATCAAATACGAGAAGAGCACGGGAGCCGGGTCCACTCGTTCCCTCCAGCCGGTCACGATCGCATCGCACCCGGGGGAGCCGAACTGCACGAGGGGAGCGTCCACCGAGACCAGGTTGAGCCCACCCGAACGGTCGTGAAGGTCCGCCCATCTTTCGATCGTGTACCAGTTGCGATTCGCACCGGGAGCCTGGTCGGCGTCGGCCCGGAAGGGAGCCCGGGCTCCTCCCACGACGCGTTCCGTAGATGCGGGCGAGAGCGCCAGGGGAAACCGGACCAGCAAGGCCTCGGGTTCGAGGGTCCGGTCCTTGTCGAAGCGAAACTCGAGTTCCAGTCGATCGCAGCCGGCGAGGAGACGCGTGACCAGCGTGAGCCCTTGCCGGGTACCTGGCGCCTTTCGACGAACGACGGCGCGCCACAGGATGGGACCGGCGTCGGTCACCTCGACGCTGCCGCTTCCGGCCGGCACCGAATTCGCCGGATCCCGCCCGGCTACGTAGGCCCACTCGGCCAAAGCCTCTCCTTCCGGCACGAGATTTCGGCCGGGACCGCTTCCGTCGATCCGCCGAAGCGACTCGATTCGACCGGAAAGGGGCGCAAACCCTACCTGGAGAATCCCGTTGTCCAGGAAGATCCGACTCCCCGCGTCAGCCACGAAATCAGATGGAGGGACCGACGGTTCCTTCACGTTCGTCCGACGAAGCCGAACCGAACCGAATCCCGGAACGGGCAGTGACCGGAAGGCGATCCCTCCTTCCCGCAATCGCTGACAGGGCAGCGGTTCGCCGTCTTCCGTCGAGACACCCGAGAAGTCGCCGGCGGTGCTCCGGTCGAGGACGACGACCTCGGACCGTTCCCAGCCAAGCGGGTTCACGACCTCGATCCAACCCGGTCGATCCTCGTCCGGATCCTCGATCTCGATCCGGTCGCTCAGAGAGGCAGCCACCAGAGCGTTCGTTCTCTTCGCTGCCTGCCGCACGAAGGCCTGCTTCCGGTCCCACTGGCCCCGCACCAGGTCCGAGTCGGGTTCGCTGATGCTGTTCCAGGCGCCCCAGGTGTGCTCGTAGGAAAGCAGCACGCTGCGCCAAGCGGCATAGACCTCGTCGCGATCGAGAGCGACGCCGCACATCGCGGCCAGCGTCTCGGCGGCAGTCAGCCACTCCGCCGATCGTCGGATCGACTGCGTCTCGCGCGCGGTCGAGGCCACGCCATCTTCCCAGATCCCGTTCAGGTCCGCCCGTACGACCGGGAGTTCGGTGCCGGCGCAGGCCTCGAGTGCGGCGAGCGCACTCTCGGAACTCCCGATCTCGAGTCGCGGCGATTCGTATCGTTCGTTCCAGGCACGGACCGTGTCGGACAGGGTGGGATCCGGGGGACCGTTGTCGGATCCGATATTGTAGCGCAGTGCGGTGATCGGGTGCTTCCAACCGCGATCACGGAGCGACTCGACGGCTGAGAGAACCCGGTCGGCGTCGAGGCGCGTCTCCAGGTGCTCGTAGCCCAGGCCGGTGTGAAAGAGCGAGTAGCCTTCCCCATGCACCCACACCAGCACCCGGTGCCCGCCATTCGGGGACTCCCACCAGAAGGGCCGGTCGCCCCAGGTCTCGAGGAAGCGTCCAATTCGATGCCAACGATTCGGTCCCACGGACAGATAGCGAACTCCGGACCGGGCCAGGACGTCCACGAGGCCCCAGGCGAATCCGGGAATGTCCGTGAACATCGCGGAGCGGATCGGGACGCCGGAAAGCTCCGCGAGTTTCCGGGCCGGCTCGAGCTCCCGGATCAGGCCCTCGGCCGTGGCGATCCCGGTCAGCAGGTTCGTATGCAGCGCGTCCAGGTGAATCCAGCCGCGCCGAATGCCCTCCAGCAGTCGTTCCTTCTCGGCTTCGCCGTGATGCTCGAGATACGTCTCAACCGCCCAGACGGCTTCGGGATGCCAGACGAACCGCGCCTCAGAAGGAAAGGACTCACCAGCCGCTCCCAGTCGCAGCGCCTGTTCGAGGTGACTCCACTGCAGCTCTTCGACCTCTTCCTGCAGGTGTGTATATCCGACGTCGAGGTGCGTATGGTGGATCAGGTGGATCGTGAGAGGAGCCACGGGTTCGACCGGAACCCGCGCCTCGTACCTCGCGCCGCCGATCTCGAAAGAGACGGAAACCTCTGCGGTCTGCTCGACCGCCGGCACCTCGAGCGAGAGTCGGGTGTGACCGAAGCCGGTCTCCACCCGCTGCGTTCCGGCCTCGCTCTCGAGAGAGAACGGACCCCCCGCGTCGAGCCGAAGCAGGTCCACCCGGATCTCCTGGCGTGGGCCCTCGGGAGAGCGGACGATCGCAGGCACGGGGTGGCTGTCGATTCGAGGCTGAACTTGATGATCGAAGACGAGGAACCAGGTGCGCATACCGGCACTCTCGCCGCGGACCGAGAGCCTCACCGGCGCTCCGGGGATCACGAGCGTTGCCGGCACGTGCAGAAAGAGAAAGCCCATCGCGTCGGCGTACCGGTCCACCAGGGTCACGCGGAAATCGGCGCAGACGCCGTCGCTGCCCTTCCACTCGAGCGTCCCCTCGCTGGCCGCGTCCGGGTTCTCGAACCGCAGTACCGGCCGGTCGTCGATCGAGAGCTCGAACGAGCGACGGTCCTCGTTCGCGTCGATACCGGCGAGCATCACGAAGGTGATCGTCTCCGACGCGTCGAGGTCTTCCGGAACTGACGCCGTTTCCCACGCGATCGAGCGCGACTCGTCTTCCGAGCGTACCACCAGGCACCTGTCTACGCCGGGAACGGGTGCGTGGTACTCGATCTCCTCTCCGGAGAGCGCATGGGCGTAGCCCGGAACCGTATCGGACGGCAGCAGGATTCGCATCAGTCGGTCCGGAATCGATACACGGTCGTCGATCGGTACGTCTCGCCCGGGCGGAGCACGACCGTGGGAAAAGCCTCCCGGTTTGGAGAGTCCGGGAAGTGCTGGGTCTCGAGACACACTCCGGCTCTCGGCCGATACACGGCCCCGTCCTTTCCGGGGATCGCGCCGCTGAAGAAATTCCCGGAGTAGACCTGAATGCCCGGCTCGCTGGTCAGCACCTCCATCACCCGACCGCTCTGCGGGTCCCGGAGCCGCCCCGCGAGCCTGACGGACCCATCTCCCGTCCAGTCATCGAGCACGAAATTATGATCGTATCCTCCCGCGATGCGAAGCTGGTCGTCATCGGCATCGATCCTCGCTCCCAGGGTTGCCGGCGTCCGGAAATCGAACGGGGTGCTCTCGACGTGATGCAACTCACCGGTAGGTATGAGCGCCGGGTCCACGGGGGTGAAGCGGCTGGCGTGCAGCTGCAGCTCGTGGCCGAGGACCGATCCGGCGTCGTGACCCGCGAGATTCCAGTAGTCGTGATGCGTCAGATTGACGACCGTGGGCGCATCGGTTCTCGCCTCGTATTCGAACTTGAGCTCGTTTCCGTTCGTGAGCGAAATCGTGACGGTGGTCTCCAGCCGGCCCGGATATCCCTCTTCGCCATCTTCGCTGACGCGCGACAGAACTACACTGGCCCGCCCGGCACCCGGGACGTCGAAGGGACCGCCGGGGATCGGGCCCGAGACCGTCGTGAACGTCTTCCAGAGCTGCCTGTCGAAACCTTGAACTCCGCCGTGGAGGTGATTCGTGCCGTCATTGAGCGGAAGCTCGATCGGCGTCCCGTCCAGCTGGAACCGACCCCGATCGATCCGGTTCGCGAAGCGGCCGACGATCGCGCCGGTGTAGGCGCTGTCTGCCAGGTAGTCGGACAGCGAATCGTAGCCGAGTACGACGTCTGCGAGCCGTCCCCCGCGATCGGGAACCTCGACACGCGTCACGATCCCCCCCCAGTCGGAGAGCTGGACGCTCATTCCGTGGTTGTTCCGAATCGTAAACAGGGTCACCGAGTCCCCGGAGGCGGTGATTCCCCAGGGCTCGGACGAGATCGTGGGAGGTCCTTCCATGGCGGATTCACCCTGTCGCCGGGATTCGGCGCTTCGGCCGGGAACGCGATCGCCGCCGCAGGCCGCGACGAAAGCCAGCGCCGTCAGGAAGATCCGGATCCCCCGACCCGGGAGTCGGACCACGTTCGTCGGCTCGTTCATGCGGAAACGTGCGCCGATCACCGCGCGGAAGCAACGAGATGGGTGCGGGCATGCCATCCGCTCTGTTAGATTGAACCGAATGACCGAGCCCCCTGCCCACCAGCGTTTCTTCGCCGAAATGAAACGGCGGAAGGTCTTTCGCTCCGCGGCCCTCTATGGAGCGGGAGCGTTCGCCGTCCTGCAGCTGGCGGATATCGTGTTTCCCGCTGTCGGGCTGCCCGAGAGCGCCATTACATGGCTGGTGGTGCTGTGCATCCTGGGTCTTCCCGTGGCCGTGATTCTCGCCTGGACCTTCGACATCACGGCCGATGGCATGCAACGGACGGGAATGGCGGAGACGGCGGAGCTCGAAGCGATCACGATGCAACCACGATCCCAGAGGTGGCCCGCCGGGGTGCTGGCGCTTCTCGGCATCGGGCTGCTGATGATCGGGAGCTGGTGGGTCGGGGTCCGGACATCGGACGGCGGAGGATCTTCCGATTCCGTTCCGGCCTCGAGCCCCGTACGATCGGCGGAGTCGGTCGAGTCCGTAGCCGTGCTTCCCTTCGTGAACATCGGCGGGAATCCTTCCGACGAGCCGTTCAGCGATGGACTGACCGAGGAGCTCGGAAACGCTCTGGCCCAGATCGAGGGACTCCAGGTCGCCGCGCGCAGCTCGGCCTTCGCGTTCAAGAACCGTGACGTGGGTGTCCGCGAGGTCGGCGAGGAGCTGGGCGTTGGATCGATCGTCGAAGGCAGCGTCCGAAGGTCCGGTGGAACGGTCCGCGTGTCCGCAACACTCAGCCGTACCTCGGACGGTTTCCGTCTCTGGTCGAACAGTTGGGAGCGCGAGCTAACCGCGGCGAACGTGTTTGCGATCCAGGATGAAATCACGGCCGATATCGCTCGTGCGCTCACGCGGGAGCTGAGACCGGGGGCCGCGACCGCCTTTTCGGCCCGCCGTACGGGCGATCTGGAAGCGTATGATCTCTATCTGCTCGGCCGTCATCGCTGGGCGACCCGGGAGGTCGAGGCGATCCGCGAGGCGATCGGCTACTACGAGCAGGCGCTCGCCAGGGACTCCGGTTTCGCGCTCGCCTGGGCCGGCCTGGCCGATGCATGGGGAGTGCTGCCGTTCTACGACCGCACCCTGACCGGCGCGGTCGCGTACCCGGAAGCGGTGTATGCCGCGGACCGCGCTCTGGCGCTGGAGCCCGATCTCGCCGAGTCGAACGCGTCACGCGGAATCATAGCGACCGAGTACGAGTTCGAACTCGAGCTCGGCGCCCGGCTGCTGGAGCGTGCGACCGAGCTGAACCCCAACTACTCGCAGGCCTATGCCTGGCAGTGCGAGACTCTGGCGATCAGCGGGGACGATGTACGTGCGCTCGAACAGTGCCGGCAGGCGCTGGAACTGGATCCGATGGGCCTGATCCCGAATCTGCTCCTCGCCGTGCCGTTGGCGGGACTGGATCGGCGGGCGGAGGCGCTGGTGCAGATCGACCGGACACTCGACATGTATCCCGAGGTCACGCTGGCGCATTTCGTGAAGGCGGGTTTTCAGTTCGAAGCGGGCCGAAGTGCGGCGGCCGCCGCAGATATCGAAGCACTCGGCCGGATCGAGGGCTTTTCTGATCCGCCCGCCCTCGCAGCCGTGGCGGAATCGTGGCCGGGCGCCGAAGTGTCACCCGAGGCTCTGGTTGCGGTACGCCGCATGGAACGAGAGCTGGGCGGAGGTCTCTACTACCTCGCGGCGCTCTACGATTGGGCCGGTTCGGAGCCGGATGCGGTCCGGGTCGTCGCGGAGGCCGTCGAGGAGCGCAATCCGTGGCTCGGCATGGCAGCCGTGTTTCCGCAGTTCGACGGCCTGCGCCGAAATGAGGAATTCAAGGCGATCCTGGTCGAGCTCGGGCTCCCGAACGGAAACACCCTCTGGCGGGAAGAACTGGCGCCGACCGCCGGGCACTGACGGGTCGGTTCCCACTCGATACTTCCTGTCCCACAGTGAAAATCCGGACACCTCCGCACCAGATGATGATCGGCCTAAGCTGATCGGGAATCGAGAGATATCTCTTCGGCACGCATCTCGCTCTTTCCGGCTCTACAGGCGCGTTCGTTCGCGCCAACTGGAATTGGAAAAGGAGCCGAAGATGTACGGAAGGTCATCTCTGAGACGCTCGACGGCCCTGTGCGCCGGCCTGCTGTTGATGTGGTCGAATGCGGGCCTCGCGCAGTCGACGCGGTCGGCGGAAGGCACCTGGTTCACGGCCGGAGGCACGGTCGGTTACAACACGGGACTCCAGCTTCTCGCCTTCGGGCGGGCGGGCGACTTCGCCGAGGGCCTTCCGGTGGACTTCCAGCTGGGGATCGGCTACACCTCCTCCGATGCAGGGGACCCCACGATGGCTCGTCGCGTGTTCATCAACAACGCGACCAACGGGATCCCGCGCGAGAGCGGACACAGCTGGGATTTCACGCTCGACGCCCTGATCCCGGTGAGTCTGCTGAATCTCCCCCGAGCGTACGTGACGACCGGATTCCGGCACTCCCGATATACGGCGAACTTCGCCTACATCGGGGGGAACGAGGACTTCGACATCGTGAGCCGTCACTGGGGGATCGGAGCCGGACTCGGCAGCGATTTCGCGGTCAGCCCGCGAATGGATCTCATGTTCGGTCTCGGGCTCGACTACTACTTCTCGAGCACGCTGACAGGCCACGATACGGCATACAGCCCGGACGGGACGGCGGTGAATCCGCGCGAAGATTACGGGTACGGGGATGCCGATGCGGCGGTCGGCCAGCCGAAATTCCGGCCGCGGCTCGCCACCGGCCTGCAGTACCACTTCTGATCGGCGGCCGGATTCCCGACCGGAGCCCCCGGGACTCGCTCAGAACCGCCGGAGGAGAGCCAGGTTCCCGTTGACCACGGAGATGGCGATCGGGGGACCGCCGGCCCCGATCGTGCCCGACCAGACACCGGGAGCGGTCTCCGTGATCTCGAAGTCGGACACGACCGAGCCGCTCACGACCGTGCCGCTGAAGCTGGCGCCGACCGTCTCCGGCAGTCGCGCAGCCGCGGCGCCATTGACGGTGGCCAGGCTCCAGGGCCCGGGAAGTACCGCTCCCTCGAGCGTGGCATCGATCGACCCGTTCACCGTCGCGATCGTGAGAAGGGAAGTGGTCGTCGCCTCCACGTTGCCGTTCACCGTGACGAGGTTCGCCGGTCGTTCCAGCCCGAGAACGGCGATGTCTCCATTCACGGTGACGGACGTGCATTCCACGTCGGCCGGAATCTGCACGACGAAATCGACCGTGACCGGTGAGTCCGCACTCTGGCTCCCGCCATCCGGATCGCAGCGGTTCTGAGGTTCGCCGGGAACATCGGGATAGATGGCGCAGATCGTCACCCCGCCGGCGTGCGTGACGACCTGGATGTCTACCGAGGAGGCATCTCCGGCGTTGGCCCGCACCTGAGCCGTGACCGTCGCCGTCCTGCCGGATACTGCCGTGGCCGTGATCGAGCCGTTCACACCGCGCACGTCGAGTCGGTCGCCGGCTTCGATCGTGCCGGACCAGTCGAAGGAGGGCTGGACGGGGCCCGTCGGAGTGTCGTCGTCGCCGCAGCCGGTGACGAAGAGAACCGTGGTGAGGAGAAGAAGAAGCGCACGGCACCGAGGTCGGGCCAGGGCAAAGCGAAGCGAGAGTGTCACGACCGTCTCTCCATCCGTGGCTTCATTTCCGGCTTGCCAGCCGCCGCAGTCACTCCCGGTTTCGAACTCGCGGTGGAGGGTGAAGTTCCCCCGAGGATCGCGTTCTTGCCGCTTCTGCGCGCTGTCGGGATCTTGCGGGCACTCTGCGCCACAGCCATTCCGCCCCTCTGGAGGAAATGTGTCACGCCCGTTCGCCCGCATGCCAGTTCTCCTGGTGGCTTCCATGCTCTTCACCGCCGGGACTCTCGCCGCGCAGGAGGCCGACCCCGAGCCGGAACTGACCCGGCTGCTGCGCTTTCCGGACATCCATGGGGACCGGATCGCGTTCGTCTATGCCGGAGACATCTGGATCGTGCCTGCTTCCGGCGGGAGGGCCCGCCGTCTGACGTCGCACGAGGGACTCGAGCTGTATCCGAAGTTTTCGCCTGACGGCAGGTGGATCGCCTTCTCGGCCGAGTACGACGGCACGCGGCAGGTTTACGTGATGCCCACCGAGGGCGGTACGCCGACACAGTTGACGTTCTACAACGATGTGGGCCCGATGCCGCCGCGCGGCGGAACCGACTACCGGATCTACGGCTGGACGCCGGACGGGTCGCATGTCGTGTTTCGGGCCAATCGCCTTCCGCAGGGTGTCCGCCTCGGGCGTCCCTACATGGTGCCGGTCCGTGGAGGTCTCGAGACGCCGCTGCCGGTTCCCGAAAGCGGCGGAGCCGACCTGTCTCCAGATGGGCGCCTGCTCGCGTTCACCCCGAAGGACCGGGAGTTCCGAACCTGGAAGCGTTATCGCGGCGGACGGGCCCAGGACATCTGGGTATTCGACCTGGAGGAGCTGTCCGCCCGGCAGATCACGGAGATTCCGGCAACGGACAACCAGCCCGTGTGGGTCGATGAGACGATCTACTTCACCTCCGATCGGGACTGGAAGCTCAACCTTTACGCCGTGAGCCCGGAAGGAGGTGAGGCCCGCAAAGTCACATTTCACGAGGAGTACGACGTTCTGTGGCCGAGCGGAGGCCCCGGCGGCGTGGTGTACGAGAATGGCGGTTGGATCTGGCACTTCGATCCTGCCGAGGAGCGGACGGCCCGCGTGCCGATCCGCGTGGCGGGGGACCTGCCGCATACGCGACCGCAGTTGATCGACGTCTCGGATGGGATCCAATCTGCCGCCATCGGTCCCTCCGGCGCCCGAGCCGTGTTCGAGGCCCGGGGCGAGCTGTTCACCGTACCCGCCGAGCACGGTCAGGTGCGCAACATCACACGCTCGCAGGGCGTGCGCGAGATGGATCCGAGCTGGTCCCCCGACGGCCGATGGATCGCCTATCTGAGCGACAGGAGCGGCGAGTACGAGGTGTACGTACGGCCGCAGGACGGCTCGGGTGAAGAGCGGCGGATCACGAGGGACGGAGGTGTCTGGAAGTTCGCCCCGGTATGGTCGCCCGACTCCAGGCGGCTGGCGTTCGGCGACAAGGAGCAGCGATTGCTCGTCGCCGATGTCGAAAGCGGTCGTCTCACGGAGGTGGACAGGAGCGATCGGAACGACATCACCGATTTCGCCTGGTCGCCCGACTCGAATTGGATTGCGTATCGGAAGACCGCGGACACGAGGCTGTCGCAGATCTGGGCCTGGTCCCTCGAGAGCGAGAGGGCGAATCCGCTGACCGATCCGATGGTCGCCAGCTTCTCGCCCGCCTTCGATCCGGAGGGACGATACCTCTATTTCCTGTCGAACCGCGACATGAACCTGACGTTCAGCGGCTGGGACGAGACCTTCGTCT
>Ga0316576_10001516_pt1 | contig 12552 bp, 11 predicted proteins | sample S0NA_FD_203075 | JGI IMG/M metagenome (GOLD analysis project Ga0316576, IMG submission 203075) | Rhizosphere microbial communities from salt marsh grasses in Alabama, United States - S0-2_050615r3r5 | ecosystem: Host-associated > Plants > Roots > Rhizosphere | place: USA: Alabama | collected... | reverse complement strand
GGTGGCACCCTGGTGCGTACGCGCGTGGCGGATATCTCCGTCTCTGGCCGCAGCGCCATGGGCGTCAAGCTCATCAGTCTTTCCAACGATGAACGCCTGATAGGCATCGAGCGCATCGAAATGCTCGAAGGCGAAGAGGACGACGTATCCGACGAACCCGGCGACGGCGAACAGAACCAGAACGATACTTCCGAGGAGTAGTTAATCAATGTCACGAGTTTTCAATTTCAGTGCTGGCCCCGCTGCATTGCCCGAGGCCGTACTCGAAAAAGCGCAGAGCGAACTCCTGGACTGGCATGGATCAGGCATGTCAGTCATGGAAATGAGCCACCGCGGCAAGGATTTCATGTCGATTGCCGCAAAGGCGGAAGCTGACCTGCGTGAGCTCATGCAGATCCCTGCCAACTACAAGGTGCTCTTCCTGCAGGGCGGGGCTTCTTCGCAGTTCGCAATGATTCCGATGAACCTGCTGGGCAAGAGGACATCAGCTGACTATATCAATACCGGGGCATGGTCGAAGAAGGCGATCGCCGAGGCGAACCGCTTCTGCGATGTCACTGTCATTGCGTCAACGCAGGAGAATAATTTCTCCTCTGCGCCTGAGGCCGGGGAGCTCAGGATTTCACCGGAAGCGGCCTATGTCCACTACACGCCCAATGAGACCATTGGTGGTGTCGAATTCGACTACATTCCGGAGACCGGTGATATCCCGCTGGTTGCCGACATGTCCTCGACTATCCTCTCCCGTCCTGTCGATGTGGAGAAGTTCGGCTTGATCTACGCTGGTGCGCAAAAGAACATCGGCCCCGCCGGACTGACGCTGGTCATCATTCGTGACGATCTCATCAGCCAGGATCTTCCCGAAAGCGTACCAAGCATGTTCCGTTACGCGACCCACGCAGAGAATGGTTCGATGTACAACACTCCGCCGACCTTCGGCTGGTATCTCGCGGGGCTTGTATTCGAGTGGCTCAAGGAACTGGGTGGTCTCGAGGCAATGGCGGAAATCAACCAGCGCAAGGCAAAGCTGCTCTACGACACAATCGATAACTCGGTTTTCTATGAGAATCCCGTCGAACCCCGCAACCGTTCCTGGATGAACGTACCCTTCACGCTGGCCAATCCAGAGCTGGATGCCACTTTTCTCGCAGAAGCCACGGAAGCCGGCTTGACGACACTCAAGGGGCACCGTTCCGTCGGCGGCATGCGCGCGAGCATCTACAATGCCATGCCCGAGGAAGGGGTGAAGGCACTCGTCGATTTCATGGAGGCGTTTGCCTCTCGTAATCATTGATCAAGAACACAAGAGTACCGGGTCGCCCGCATGGCGGGTGACGGCGGACACTATTCCAGACAACAGACTCCCAATGTACAAGATCCTTACCCTTAACAATATTTCTGTCGCCGGACTCGACCGGCTTCCGCGTGCTGATTACGAAGTCTCGTCAGAGTGTTCACATCCCGACGCCATTCTCGTGCGATCGGCAAAGATGCACGACATGGACCTGCCTGCCACCGTCAAGGCCATCGGGCGTGCGGGGGCTGGCGTCAATAACATCCCGGTCGAGCGGATGACAACACTCGGCGTGCCTGTCTTCAACGCGCCGGGCGCCAATGCCAATGCTGTCAAGGAACTCGTGCTTGCAGGTATGCTGATGGCTGCTCGCAACATCGGCCAGGCATGGGACTTCGCGCGTGGACTTGAAGGCGAGGACGCCAGCATCCACAAGGATGTCGAGGCCGGTAAGAAAAATTTTGCCGGTTTCGAATTGCCCAACCGGACGCTGGGTGTTGTTGGCCTCGGCGCGATCGGTGTGCGTATCGCCAATGCCGCCCTGAGCCTTGGCATGAATGTCATCGGTTTCGATCCTACCATCACCGTGAAGAGTGCCTGGCAACTCGAATCCGGCGTCAGACAGGCGATGAGCATCGATGATCTCCTGACCCAGTCGGATTTCGTGACCTTCCATGTCCCCCTGACGGATATGACACGCAACATGATCAATGCACAGCGCATTGCGACCATGCCGAAGAATGCAGTTCTGCTGAATTTTGCACGTGACGGCATCATCGATGACGAGGCAGCCGTCGCAGCCCTCGACAGCGGTCACCTCTATGCCTATGTGTGTGATTTTCCGAGCAACCTGCTCAAGAACCATCCGCGTTGCATCACGCTTCCACACCTCGGCGCATCCACTAAGGAGGCTGAGGACAACTGCGCCGTCATGGTTGCCGAGCAGGTGAAGAGCTATCTCGAGGATGGCAATATCGTCAATTCGGTCAACATGCCTGAAATCAATCTTCCACGCACCACCGGCTTCCGTCTGGCGATCATCAATGCCAACACCCCGAACATGGTCGGGCAGATCTCGACGACACTGGCCAGTGGCGGGCTCAACATCATTGACATGCTCAACAAGTCACGCGCAGAAATTGCGGTTACACTTCTCGATGTGGATGATGAACCAGCCCGGTCCACGCTCGAGGCGATCGACGCTATCGAAGGCGTTCTGTCCGTCCGTTGCCTGGGCTGTTCTGACAGCTGATAAAAATGTCCGACAACGACAAGCTCAGTGACATACGCGACAGGATCGATTCGCTCGATGAACAGATCCAGCGCCTGATCAATGAACGCGCGGCCTGTGCGCAGGAAGTCGCTCGTATCAAGCTCGAGACTGACCCGCAGGATACGACCTTCTACAGGCCGGAGCGTGAAGCCATGGTGTTGCGTGCGGTCAAGTCACGCAACACGGGGCCTCTCGGTGACGAGGAGATGGCACGTCTTTTCAGGGAGATCATGTCGGCCTGCCTGGCGCTCGAAAAACCGCTCAACATCGCCTTCCTCGGACCTGAGGGAACCTTCACGCAGGCTGCCGCACTGAAGCACTTCGGCCACTCGGTCACGACCATGCCATTCGGCTCGATTGCCGATGTTTTTCGTGAAGTCGAGGCGGGCAGTTGCGATTACGGTGTCGTGCCGGTCGAGAATTCCACCGAAGGGGTCGTCAGCCATACGCTGGACCTTTTCATCAACTCGCCACTCGCGATCAGCGGCGAGGTCATCCTGCGCATCCATCATAATCTGCTCGGCAGGCAGAGTGACTGGCGCAATGTGAAAACCGTCTACAGCCATCAGCAATCACTGGCACAGTGCCGTCGCTGGCTCGATCAGAACCTGTTGCATGCTGAGCGCATTGCTGTTGGCAGCAATGCCGAGGCAGCCAGGCTGGCGGCTGCTGATGAAACCAGCGTCGCCATTGCCAGTACCGAGGCGGCAACCCTTCACAAGCTCACGGTGCATCAGGCCAATATCGAGGATGAACCCGGTAACACCACCAGGTTCCTCGTTATCGGCAAGCAGCAACCGGGCGCCAGTGGCGATGACAAGACCAGTCTGCTGCTATCAACAAAGAACGAGGCTGGTGGCTTGCACCGCTTGCTTGCACCGCTGGCCGAGCATGGCATCAGCATGACGCGGATCGAGTCACGACCGTCAAGGCGAGGTGTCTGGGACTATGTCTTTTTTGTCGACATCGTCGGGCACAAGGATGACCCGCGAGTCGCCACCGCATTGAAGAACCTGGAATCCGAAGCCGGTATGTGCAAGATACTTGGCTCCTACCCGAGTGCTGTTTTATGACTGACTGGCTGAAGAGAACCGCGCCTGGTATTGCGGGCCTGCATCCCTACATCCCCGGCAAGCCGCTGGACGAACTCGAGCGCGAATACGGTCTGACCGACATCATCAAGCTGGCTTCGAACGAGAATCCCCTCGGTCCGAGTCCACTCGGATGGTCTGCCGCGCAAAAGGTCGCGGGCGAGATCAATCTCTATCCGGATGATTCGGGTTACAAACTGCGTCACAAGCTGGCGGAGAAGTTTTCCGTCGCAGCGCAGGGTATCACACTGGGTGCCGGCTCGAGTGACGTGATCGACATGGTTGCACGGACTTTCCTGTCACCTGGTGTCAATGCGGTTTTTTCCGAGCACAGCTTTGCGATGTACCCGATCTACACGCAGGCCAGTGGTGCGGATGCTCATGTGGCAGCACCGTATCCGGCGGACCACCCGGAGATGCCATACGGACATGATCTCGATGCCATGCTGGCGCAAATCGACACCGACACGCGCGTTGTCTTCATCGCCAACCCGAACAACCCGACCGGAACCTGGATCGAGAATGACGCGCTCACGGCCTTTCTTGACAGAGTCCCCTCCGATGTCGTGATCGTGCTGGACGAGGCCTATACCGAGTATGTCATGCTTGAGGGCTTCCCCAACGGACTCCGTCTGCTTGCGCGTTATCCGAATATCATCGTGACGCGGACCTTTTCGAAGATCTACGGGCTGGCGGGACTGCGCATCGGCTATGGTGTATCGAGCCCGGAGCTTGCCTCCGTGATACAGCGCGTTCGTCATCCGTTCAACGCCAGCCTGATCGCTCTTGCTGCAGCAGAAGCCGCGCTCGATGATGAACAATTCCTCAATCAGAGCAGGAAGGTGAACAGTGCCGGCATGCAGCAGCTCGAGAAGGGATTCGCAGAGATGGGGCTCAGGGCCATTCCCTCTGTCGCCAATTTTCTGACCGTCGATCTCGAAAGGGAAGCAGCACCCGTCAACCAGGCGCTGCTCGAGCAGGGCGTGATCGTCAGACCGGTCGCAAACTACAAAATGCCGAATCATCTACGCGTCACTATCGGCTCCGAAAAAGAGAACCAGACCTTCCTGGCAGCATTTCGCCGGGCGATGAACGCATGATCATCCACAAGCTTGCCGTCATCGGTGTGGGACTGATCGGCGGTTCGCTTGCGCGTGCGTTGAAAGCAGCCGGGCAGGTCGGAGAAATAATCGGTTGTGGACGTGGCAGGGAGAATCTCGAGAAGGCCGTTGAACTTGGCGTCATCGACAGCTACACGCATGATATCGGTGCAGCCGTCGAGGGGGCCGACATGGTCTTTCTCGCAGTTCCCCTCGGTGCCATGCGGGATACTCTCATGGCCATGAAGGGCCACCTTGCCGAACATGCCGTCATTACCGATGGTGGCAGTGTCAAAGGTAGTGTCATTGCAGATTGCGAGGCTGTTTTTGGCGAGGTCCTGCCCGGTTTCGTGCCGGGGCATCCGATCGCGGGAACAGAGAAGAATGGCGTCGAGGCTTCTTTCGCCGAACTCTATCAAAACCGCCGGGTCATTCTGACACCGGTGCGCGAAACGGACGAGAACGCGATTGAACGTGTACAGGCCATGTGGCGCTCCTGTGGTGCAGAGATCAACCGTATGGCTCCGGATGATCACGACCGTGTGCTCGCTGCAACCAGCCATCTGCCACACATGCTCGCTTTTGCCCTGGTCGATATGTTGTCACGTGTCGACTACGAGGAGGATATCTTCAAGTATGCCGCCGGCGGTTTTCGTGATTTCACGCGAATCGCCTCGAGCAATCCGATCATGTGGCGGGACATCTGCGTGGCCAACAAGGATGCGGTTGCAACACTCGTCGAATCCTACGCCGACGAGATGACGCAGCTGGCAATAGCCATCCGCGAGAATGACATCGATACCCTGACGAAGATGTTCACGAATGCCAAGAAGCACCGTGACGCCTTCATCGACGGTATCTGAGACTATCAGCCAGACGGCAATGCAGCCGTCTTCCATATCAATCCCGGCCTGCTGCGTGCAAGCCATCGCGTGAATGCTATGGTTAGTATTCAGCAAGACATCCAACGAGGTATTACATGAACGTCGATAACAACCGTGTCGTTTCGATCACATTCACACTCACTGACGGCGACGGTAAAACGCTCGACGCGACACAATCCGACAAGCCGCTGGATTATCTGCATGGTGCCGAGACCCTGCTGCCAGCGCTCGAGCGTGCCCTTGAGGGGAAAGCTGTCGGAGAGAGTTGCAAGGTTACGATCCCCCCGCAAGAGGGTTTCGGAGAGATCAATCCCGAGCTGATCCAGAATGTTCCTGCCGCGGCATTCCAGGGCGTCGACAGGATCGAGCCCGGCATGGCTTTCGAGGCCAAGGGACCGAGCGGAGAGGTCGAGCGGGTGCTTGTCGAGGCCGTCGAGGGAGACCAGGTACTCATCAACGCGAATCATCCCCTGGCCGGCGTGACGCTCAATTTTGATGTTACCGTAGTGGCGATCCGTGAGGCCGATGAGGCCGAAATCGCCCACGGCCACGTTCACTAGCCTGCGATACAGCCAGCAGCGCGACAGGCAGCGGCCTGTTACGCGGTTACCCGCCGATAGATGGATCCTGCTGCAGGAGATGGTCTCTGCGACGGCATGGCTTCAGACGCGCTCGAGCGAGGCATCAATAATTTCGATCCAGTGCCGAACCGCTGTTCCGGTTCCTGATTGCAGATGCATCATGCATCCGATGTTCGCCGTGGCGATCACATCGGCATCTGCTGCACCGAGTTTCTCCAGCTTGTTGTCACGCAGCTGCAGAGCCATTTCGGGTTGCAGGATCGAGTAGGTACCGGCCGAACCGCAACAGAGATGGGCATCGAGTGGTGTACTGACGCTGAATCCGAGTTTCTGCAGCAGGCCCTCCACTGTCCCGGTCTGCTTCAGGCCATGCTGCAGGGTACAGGGGGCGTGAAAGCTGATCTGCGGAAGTGGTTTTGAAAGTTCCAGAGTGGTGTTATCGACAGATTGCGACAGGAATTCGCTGATATCCATGACGGCACTGGCAATACGCTGTGCCCCGGGAAGATAGGCGGGATCATTTTTCAGCAATTCAGGGTATTCACGGATCTCGAGTCCACAGGCGCTCGCGGTGGTGATAATGGCCTCGGCGCCGGCATCGAGATGGGGCAGCCAGCTGTCAATGTTGCGCCTTGCCATCTCCACACCGGCGGGGACGTCTCCCGTATGGTTACTGACAGCACCACAACAGCCTTCGCCATTCGCGGTGATGCAGCCGATTCCGAGCCGGTCAAGCACGCGGCTGGCAGCGGCATTGATGCTGCTTGCCACCACTGACTGTACACAGCCCTCGAACAGGAGGACATTGCGTTCATGCGTCCGGGCGGGGCGAGCTCCCGGCGTGTGGACGACCGGCATCTTCGCTTTCAGGGCTGCCGGCATCAATGGCTTGAAGAGAGTGCCGAGTTTGAAGAGCGCGGCAAAACGCGCAGGGTAGGGCAGAAGTGTCCTCATGCCCCACCGCAAGAGACGCTCGTTCAGCGGGCGCTGCACGCGCGCATCGACGACCTGCTTGCCGATCTGCAGCAGGTTGTGATAGCGGACGCCTGAAGGACAGGTTGTTTCGCATGAGCGGCAGACGAGACATCGGTCAAGATGTTTCCGGGTTTTGGCCGTGGCGGTTGTTTCCTCGAGTGCCTGCTTGATGAGGTAGATGCGTCCACGCGGTCCGTCAAGCTCATCACCTGTCAGCTGGTAGGTCGGACAGGTGGCAGTACAGAAACCGCAATGGACACAGGTGCGCAGGATACTGTCGGCTTCCTTTCCCCAGTCTGTTTGCAGCAGTGATGACGAGAGCCTTGTCTGCATTACAATTCCCTGTAGAGGCGGCCAGGGTTCAAAATCCCCTTTGGATCGAAAGCCTCCTTGATGCGACGATGCAACGCCAGCATCGGCGGCGCAAGCGGCATGAAAGCGTCATCCCGGCAAGGTGGATTACGAAAAGCGGTCGCGTGTCCGCCGGCTTCACTCGCGATAGTCCTTATCCTTGTTCCATCCTCGTCACTCAGCAGCCAGCGTTGTGCTCCTCCCCAGTCGATCAGCTCGTCACCGGGAAGATCAATAGCCGGTGTGGCCTGCGGCAGTGAAAGTCGCCACAGGGAACGGGACGATTTGAAGAACGGATGGGTCTGTTCACGCAGATGCTTCCAGAACCCGGATCCTTCGGATAACTCGCCACCCAGTCTTGCAACAGCATGATTGACTGCAGCTTCCGCGCCGGACAGTCGAATCGAAAGCATTCCCTGGTACCAGGCTGCGGCCGAGATTGGCCAGGGTTGGCGTGACAGTTCGGTCACTCGTGCCAGCGCTTCCGCCCGCGAGAGTTCGGTCGAGAGGGTAACGCTCTTCTGCGCGACAGGGACAACCTTGATACTGACTTCCGTCAGCAGTCCGAGCGTGCCGAATGCACCGCACATGAGCCGTGAGACATCGTAGCCTGCGACATTCTTGATGACCTCCCCCCCAAAACGGAGCAGTTCCCCCTTGCCATTGATAAGGCGCGAGCCAAGGACAAAATCACGTGCCGCCCCTTTCCAGGGGCGTGCCGGACCTGAGAGGCCACAGGCAATGGTTCCGCCGAGTGTGGCTGTTTCGCCGAAAGCGGGCGGCTCGAACGGGAACTGCTGTCCCTTCTCTGCAAGGGCGACCTCGATCTCGCTCAGGGAGGTGCCTGCTTTCACTGTGATAAAGAGCTCCTCGGGCTGGTAGCTGACAATGCCTGTGGATTCCAGGGTGCTGATTGCCTCGCCCTCGCACCTCGGCCCGAGAAAATCCTTGGTGCCACTGCCAGTGATGCGCAACCGGGTGCCCTTTTCGAACGCGGCGCGGATACGTTCCTGCAGTTCCATCAGAAGCGTTCCAGTTCGGGGAAGGGCAGCTCACCGTTGTGGACATGCATTGCGCCGAGCTCGGCACAACGGTGAAGTGTCGGCACGGCCTTTCCGGGGTTCAGCAATCCATGGGGATCGAAGGCCGCTTTCACAGCATGGAACTGTGACAGTTCGAGTGCCTGAAACTGGACGCACATCTGGTTGATCTTTTCCGTGCCGACGCCGTGCTCCCCGGTGATGGTGCCGCCGACATCGACACAGAGCTCGAGTATCCTGCCGCCGAATTCCTCGGCTTTTTCGAGCTCGTTGCCCTTGTTGGCATCGTAGAGAATGAGAGGGTGCAGATTGCCATCGCCGGCGTGGAAGACGTTTGCGACACGCAGTCCGTATTCATGCGACATTTCACCCATGCGGCGCAACACGTCCGGCAGCCTGTGTCGCGGGATGGTGCCGTCCATGCAGTAGTAATCGGGTGAGATACGCCCCACAGCGGGAAATGCCGACTTGCGACCGGCCCAGAGTGACAGCCGCTCCTGTTCGCTTGTTGACAGCCTGATACTCGTGACACCACAACTCTCGAGGATCGTGGTGACGCGGGCGATGTCCTGCTCGACCTCTTCCGCGGTACCGTCCAGTTCGCACAGCAGGATTGCCGCAGCATCGGTCGGGTAGCCCGCGTGAGCGAAATCCTCGGCAGCGCGAATCGAGAGATTGTCCATCATCTCGAGCCCACCGGGGATGATGCCATTGGCAATGATACGACCGACGGCTTCACCGGCTGTTTCCACGCTGTCGAAGGCGGCCATGATGACCCTGGCCACTGGCGGGACTGGCAGGAGCTTGACAGTGATTTCGAGAATAATCCCGAGCAGTCCCTCGGAGCCTGTCATGAGCGCCAGCAGGTCATAGCCGGGCGCATCGAGTGCGTCACTGCCGATGGTGAGGAGATCTCCGTCGATCGTCATGACACGCAGCTTCTGGATATTGTGTACTGTCAGCCCATACTTGAGACAGTGCAGACCGCCGGAGTTTTCCGCGACGTTGCCGCCGATGGTACAGGCGATCTGGGATGAAGGGTCCGGCGCATAGTACAGTCCATGTGGCCTGGCCGCCTCGCTGATAGCGATGTTACGTACACCCGGCTCGACAACTGCGGTGCGGCTGTCCGGATCGAGGCTGCGGATGCGGTTGAACTTTGCAAGGCTCAGGATGATGCCGTCCTCGAGGGGTTGTGCACCGCCGGAGAGCCCGGTGCCGGCACCGCGTGCAACGACAGGAGCACCATGCCTCCTACAGCACTTGAGGATCCGCTTTACCTGTTCTTCCGTGTCCGGAAGTGTCACGGCAAGCGGCAGGGTGCGAAGAGCGGTCAATCCGTCGCACTCGTAGGGGCGCAGTGCCTCGGGTTGGTCGATGAAACCATCCGGTGGCAGGATTTCACGCAATTCCTCGAGTAGCTCTCTTTTCATCGATGCAGGTTTTCCGGTCTCATGCTGTGATGGTAACCCAAGCTGAAACTGTCAGGAACTCCCGATTCCGGCTGTTCAGATGCAATAGATAGTGTCATCAGAAGGGATCGATAATCAGGATTATGAGTGTACCTGTCAGGACAAACAGCGAGACCGCGACGATCAGTGCACCCACCAGCGTGACGAAAAGGGTGAACCACGCTTCGGCGTCCCCGATTCGAACAGCCAGCAAGACCGATCGCCAGTCAAGCAGGCGTGAACTGCCGCTGATCTGTTGCAGCCTGCGCAGGCCCGCCCACAAGAGCACAACTCCGAGAAATGCGATGACAGAAAATCGAATCATGGTTACCTACTGGAAAACTAGAGCGATGCCTCGGCCTTGATGTCGAGGTACTGATTTACAAGTGCTACGGGAAGCTGCCTTGCGGTGATATCCAGCGTCCGGATTCCGCGGTGTATCAGCAGGAGATGTTTCCTGCGCCGCTCATCGAGGTAGCGTTCGACTGCATGATAACGCAGGGCCTGTTTTTCCGTATCGATCGGGCTGGTCACAGTCTGATCGAGGATTTCCTCCCGCAAGTCGGCCAGTACGACCAGATGATGGTGTCGCAACTGCCTTGTCGCGGCGAAAAGATCCTGGTCATCCTCGTTGCGGGTATTCGTAATCAGGATTACGAGCGCACGCCGGTTCTGCAGTGAAGCCAGTCGTCCGGCGGCAGCAAGATAGTCAGCTGGCTGGATGGACGATTCCAGGTTATAGAGGGATTCCAGCAAGCGATTGACCGTGTCGTGCCCCTTGCGTGGCGGGATCCAGCGCTTGTCCCCGCCGATCGTCATGACACCCACGGCATCGCCCTGGCGTACCGCGACATAGCTCAGCAGCAGTACCGCATTGAGTGCCTGGTCGAGATGTGCGCGTCCCTCATCCCGGTGTCGCATGCGTCTGCCAGTATCCAGCAGAAAGATGACCTGCTGGTCTTTCTCATCCTGGTAATCTTTGGAAATCAGCTTGCGCTGACGGGCACTGGCCTGCCAGTGAATTTGTCGCTGGCTGTCGCCCTGGCGAAACTCCCTCAGCTGAAAAAACTCGTTGCCCATGCCACGACGCTGCTTGCGCCTGACCCCGATCTGGCTCAGGCGATTGTCTGTGGCTAGCAGTGTGTAGGTGCTGATTTCTGCAAAGTTCGGGTAGACGCGCACGCTCTCCGACCGGCCGGCGAAGCGTCGCTGTTGCCACATTCGCCAGGGTGAAACGAGCTGCAGTTCACTTTTTCCGAACAGGGCATCACCACGCTCCGGGGGGGAGACACGGTAGTCGATTTCGATGCCGGACCGGGCATCAATCCGGTGCGCACGGGGCATCTCATCGCATCTGAAGTGCGCGGGATAATGATCGTGAATATGAAACTGCACGGGATAGTCCTGATGGTTCCTGATCTGCAGTCGAATGTGCGTACCAACCGAGAGTGGCAGGTTGCGTGGCATCAGACGATGTACCTCGGGCGTTTTCATCTGCCGGCAGCGCCACAGGTCGGTGATCGCGATTGCGAAGAACACGGCTCCGATCAGGTACCATGCGTCTGCCATCCGGGGATAGAGAGAGGCAATGCCGCCCAGGAACAGCCACGCTGAAGCGAGGTAGAGCAGGGGACGGCGTGGATACCAGTTCACGTCCGCGGACTCTCCACGGTTGCAAGGATATCCTGCAAGACGTCGTCCGGTTGACGACCCTCGATTTCCAGGTCGGCTGCCAGCCGGATGCGGTGTCGCAGCACCATGGGGGCGACGCGCTTGATATCATCCGGCGTTACGTAGGGGTTGCCGTTCAGCAAGGCCATCGCACGCGCCGTTCGTAACAGGGCGATTGCTCCACGCGGTCCGCTTCCTGCCTCGAGGCCTTGCCAGCCACGGGTGGTGCGGATCAGATCGACAGCATAGCCAACGACAGCCTCGTCGATATGTTGCGCTGCCGCGGCTTTTTGCAAATCGAGAATCTGTTCCGGCTCCAGGACCTGCTCCACAGCCGAAATGTCGAGATCATCTGCCACCATGCGTCGTGTCACCCTGGAAACCATCTCCTGCTCTTCCGTCTTGTCCGGGTAATCGATCATGATCTTGACGAGGAAGCGATCGAGCTGTGCCTGGGGAAGGGGATAGGTGCCTTCCTGCTCGATCGGGTTTTGCGTCGCCATTACCATGAAGGGCGGTTGCAGGGAAAATGAGTCTCCCTCGATCGTGACCTGTTTTTCCTGCATCGCCTCGAGAAGTGCAGACTGGGTCTTCGCGGGTGCCCTGTTGATCTCGTCGGCAAGCAGGAAGTTACAGAACACGGGACCCTTGCGAATGTGGAACTCGTTGCTCTTGAAATCAAAAAGTGCATGCCCGCTGATATCTGTCGGCATCAGATCCGGCGTGAACTGGATACGGCTGAAGCGTCCTCCAATGGCCTTTGTCAGGGCACGCACCAGCAATGTCTTGCCGAGGCCCGGCATGCCTTCGACAAGGACATGTCCTCCCGCGATGAGCGCGC
>Ga0316576_10001515_pt1 | contig 12568 bp, 12 predicted proteins | sample S0NA_FD_203075 | JGI IMG/M metagenome (GOLD analysis project Ga0316576, IMG submission 203075) | Rhizosphere microbial communities from salt marsh grasses in Alabama, United States - S0-2_050615r3r5 | ecosystem: Host-associated > Plants > Roots > Rhizosphere | place: USA: Alabama | collected... | reverse complement strand
CCTTCTCACGTGCATCGTCCGGGGAGTCGGCGAGCTTGACGCCGCCCGCCTTGCCGCGGCCACCCGTCTTGACCTGGGCCTTGACGACCACAGGCGACCCGAACTTGCGGGTGGCCTCGTGCGCCGCGTCAGCAGTGGTGCACACCTCACCGGGCGTGACGGGCACCCCGTGCTTCCCGAACAGGTGCTTGGCCTGGTACTCGTAAAGATCCACGCGCTCTCCTTGGGCCCTGCCGTTTAGTTGGACGTCCGATAACCCGGCGTCGAGAGACTACCGTCGGTTGAGGCTCCCGTCACTACCGGGTCATGTGATCTGTGACCCAACCGACGATCTCGCGGGTCGGGGTGCCGGGCGTGAAGATCTTCGCGACCCCCATCTCCTCGAGCACGGGAATGTCGTCCTCGGGGATGATGCCGCCGCCGAACACGACGATGTCGGTCGCGTCCTTGGCCTTCAGAAGGTCCATGACCTCGGCGAACAGAGTCAGGTGGGCGCCGGAGAGCACCGAGAGCCCGATGACGTCGGCGTCCTCCTGGATCGCGGTGTCGACGATCTGCTCGGGCGTCTGGTGCAGCCCCGTGTAGACGACCTCGATTCCCGCGTCGCGCAGGGCGCGGGCAACGACCTTGGCCCCACGATCGTGGCCATCGAGTCCCGGCTTGGCGACGACGACCCGGATCGGACCGGCCATGGACGTCCCTTCCGTCGGTTGTCGCTGATCTGCGCACACTACCGTTCGGGCGGGATGCGAGACTTCCCCAGTGAGCAACGCACCAGCCACGGAGTCCGGCGAGCACCTCGGCGACCACGTACACGTCGTCGCGCTCGGTGGCAGCACATCTCCGATGGCCGCGTCCGAGCGGGCGCTGCGACTGGCGGCCGTTCCTGCGCTGGCAGCCGGGGCGAGGGTCACGTTCCTCACCGGGCGCGACCTGATCATCCCCATCTACGACACCGAGACGCACGAGCGGACCCTCGAGTCCCAGCGCGTGGTCGACGCCCTGCGTACCGCCGACGGGCTCATCCTCGCCAGCCCCGGCTACCACGGCTCGGTGAGCGGCATGGTCAAGAACGTTCTCGACTACGCCGAGGACCTCCGCCACGAGGAGCGGCCGTACCTCACCGACCGAGCGGTCGGAATCATCTCCGTTGCCCACGGCTGGCAGACCGCCGTGGCGACCCTCAACGAGCTGCGCGTGATCGTGCACGCGCTCCGCGGCTGGCCGACTCCCCTCGGCGTGGCGATCAACGACGCGGCCGGCCTCATCGGAGCGGATGAGTCCGATACCGACCCGGCCGTCGCGCGGCAGCTGCGGATCATGGGCGAGCAGGTCGTCGACTTCGCGAGGGCCATCCGGGCGCGCGACACGGCCGCCTCCTCGTAGGCGTGCCCTAGCCGGCGGGTTGGGTCGGGCCGGACGCCTCCGACGGAGCAGGCGTCGGTGCGACCGGGGTCTCCGACGCGGGCGGCGCGGTTGTCGGACCGGACGGAGCCGACGGAGCCGGAGAGGGCTTGGGTTGTGCAGCGGGCTTGGGCTTGGTCATCGGCGTGACGGTCGCGGAACGCTTCCGGTCCAGGAGCACGATCCACTGCTGTCCGGGTGCGAACGGCATGAGCGAGCCGTCCCTGAGGGTGAAGGTCGTCCCGGACTTGGCGTTGGGGCGGCTCCACGTGGTCTTCCACACCCGGCCGTCGCGCAGCACCAGCGCCGTGCCCTTCCCGATGGTCTGCGCGTGCGGGGTGTTGCCGCCGCCCTTGTCCCAGAACCGGGACTTCGTCTGCTTGACGTACTGGATCACGACGGTCGCGGCCCGCTGCCCGCCGCTCCACTCCTCCGCTCGCGCCGGGCTTCCGTTGAGCAGCACGCGGTACTCGTGATCCTTCGAGACGTAGTCGAACCCCGCGGACGCGTAGCCCCATGCCATCCGTGCCTTGGTGGCGGTCAGCCCGCCGGCCGGCGGCGTCGCGGAGAAGACGAAGCCCATGTCCCGGGCGGGAGTGGCGCGCGGGGCCCGCTTGATGCCGGCGCGTCCGTTGAAGAACAGGTTGTAGGGGCTGCGTCGGCTCGAGTCGCGGCTGTAGCCGGTGTACGACGTGTAGGGGGACACGTCGAAGAGCGAAGCCGCCTTGATGAAGGGCCACATCTTGCGCTGCGCTCCGGAGTAGCCGAACGCGGGCTTGCCGTACTGAGCGAAGAGATCGATGTCGGTGATGCGGGCCGATCGCACCGGGCCGATCCGCTTCGGAACGCTGCTCGAGAAGACCGCCGCCAGCCGTGTGATGCCGTACTCGACCTCCTCGACGTAGACCACGTCGGCATCGATCAACCCGGCGTGCGGCTGGGCGTGCGGCGTGTTGTCGAGCTTCATGACCAGGACCGGCTTCTTGGCGCCGATCGGACGGCCGGTGAGCGGCGAGATTCCGATCGGGTTGGCCGGCAGCGCCACGGCGGGGCGGTCATCCGGCGGTGGCGGAGTCGCAGGGCGCCGGCTCGGGGAGGGTCGCGAGCTGGCGGTGGGGGTGGCCTTGGGCGTCCGCGTGGGCGTCCGAGTGGGCGACTCCGTCGCCGAGCCGGGCGTGGGCGACGCGGCAGTGGGCGAGGCGGCACTGGGCGTCACCATCGAGGGCGTCGGCGTGGCAGGGGTCGCCGTGGGCGTCGGCGTGGATGACGGAGTGCCCGCCGAATCCGATGGGCGAGGCTCAGCGACGATGCTGGACGTGGGGCCCGAGGGTGACGCGACCGGTGATGGTGGCCGTGCACCGATTGGCACCTCGGTGCATCCGGCCAGCAGCCCGGCGATCACCAGCGCCATGGCCGCTGCTCTCCGGTGCATCTCCACAGGGTAAGCGTCCCCCGCGCCGCCGCAGGGTACAGAAGGGGGCTCTCCGATTAGGCTGTCGGCATGGTGACCGCCCTGTGCTTCATCACCGCATCCCCGCACCGCGTCAACGAGATCGGGTCGATGATCGCCCGGCTCCCGGAGGCCCGGACCGTCTACTCGGTCACAGGAGAGTGGGACGTCATAGCCGTGCTCGAAGTGCGCGAAGTCGACGACGTGGCCCGCATCGTGACCGATCAGATCGGCGCGATCGACGGGATCCAGACCACCGAGACGCACATCGCCTTCCGGACATACAGCCCGGAGGACCTCGACGCGGCGTTCTCGCTGGGCTACTGACCCCTCTGGGCCGCTGACCGCTCAGCTACAGCTTGTCCACCGGCGCGTAGCGCAGCAGCAGGCGCTTCACCCCTGCCGAGCCGAAGTCGATCGTCGCCTCCGCCTTGTCACCGACGCCGGACGTCGACACCACCGTGCCGAGGCCGAACTTCTGGTGGTTGACCCGCTCCCCCGGCTCGAGGGACATGACCGGACCGCCACCGACGACGCGGTCGCCCAGGCGCAAGGCGGCACTGCTCGTGGACGGGGATGAGCCATATCCGCCGGCCAGGGGGCTGCGTCCGACCGGCTCCTCACGGCGCCAGTCGATGGCGTCCGGCGGGATCTCCTCGAGGAACCGAGAGGGCGGGTTGAACGCCGGCGAGCCCCATGCCGAGCGGGTCACCGCGCGGCTGAGATAGAGGCGCTGGCGGGCCCGGGTGATGCCCACGTACGCGAGGCGGCGCTCCTCCTCGAGCTCCCGCGGCTCGCCCAGGGAGCGCATGTGCGGGAAGACGCCGTCCTCCATGCCGGTCAGGAAGACGACCGGGAACTCCAGCCCCTTGGCCGTGTGCAGCGTCATGAGGGTCACGACGCCGCCCGAGTCGTCGCCGTCGGGGATCTCGTCCGAATCCGCCACGAGCGAGACCTGCTCCAGGAAGTCCGCGAGGGTGCCGTCGGGGTTGGCGGTGGAGAACTCCTGCGCGACGGACTCGAGTTCGGCGAGGTTCTCCACGCGGGTCTCGTCCTGCGGGTCGGTGGACGCCTGAAGCTCGGCAAGGTAGCCGCTCTGCTCCAGGACCGCCTGGAGGACCGTGGCCGGGTCGCTGCCCGCGTCGACGAGGGTGCGCAGGTCCGACATCATCGTGGTGAAGGACTCGATCGAGGCAAGCGACCTCGTGGCGATGCCCGGCGCCTCGGCGGCTCGCTCCAGAGCGGAGCCGAAGGAGATCCGCTCTCGCTGCCCGAACGACTCCACCATCGCCTCAGCCCGTTCGCCGATGCCGCGCTTGGGAACGTTCAGGATGCGACGGAGCGACACCTCGTCCTCGGGATTGGCGAGCGCACGGAGGTAGGCAAGGGCGTCGCGGACCTCGCGCCGCTCGTAGAAGCGGGTGCCGCCGACGACGCGGTAGGGCAGCCCGACGCGGATGAAGATCTCCTCGACGGAGCGGGACTGCGCGTTGGTGCGGTAGAAGACGGCGACATCCGACGCCTTGAGGCCCTCGTCGTCCTGGAGGCGGTCGATCTCGCCCGCGATGAAGCTAGCCTCGTCGTGCTCGTCGTCCGCGACGTAGCCGACGATCGGGTGTCCGGCCCCGGCGTCCGTCCAGAGCTTCTTCTCACGACGACTGCTGTTGCGCGCGATGACGGAATTGGCCGCGGTGAGGATGGTCTGCGTCGATCGGTAGTTCTGCTCGAGCAGGATCGTGGAGGCGTTGGGGTAGTCCCGCTCGAACTCCTCGATGTTGCGGATGGTCGCGCCGCGGAAGGCGTAGATGGACTGGTCGGCATCGCCGACGACGCACAGCTGCCCGGGTGGGATATCCGCGTCGTCCGGGCCGACGAGCTCGCGGATGAGGACGTACTGCGCATGATTCGTGTCCTGGTACTCATCGACGAGCACGTGACGGAAGCGGCGGCGGTAGTGCTCGGCGACGTCGGGGAAGACCTGCAGCAGGGCCACGGTCGTCGAGATGAGGTCGTCGAAGTCGAAGGCGTTGGCGCGCTGGAGCCGCCGCTGGTACTCGCCGTAGGCCTCGGAGACGAGCTGCTCCATCTTGTTGGCGGCGCGGTCACGATAGGTCTCGTGGTCGATGAGCTCGTTCTTGAGGTTGGAGACCTGGGCCGTGAAGGAGCGCGGAGTGAACTTGCGCGGGTCGAGGCTCATGTCGCGCAGGACCATGCCCATCAGGCGCTGGGAGTCCGCCGCGTCGTAGATGGTGAAGCTGCTGGTCATGCCGAGGCGGGAGGCCTCGCTGCGCAGGATGCGGACGCAGGCACTGTGGAACGTGGACACCCACATGGCGCGCGCCCGGCCGCCCACGAGGTCGGCGACCCGCTCCTTCATCTCGCCGGCGGCCTTGTTGGTGAACGTGATGGCCAGGATCTGGCCCGGGCTCGCGTCGCCAGTGGCCAGGAGGTGCGCGATCCGTCGCGTCAGCACACGGGTCTTGCCCGAGCCGGCGCCGGCGACGATCAGGAGCGGGCCGCCTCGGTGCTCGACGGCCGCCCGCTGCGAGGGATTGAGATCGGCGACGAGGCGCTCGACGCGCTCCGCGGAGCCCACCCGCCGCTCGCCTTCCTCGCTGGAGTGCGCCGAGCCCGCGAGAGCCGCATCCTGCCCCGCGCCGGCCCGCCGGCCCGGGCCGCCGCCGAACCCAGCGGCCTCGAGGTCGAACAGCGCGTCGCTCACCCATCGATCCTAGGCGCACCCCCAGACCCCAGAGATGAACTGCTTCCGGCGCAGGTCCGCAGAATCGAGCCGGTTCCGCGCCTCAAACGCGGATTTCAGCCGGGAAGCGGTTCACCCGCTACTTGGCGCGCTTGATCCAGCCGACGACCTTGGCCTTCACCTTCGCCTGCACTGACGGCTGAACGACGACCTTGCCCTCGGTCCCCAGCTCGGCCACCACCAGGCTCGTGTACTTCGTCCCCGGCACGACCGGGGCGGACCGGGTCCCCGGAGCGGCGCCGTCCAGCGGATACACCTTGACGTTGCCCCCGTCGGCGCCCTTCGTCTTCGTCTGCACCTGCAGGATCACACCGGTGACCTTCGGCTGCCGCTTGGGCAGCCCGGCGACACCCAGGAGCGGACCGATCACGAGCGGCGCGCCCGGATCGAGGGCCGCCTTGACCACGCGCTTGGCGGGAAGGCTGCGCAGACGCACCGGCTTGTCGTGGATCGAGTAGCCCAGCACCTCCACCCGCAACTGGACGGCCCCGCGCTTGGTGACGAAGGTGACCTGCCCGCCGGACACGGGTACGACCATGACGGACGTGCGCACGCCGTTCTTCGGGAACTTCATGACGGCGCCGGCGTTCTTGTCCGCGGGGGTCGCGATGCGCACCTTGCCCCGCTTGCTGGCGTCCTTCGTGGTGACGAGGACCAACGCGGCTGTCGCGTCTGCAGGGACTGCGGCCAGTCCGACGGTCCGTTCCTCCCCCGGCTGCAGGGGACCCTGTCCGTTCGACTCGTAGCCGACCTCAGCGCCGATCGAGATGAACTCGTCCTCCAGCGGCGGATCGAACGCCGGAGCGTCCGGCTGCTTCTGCTGTGCCGGTGGCGCGGGCGGTGCGGCTGGCGCGGGAGCCGGAGGCTCATCGCCCATGGCCATCGACTCGCCAGGCGTCGCAGCGGTCGTGTTGGGCTGGTCCCCCTCGGGGTAGTAGCCCACGACATCGACCGCGAGATCGGTCGCTCCGGTGTTGGTGGCCAAGGCGATGGTGCCGTCCGAGCCGACCGGCACGATGGCGTCGCCGATGGCGTCCATGTTCATCGGCACCTTGACGACGGTCTGCGACCTGCTCTCGCCGGGGCCCCAGATCCTCACCTTCGACGTGGCGTTCGACCCCATGGCCGTGACCCGCACCGCCACTGCGGCGACCCCTGACGCCGGGACACCGCCGACGCCAGTCACCTTGGGGTACACCCGGTGGCTGTCCCCGCTGTAGCGGTCCTGCTGCAGGCGACACCGATCTGGAACACCGATCGCCTTGCGGGTTCCGAGCACGCGCACGGGATCTATGCCAACAGGGTCTGCCGATCGGGCGCTGTACGCCATGGACGCCGACGACCTCGCGCGCGGGCAGTACGGCCCGTCCATCGGCGTGCCGTCCCAGAACGAGGTCCGCCCGCTGGCGCCGTCCCACGTGAGGGAGATATGGATGTGGTTGCGATGGCACGTCGTGTCGCTGCCCGTGCTCGGCGTCGAGAAGCAGCCCTTGAGCTCCGTCCAGCCGCGCTTGATGTCGTAGCCGCGCCAGATGCGGTCGTTCCAGCCGATGTACATCACGCCCAGCCGCATCGCGTTGCCGTACGCGTTGCCGAACTGGTCCGGCCCGAGCAGCCAGGCAAGGAAGGTCTCCGCATTGGCCCGCTGCTGGGGGTCGCGCACGCTGGTCATCCAGTCGATCGCGCGTCCCTCCTTGTGCTCGCTCTGACCGCCGATGTCGCAGGCGCGCGGGATCCAGACGGTCTGGTCCTGTCCATAGGTCGCCTTGATCAGGTCGGCCAGCTTCTGCGTGCCCGGCTTGGCGGCGGGATCGCACGTCTCCTGGCCCTCGTACGTGGGCGAGACGTCGTAGCCCTCCGGCAGCGGCTGGGCGATCGCGGGGACGGCGGCCGGAGGCAGGTTCACCCCAGGAACCGGCGGGCCGGCGGCCTCCCCCGTCCAGGTCGACGGTTCCCACCCATCACCCCGCACCCCGGCCCCGGCAGACATCGGGACCGCCAGCCCGACGGAGATGCTGGTGACGAAGGCGATGCCCACGGTCAGCGCACGCCTGTGCCCGCGGGCACGGCGCCACGGGGCACGAAAGCCGTGCCGGCGGGGAAGCACGGCACAACTCTGCCACGGAAGTGATAGATGTGACCAATGTGACTGGCGGGATATCACCGGATCACCTCCTCCGTCCGCTTATCGGTGAGTCAGCGCCCGCCCGACTCGCGCCCCGGCAGCAGCCAGTGGCTACGCTCACGGGCGTGACCGAATCAGCAACGGCAGGCAGTCCCCTGCTGCACAACCGCGACGGACGTCGTATCGAACGGATCCTGGCCGTGATGGCCCACCCGGACGACGTGGACTTCGGAGCCGGCGGCACCGTGCGGGCCTGGACGAACGCCGGCATCGAGGTGACGTACTGCCTCGCCACCAACGGGGATGCGGGCGGCTTCGACCCGGACGTGCCCCGCAGTGAGATCCCGGGCATCCGGCAGGCAGAGCAGCGGGCAGCGGGGGCGGCACTGGGTGTGCGCGACATCCACTTCCTGGGCTATCGCGATGGCGAGCTCTCGGTTAGCCACGAGCTGCGCCGCGACATCTCCCGGGTGATCCGCCAGGTTCGTCCGGACCGCATGCTCATCCAGTCCCCCGACCGCAACTGGGAGCGAGTCCAGGCCTCCCACCCCGATCACCTGGCGGCAGGAGAGGCGGCGATCCAGGCGGTCTACCCGGATGCCCGCAACCCGTTCGCCCATCCCTCACTGCTGAAGGACGAGGGCCTCGAGGACTGGGCCGTGCCGGAGGTGTGGATGATCGGCTCGCCCACTCCCAACCAGTGGGTGGACGTGACCGACACCTTCGACGCGAAGATCGCGGCGCTGCGCGCACACGACAGCCAGACCGCCCACATGGACAACCTGTCGGACTACATGCGCAGCTGGCTGACCGCGGCGGCTCAGTCCGCCGGCCTGCCGGACGGGCGGCTCGCTGAGGCCTTCATGGTCGTCCGCACCGCATAGAGTCGACCGCTAGACGAAGACGGCGACCACGACGTTCACGAGCGTGAGCAGCCCGATCGTCGCCCAGAGGCCCACCTGAGGCGCAGGCCTCTTCTTCCCGATGAACGCGAGCACGGCGATGATCACGACGACGACCAGCTTGATGCCGATCTTGACGTTGTTGATGTCGCCCTTCTCCTCCTCGCCGAGCGCCCCGCCCTCGATCATCCCGACCATGATCAGGCCCGTCAGCAGCTGGGTCAGCGCGCCGTCCCACATCCACCTGGTCACGGTCTTCTGCGGGTCGCGAACCTGCACGAGGAAGGCTCCCAGCAGAAGCGCGAGGCCCACGAAGTGCAGGACGACGACGAGGTTGAAGAGGAATTCCATCAGCTGACTACTCCCATTCCCATGCTTAACGGTCGTGATTCCGGCGAATCACTCCCATTCAATGGTTCCCGGTGGCTTGCTGGTGACGTCGAGGGTCACCCGGTTGACCTCGCGGACCTCGTTGGTGATGCGTGTCGAGATCCGGGCGATCACGTCGTAGGGCAGGCGTGACCAGTCCGCCGTCATGGCATCCTCGCTGGACACCGGGCGCAGCACGACCGGATGTCCGTAGGTGCGACCGTCCCCCTGGACTCCTACCGATCTCACGTCGGCGAGCAGGACCACCGGGAACTGCCACACGTCGCGATCCAGGCCGGCCCGGGTGAGCTCCTCGCGGGCGATCGCGTCCGCCTCGCGCAGGATCGACAGACGTTCCTCGTCGACCGCGCCGATGATGCGGATCGCCAGGCCCGGCCCCGGGAACGGATGACGCCACACGATCTCGGGAGGCAGACCGAGGTCGAGGCCCACCTGGCGCACCTCGTCCTTGAACAGCGTGCGCAGCGGCTCGATCAGCGTGAACTCGAGGTCCTCCGGCAGTCCGCCGACGTTGTGGTGGCTCTTGATGTTGGCCGTGCCCGAGCCACCACCGGATTCCACGACATCCGGGTACAGGGTGCCCTGGACGAGGAACTGGACGGTTTGGCCGTGCGCGCCCGCCTCCTCGATGACCTGTCGCTCGGCGTCCTCGAACACCCGGATGAACTCGCGGCCGATGATCTTGCGCTTGGTCTCCGGGTCGGACACCCCGGTCAGCGCAGCCAGGAAGCGCTCCCGCGCATCGACCACGACGAGCCGGACGCCGGTGGCCGCCACATAGTCGCGCTCGACCTGCTCGGCCTCCCCCTTGCGCAGCAACCCGTGGTCGACGAAGACGCAGGTGAGCTGGTCTCCGACGGCCCGCTGGACCAGGGCAGCGGCCACCGCGGAGTCGACCCCGCCCGAGAGCCCGCAGATGACCTGGCCGGTACCGACCTGCTCGCGGATGCCGGCGACCTGCTCGTCGATGACGCTGGTCATCGTCCAGGTCGGCTGGCACCCGGCGATGTCGTAGAGGAAGTGCTCGAGCACCCGCTGGCCGTGGTCGGTGTGCAGGACCTCGGGATGGAACTGCACGCCGGCGAACCGCCGACCCGGCGCCTCGAACGCGGCGATGGGCGCTCCCGCGGAGCTGGCGGTCACCAGGAAGCCCGGCGGCGCCTCCGATACGGAGTCTCCGTGCGACATCCACACGCTCAACTCGTCCGGCAGGTCAGCGAGCAGTACCCCCGCGTCGGCGACCGTCAGCGGCGTCCCGCCGAACTCGCTCAGTCCCGTCCGCGCGACGGTGCCGCCGAGCGCCTGCGCCATCGCCTGGAACCCGTAGCAGATGCCGAGCACCGGGGCGCCGATCTCGAACAACTCGGCGTCGATGCTCGGGGCGCCCGGCTCGTAGACGCTGGACGGCCCGCCGCTGAGGATGACGGCGGCAGGACGGCGGGCGGCGATCTCCGCCACGGGCATGGTGTGCGGGACGATCTCGGAGTACACGTGCGCCTCGCGCACGCGCCTGGCGATCAGCTGGGCGTACTGCGCACCGAAGTCGACGACGAGGACAGTGTCGAGGTCCGAGGTCACGCGCCGAGCCTATCCATGGCCGCCGCCCGTCTCGGCGGCGTGGACGGCCGCCGCTCAGGTCGAGAACGCACCGAGCAGCAGCATCGAAGCGACGAGCAGGAGATCCACGAGAAGGCCCACCACGATGGTGCCCACGACCCAGCGACGAGCAGTGCGTGAGGACCTTCGCGCATCGTCGACACGACCAGCGGCGAGGGCACTGTTGGTGCGCAGTCCGTAGATGATGGCGATCAGCCCGAGCGGCAGGAAGCACAGCGCGGTAGAGGCCACCGCCCAGCCCAGGTAGGTCCGGGGCGGACGGGCGTCCACCCCGGCATCATCGGTTCCGGTCGACTCGGGCATCACGGGAACACTAGTGCTCGCGATCCAAGGGGGCCCCGAGCGCGGTTCGCGGAACCGTCCCGGGATCGGTCCGATTTGGCGAACTCGTCCCCCCGACGGCCGGTCATTGCATAACGTGATCCGCATCACAACGCTCCCCTCCGGGGCGGTCGATCACGACTGAGAAGGGATTGCAATGCAGATCAAAGTCACCGTGGACGGCACGGCGTACGAGGGCGACGTCGAGCCCCGCACGCTCCTCGTCCATTGGCTACGCAACGACCTTGGGAAGGTCGGAACAGTGGTCGGCTGCGACACGTCGAACTGCGGCGCGTGCACCGTTCTCGTCGACGGTCAGAGCGTCAAGTCCTGCAGCATGCTGGCCGTCCAGGCCGACGGCTGCGAGGTCACCACGATCCAGGGCTTGTCCACGGGTGAGGAGTGGCATCCCGTGCAGACCGCCTTCAAGGAGTGCCACGGCCTCCAGTGCGGCTACTGCACGCCGGGCATGGTCATGTCGACCGTCGACCTGCTCTCAGAGAACTCGAATCCCTCCGAGGAGGACATCCGCGACGGGCTCCACGGCAACCTCTGCCGATGCACGGGCTACCACAACATCGTGAAGTCGGTGCAGATGGCCGCCGAGTTGATGGGGGGCGCCAAGTGACCGAGATAGTGGACACCGGGACGGCATTCGGCCGCCCGATCAAGCGCAAGGAGGACGCCAAGCTCCTCCACGGGCGCACCAACTGGACGGACAACATCCAGCTCCCAGGAGCGGTGCACATGGCCCTCGTGCGCAGCCCCATGGCGCACGCCCGCATCACCAAGGTCGACCTGTCCGGCGCGCTGGCCATGCCCGGCGTCGTCGCAGCGTACGACGCAGCCAGCCTGGGTGACATGAACGCCAACGTCCTGTGCGTATGGCCCGTCACGGATGACACGGTGCTGCCCCCGTTCCCCGCTCTCACCGGCGACAAGGTCCGTCACGTCGGCGACGTCGTCGCGGTCGTGCTCGCGACCAGCCCCGAGCTGGCCGAGGACGCGGTCGCTGCGGTCGACGTCGACTACGAGCCGCTGCCGGCCGTCGTCAACATGATCGATGCCATCTCCCCGGGCAGCGCCCTGGTCCACGACGACGCGGCGAACAACACCTGCTACGTCTACGACCTCGGCGGGGGCTACGACGAGGTCGCGGCCAAGGCCGACGTCATCGTCAAGCGGCGCTTCATCAACCAGCGGATCACCGGGGCCTTCATGGAGCCGCGCGCGGTCGTGGCGGCGCCGATGGGCATGAGCGACGAGATCACGCTGTGGTCGTCCACTCAGATCCCGCACGTGCTGCGGGTCGTGCTCGCGCTGAGCACCGGGATCCCGGAGCAGAACCTGCGCGTCGTCGCGCCCGACGTGGGCGGTGGCTTCGGCGGCAAGCTGCAGATGTACCGCGAGGAGGTCCTCGCCCTGCAGCTCGCCCGCAAGCTCGGCCGACCCGTCAAGTGGAATGAGACGCGCACCGAGGACCTGGTCGCCAGCCACCACGGCCGCGATCACGTCCAGGACCTCGAGCTCGCCGCCACGAAGGACGGCAAGCTCCTCGGGTTCAAGGTGGACGTGCTCGCCAACATGGGCGGCTACTT
>Ga0316576_10001513_pt1 | contig 12570 bp, 13 predicted proteins | sample S0NA_FD_203075 | JGI IMG/M metagenome (GOLD analysis project Ga0316576, IMG submission 203075) | Rhizosphere microbial communities from salt marsh grasses in Alabama, United States - S0-2_050615r3r5 | ecosystem: Host-associated > Plants > Roots > Rhizosphere | place: USA: Alabama | collected... | reverse complement strand
TCGTCGGGGCCGCGTTCCTGGTCGGCCTCTATTTCTGGGAGCGCCGCCGGGCCGAGGACCGCGACGAGTCCGTGGACTGGGACGACTATCTCGGTGTGCCCCGTCAGGAGCCCAGCCTCGGCGAGCTGGAGCCGTCCGGCGCCGATGTCTGGGCGGACGAGCTGGACATCGACGACGACCCCCGCCGCGGCGATGACCACGCGTCGCTCCAGCCCACGGATGACGTCCCGACGGAGCCGGTCGCGGATCCGGACGGCGCCGGGGACGCGGATGAGGACGAGGACATGGACGAGGTCGCCTCCCCGAACCCGCTGCTGATTCAGCTGTTCGTCGTCAGCACGGGCGCCCCGTTCTCCGGCGAGCGCATCGAGGCCATCGCCGGGCGCCTGGGCCTGACGCTGGGCAGCATGGACATCTTCCACTGCCGGGCCTCCGACAACGGGGACCGCGCGCCGCTGTTCAGCATGGCGAACCTGGTCAAGCCTGGCTCCTTCCCGGTGGAGGATATGGATACCTTCGAGACCCCGGGCCTCGCGCTGTTCGCCCAGCTGCGCGGCGACACCAGCGACCTGATGGTCTTCGACGAGCTGCTGCACGCGGCGCGCACCCTCGCCGCGGAGCTGCACGGCGAGCTGCGCCAGCGCGGGCGCCAGCCGCTGACCGACGCCGACGCGCGCGCGATGCGCGCCCAGGTGTCGGCGCTGCTGCGCCCGCCGGGCGATCCCGCCGACACCGAATGAGCGCGATCCCCGAGGACGCGCGCGGCCGCGCCGAAGCCCTGCGCCGGGACCTCGACTACCACAATTACCGCTACTACGTCCTCGACGACCCGGAGATTCCGGATGCCGAGTACGACCGGCGTTTCCGCGAGCTGCTCGCGCTCGAGGAGCGGTATCCCGAGCTGCAAGCGCCGGATTCGCCGACGCAGCGGGTCGGCGGCAGGCCCGCCGAGGGGTTCGCGGAGGCACGCCACCGCGTGCCGATGCTGTCGCTGGGCAACGCGACGACCGAAGAGGATCTGCGCGCCTTCGACCGGCGCGTGCGCAAGGACCTTGAAATCGACAGTGTCAGCTATGTCGCCGAGCCGAAGCTCGACGGGCTCGCCATCAGCCTGCTCTACGAGGACGGCGTGCTGACACGGGCCGCGACCCGCGGCGACGGCAGCGTCGGCGAGGACGTCACCGCCCAGGTGCGCACCATCGGCGCCGTGCCGCTGCGGCTGCGCGGCAGCGGCTGGCCGGCGCTGCTGGAGGTGCGGGGCGAGGTCTACCTGCCGCTGGCCGCCTTCGAGCGGCTCCAGCAGCAGATGCGCGAGCAGGGTCAGACGCCGTTCAAGAACCCGCGCAACGCTGCAGCCGGCAGCCTGCGCCAGCTCGACCCGAGGGTCACGGCCAGCCGGCCGCTGACCATGTTCTGCTACGGCTTCGGCGCGGTGGAGGGCGGCGGCCTCGGGCCGACCCAGAGCGGCGCCATGGCCGCGCTGCGCGACTGGGGGCTGCGCGTCTCGCCGGAATCCCGGGTCGTGCAGGGCGCCGGCGGCTGCATCGACTACCAGCGGGCGATCGGCGAGCGGCGCGACCGCCTCGACTACGAGATCGACGGCGTCGTGTTCAAGGTCGACGACCTCGATGCCCAGCAGCGCCTGGGCTTTCGCACCCGCGATCCGGTCTGGGCCATCGCGTTCAAGTATCCGGCGCGCGAGGAGCAGACCGTCGTGCGCGCGGTGGAGTTCCAGGTCGGGCGCACCGGCGCCGTGACGCCGGTGGCCCGGCTGGAGCCGGTGGACGTGGCCGGCGTCACGGTCTCCAACGCCACGCTGCATAACATCGACGAGGTGCACCGCAAGGACGTCCGCGCCGGCGACACCGTCATCATCCGCCGGGCCGGCGACGTGATCCCCGAGGTGGTCTCGGTGGTGGCGTCGCTGCGCCCGCCGGACACCGTGCCCGTGGAGCTGCCGGCACACTGCCCCGTGTGCGGCTCGGACGTGGTCCGCGCCGAGGGCGAGGCGGTGGCCCGTTGCAGCGGCGGGCTGTACTGCGCCGCGCAGCGCAAGGAGGCGGTCCGCCACTTCGCGTCGCGCCGCGCCATGGACATCGAGGGCCTTGGCGACAAGCTGGTCGAGCAGCTCGTCGACGGCGGCCTGGTGCGCGACCCGTCCGATCTCTACCGGCTCGGCCTGGACGACTACGCGGGGCTGGAGCGCATGGGCGAGAAGTCCGCGCAGAACCTGCTCGATGCGCTGGAGCGCAGCCGCGAGACCACGCTCGCGCGGTTCATCTACGCACTCGGCATCCGCGAGGTGGGGGAGGCCACCGCGGCGGCGCTGGCCGCGCATTTCGGTGATCTGGCTCCCTTGCTTTCGGCGGACATGGGGGCGTTCGTGCACGGCGGCGGCGTGCAGGGGGTCGGTGCCAAGACCGCCGCGTCGCTGTTCGAGCACCTCGAGGCGCATCCCGACGCGCATCCGGACGGTGCGCTTTCGGACTGGCTCGCCGGCCTCGGTGTCCGCGGTCTGAGCCGGGGCACCGCCGCGCGTATCGCCGAGCGTTACCCGGATCTCGCGAGCCTGCGCGCCGCCGGGCCGGAGGCGCTCGCCGGCGGCGAGCGCAGCGTGATCGAAGGGGTCGGACCAGTCGTGGCGGCGCACATCGTCTCGTTCTTTGCCCAGACGCACAACCGGGAGGTCATCGACCGGCTGCTCGACCCCGCCATCGGCGGCATCCACTGGCCGCGGGCGGGCGCCGAGGACGCCGCCGCCGGCGCGGGGCCGCTGGCCGGGCGCACCGTGGTCATCACCGGCACCCTGAGCCGCCCGCGCGACGACATCAAGGCCGAGCTGACGGCGCTCGGCGCCAAGGTCACCGGCAGCGTGTCCGGCAGCACCGATTATCTGGTCGCCGGCGCGGATCCGGGCTCGAAGCTCGACAAGGCGAAGCGTCTCGGCATCACGGTGCTCGACGAGGGCGGCCTCGCGCGGTTGATCGCGGGCGGCTGAGCGACGATTATTGGGCGCGGCACCGGCACGACCATCCCACCTATCGTGGTCGTCCACCGGGGCTGGAGCCCCGTCCACCAGAGGAATCTTCGTTATGTCGGAACTGAGTCAAGAGCAGCGCATCCTGATCGCGATGCGCAAGACCCTTGCGGCCGTGATCAAGGACGTGACGCCGCCGCCGGGCATGAAGCATCCGCTGTCGGCGGAGACCATCGAGGATGTCCGGCAATGCCTTGCGCTGATCTCGGCGCGGGAGAAGGAGATCGCGGATGCCGAGGGGCGTGGCGGAGAGCGGCCGTACTACGCCGACGAGCCGCAGCAGGCCCAGGTGGTGCCCATCGCCGGTCTCGGCAAGCCGCGCAAAGGCGGCGACTGAGCGCCGACGCGCCGGAGGTCGGTCATGACACCTGTGTTGCCAACGCATCGCCGGGGGGCGTCGATCCTCGCGGCCCCATTGCTCGGACTGCTGCTGGGCCTGGCGCCCGCGGCCCACGCCTGGGAGCGCGAGCTGCAGCCGGCGGGAGGGACCGCGCCCGACTGGTCCCACAGCGGTGAGAATGGCCCGGACCACTGGGGAGAGCTGTCGCCGGCCTACGCGAGCTGCGGCGTCGGCCGGCTGCAGTCGCCGATCGCCTTGGACGGCAGCAGCGCCGTGCTCGGCCCCTGCATGCCGCTGCGGTTCCGCTACCGCAGCAGCGCGCTCTACATCACCAATGACGGCCGTGCGCTGCGCCTCGGCTACGACAGGGGCAGCTATCTGCTGGTGGATGGACTGAGCTACGAGCTGGTGGAGCTGCGCTTTCACGTCCCGGCCGAGCACAGCATCGACGGCCGGATGGCGGACGCGGAGCTGCAGCTGATCCACGGCAACAACCGCGGGGACATCGCCATCTTGTCGGTGCCGATGGTCGCGGGACATCGCGTGAACCAGATTCTGCGCCGGGTGCTGGATCACGCACCGAGCGCCCCGGGCGAGCAGTACCTCGGCCGCAACGTCGGCGTCAATGCGTTGTTCCTGATCCCCGGGCGCAAGGACTACTACGCCTACCGGGGCTCGCTGACCCGCCCTCCCTGTACCGAGCAGGTCCGCTGGTACGTGCTGCGTGCCCCGCTGGAGGTCGACGCGGGCGACCTGCGCCGGCTGGCGCAGCTGGTGGCGCCGAACACGCGGCCGTTGCAGCCGCGCGGCGACAGGACGATCGTGAAGAGCTGCGAGCCCTGATCAGCTGCGGCCTCGTCCCTTCCCGCGGCGCTGAAGCTGAATCATCGGGGGCAGGATGCCCCGCCGTCCGTGGCCGGGGGCCGGCGTCCGGCTATTGCTCGCCGTCGCCCTCTTCCTTGACCTTTACCACGTCCTCGTTCAGCTCGATCTTCGCGTTTTCGCGCAGCTGGCCGAGTGCCTCGGCGATGTTGCGCTGGCGGACCACCGCCTCGAGATTCGGCTTCGCCTCCTCGAACGACGGCGGCTCCGCGTCGCGGGTCTCTTCCAGCAGGATCACGTGCCAGCCGAACTGGGTCTGTACCGGCTGCTCGGTGTAGCTCCCGGGCTTCAGCTCGGCGATCGCCTCGGCGAACGGCTTGACCATGCGTCGCGCATCGAACCAGCCCAGATCGCCGCCCTTGTCAGCGGTGGGGCCGAGGGAGTTCTCGCGGGCAAGCTTCTCGAAGTCCTTGCCGCCGGACTTGTCCAGCTGCTTGATGAGGCTCTCCGCCTTCTCCTTGTCGTCGACGAGGATGTGGCGCGCCTTGTATTCGGTCCGCTGTGCCTGCTCCTTGAACTCTTCGTAGGCCTTCTTCAGCTCCTTGTCCGTGGGCGGCTCGTCCTGGCCGATACTGCGCATCGCGGCGTTCGACAGGGTCATCAGCCGCTGCAGCTCGAGCGCGGTCTGCACGTCGGCCTCGTCGGTGACCTTGCGCTTCTCGCCTTCCTGCGCGGCCACGATGACACTCAGAAACTCGTTGAAGGCCTGTTCCTGGAACTGTGGTGTGTTCTGGCCGTTTGTCTCGCGCAGGCGCTGGGCGTAGAAGGCCCGGAACAGGTCCAGGTCGTAGTCCGTGCCGTTCACGGTGGCAATGATGGTCTCGTCGGCGGTCTCGTCCTGCGCCTGAACGGTCATCGTCGCCGGGAGCATCAGTGCCGCCAGAATCAGCGTGAGAGGTAGTGCTGGTCTCATCGTCAAGTGGGTCTCTTTCCTGTGATTTGTGAGGTGGTCGGGAAGGTCGCGGAGGCTCAGGCCGGCAGCACCTTCAGCAAGGGCTTGACGCTGACCTCCGCGTAGACGCCCGCGGCGACATAGGGGTCGGCGTCGGCCCAGGCACGGGCGCCGTCGAGGTCGTCGAACTCCGCGACGACGAGCGAGCCGGTGAAGCCGGCATCGCCCGGGTCGCTGCTGTCGATGGCCGGGTGCGGCCCGGCCAGCAGCAGCCTGCCTTCTGCCTGCAGCGCCTTGAGCCGCTCCAGGTGGGCGGGGCGGGCCGCACGCCGCGCCGCCAGGCTGTCGGGTGTGTCCGTTGCGATGATGGCGTAGAGCAATTCAGTCTGTCTCCGGCTGTGGCTCGTCGTCCCGGATATGCCGGGCGAGATAAAACGCCTGCGCGATGACGAAGGCGATGGTCAGGCCCATCATACCGAACAGCTTGAAGTCGACCCAGAGCTCCTCGCTCGCGTGCGCGCTCTGGCACAGCGCCAGCTGGGTGCCGGTGAAGGTCTCGGCGCAGCTGGCGAGGTCGATCTCGCGCGCGCCGGTGGCCGCGAGCAGCGCCTGCTTCGCCTGGTAGAAGCCGCTGCCGATGTAGACCACGTAGAGGTTGGCCAGACCGGATGCGAAGAAAAAGCCCGCCCAGGCCAGATTGAGCCGGCGCCAGATCGGGCCCGGCACGTCGACGGCCTGGCCCATCATGCGCTCTGCCAGTGTCTTCTCGCCGATAAACTGGCTGCCGAGGAACACCACCGCAAACAGCCAGTTGACCATCGTCGGCTTCCACATGACGAAGATCGGATCGCGCAGGGCCAGTGTCAGGCCGCCGAACAGCAGCAGCAGACCGAGCGTGATCAGATGTACGCGCTCGGTGCGCTTGTGTCGGATCCGAACCCACGCGACCTGCGCCACGGCGGCGAGGATGGCGACCACCGTCGCCGCATAGATGCCGTAGAGCTTGTAGGCGACGAAGAACAGAATGACGGGAAAGAAGTCGACGAGGAATTTCATGCGGATCTTCCAATGTGGCTCGGGCCGGTGCCGGGAGCCCCGGACACGCTGATCCGGGAGGGACTCGGCCGCCGGATGACGGCCGGCGCACCGGGGCGCTCAGTGGAGCCGATCGTTGCCGCCCCAGGCCTCGAAGTAGCGGCGCATCACCGCTTGCACCTCCGGCGGATAGTCTTGACGCTCCACCTGCTCCATGCCCTCGCGGAAGAAGGCGGTCGCCGCCTCGGGGGACTGATCGATCAAGGTGTCGAAGGCGGCCTCCATCAGATGCGGCCTGAGCGTGCGTGTGGCCATGGCGGCCCGGCTCAGGAGCAGCACATGCCAGGCACGCTGCGGCTCGCTGCCGGGCGGGGCATCGGTGACCCGCGGGGAGACGGCCGCGGCGATCTCGTCGGCCATCCGCAGCAGCGCCATCACGTCATCCGCCGCCCGCAGGCGCCTCGACACCGCGGCGATGGCGTCCACCAGGGGCCCCGTCAGCGTCAGCTCGCCACCGGCCCGTGCGATGCAGCAGGCAAGCGGCGGGAGCAGCGCAGTGAGGGTTTGGGCCCCCTCCGCGAGCTCGGCGCCGCGTGCATAGCCGATCAGGCTGAGCAGGGCGGCGATCGCATGATCGCCGAGCTTGCCAACGTCCACGCCGGCGGTGCCGTCGTCCGCGGTCACCCCTGGGGTCCCGTCCGGCTCGACCTCCGGGTTGGCGCCGCCGCTCGCCGCATTGCGGGCGCGGCACTGGAGGGCATCCAGCGCGTCCGCCAGCGCCTCGGTGAGCCCGCGCGGGTCGGCAGCCGTGGCCTGGGCCGTGTCGTCCTGGGCCTCGCGCAGCCGCTCGCCGATACGGGTCAGCTCGTCGCGAATGTGAACCGGGTCGATGGGCGGCAGCATTTGCGCGGAGTGTAGCAGTCCGTTGAGATCGGTGGCAGCCGGGTCTGTGGAGTGGCGAGTATATGGGGTGCCGAGCCGAGAGGATCGACGCTTTGGGGGGATCATCAGTTAGACTATCGCCATGTCGAAGACCCCCGACCTCCATACCCACTCCACCGCATCCGACGGCTGCTTTGCTCCCGCGGCGCTGATCGAGCGCGCCGCGGCCGCCGGCGTCGAGGTGATGGCGCTGACCGACCACGACACGGTGGCCGGGCTGGACGAGGCCGCGCACGCGGCGGCGCGTGCCGGCATCACGCTGATCCCGGGGGTCGAGGTCTCGGTCACCTGGGGCGGTCGCACGGTGCATGTGGTCGGGCTGGACCTGGACCCGGGCAGCGACGTCCTGCTCGAAGGGCTCGCGCGGCTCCAGGACTATCGCATCTGGCGCGCCGAGGAGATCGCGCGCCGGCTGGAGCAGGCCGGCTTCCCCGGGGCGCTGGAAGGTGCCCGTGCCGAGGCCGGGGATGGACTGATCGGGCGCACGCACTTCGCCCGCTTCCTCGTGCGCCGCGGCGCGGCCGGCGATGTGCGCGGGGTGTTCCAGCGGTTTTTGGTCAAGGGCAAGCCCGGCCACGTGGCCGGTGAGTGGTCCACGCTGGAGCAGGCCGTGGGCTGGATTCGCGCCGCCGGCGGCGACGCGGTCATCGCGCACCCCGCCCGCTACAAGTTCACCCGCAGCAAGATGATCCGCCTGCTCGGGGAGTTCCGCGAATGCGGCGGGCGGGGGTTGGAGGTGGTGTCCGGCAGCCATAGCCGCGACGACTACTTCGTCTTCGCGCGCCACGCCAGGGAGCAGCGGCTGCTCGCGTCCGCCGGCTCGGACTATCACGGGCCGGACAACACCTGGATCGAGCTCGGCCGCCTGCCCGCGCTGCCGGAAGGCTGCACGCCCATCTGGTCACTGTCCGGCTTCGGCCGTGCCGCGCTGGCGGCCTGACGTGCGCGGGGCCGCAGCCGCTCCGGCGATGGGCGCCGAGCCCGGCGCGGCCCGCTGACCCGCCGTCCATGGCCGAGTACTTCGAGATCCATCCGCAGAACCCCCAGCACCGGCTGATCGCGCGGGCGGCGGACATCCTTCGCGACGGCGGTGTCATCGTCTATCCCACCGACTCCTGCTATGCGCTGGGCTGCGCCATCGGCGAGAAGTCGGCCCTGGACCGCATCCGCCAGATCCGCCGCGTCGACGACAAGCACAACTTCACGCTGGTGTGCCGCGACCTATCGGAGATCTCAACCTATGCGCGCGTCGACAACAGCGCCTATCGCCTGCTCAAGTCGTTGACTCCCGGTCCCTACACCTTCATCTATCCCGCAACGAAGCAGGTTCCCCGGCGCCTGATGCACCCGAAGCGGCGCGCCATCGGCATCCGCGTGCCGGACACGCCGATCGTGCGTGATCTGCTCGCCGAGCTGGACGAGCCGATCCTGAGCACGACCCTGATCCTGCCCGGCGACGAGCAGCCGCTGACCGACGTCTACGAGATCCGTGAGAGCATCGGCCACTGCGTGGACCTGATCATCGACGGCGGCCAGTGCGGCGCCGAGCCGACCACCGTCGTGGACATGACCCGCGATCCGCCGGAGGTGGTGCGCCAGGGCAAGGGCGACAGCGCCGTGTTCCAATAGCGGCGTCCGGGCGCCGGCCCCGCGCTCGTCGCGAGGGCCGCGACCCATCCGCGATGGAGAATCCCGTCATCCGATGCAAGACTTTACGCAGACCCTGCTGACCATCGTCGTGGTCGCGATCCCCGTGTTGTTCGCGATCACGGTGCACGAGGCCGCCCACGGCTGGGTGGCGAGCAAGCGCGGCGACACCACCGCGCTCGCCCTCGGGCGCGTCACCTTCAATCCGCTCAAGCACATCGACCCGGTAGGTACGGTGCTCGTGCCGGCGATGATCTTCATCACGTCCAAGTCCCTCGTGGGCGTGCCGTTCCTGTTCGGCTGGGCGAAGCCTGTGCCGGTGGACTGGCGGCGGCTGCGCGACCCGCGCTGGGACATGGCGCTGGTGGCGGTGGCCGGCCCCGGCGTCAACCTGCTGATGGCCCTGGGCTGGGGGCTCGCGATCAAGGTCGTGGCGCTGATCAACCAGGTCGTGGCCATCCCCGCGGAGGCGCTCTACGTCTTCGCCGACATGTGCGTGATCGGCATCCTGATCAATCTGTTCCTGATGGCGCTGAACCTGTTTCCGTTGCTGCCGCTGGACGGGGGCCGTATCCTCAACGCCTTGCTGCCGCCGCGGCTCGGGCTCAGGTTCGCGCGGCTGGAGCCCTACGGGCTGCTGATCCTGCTCGCGCTGCTGTTCCTGCCCAACGGCCGTCCGCCTGGCCTGCTCGGCGACGCCATTCAGCCCGTGGTCCGCGTGGCGCTGAGCGTGATACCCGCCTCCGGGCTGGTGCGCGACCGGTTCCCGATCTGAGCCCAGCGGCCGATCCCCGTTACCGACCTCCCGGACCGACTAACTCCAGAGAAGGCGATTCCACCTTGACCACAGTCCCCGCGCAACACGCGCGCGTGCTCTCGGGCATGCGCCCCACCGGCAAGCTGCACCTCGGCCATTATCACGGGGTGCTGAAGAATTGGGTCGAGCTGCAGCACGAGTTCGAGTGTTTCTTCTTCGTCGCGGACTGGCATGCCCTGACCACCGACTACGAGGATCCGTCCGGCATCCCCCAGGCGACCTGGGACATGGTCGTCGACTGGCTCGCCGCCGGTGTCAGCGCCGGCTCGGCGACCCTGTTCATCCAGTCGCGGGTGCCCGAGCATGCCGAGCTGCACCTGCTGCTGTCGATGATCACGCCCCTCGGCTGGCTGGAGCGGGTGCCGAGCTACAAGGACCAGCAGGAAAAGCTCAAGGAGAAGGACCTGGCCACCTACGGCTTCCTCGGCTACCCGCTGCTGCAGAGCGCCGACATCCTGATCTACAAGGCCGGCCAGGTGCCGGTGGGCGAGGACCAGGTCGCGCACGTGGAGATGACCCGGGAGATCGCGCGCCGCTTCAACCACATCTACGGCCGCGAGCCGGACTTCGAGGACAAGGCCGAGCAGGCGAAGCGCAAGATGGGCAAGAAGAACGCGAAGATGTTCGACAAGCTCAGGCGCAGCTACCAGGAGCAGGGCGACCAGGAGGCCCTGGAGGTGGCCCGCGCGCTGCTCGAGAGTCAGGGCAACATCACCATGGGCGACCGCGAGCGGCTGTTCGGGTACCTGGAGGGGGGCGGCCGCGTGATCCTGCCCGAGCCGCAGCCGCTGCTGACCCGGGCGGCGAAGATGCCGGGGCTCGACGGCCAGAAGATGTCGAAGTCCTACGGCAACACCATCGCGTTGCGCGACGATCCGGCCGAGGTCGAAACGAAGCTTCGCACGATGCCCACCGACCCGGCCCGGGTGCGCCGCACCGATCCGGGCAATCCGGAGGTCTGCCCGGTCTGGCAGTTCCACCTGGTCTACTCGGACGATGCCACCAGGGACTGGGTGCAGCAGGGCTGCCGCAGTGCCGGCATCGGCTGTCTGGAGTGCAAGGCGCCGATCGTCGACGCCGTGCGCGCGGAGCTGCAGCCCATCCAGCAGCGTGCGCGCGATCTGGAAGCCCAGCCCGACGTGGTCCGCTCGGCCATCAACGAAGGCTGCGAGCGGGCCCGGGACGTGGCCCGCGAGACCATGGACGAGGTGCGCCACGCCATGTCGCTGATCCAGGGCTAGGCCGAGGCGGGCAGGATGCAGGGCACCGGAGACGAGTCGGCGGGCATCGGGCCGCGGCAGCCGGAGACACCCTTCGCGGTGGTCCGCGGCGAGCCGCTGCTGAAGCTGCCGGAGGACCTGTACATCCCGCCGGATGCGCTGGAGATCTTCCTCGACACCTTCGAGGGGCCGCTCGACCTGCTGCTGTACCTGATCCGGCGGCAGAACCTCGATGTCCTCGACATTCCCATCGCCCAGATCACGGCCCAGTACATGGAATACGTGGAGCTGATGAAGGAGCTGAAGCTGGAGCTCGCCGCCGAATATCTGGTCATGGCCGCGATGCTCTGCGAGATCAAGTCCCGCATGCTGCTGCCGCGCCCCGAGACCGGCGACGACGACGACAACGACCCCCGCGCCGAGCTGGTGCGCCGCCTTCAGGAATACGAGCGCTTCAAGCAGGCGGCGCAGGACCTCGACGCCCTGCCGCGGCTGGACCGGGACCATTTTGCGGTGCAGGCCGACGTGCCCGCCGGCCACGTGCCGCGCATCCCGCCCACGGTCGAGCTCGACGAGGTGCTGCTCGCGCTGCGCGAGGTGCTCAAGCGCGCCGATCTGTTCACCAGCCATCGTGTCGAGCGCGAATCGCTGTCGCTGCGCGAGCGCATGTCCCTGGTGCTCGAGCGCGCCCAGCGCGGCGGGTTCGTGCCCTTCGACGAGCTGTTCGACATCACCGAGGGGCGCGCCGGTGTGGTGGTCAGCTTTCTTGCGATCCTGGAGCTGGTCAAGAGCGCCGTGCTGGAGCTGGTGCAGGCCGAGGCCTATGCGCCGATCCATGTCCGGCTGCGGGAGTCCGCGGCATGAGCGGGCCGGGCAGGGACGGGGCCGATGAGCAGCAGATTCAGACCGAAGCGGCGGACGCTGAGACCACCGGCGCGCTGAATGCGCTGACCACCCTGCTGCCGCCGGTGAAGCAGGTCGTCGAGGGGGCGCTGATGGCGGCCGGCGGCCCATTGACGCTGGATCAGATCCTGGCGCTCTACGCCGACGACCAGCGCCCGCTGCGCGATGAGATCCGCGCGGCCGTGGGCGCGCTCGCGGCGGACTACCAGGGCCGCGGCGTGGAGCTGGTGGAGGTCGCCGGCGGCTGGCGCATCCAGGTATGCCGCGAGGTCGCACCCTGGGTGGGCCGGCTGTGGGAGGAGAAGCCCGCGCGCTACTCCCGCGCGCTGCTGGAGACCCTGGCGCTGATCGCCTACCGCCAGCCCATCACCCGCGGCGAGATCGAGGAGATCCGCGGCGTCACCGTCAGCACCCAGATCGTCAAGACCCTGAGCGAGCGGGAATGGATCCGCATCGTCGGCCACCGCGACGTGCCGGGCCGCCCGGCGCTGTACGCGACCACCCGCCGGTTCCTCGACTACTTCGGCCTGCGCTCGCTCAATGACCTGCCGCCGCTGGCGGAGATCCGCGATCCGGCCTATTTCGCCGAGGCGCTGGACCTGGCTGGCGCCGGGGCGGGCCGACCCGAGGCGGCGGACGCGGGCACGCCCGACGGTGCCGCCGGCGCTCCGGAGCCGGCCGCGGTGGTCGTGATGCCGGCTCCGCGGGACGGCGTGCGGCCCGCGGATGTGCCTGATCCAGACAGGGGCGCGACCGGCGCCGAGCAGGAGAGTGACCCCGATGACCGGACAGCGTAGATCCGGCGGCAGCGCACGCGGCGCGCATCGCCGCGGCCCGTTCGGCACTGGCCGTCAC
>Ga0316576_10001512_pt1 | contig 12570 bp, 9 predicted proteins | sample S0NA_FD_203075 | JGI IMG/M metagenome (GOLD analysis project Ga0316576, IMG submission 203075) | Rhizosphere microbial communities from salt marsh grasses in Alabama, United States - S0-2_050615r3r5 | ecosystem: Host-associated > Plants > Roots > Rhizosphere | place: USA: Alabama | collected... | reverse complement strand
GTTGACCGCCTTGCGGCAGAGTTGGCATCTCTGTCTGCCGGCGCAGGATTCTCGCAGCTTACGGAGGCTGCCGTGGCAGCATCACTGCATAACAGGACGGAAGGACTGATAGACGTGGTAAACAAGATGAGGAAAAGCCTCCGTCAGCAGGTGTTGGTAGTGATTGACCAGTTTGAAGAGCTGTTCAGGTATAACTCAGTCAATACCCGCGGAGAGTTGGGAGATGAAGCGACTGACTTTATTGATCTGCTGGTGAATGCAGCCCGTAAGCCTGATCAGGGTTTGTATATCATTCTGACGGTGCGGTCGGAGTACGTGTCGGAGTGCTCACGTTTTCACACCCTGACCAGCCTGATGAACAGCAGCAGTTACCTCCTGCCACAGATATCACATGACCAGCTGGCATCAGTAATAGAAGAACCGGTCAAGGTGGCGGGAGCAGCCATAGATCGTTCACTGGTAAAGATAATTCTGAATGACCTGACTGAAAGACCCGGGCAGCTGCCTGTGCTGCAGCATCTTCTCATGCGGCTCTGGAATCACTGGAGCAGAAGCGGCGACATGAGTCGCCCCATAGGTATAACTGATTATGAAGCTGTAGGACAGGTCCAGGGAGCTATCTCGCAACATGCAGGACAGGCAATGGAGTCACTCGATGACAGGCAGAAGTATGTATGCTCACGTATCTTCCGGACTATTACCTCAAGGACAGATGACGGCAGAGAATTGCGCAAGCCTGAACGTATCTATTCCATAGCAGCCCAGACAGGATGTACAATCGAAGAAATAATAGAAGTAGCGGAAGTCTTCAGAGCCCCTGAATATTCATTCATTACGCCATCCAAAGAAGTAAATCTTACTGTGGACAGCATTCTTGACCTCACTCATGAGAGCATCATCAGGCTGTGGAGCATGCTGCGCAAGTGGATGAATGAAGAGGAGGCGTCAAAGAAACTATACCTCGAGCTTGCCAGGGCTGCAGAGCAGTATCAGGAAGGCAATGGCAAACTATGGACGGCACCTGATCTTCTCGTTGCAGTCAGATGGAGGGAAGAGAACAACCCCACCCTGGCCTGGGCTGAGAAACTGGATCCGGCATTTGAAAGAACCATGCTCTTTCTAAAAAGTTCGGAAGAAGAATATTCAATACAGGAAGAATACAACAGGAAGACAGGCACAGAAAGGATAAAGCGATCCAGGCTGATTGCCGCCGTCCTGGGGTTGATTGCCATTATCACACTGATAGCCCTCGGCACTGTCTTCTCGCTCAGGAACAGGGCTGAAAAACAGAAAGTCATAGCGGTGCAGATGAAAAATGAAGCACTGGCATACAATCAATTGCTGAATGACAGCATTGATATCCTTTATGATACACTGGAAATTGCAGCAAAGCAGGCGGGAATTCAAAGGAATAATGCCCTTGCCGCACAGGACAGGGCAGAGATGGCAGAGAAGAAAGTTGTGGAAGCAAACCGTCTTGTTAAAGAGACTGTTGAGGAGAAGACTGCAGCGGTTGAGACTGCCGTAAAGGAACACAGGCGCAAAATGCTCAGCCTGTCAAAGTCACTGGCAGTCAGATCACTGAACTACAAGGGAGAACAAGACCTGCAGATCCTGCTGGCACGGCAGGCATGGCTCTTTAACGAAAGGTTTGCCGGTCCGGCTGATGACCCGGATGTCTTCTCAGCGCTGTATGATGTGGGCAAGAGGTATGGTAACAGGTACTACTCACAGTTCGGTGCTGACAATGCCCTTATCACAGCGATGGTTGAGAAGACAGGCGGACATGCATTCTTTACCGCAGATAACAGTGGGAGGGTGTTGCAGTGGCAGAACGACAACAATCAAACGTTACCACGGCTTATATGGTCAGGAGACAAGGTCATCAGGGCAATGACCGTCAGCCCTGATGCCTCATTGCTGGCCTGCGGGACTGAGACATCTGAAATAATCATAATACCACTTACTGATGATTATATAGGTTATCAGCTGAAGGATTCATCCGGAGAAATAGCCGCTTTGATCTTTTCATCAGAAGGAGGTCGTCTCTATTCAGCTTCCACCGGCGGAGCTGTCAAGGAATGGGATCTGGCAACCCGCCATGATAAGACACTTGCTGAAGAATCCGAAGGCATATCAGCGCTGGAGCTTTCTGATGACAACTCTCTGATGGCTGTATTGACACTTGACGGACGAATTATATTATGGAAAATGCAGTCACCGGGAATACAGTACGTACTGGAAACAGGAGACCAGACAATTACGGCTCATAAGTTCCTCCCGGGAAGCCGGCTTCTTGCAACAGGAGATAATACCGGAAGAATGCAGATATGGGATACTTCTCCTCCTGCTGTTGAAAAAGATTTTCAGGGGGATACAACTCCCATTACACATATAGCCTTCAACAAAGAAGACGGTCAGGTTGCCACGACTGACGAATCGGGAGAGATAAGGCTATGGACAATTAATGACCTGACACTATCACCGGTAGTAATATCAGACAGCAACAGTGATATCATGCATATTGCCTTTATTCGGGGGGGCAATGCTTTTCTTACTGCCACAGGCACAGTTGTCACCGAGCGTCCTGCCCATGTGAGATGCATGACCGATAATCTATGTTCAAAGGTAACACGCAACTTCTCTGAACAGGAGTGGCATGCTTATGTTGGAGATGACACTGAGTATGAAGCCACCTGTCCTGACAAGGCTTTAAGGATAAGGGTCAGGGAGATTGTAGGGGCCCGGTAGGCAAACAATTTATAAGCTGTCTTGTTAATCTGGTAAGCCGGTTATCCATCCGGAGGAAATGGCTATTTTTACATCCGGTCAAATTAAATAAACTGATTGATTAATGAAAGAAAACAGAGTACTGCTGATGATCCTTGATGGCTGGGGAATAGGTGACGGGACACACAGTGATGTCATCAGCACAACGGGAACGCCCAATATTGATGCCCTGAAAAAAATATATCCTTCTTCGAAACTTTTCGCCTCCGGAGAAAATGTGGGATTGCCAGACGGCCAGATGGGTAACTCCGAGGTGGGTCATTTGAATATAGGAGCAGGGCGGATAGTTTATCAGGACCTGGTGAAGATAAATAAAGCCTGCCGCTCAGGAGAGATACGGTCAAACGAAGTGCTGAAGGAAGCTTTCACGTATGCCCGCGACAAGGGTGTTAAATTACATTTCATGGGCTTGCTCTCAGATGGAGGAGTACATTCACTCGACACCCACCTGTATGCCCTGTGTGACATGACCATGGAATACGGGCTGAAAGAAGTATATATACATGGTTTTGGAGACGGCCGCGATACAGATCCGCATAGCGGCAGGGGTTATATGCAGAACCTGCTGAACCATCTGAAGAACAGCAACGGAAGGGTTGCGTCATTCGTCGGCAGATACTATGCCATGGACCGTGATAAGAGGTGGGAGAGGATAAAGCAGGCCTATGACATGCTTGTTGACGGTACAGGCAGGAAGACAACGGATATCCTTCAGGCGATGCAGGAGTCGTATGATGAGGGTGTGACCGATGAGTTCATGAAGCCTATTGTTGTTACAGACGATGACGGCAAACCACTGGCCACTATTGCGGCTGGAGATGTGGTTGTTTTTATTAATTTCAGGAATGACAGGGCCCGTGAACTGACAATAGTACTGACACAGGAAGACATGCCCGGAGAAGGCATGAAGACCATCCCGCTGCATTATCTCACCATGACACCTTATGAAGATAAATTCAGGGGACTGCATGTAATTTTCCCAAAGGATAATGTGACGCGTACCCTGGGAGAGATACTGGGAGGCCTTGGAAAGAAGCAGCTGAGAATAGCGGAGACGGAAAAATATGCACATGTGACATTCTTTTTCTCGGGAGGTAGAGAGGAAGAATTTAAGGGAGAGGACAGGATACTTATCCCTTCACCCAAAGTAGCAACTTATGACCTTCAACCCGAGATGAGTGCATATAAGGTGAGGGATGCTGTAATAGAAGCGATAGGGAAACAGAAATATGACTTCATCTGCCTCAATTTTGCCAATGGTGATATGGTTGGCCATACTGGCGTCTATGAAGCTATATCGAAGGCTGTCATGGCCGTTGACGAATGTACTGGAGATGTTGTCAGAGCCGCGAGGGCTAATAATTATGAAGTGGTGATCATTGCTGATCATGGCAACGCCGATTATGCCGTTAATCCGGACGGATCACCAAACACGGCGCATTCACTAAATCCTGTCCCGGTGTACCTCATCAGCAACAGATACAAGAGTATAAAGCAGGGTATCCTTGCCGATGTGGCACCTACCATACTTACTCTTATGGGGGTACCCGTTCCTGCGGAGATGACTGGTAAATCGCTGGTTTAATGCATAATGCTGCAGATAGATGACACCATAGTATCACTTGATCTTATTGAGAAGAATTTTTCATGTGACCTGAAAGCGTGCAAGGGCAGTTGCTGCCGTTACGGCGACAGCGGTGCCCCGCTGGGTCCCGGTGAAGCTGAAGAGCTTGACCGCATCTGGCCTGATCTGTGGCCTTTTCTCAGGCCGGCGGGTATCAGGGCAATAGAAGACCAGGGAACAAGCATTATCGACATAGAGGGAGACCGGGTGACCCCTCTGATAAATAACGAGGAGTGTGCCTACACGGTGATGGAAGACGGGATCTTCAGGTGTGGCATTGAGATGGCATATAATGAGGGAGCGGTTGATTTCAGGAAGCCACTCTCGTGCCACCTTTTTCCCGTAAGGATAAAGCATTACCGCGATTTCAGGGCGGTGAACTATGAAGAATGGGCTATATGCCGCCCGGGAGTGGCTGCCGGAAAAAGGCAGAGGACAAAGCTCCATCTCTTCCTGCGTGAGCCTCTGATAAGAGCATTCGGAGAAGAGTGGTATAAGAAACTGCAGTGGGCCGGTGAAGAATACAGTAAAAACAAAAAATAATGGAAGCAATCAGAAATTACATTGAATCAAACAAAGAGAGATTCCTTGAAGAACTTTTTGGTCTGATACGTATCCCCTCCGTTAGTGCATCGGAGGCCAGCAAGCCTGATATGGTCAGGGCAGCCGAATATATACGTAACATGCTTGCCGGCAACGGGGCAGATCGTGCTGAAGTATATACGACAAAAGGAAACCCCATCGTTTACGGCGAGAAACTGATCGACTCTTCATTGCCCACAATACTTGTTTATGGCCATTATGACGTGATGCCTGCCGAACCCCTGGAGCAGTGGCATTCTCCTCCTTTCGAACCCGAGATACGTGACGGAAAGATATGGGCCCGTGGTGCTGATGATGACAAGGGACAGCTTTTCATGCATCTTAAAGCCTTTGAAATTATGAATGCCACAGGCACCTTGCCATGTAATGTCAAATTCATGATAGAAGGAGAAGAAGAAGCCGGGTCAGAGAGCATTGCAGATTTCTGTTCGGAATACAGGGAGATGCTTACTTCAGATGTGATACTCGTCTCAGACACCACTATGATATCATCTGATACTCCCTCCATCACCTCAGGCCTTCGCGGACTCTCCTACATACAGATTGAGGTTGAGGGCCCAAGCCGTGACCTGCATTCGGGTCTGTATGGCGGAGCGGTAGTTAACCCTGTAAACGTAATATGTGATATCATATCCGGACTAAAGGACGGTGACGGCAAAATTACAATTCCCGGCTTCTATGATGACGTGGATGTGCCATCAGATGCAGAGAGGGCTAAAATGGCAGAGAGGCCTTTCGATCCTGAAGCATATAAAAAGGCAATAGGAGTGGAAGCCCTTGCATCGGAAAAAGGTTTTTCAACCCTGGAGAGCCTGGGAATAAGGCCGACACTGGATGTAAATGGAATATGGGGCGGTTATACGGGTGAAGGCGCGAAGACCATCCTTCCGGCAAAGGCTTATGCCAAAATATCCATGAGACTCGTGCCTTACCAGAATGCCGAAAAGATCACAGCACTGGCAATCAACCATATAATATCGACAGCGCCGGCCGGTGTTAAGATAAAGGCACAGAACCTCCACGGTGGCGAAGCATATGTCAGTCCGATCGACACACCTGAATATATGGCTGCTGAAAGAGCCTGTGAAGATATCTTCGGAAAGAAACCCATACCGGTGCGCAGCGGCGGCAGCATACCTATTATATCCACTTTTGAAAAGACACTGGGAGTCAAGTCAATACTGATGGGATTCGGACTTGAAGATGATGCAATACATTCACCCAATGAGAACTATCCTCTTGAAAACCTCTTTGCGGGGATGAGGGCAATACCGTTGTATTATAAATACTATGCTGAAATGAAGAGATCTGTCTGACAGATCCTGTTAATCAATCTTCAGCTTGAGAAGCTCGACTTTTGTTGCCGAGCTTCTAAGCACAGTAAAGTGGTTAAGGCCAATACGGATTATCTCCTGCTGATGCGGGATCTTTCCGCAGGTGTACAGTATAAGCCCGGCGAGAGTTGTATATTCATCGCTTTCTGGAAGTTTAAGGTCATACTCATCATTGAGATAGTCAATGTCCAGCCTTCCCGAAAAGACGTACTCCCTTTCATTAATTCTCTTCTCTATAAGGTCACTTGTATCATGCTCATCTTCTATGTCTCCCACTATCTCTTCGAGAACATCTTCAATAGTGATTACTCCGGCTGTGCCTCCGAACTCGTCAACAACAAGGGCAATACTCTTCTTGGCATCGGAGAGTAATCTGAGGACCTTGTTGGCAGTCATTGTTTCCGGTACTACAGGCAACTTTCTCATCCCTGAAACAATATCTGCGGGATTGTGCATTATATCCTTGAGTTCATAATAGCCGGCCATATTGTCAATATTGTCTACATACAGAAGGATCTTTGAATGACCTGACTCGATGAACCGCTGCCTGAGATCATCAATTGTAGTGTCTGCCGGAACGGCAACGATTTCTGTCCGTGGCACCATACACTCACGTGCCTTGACAGATGAAAAGTCGAGTACATTCTGAAATATCCTCAGGCTGCTGCTCTCTTCATCTTTCTCTTCTTCGGTCTCAACAAGGTCATTCACGAAATGATCGAGATCAATACGGGTAAAGATCTTGTTCTCCTGTTCACCGCGCTCTGTTTTAATACCAAAGAACAATCGCATAAGCACGTTGGCCAGCCAGAGAGTGAATTTGCTTACCGGATAAAAGATGAAATAAAATAAGGCCGTGGGTATGGCAAAGAGGCTCAGGAAGAAGTTGGGATTTATCCTTACAATTGATTTGGGCAGGAAATCGCCAAAGACGAGTATGATAATCGCTGAGATTACTGTCTGAATAATCAAAATGACTGCTTCCGCCGAGATCGCATTCGACAGCCATTTCTCCACCAGGTTGGCTGTCAGCATACTGAAGATGACAGTGGCGATATTGACGCCGATGAGCATCGTTGATATATACTGGCCCGGATTGCGGGTATAAACCGAGACAATACCTGATCCGAAATTACCCTGTTTGCGGTCAAGCTCTATACGCAGCTTATTCGAGGCAACAAAGGCGAGCTCCATGGCGGAGAAAAAAGCGGCCAGAAGGATGGCCAGGGGAATCATCACCAGCGGGTTCATGACCCAAAGTTACAGTTTTTTCCTCTGAGAGTCACGCATCCATGCCAGTATGAAGGCGACTGCCGACATTACCAGGAAAAGCCATGCCTTTCCGAAACCGTTGATAATTATCTCCCTCACAGCTATGGCAAGACATGCTATGCCCAGGATGACCCAGACAATTTCAATCAGGAGAAGTGACTTTTTGTTCATTCTCTACATATATTGTGGCACTTACATTCTTTATCTTCCATTTTGTCAGGTGCGGGTCAGACTCAAACCCAGTGCCCATTATTATCTGGTCCTTGCCTGTAATTCTGACGAACCTGTCAGACCAGACACTCTCCCGGGGCTCACTCCAGTAGAGCAGTTCGGTCTCAAGAATATCACCATTTGTATTTACTGCAACAACACTGTCGCGCAGTTCCCAGAGCTCGTCCTTCTCAGTATACCGGGCGTACTGGGCAGTGATGCTGGCCTGGGGCTCTGTCTGCCTGTCATAGAAGAGAACAGTAAGCCCCTCCGGGAAAATGGTATGGGGATCTTCTTCCGTTGAATACTGCTGTATCAGTGGTGTGCGCAATAATAGAGTAACCTGGCCCGAATCTGAATACATAGTCTCAACATTCCTTGCAGAGAGCGATGGCAGTCCCTTTATCTGAAGGTCCTTCACCACCAGCTCCTTCTTCTCACATGACGAAAGCAAAGCAGTCCCGGCAATCAGGACTGCTATCAAAAATGTATATGGTTTGGAGGCTTGCACTGCCTTCTATTCTTTCCTGAACCTCACGGTCGTGTTTTCATTTACCCATCCGCCCACATGATATGATGCCCCTTCATTAACTATGCTTCTGAAGAAAGCCTCTTCCTTGGTCGGGAACAGCCTTGAATAGATTGCTATTCTTTCATCTACCTGGTCTTTGAGGCTCGGGTCAGTATTTTTAGCACGTGTAAGATAATCGACCACCACCCAGTAAACTGTCAGATTCTCAAAGTCATCACCTACCTTTGCCCCGGCGTAAGATTCTGCTATTATGAAAAGGGCATTGCCGTTTGTGGGATCAAGTGAGTAAGCTGCCTTGGCAAAATCACGTGCAGTCTGCTTGCTGTCTGAGGTCAGCTCAATAGTGGCTACTTTGGTCAGGAGCACTGACTTGACCACCATATCCGTTTCAAGGTCAATAGCTTCAGTATAGTATTTCTCTGCCTCATTGTATTTCTTGCGGGCAACGTTCATTTCTGCAAGCTGGGCTGCTGAAGATGCATCGGGTTCATAACGGTAAAGATTTGTTGCAGCCTTGAAATAAAGCTCTGAGTCCTTGCATCCAGTCTCGGTGAGCATCGACAGTACTTTCCTGAGCATGGCAGTGTCAGAGGGGTTACTGTCAACGACGCCGGTGAACAGCTCCTCAATGCTCTCGCATGAAGCTGCCCCGCTTGACCTGAAAACAGCATCTATATTCTGCTTGGCATACAGGTAACGGCTGTCAGAAGGATTACGTGCAAGCTGACTGTCAACGACCTTCATAGCCTGTGCATAGGCAGTGATCACATCCGGAGCCTCAATAAGATCAAGTACAAAGCATTTGGCACTTATGGCCATGTAAAGGCTTGAATATGTATAGTCAATACTCTGCGGAGAGGTTTCCATAACCTCGTGGATGATATCGTAGCACCTTTTGGCGTATACCGGGTCATTGCCGCCGAATTCATAAAGGGCAAAGGCCTTGCGAAGATTATTCGAAGTCTCTTCATTGAAGTATTCAGTGCGCTGATCAAGAATCATCATCACCGTATCGATATAGGCTTTATCTCCGGTCTTACGGAAGAACTCCTTGAACATCGCTTCTCCCCTGATATATGTGTTCTTGGAAGACCCGGGACAGTCATTGAAAACCGGCCTCCAGAACTGAATTGCCATATTATAGTCTTTGTTTTCGTAGTAAGTAGTGTAAAGTGACGTGTTACGGAGGCACATGATACTGTCCTCACCGCGGCCGAAAGGTGTGCCTGTTTCAACACCCTTCTGTGCCTGAGATGTAAAAGACAGCATAGCCAGAAGTGCTGCAGTAAAAATGATGCTGAATGTTCTTTTCATCTTTTTCATTTCTTGTTAATCGTATTTTGGTTTGAGGAACCAGTAGTCAAACAGGTTGAGGCTGGCTCCGACCGATAGCTTTGTCTCCCTGAACAGATTGTCATCAGAGTTACCCCTGGTTGACAGATCAAAATAAACGGAGATTGTGGATCTCGATCTTCTCAATGGTAAACCTGCTCCAAAAGTTATGCCGTACTCGTCAACCTTACCGCCGTCAAAGAGCGTATAACTCTCTTCATAACGGCCTCCGATGCGGTATGCAACACGATTGAAAAAACCGTAGTTTGAATACATATCAGGGATGAATTCAGCTCCGGCATGAAGTGCCAGGGCATCCCTGTATATTCCGTAAGTGCCCGGCAGTGATGCTTCAGACCATTTTGCATATGCCATATCAAATCCGACAGTGAATTTGTTGTTATGTCCGGCCGACAACCCTGCCCTGATGGTTCGGGGGAAGCGGCTGGTCATATTTTCAGTGTCCTGATAGAGAGTATCAAAGGCAAGAACCGATGTCTGCACATTAGAATACCTGAAAATGACATCTTCTGCTGTTGTCTTCAGATTGAAACCCGGCGTATATGTAATGCCGGCATTGATGAACCAGTTCTCAGGCAGAGGGACCATCAGCTGCAACGATGCATCCATGCCGAGGCCATTCATGGAATTGCTTCCCTGCTTGCGAGTATTGAAATAGTTTGCATCAGAACTGAAAGAGAAATCATTTATCCTGTTTTCTTCGCCGAAAATGATAAACATGTTCATACCTGCCGAGAGATATTTTATGGGGCTGAAGCCGGCTCCGAGGAGCGCCTTGTGGTAACCCCCGTAACCCTTGTGAATTTCATATATGTCACCCGCAATGCTGCCGGCATCTGCCTTTTCAGCTATATTGTATGCACCATTGGCATAGGGTACAATGGCAGCCACAACCCCTAATCCCTTCATTACGGGAAATCCCATTATCAGATGTGAGAAGGTGAGATCCTGTGAATTAAAGCTTATGTCATTGTCGCTGAGTTTATTGATGCTGTAGTCAAGGCCGAAGTCGAAGATGAAGGAAGCAGTATCAATGCTGCTGTAAGATGCAGGTGTGAGGAAATTAAGCGTAAGGTTGTCCCTTATGCCGCTGCTGATACCGCCCATGGCCCGTGTCCTGAAAGTGCCTTCCTGCACTATATTCCCTATTCCATAACGGTTGAAGGGTGAATAAACGTTCTTCTGTGCCGACAGCCCTGTGGAAAGGAGTGCCAGGAGGCAAATCAGGAGAAATCTTCCTGTTTTATACATTAGTGTCAAGTAAGTAATTTAAACCTTCAGCCACCAGGTCAGGGTAATGAAAGATCTTTCTTCCTGTATGCGATGCTATCATTTCACCGTCACCGCCCGTAATGACCGCAATTAGTTTGTTATGTTTTTTTTCGAATGTGCGAATATACTCATTTATTTCATAAACGATACCCATCACAACGCCTCCCGCAATAGCATCTTCCGTTGATTTGCCCGGGAAGGAGAACTTGCCGGCAGGCATAACCAGCGGCAATCTGCCTGTGTATTCATGCAGTGCCCGGAACCTCATAGACAGACCTGGAGAGATGCTTCCTCCACAGTATGATCCGCCAGCAACAAGGTCAACAGTGAGAGCGCTTCCCGCATCAATGACCAGGATATCACAGCCGGGATGGTGGACAAGAGCCCCTGCAGCTGCCGCAAGACGGTCTGTACCAAGTGTCTCGGGAGTCTCATAGTCTATTGTAAACGGGTAGTGTGAACGCCATGTGAGAAAGTGTACTTTCCGGATTGCCGATTCGAGAAATTTCAATATTGCAGAAGGATCAAGGGCCACACTTGAAATAATCGCCTTATCTATGACGTGCCCTTCAATGAAACGGGAGATGGCCTCCGTGTCAGATGACAACAACCTCTCTTTCTTTACCGGGATTACACCATCAAAGAGTGCAGCCTTAGTACTCGTATTGCCTGTGTCGAGAACAAGATTCATCGGTTTACCTCCTGTATCTGTGTTGATGTGTGATATTCAAAAATATTGCTGAAAAGGTCTGTAGCCTGTGAGACCGAACTAACTCCTGAAACATTCAGACTCAGCTTGTTATTGTTCTGTTTTACCGTCATGTTCCCTCTTTTCCTGTTGACGAAGTTCATTACGGAAATAAATAGAGATGTTTTGTAAAACTGCGATGACTGGTCATTCACAAAATTAGCAATCAGGGTGTTATTTTTCAGTATTACTTTCTCGATGCCGATCCGCGATGACACCCACTTCAGTCGTACAATATCAAGCAGGGCCCTGGCAGGCGCAGGCAGTGGCCCGAACCTGTCGGTAAGATGTGCTTCATATGCTGAGAGCGCTTTCTCGTCTCTTATTTCATTAAGCTCCTTATACAGCCTTATACGTTCCGGGATATTTGAAACATATTCATCAGGGAACATAATCTCAAGGTCCGTTTCCACTGTCACATCTGAGACATACTGTCTTTTATCATCATCTTTTGCAGTCTCACCCTGTCTGGCAGGCCGGGAGAACAGATCGGCAAACTCCTCTTCTTTAAGCTCCCTTACCGCTTCATCAAGGATCTTCTGGTAGGTCTCATAGCCTACATCAACGATAAAACCGCTTTGTTCCCCACCGAGCAGGTTGCCCGCACCCCGGATGTCAAGATCCTGAAGGGCAATGTTGAACCCGCTGCCCAGCTCATAGTTCTCCTCTATCGCTTTGAGCCTTTTCCTGGCTTCTCCCGTGAGCGTCGAGAGGGGTGGGGTGAGGAGGTAGCAGAAAGCCTTTTTGTTCGACCGGCCGACCCTGCCGCGAAGCTGGTGCAACTCGGAAAGCCCGAACTTATGTGCGTCATTGACGAAAATGGTATTTGCGT
>Ga0316576_10001511_pt1 | contig 12574 bp, 13 predicted proteins | sample S0NA_FD_203075 | JGI IMG/M metagenome (GOLD analysis project Ga0316576, IMG submission 203075) | Rhizosphere microbial communities from salt marsh grasses in Alabama, United States - S0-2_050615r3r5 | ecosystem: Host-associated > Plants > Roots > Rhizosphere | place: USA: Alabama | collected... | reverse complement strand
GCGAGTGAGCAGGGCGACGCTGGCGGCCAGAGTCCCGCCTGCGCTGTCGCCCATGACGGCGACCGCTCCCGGAATCCCGGTGAACTGCCGGGGGTGTTCGTGCACGTGACGGAAGGCGGCTAGAGCGTCGTCGAGTGCGGCGGGGAACGGAGACTCAGGAGCCAGACGGTAGTCGACGGACACCACCGCGCACCCGGAGTGCGTAGCCAGCATCCGGCAGGTCCCGTCGTGGCTGTCGAGGTCACCCACCACCCACCCCCCGCCGTGGTAGTACACGATCACGGGCACCGGACCGACTGCGCGATGGCTGCGGTAAACACGCACCGGTACGGGGGCGACTGGTCCTGGCACGGCCGTATCCGTGACGCGCACGCCACGCGCGACCGGCATCACCAAACGTGCCGATCTGCGCATCTCCGTGCGGCGCTTGCGCACGTCCTCGCCCGAGCCGGTGATGTCGAACCGGTCCAGGCTGCGGACGATGAGATGCACCGGCGGGGCCAGGGTCCGGCCGTCGATACGCGGAGGTGGCCCACCTGCGATCCGTTCGATCCACGGGGCGGGCAGCGACAGGACCCTTCGGAGGGCACGGTTGGCCGGGGACAGCGTGAAGTCGTGGGTCACGCCACCACTGTGACGCATGACGAGGTCGGGGGGCCGCGGTTTGCGCAGAGGCGTACGTCACACGCACCGGGGACGGTCAGGCGATCCACGCGAACTCTCGGCGGGTGGACCGTCACGGCTGCGCATGCCGGGCTTGCCCGCTGCCGGACCCGTCACGGTAGTCTGCTGTGGTGGCCAGCACCAGCGTCGGGACCCGCACGAGGGCCCGTTCCAGTCGGTGGCGTGCCTACGTCGCGCTGACCAAGCCACGGATCATCGAACTCCTGCTGGTCACCACCGTCCCCACCATGGTGCTTGCCGCTGGCGGGCTGCCACCCCTGCCCACCCTGATGGCCACACTCGTCGGGGGTGCGCTGGCAGCCGCCGGGGCCAACTCCATGAACAGCGTCTACGACCGTGACATCGACTCGGTCATGAAACGCACCAGCGGCCGTCCCATGGTCACCGGCGCCATCAGCCCGGCCGCGGGTTGGGCGTTCGGCAGCGCCCTGAGCGCCATCTCCGTCGTCTGGCTGGCCCTGACCACGAATCTGTTGGCCGCCGGCCTCGCCGGGCTGGCGATCTTCCTGTACGTGGTGGGCTACACCATGGTCCTGAAACGCCGGACGTCGCAGAACATCGTGTGGGGCGGCGCAGCCGGCTGTTTCCCGGTGCTGATCGGATGGGCGGCGGTCACCGGTCACCTGTCTTGGGCGCCATGGGTGCTGTTCGCGGTCATCTTCTTGTGGACCCCGCCGCACTACTGGCCGCTGTCACTGCGATTCCGGGAGGACTACGGCAACGCGGGTGTGCCGATGCTGCCAGTTGTTGCAGACGGTCGCAAGGTCGCGGATCACATCGTCTGGTACTCGGTCGCCACCGTGGTCGCGTCGTTGGCGCTGGTGCCGGTGGCGCCCATGGGATGGATCTACAGCGTCAGTGCCCTCCTGCTGGGGCTGGTGTTCGTGTGGGAGGCGATGGTCCTGCGCCGAAGGACCCGCCGGGGCGAGGACCCGCGTCCCATGCGGCTCTTCCACTGGTCGATCACCTATCTCGCGCTGCTGTTCCTGGTCGTCGCTCTCGATCCCCTGCTGCTTGGCTGATGCAGCCCCGGATCGCCTATGTGACACAGGCGGTGACGGAACCGCCTGACCCCGATCGGGACGTACTTCTGGCGGCGCTGCGGCGCGCCAGGTTGCAGGGTGTGCCCGTGGCATGGGATGCGGACGTCGACTGGTCCGACTTCGACCTGGTCCTGATCCGCTCGAGTGAGCAAGCGGCCCGGTCCGGCAGGCAGGAGTTCCTACGACGAATACGCCACATCGAGGGACAGACCCTGTTGGCCAATCCCGCCGTGGTGCTTGCGCGCAATTCCGACTTGACGTACCTGCGCGACCTGGCGGGTCGGGGTGTCAAGACCGCCGACACCGTGTGGTTCGAGCCCGGTGATTCCACTGATGACTGCGCCGAGACGTTGCGCGGCAAGGGCTGGAGCCGTTTCGCGGTGCGGGCGAACACCGGACACGTACGGGCCACCGTGGCGCACTCGCCCGAAGAGGCAGCGCGCGTGGCGGGCGAGTTCGCGTCCCGCGGTGCGGTCGGATCGATCCAATCCGACGGGGAGGAGCAGCTGGTCTCGGTGGTGCTTCTGGACGGTCATGTCTCGCATGCCGTGGCGCGCACCGAGGGTATGAGCGGCGAACCTGAACGGGTGGCGATCGAGGCGGGATTGACGGAATTCGTGGAGAGCATGGTTCCGTTGGCGGCCTCTGAGCCCCTGCTGTACGCGCGCGTCGACGCGGTCGAGGACGCTGGTCAGTGGCTGCTCAAGAGGTTCGACGCAGTCGGCCCGACCCTCTTCCTCGACGACCGGACGGCCGAGACCCTCGCGTGGGGCGTCCGGAGGTGGCTCACCGAAGAGGTTGGGCCGGTTCCCGCCGGGTGAGGCTGAGTCGAAGGCGCCAGACCCCGACCCACACCAGGCAGGCCCCCAGCAGATGAAACGTGACCAGCACCCATGGCAGTCCCGTGAAGTACTGCACGTAGCCGATCCCGGCCTGGAGGAGGGCGAATCCGACCACCCACCAGGCGCGCCGCCGGGCAGGTCCCTCCGGGTCCTCGACGTGGAGCAGTGCCAGCATCCCCACGAGTAGCCCAATGAACAGGAGCACGACGTCGGCGTGCAGCCAACTGACGAGACGCGGGTCGAGATCGAGACGCACGGTACGGGAATCCCCGGCGTGCGGACCGGACCCGGTCACGACGGTGCCGAGCACGACCACCACCGCGGTCGTCGCGATCAGCGCATCCCCGAGATGGCGGGTGACCGACCTGGTCACCGCGGCCCCGGGGGGATCGACCGGTTCCGCGGCGAACTGAACGAGCGCCACGCAGGCGGCGATGACGGCCATCGAGAGCAGGAGATGGCTGGCGACGGCCATCGGGTGGAGGTCGACCAAGACGGTGAGGCCACCCAGCACCGCCTGGGCGAGCGTCCCCAGCAGAGGGATCGCTGCGAGCACCATCACCCACCGGCGGTGGACTCCGGTCCGACGCCTCCACACGAATGCGCCCACGACCGCCGCCAGTGCCAGGACCAGTAGCACTCCGGTCAGGGTCCGGTTGCCGAACTCCACGTATTTGTGCCACGTCTCGGTCTGTTCAGAGGTCGGCGTGATGGATCCTTCCACACACTCCGGCCAGGTGGGGCATCCCAGTCCGGACCCGGTGACCCGTACGACCCCGCCGGTGATGACGATCCCGATCTGCGCCACGAGGTTCGCCCAGAAGATGCGCCGCAGCCACTTCGGGGCCACTGCGCTCAGCGGCAGATCAACCGATTCCTCTGCGGTGTCGAGTGCCACGATCCGAGCGTACGTGGGGGTGGCGGCCGCATCCGCCACCAGGTGCCGTGGTCAGGCCTCCCAGCGGAAGTATCGAGTGGCGAGGACTGTGCCCGCCAGCGCCCACCCGACAAGTACGCACAACGGGATCCACGCCACCGGATCCACCGACATTGCCTGCACGAGTGCCCCTGTCGGCAACCACTCGGCCACGGAGTCCCACGGCAGGGATTCCGATGGGACGGCGAGGCCGCCACCGAACATCAGCAGGAGGAAGACAGCGTTGGACACTGCGAGGGTGGCCTCCGCGCGCAGCGCGCCGGCGACGAACAGCGCCCATGCGGTGAAGGCCCATACCGACAGCAGGACACCGACCACGGATTGGGCGATCTGCGCCCCATCCGTAGACGTCCATCCCGCGAGCATCCAGGTAAGGATTCCCAGCACGGCGGCTTGCAAGGTGATGATGAGCAGGCTGACGATGGTGCGTGCAGCCAGCAGGCCCCGTTCCCCCAGGGGGGACAGGCCCAACATGCAGAGCACGCCGTAGCGACGGTCGAAGCCGGTGCTGATGGCCTGCGAGGTGAACGCTGTGGCCAACACGCCCAGCCCGATAGCGCCGATGAGGACCTCGCTTGCGTCGCGATCGCCGTCCAACGGGGTCTTGAGCCCGATCACGAGCACGGCCACCGGGATCACGAGTGTCAGCAGAAGGTTCTCGCCGTTGCGTAGGACGTTTCGGGTGTCGAAGAGCGCCTGGCTGGTGATCCTGCGTACCGGTGATGCGGCACCGCTGGACGTGCGCAGATCCAGGGTCACCATGCCACCCCCCCGGTCATGTCGAGGTAGGCCTCTTCCAGCGTGCGCACCACGGTGACCTCCTGCTGGCTGCCGTGCCCAGCGGCCCAGGCCTTGATCGCGGTGACTTCGGCGACCCCGACATCGCCGGTCACCCGATAACGACCAGGCTCGATCTCCACGACGGAGAACTCGTCGCCGAGTACCTGCTGCAGGGGCGTGAGGTCCAGATGCCGTGCACATGTGAACCAGACCGGCGCCTGCTCGATCAGCTCGGCGGGGGAGGCGTCTGCGATCACTAGGCCGCGGTCGATCACGACGATCTGATCCGCACGAGTTCCCGCCTCATCCGGTTGGTGGGTGGTCAGCAGTGTGGTCACACCCTGGTCCCGGATCTCGTCCATGAGGGTCCAGAAGACCCGTCGGGCGGCCGGGTCCATACCGGTGGTGGGTTCGTCCAGAACGAGCAGTCGGGGCCTGCCGATCAGAGCCACGGCCAGTTTCACCCGTTGTTGTTCTCCCCCCGACAACCGGCGGTACGGGCGGTCCAGCCCCGCGAGGCCGAGTCGCTCGATGACGTCGGCTACGGGCAAGGGGTTCGCGTATAGAGCCGCGAAATGTCCGACGATCGCGGTGGGCGTTGCGGCCACCGGGAGCCCCCCGTCCTGGAGCAGGACTCCGACGCTGTCGCGCAGGGAGCGCTCACCCGGCTTGCGGTCGAGCACGGTCACGACACCCGCGGAGGCGTCGCGCAGCCCGAGCAGAACCCGCAGGGTCGTGGTCTTGCCCGCCCCGTTCGGGCCCAGAAGCACGCAGATGCTGCCCGCCGCCACGGCGAGATCGAGTCCGTCGACAGCCCGACGTGGGCCGTATGAGACGACCAGGCCCCGGATGTCGACCGCACTCACGATGCCATCGTATGTGCCCACAGAGCAGGTGCTGAACGGGCCGTCAGACGACCTGTGTCTGCTCGCGGACCTGCGTGAAGAGCTCGTCCACGCGATCCTCCTGGTGCCGAGCCCAGGGCAGCCGGACCGTGGAGCGTGGCTGCCGGTCCAGCCAGAACCGGCCGGAGGGCGTGTCGTGGCCAGCGAGCCATGCGATCGTGTCCGCGCCTTGCTCCGGGGTGCGCAGGATGGGTGCGGTCAGCCGCCGGAAGCCCGGCAAGGAGTCCTGCACGCCCGGGGTGTCGGCCCAGCCGGGGTGCATCGCGGCGAAGGTGGGACCATCCGGGTACCGCCTCGCCCAGGCCTCGTTCAGCGCGACTTGGGCACGCTTGGCCCTCGCATACGCGGTGACGCCGTCGTAGTCGGCGCGGGTCATCTCGACCTCCGAGGGAACGAGTCGCTCGGAGTACATCCCGCCGGAGGAGACTGTGATCACCTTGCCGTCGGCGCCGATGACTGGGATCGCCTTGGCGGTCAGTAGGAACGGGGCGAGGACATGCACGGTGTACGTCATCTCGAACCCCTGCGGACCCACCGTGTAGTGGTGGGTGAGCGCCCCGGCGTTGTTCACAAGCACATCGAGGCCTCCGAGGTCGTTCAGGGCCCGCTCGAACATCTCGGAGACGGCGAACAGATCCGCCGAGTCCGCCTGCAACGTCAGCGGTGCCTCGCCCACCTCCGCTATGGCATGGGCCGCAGTGGCCAGCCTGTTCTGGTCGCGGCCCGTGATGGCGACGGTGGCACCCGCCTCGGACATGATGCGGGCCGCGGCCAGGCCGATTCCGCTCGTCCCGCCCGTGAGCAGAACCCGCGTGCCGGACATGTCCCAGTGGCTGTCCCAGCCGGAGGCGCGGGATCTGACCTCGTAACCGATCCTGCTGAAGCCACCCACGATGCTGGCCTCCAGCACGGCGTCGATCACTCGTGGTGTGCTCATGACACGGGCCGCGTCTGCACGGCCGCAGTCAGACCGGCCCGGGCGCGATCGCCGATCACTTTGAACGCCAGTCGCAGCGCAGGGTCGAACGGGCGGCGGAAACCTTTCAGCGCGAGGTCGGCGTCGTACGTGACGCTGCACCCGGTGGACGTCGGGCTCACTGTGATCACGTCGAACGAGCGGAAGTTGGCGTTGCCGGCCTCGAGGACAACCCTCCCGGAGAACGTGGAGTCGGTGGGCTCCACCGACTCCAGGATCTGATACTCCAGCGGGATCGGGAATCCCAGGAAGGACGCGGTGACGAGGTAGCGGGCGCCGGTGTGCCCCGGTTGTCCGTCGATCAGTTCGGAGGAACTGACACCGGGATCCCACTCGGCGGCGGTGCTGAAGTCGGCGAGATATCCGAACACCTCCGCGGCGGGGACCGGGCTCGCCACGGTGGTCTTGTAGTGGGCCATGAGTGCCTCTCGTGTCTGTGCTCCCACGGTGGGTGATGTCTGGAATGTGCGCAAGTGCGCAGACCTGTACCTAGTGCAATATCGGAACACCCCGGGTGTTGCGCATTCGGCGAATTACGCAACAATGAAGTTGTGAAAAGAGAGCCGACCGGTGGGCGCGTGGGTGTCGCGCGCAGTCTGCTCACCGACGGTCCGGCCACCGCGGCGGACCTCGCCGGCCGATTGGGGATCACCCCGGCCGGGGTTCGCAAGCACCTCGATGCCCTCGAAGCGCGGGGCGACGTGGTGTCCGGTGACCGTCCGGCGTTCGGCCCGGCGCCGGTTCCGCGGCGGGGGAGGCCCGCCCGCATCTACTCCTTGACCGAGACCGGGCGCCGTCGTTTCGAGCAGGCGTACGACGACCTGGCCGTGAGTGCGATGCGTTTCATGCGTCAGGTGCAGCCCGCGGCGGTCGAGCAGTTCGCTGCGCGGAGGGCTGATGAACTCGAGCGGCGCTACCGGCCGGAACTCGAAGGACTCGACGATCCGCAGGTCCGCGCCGAGCGGCTCGCGGAACTGCTCAGTGCGGACGGGTACGCCGCGTCCGTCGAGGAGGGGCCCACCGACGTCCTGCAGGTCTGCCAGCACAACTGCCCCGTGTCGCAGGCCGCCCACGAATTCCCGCAGTTGTGCGACGCCGAGGCTGCCGCCTTCGCACGCCTGCTCGGGACCAGTGTCACCCGACTGGCCACGATCGCTCATGGCGACGGGGTCTGCACCTGTCTGATCTCGCCGTCTGCTGACAAAGCGGTCGACGCCCCAACCGAAAGGATCTCCTCATGAGCAACGTCGACCAGTTGGCCGATATCGGTGGCTACGAGTACGGATGGCACGACGCGGACGCTGCCGGAGCCATCGCCAAGCGTGGTCTCAGCGAGGACGTCGTGCGGGAGATCTCGGCGCTCAAGAACGAGCCCGAGTGGATGCTGGAGATGCGTCTGAAGGGTCTGCGCCTCTTCGAGAAGAAGCCGATGCCCACCTGGGGCGCGGATCTGTCCACGATCAACTTCGACTCCATCAAGTACTTCGTGCGGTCCACGGAGAAGCAGGCCACATCGTGGGACGAGCTGCCTTCGGACATCAAGAACACCTACGACCGGCTCGGTATCCCGGAGGCCGAGAAGCAGCGCCTGATCGCCGGTGTCGCAGCGCAGTACGAGAGCGAAGTCGTCTACCACAAGATCCGGGAGGATCTCGAGGAGCAGGGTGTCATCTTTCTGGACACCGACACCGGGCTCAAGGAGCACGAGGATCTCTTCCGCGAGCACTTCGCTTCGGTGATCCCGGCCGGGGACAACAAGTTCTCGGCCCTGAACACTGCCGTCTGGTCCGGTGGGTCCTTCATCTACGTGCCCAAAGGCGTCCATGTGGAGATCCCTCTGCAGGCGTACTTCCGGATCAACACCGAGAACATGGGTCAGTTCGAGCGGACCCTGATCATCGTGGACGAGGGCGCCTACGTGCACTACGTTGAGGGCTGTACCGCGCCGATCTACTCCACCGACTCGCTGCACTCGGCGGTCGTCGAGATCATCGTGAAGAAGGACGCCCGCTGCCGGTACACGACGATCCAGAACTGGTCCACGAACGTCTACAACCTGGTCACCAAGCGTGCGATCGCCCAGCAGGGTGCGACCATGGAGTGGATCGACGGCAACCTCGGCTCGAAGGTCACTATGAAGTACCCGGCCGTGTGGTTGATGGGCGAACACGCCAAGGGTGAGACCCTTTCTGTTGCTTTCGCCGGCGAGAACCAGCACCAGGATGCCGGCGCGAAGATGGTGCATGCCGCGCCGAACACGTCATCGTCGATCGTTTCCAAGTCGGTTGCGCGTGGGGGAGGCCGGACGTCCTACCGTGGGCTGATCCAGGTGAACCCCGGTGCCCGAGGGGCGAAGTCCACGGTCCGTTGCGATGCCCTGCTGGTCGACGACGTCAGTCGTTCCGACACCTACCCGTACAACGACGTCCGTGAGGACGACGTGTCGATGGGCCATGAAGCGACGGTGTCGAAGATCGGCGAGGACCAGTTGTTCTACCTGATGTCGCGAGGCATGACCGAGGAGGAGGCCATGGCGATGATCGTGCGCGGCTTCATCGAGCCGATCGCGCGCGAACTCCCAATGGAGTACGCCCTCGAACTCAACCGCCTCATCGAGCTGCAGATGGAAGGAGCGGTCGGCTGATGGCTCAGGTCTCCATGTCCAACCTCCGGTCGTACGATCTGGTGGATTTCCCGTCGCCGACGGGACGCGAGGAGGTGTGGCGGTTCGCGCCCCGGACCGCCCTGAAGCCCCTGCTCGAGGACGTCGCCTCCGACGGTCGCCTGACTTGGGAGTCGACGCTGCCCTACGGCGTGACACTGACTCGGATCGATGCGAAGGAGGCCGCGGAACGTGCCGCCAGTGCCCCCGTGGACCGGATCTCCGCGCTGGCCGCCAAACATGCCGGCGACGCGTTGCTGCTTCGGATCCCCGCCGATTCGTCCCACCCGGACCCGGTGGTCATCGATCTGTCCGGCTCCGGCCGTGAACCGGTCGTGTGGGGTCAGACCCTCATCGAGGCCGGACCGGGCTCCCGGGCCACGGTTGTGCTACGCCACAGCGGGACCGCCCAGTATGCCGGCAACCTCTCCGTGAGGGTGGGCGACAACGCCGTACTCGAACTCGTCAGCGTCCAGAACTGGTCGGACGACTCCGTGCACGCCGGTCACATCGCCACCCGGATGGGCCGCGACGCCCGACTGCGCAGCATCGTGGTGACACTCGGCGGCGAGGCCGTGCGGCTGGTCCAGACCGTCGACTACGACGGACCCGGCGGCGACGCGGACGTCCGTGGCCTGTTCTTCGCCGATGCCGGGCAGCGCTTCGAGCATCGCTCCTTCGTCGACCACAGCCAGCCGCACTGCCGCAGCAACGTGGTGTTCAAGGGCGCACTGCAGGGTGACGGCGCCCGCAGTGTGTGGGTCGGTGATGTCCTGATCCGCCCGGAGGCGGTCGGCACCCAGACGTACGAGATCAACCGCAACCTTCTGCTGGATGACGGCCCAAGGGCGGACTCGGTGCCCAACCTGGAGATTCTCACCGGAGACGTCGTTGGTGCCGGGCATGCGAGTGCGACCGGCCGGTTCGACGAGGAGCAAGTGTTCTACCTGCGCTCCCGCGGCATCAGCGAAGAGGAGGCCCGCCGGTTGGTGGTGCTCGGGTTCTTCGCAGACGTGCTCGACGGCATCGACGTTCCGATGGTGCGTTCGGAGGTCATGCGCGCGGTGGAGGCCGAACTCGGCTACGAGGGTGGCGAGGTCTGATGGGCGACATCTCCATCCGGCTGTCCGACCTGCGCGACGGGCAGCCGCGACGCATCGTCATGGACGGTGTGCAGTTGGCGCTGGTGCGCGTGGGTGACGAGGTGTTCGCGGTGGACGACGTGTGTTCGCACGCGGAGGTCTCGTTGTCCGAGGGGGAGGTGTCTGGCTGCACGATCGAATGCTGGCTGCACGGATCCCGGTTCGACCTGCGTACCGGCGAGCCGTCGGGGCCGCCGGCGTTCGAACCCATCGCCACATACCCAGTTCAGATTGAAGGCCACGGCGACGAAGCATTGGTGCTCGTCGCAATCCCGGAGGAGGCACGATGACCGAGTTGATGATCCGCGACCTGCATGTCCAGGTCGAGTCGGACGGTGGACCCAAACAGATCCTGCGGGGGGTGAACCTGACGGTCGACACCGGTCAGACCCACGCGATCATGGGGCCGAACGGCTCCGGCAAGTCGACGCTGGCATACGCGCTGGCCGGACACCCCGCCTACACCGTGACCCAGGGTTCGGCCACGATGGACGGCGAAGACCTGTTGTCGATGAGCGTCGATGAGCGGGCGCGCGCCGGATTGTTCCTGGCGATGCAGTACCCGGTGGAGGTCCCCGGCGTTTCGGTGTCCAACTTTCTGCGCAGCGCCATCACCGCCGTGCGCGGTGAGGCGCCCGCCCTGAGGACGTGGCTCAAAGAGATGCGCGGAGCGATGGCGGATCTCAACGTGGACCCGTCGTTCGCCGAGCGTAGCGTGAACGAGGGCTTCTCAGGTGGTGAGCGCAAGCGCCACGAGATTCTCCAGATGGGTCTGCTGAGGCCCAAGTTCGCCGTTCTGGATGAGACCGACTCCGGCCTGGACGTCGATGCCCTCAAGGTCGTGTCCGAGGGCGTGAACCGGGTCCGTGAGGGCAGTGACGTCGGCGTGGTCCTGATCACGCACACCACACGGTTGCTGCGGCAGATCCCGGTTGAGTTCGTCCACGTGATGTGGCAGGGGCGGATCGTGGCCGAGGGTGGCCCGGAACTCGCCGACGTGATCGAGGAGAACGGCTACGAGCAGTTCATCGGAGCGGGTGTCGCAGGATGACCCTGCTGGACGTCGATGCGGTGCGCAAGGATTTTCCGATCCTGGAACGCACGGTGCGCGGCGATCGGCGTCTCGTCTACCTCGATTCCGGTGCGACCTCCCAGAAGCCTCGTCAGGTGATCGATGCGGAACGGGATTTCTACGAGCAGCACAACGCGGCCGTGCACCGCGGCGCGCACCAACTCGCGGAGGAGGCCACCGACGCGTACGAGGGAGCGCGGGCCATCGTGGCGGGGTTCGTGGGCGGAGCCCCCGGTGAGATCGTCTTCACCCGCAACGCCACCGAGGCGTTGAACCTGGTCGCCTATGCGTTCATGAACGCCACAGCCGACGGCGGGCCGGCCCGGTTCGTGCTGGGGCCCGGCGATGAGATCCTGATCTCCGAGATGGAGCATCATGCCAATCTCGTCCCCTGGCAGCAGGTCGCGCGCCGCACCGGCGCCACGTTGCGGTGGTTCGGGGTGACCGACGAGGGTCGTCTGGACCTGAATCCCGGGATGGTCACCGAGCGGACCCGGGTGGTGGCACTCACCCATCAGTCCAACGTCCTGGGAACCATCAACCCGGTCGCCAGGATCGCTGAGATGGCGCACGCGGTGGGCGCCCTCGTCGTGGTGGACGCCTGCCAGTCCGTGCCTCACATGCCCGTTGCGGTGCACGGACTCGGTGCGGACTTCATCGCGTTCAGTGGACACAAGATGCTGGGTCCCACCGGCGTCGGGTGTCTGTGGGGACGCGCCGACCTGCTTGCCGACATGCCACCCATGCTGACCGGCGGATCGATGATCGAGCAGGTCTTCATGGATCGTTCGACCTTCGCTGCTCCGCCACAACGATTCGAGGCCGGGGTGCCGAACATCGCCCAGGCCGTCGGCCTCGGAGCTGCCTGTGATTACCTGCGGGGCGTTGGACTCGGCGCCGTCCATGAACACGAATTGGCACTCACCGGGCAGGCGCTGGCGGGCCTGCGGGACATGCCCGGGGTCCGAATCATCGGTCCGTCCGATCTGGAGGACCGCGGGGGAGCGGTGTCATTCGTCGCCGACGGGGTGCATCCCCACGACCTCGGGCAGGTACTCGACGATTCCGGTGTCGCGGTGAGGGTCGGCCATCACTGTGCCTGGCCACTGCACCGGCGTTTCGGGATACCCGCAACCACACGGGCCACCTTCTACCTCTACAACGATTCCGATGATGTAGCCGCGTTCCTCGATGGCACGCAGCGTGCCCTGGAGTTCTTCGCATGAATCTTGAGACCCTCTACCAGGAGATCATCCTGGACCACTACCGGCACCCCCGGGGCAAGGGCCTGCGGGAGCCCTTCGAGGCACAGGTGCACCACGTGAATCCGACCTGCGGCGACGAGGTCACCCTGCGCGTCGATGTCCGGGACGGCGTCGTCCGGGACATCTCCTACGATGCGACGGGCTGCTCGATCTCGCAGGCCTCGACGTCGGTGATGTACGAACAACTCGTCGGCAAACCGCTGGACGAGGTGTGGCCGATCATCGAGGAGTTCGTGCGCTTGATCGAGGGCAGGGGGAAGGTGGAG
>Ga0316576_10001510_pt1 | contig 12574 bp, 12 predicted proteins | sample S0NA_FD_203075 | JGI IMG/M metagenome (GOLD analysis project Ga0316576, IMG submission 203075) | Rhizosphere microbial communities from salt marsh grasses in Alabama, United States - S0-2_050615r3r5 | ecosystem: Host-associated > Plants > Roots > Rhizosphere | place: USA: Alabama | collected... | reverse complement strand
TCAGGAGGGTCAAAGGCTAGTGCGCCATAGAATAATAGCTATCGCTTCATTTCCAGAATCCGCATACGCGTTTACAGACTGGTCCGCTTCATGCCGAGCAGTTCCGCGGCCTTTCCCACCTTGCCATCCGTTTTCTTCAGAATGTAGCCGATATAGCGCCGCTGCATTTCCTCAAAAGACGGTGTGTCGGCAAAGGGATGATCTGTCGGCGGTCTGATTTGGGCCGAGAGGCTCAATTCCAGTCCCTCCTTTCCGGAAAGCACTACGACACGTTCCATAACGTTTTTGAGCTTCCGGATGTTGCCCGGCCACGGGTAGATGCGCAGCATCTTTTTATGTTCGGCCGACCGTTCGAGACCTGCGCGCTGGTAACGGGCGGCGTGGGCTACATGAAGGACTTCGGCCAGGAAAAGCGCTTCCGTGATGCCCGCCACATCCAGGCGCTGCTCGGCATGGCCCATATGCGAAAACTGCGCTTCATACGGCAGTACATGAAATAGAATAACTTCCGACAAGGCTATTCATTTGGTTCTGGGACGAAACAACCGACGGATGCCCGCTGATTCGTGACGCCAGCGATTAAAAGCGGAACAGGAGCCCGGCTCCGGCCGTAAAAATCGTCGTGTCGTAGAAGTCGATATTGGCGTCGCTCTCTAAATAGCCGGTCTTGAAATAGAGGCTGGTTTTTTTGAAAAAGGGCGCCTGCCAGCCGAAGGGTTTGTGGTAGAAGGCGGCCAGACTGGCGCCGTAATGGTCATCCTCCTGGGTCTTGCCGTAAATGGGGTTGCGCTTGTCGTAGTCGGCATAGCCGATGAAGCCGTTGAGCACCAGCGAGATTACATCCCCGTTGTACCCGTAGGAGAGCTGGAAGTCGAAGCCGTCGTTGCTCATGGCGTCCCCGTCCAGATTGTAGTTGAAGTAGGTGACCGCCGGGATGATGACGTGCTTTTTATTGTCGAAGAAGAAGCGGTAGAGGACCTCGGCCCGTTGGGCGTCGCCATTGCGGTCCAGCAGGCCGATCTGGGCCGGGTTGAGTACGGAGTTGATTCCTAAAGTATAGCCGCTGTATTCGTCGTCGATGTCGATGTTGCGGTAGGAGTACTGCAGCTGCAGTTGGGAGCCGAAGATGCGGTCCCAGGCCACGCGGAATCCGGTGGAGGTGCGGTCGGTCCGGGATCGCTTGTAGTACAGGACATAGGGGTCCTTCCAGACCTCGGTGGGGATGGTAGAGAAGAGCAAGCCGGCGGCCACCAGGTTTTTGCCGGGCAGTTCCTGGGCGACGCCCAGCTGGTTGGCAAAATCGTAGCGCAGGGCGTCTTCCAGCGCGGTTCCCAGGAAGATCTGGGTGCGGGTGGAGGCAAAGGTGTAGCGCAGGTCGTAGTCGAACTGGAGCGAGCCGGAACTCGTGGCATCCGGCCCGTCGGTCAGGGAGTCGACCGTCCGGTTGCCCACGTCCCCGAAGGTGTTGCCCGCGATCATGTTGCTTTTCACACGGTTGTAGCCGCCGCCGAGGGAGAGGAAGCCGCTGAACCCGGATTCCGCCGGGATGGGCTCGATGGCATAGGCCGGACTCAGCGACAGCAGCATGCTCATGGCGAGAAGAACCAACAATGTCTTGTATCGGTGCATCGCAGACCTCCTTTAGCCTGTTTATAACCTTGACGGTCAACAAACGCGGATCGATATCAACTTATTGCCATAAAAGCGTGATTATAGATAGGCCCTGTTGTTTTGAATTTGATGTGAACTATTGCGGTTCGAAGCTGAATTTCTGCCCTCCCAAGGCCATTTCGGCCATCAGCCCACCTTTCAGGTGGACAAACGCGGCCATGCCGTTGCGGTATTCCGTCTTGGCCTGGGCGCCGGTCTTGGGCCCGGCCGTGGCCCCGGCGGTCTTGCCGCCCGTACCGGCCCGGGCTTCGGCACCGGCCGTGACAGCCGTGGCGGCCATTTTGGCGTCGAACTCGAATTGCCCGCTGGTAAAGGTGTCGTAGGCCCGCTTGTCCTGCAGGAAGACAATTTCGCTGAAGGCCTTGCCCCCCAGCTGCAGCCCGAAGGAGGCCTGCATGAGCTTGGCGGTGCCGGTCACCTTGCCCTGGCGGTAGACCTTGCCTTCCCCGTAGGCGGCCCCCACTACCACGGCCCCCTTGCCCACGGTGGGGAAAATGGCGTAGGCATAGCAGCTATTGAAAAAAGGCTGCACCTCGGGGGAGGACTGAAACACGCTGATGGCAGCGGCATTTTCGTCGCTGAAGGCCGTATCGAAGAACAGCGGAATAAGCACAACCGCCAGCAATGCCAAAATAATCGTATAAGTTTTCATGATGTTCTCCTTTTATAGTGTCTATCCGATGTTTAGGCCGATCATGGATCGGCTATTGATCAATAAATGCGAATCTCGTGAATAAAGGCCGAAGTCCGGCCCCCGCCCGTCGCTTTCTTGGTGTCCAGCGCCAGGGCAATTCCCGAGATGGCAGGATCGTCGTCGCCTTCCTTGTCGAAATAGGAGCGGTAGGCCGCCATCAGATCAAAGCGCGTCGTCACCATCTGACCGCTGGCGGGACGTTCGCCGCAGACATAGCGACCGCTTTTTTTGAAATAGGACCCCACATAGGGGTGATTCACACGGTCGTCGCCGTGGCAGAGGAAAAGCGCGACGAAGTAGGGACAGTCGGGAATAAATACAGCGCCGCTGGGTTGGCGTTCGTCGCCGAGGAAGAACACCACCATGATGGCTTCATTGCGAATCCCCTGCTCGTAGGAGGCGCCCTCGGGAAAGGTGTCGACCCCCCAATCGATCTCCACGCGGCTGAATGTGGGCACGTCCACCGTCTCATTGGCCAGGATGCCGAAAGCCGGCCGCTTGGCTTCGATAACGAGACGGCCATCGCCCACTTCCAGATCGATAAAATCACGGCGCTTGGCATCCTGTTCGAACTGAAAGCCCTTCCCGAGCAGCCAGTCTTCCTCGGAGCCTGCCTGGTAATCGTCGAAACGAATGACGCGGACCGGCCGGGCGTCATCGGCACCTGCCGACACCGCCATTAATAAAAACAGCATAACGACAATAATTCTTCTCATGGCTATCATAGGCTCCCGGGACTTTATAGATGGATCATTGCACCATGCCGATGGCGATTTCCACCCGACGGTTTTTGGTGCGACCTTCTTCCGTGTCGTTGTCCGCGATGAAGTTGGTGGCCCCGTACCACATCACCACCACCCGCTCCGAATCGATGCGGCTCTGGGTCAGGATGTAGTTCTTGGCGCTCTCCGCCCGCATGCGCGACAGTTTCAGGTTGTACTCCGGATCCCCCACGTTGTCCGTAAAGCCCGCCAGCACGGCGTAGGACTGGGGATTGTTCTGCAGGAATTCCGCCACCTGTTTGAGATTCTCGTGGTCCCCGGCCTCGATCGCCGTCTGGTCGTGCCTGAAATTGATATTTTCCGCCGTGGCCCCCACCACCTTGCGCTCGGTTGTGGTGACAACATCCTCGGTGGATTTGACCACGAAAAGCGGCCCGGCGCCCCACACCGGATTCTTGTAGAGTGCGTCGAAGGGCACCACCCGGGAACTCTCGTTCAAGGCGGCCATGTCGTCGAGGAGTTCCTCGGCCTTGGGGGTCGTGGCCGAACTGATCAGATAGAGGGAGACGTCGTACTTGTTCACCAGGGGCTTGGCCACGTCCAGGGGCCGTTGCTTGGTGACCTTGTTGTAGGTGTAGGTGCCGTCGGTGAAAATGAATACCACCGTCTTGCCCTCGAGCTTGGCCAGGATGGGATCGAGCGCCGCGAGACCCTCGGCCAGGGGCGTCGGCTGGCCCGCAAACCCGCCGGCCGTCTGGGTGTTGGGCAGCTGATCGATGGCCGCCCCAAACTTCTGACGGTCGTAGGGGGCCACATCGTAGTAGGCTTTAAACGGCGTGAAGCAATACAGGCCGGCATTGTAGGCCAGCATGGGCAGAATCTTGTTCTGCTGCTTCAAAATGTCCAGCTCGGCATCGAGCTTGGCCACGCCCGGCTTGTAGTCGTCGGCCATGGAGCCCGAGGCGTCGTAGAGGATGATGAAATTGTCCGCCGTGGCAATCAGCATGTCCCGCGTGATGATGTTCTGCTGAATGTCGTCGGCCGTGATGATCTCAAAAGCACCCGCCGGCCCTGCCATCATTAAAGCCATGACAATCGTCAGCAGCAGTTTGTAAAAGTGTTTTCTCATGGTTTTGTTCCTCTCCTTTCAGATGTCGATACCGACTGAAGAAGTGCGTTTTGGCGCTGCACGAATATAAATTCGATGCAACTTTAGGCATCAAGCTGTTCCGACACCTCCAAAGTCTTCATGATTTCTTCCTCCAACTCCTGCAGCAATGCGGTATACTCCTGCCTCCGCGCAGGGGCATGCCTTTCCGAAGACCGGCCCCAGTAGCGCAGGGCAACGGCACATTGACGGTAATCCTCGCACAGTGCCTGAAAGTCCTCGTTTCCTTGATAAAGCGCCTTGACAGTTTCCTTCCGATCCGGAAACCGCTCGAATACAAGGAACAGCCCTGGTTCGATGATCGGCATGGTAACAGCTCCACGGGGAAAATGCATTTATGCAAAGTACCTACGATACCGATGACGACAAAATCGGACCACGCTGCGACGGCGTAAACGGCGGCCGGTCAGCTTATTCCCTACGCGGAAAACGCAGATGCTTCGCGTCTTTGCCAGATGAAAATAGAGATCCTCGCGAGGACTTGACGGGACCTTTTATCGCAACGGGTCGATTGATATTCACGGGTATGGCGTACAAGCCCCGAACACGATAAATGCGACCTTTTCCCCGGAGAATGTCAAAACCGTTTTCCCGCTGTCCTGGGCAATCGCCATCGTCCACCCCACCCCGTCATGCTCAGACGCGCGTCCGTCCTCGGCGCCCTGGAGCATCAGTTTTCCGTCAACAACTTCCGTGCGTTCAATTTTGCTGGCCGGGGTCTCGGTTGCGGGGATGGCGCTGATTTCTTTTTTCGCGGCGTCAATTTTCATGAACAGGGGAAGGAATATTTCCTCAACCGTCGTTTCACCACACCCTTCCGTGGGGGTGCATTCAAACGCTTTCGTCGCCGCAAAAAGAAGCGATTGCGAGCCGTCAAAATCCCCTGCGGATGCCGCCAGGGGAAACGTGCCCATACAAAAAAGAAGTAAAGCGATGCCGATTGATTTTTTCACGATACCCTCCGAACTTTGAGATGGCTTATAGTGTCCGTCCATAAATGGTAGACTTTGGTTCAGGCCAAGGCCGCAACGATGATGAAACCGGAGGCGTAGCTGGGCTACGGCGAGGATTTCAGAAGAGCGAGAACGCCGACCGGGGCCAAAAGATGCCGTTTACGGATGGACACTATTTGACGGTGTAGCCCTTGCCCTCCATGCAGGCCGAATAGGCACGGTTGTATGCGTTTCTATTGGCCGCATACTGCTGGGCCTGCTCCTTTTCCCACTGGGCGCGGGCCTGCTGGTCCTGCTGCTGCTGGTTATGGCTGCGGGCACCCCCAAGGACCCCTCCGGAGAGTCCGCCGATCGCAGCACCTTTTTTGGCCCCCTTGCTGCCTCCGGCAATGGCCCCGACACCCGCCCCCAGGAGGGCGCCGCCAACGCCGCCCCTGACAGCGCCCCCGGCGGTGCTGGTTTCGGCCTGCTGAGGGGGAGGCGGTGCGGTTGCCGTTGGCGCCTGCATGGGGTCAAATCCAGTCTGATCCTTGGCCCATGAGTAGCACTCGAACTTATCCTTTTCCATCTGGTCCTGACTTTGGCCTTCAGCCGGATAGATCATCAGCTCCTGGGAGAATGCCGTGGCTGAAAAGGCCCATACCGAGAAAAGCAGAACGAAGATCATTACTTTTTGCATATTGAACCTCCAATATTGTAGCTTCCGATGTTTGTAAGACGAAAATGAATCACCGCGGCAGAATTTGCTTGTCTTGCGAAATTGAATTTTCCTGACCGGCGAAAAGGCGATGAGCGCGAATTGCCTGCCGGTGTAAACGTTCAATGGCTGCCGGAACGGCATTCCCACAAAGAAGATTAGGTTTGGATGAGGACTTGCATATGCGGTTTTAAAAAGGTTGAAAACCTATTATAGGATAAACTATACTTCAATTTATTGGTAATAGGGCCCTAGAGACGACTTTGATCTCTTTTGATGCGCCAAAGAAATCCCCTGAGATCCTATCATCTTAGGAATGGATATTATTTCCAACATAATCTGCTGATTTCCGAGCGCTAACCCCCTAGCCCATCGCAGGGCTCATACCGCATGTGCGAATGGAGCAGACCCAATTTCTGTCGAAGGAAATACGCCCTATCAGAGCCAGGAGAGCCCTGATCAGACCGTTTCGGCGGACGAGGTTCGGAAACAGCTCCAGCGGTTGCTGGCCAATGGGGCGTTTCGGGCCACAGAAGCCCAACGGGCCTTCCTGTTGTTCGTGGTGAAGAAGGTTCTCGCCGGAGAATCCGATGAGATCAAAGGCTATACCATCGCCACGCAAGTGTTCGGCCGACATGAGGATTTCGATCAAAGCACCGACCCCATCGTCAGTATCCAGGCCAACAAACTCCGTCGGGCCCTGGAACACTACTACCTGACGGCGGGTCAACGGGACCCCCTGCGCATCGGCATGCCCAAAGGCACTTACGTCCCGACGTTTCAACGGCGGTGGGCGTTGCCCGCCGGTTCCGAGGGACCAAAGGATCGTGCCGAGGCAGACGCACTGGAGAGTGCCTGGCCGACCGTTCTGGTCCAGTCGTTCCGGAATCTGACCGGTGATCCGGGCTTGGATTATATGGCCTACGGCCTGGCAACCGAACTTGCCACGGAGATCACCCGCTACCAGGACATTCGGGTGTTGATGCTGAACGCCGCGACACCGGGAAGGAGGGCATCGGGCAGCGGCGCCCGCTTTACCCTCGACGGCAACGTGCGCAAAGACGCCCACGGCTTCAAGGTGACCGTCAGTTTGGACGATATCCGGTCCGGCATCCGTCTGTGGAGCGACACGCACCGCTGCGACATGGAGGCGGCCCACATGATCAGTTTCCAGGAGCAACTGGCCCGGGTGGTCACCGCCAAGATTGCCGGAGAAACCGGCATCATCGCCAAGGCCCTGTCGATCGAGTCGAAAAAAGTGCCGCCGTCGGATGCGCAAACCTACCACGCGATCCTGCGCTACTACGAATTCAACGCCCAGTTTTCCGCCGCAACGTTTTGGAATGCTCTGGAGGCGCTTGAGCAGGCAACCGCGCGGGAGCCGGAATGCGGACTGGCCTGGACCATGCTCGCGCGGCTGTATGCGAGCAATCACTCCCTGGAGCTGTTCGACCGGCCGACCCCGCTGGAAGAAGCCGGCACCTTTGCCGAAAGGGGGGTGCAGTTGGACCCCGCCAATCAGCGGGCCCGACTGATATTGTCATACGTCAGGCTGTTGCAAAGCAACCTTACCGGCGCGCTCCGCGAGGTGGACCACGCACTGGCTTTGAATCCCCGCGCATTGATTCTTAAAGATAACATCGGATACCTGATGACCCTTTGCGGGGATTGGGACCGGGGCCCGGCCCTGATCCGAAAGGCGATCCAGCTGAACCCTTATTACGATGTCATCGTGCATCACGCCCTGTGGGTGGACTTCGTTCGGCAGAAAGATTACGAACAGGCCTACCTGGAAACGCTGAACTTCCGGACCCCCACATTGTTCTGGGAACCGCTGCTGAAGGCCTCGGTGCTGGGGATGCTGGGAAAAATTGATGAGGGTTGGCAGACGGTCGGCGACCTGCTCAAGCTCAAAGCTGATTTTCCGAAGCGCGGCCGCAACCTAATCCGGTATTACATTAAATTTGACGAGATCGTGGAGCAGATCACCACTGGCCTCCGAAAGTGCGGCCTGGAAATCGAGTGATCCGTAATTCTACAATTGCGCTATCGCCAGCCTACCCCCACCATTTCCAACAATTCGCCTCTCTTCTGGTATGGGACAGCTATCTATTTTTTGCCCATTCCCCACAGGAACGCTATCACCGACAGAATCATCAACAGGATGCCGAAGGGCGGATTTTTGCCTGCGATGTGCAGGTTGACGCCGGAGACGAGAAGTCCCACCGTCAGCACCATCCAGGCAAAGCGTTTCACGGACAAATCGATGCGGCGGATGGACTGGCGGGTTTCAGGCGAGAGGGACACCTGGATGGTCAGGGCCCCCTGGCGGGCGCGGGTGAGCACCTGGTCCAACTGTCCGGGAAGACGCCAGATGTGGCGCCCCAGCATGAAGAGCTCATCCCAGATGCCCTGCCATTCGCCGATCAACTCCTCCTTGGCAAACCGCCGTGCGTAGGGCAGCGTTTTCGTCCAGGGGTCGAAATCCGGATTCAACCGGGTGGCCAGACCGGAGAGGATGCCTACCGCACGGCCGATGAGCAGCATGTCGGCCTGGATCTGAAAGGGGGCCTCGGTGATGATATCCCGGTATTGGCGCCAGAAATAGCGCATTTCCCGGAAGGCGGTTTCCTGGATTTTTCCGAGACGAAGACCCCAGATGCGGTTCAGCCAGTCCTGGTGAATTTCTTCCAGGCGGCGCAAATCCGTGCCGGGCTGCAAGGCGCCGGCGACCACATAGGCCTGAATGATCTTATGGGCGTCCTGGGTGCCCAGCCCGATGGCGGCGGTGCGCATGGCGGCCTTGAGACGTTCGGAGATGACGGCCGTCATGCCGAAATCGATGAAGACCAGTTGAAACGGGCGGTTTTCACAATAGGGGACGGGCTCCCCCGGCCGATATCTTTCGCAGGCGTCTGATGATTCATCGTCTACCGGCAGGGGGCGCACGAAGAGATTGCCGGGGTGGGGATCCACGTGAACGAAGTTGGAGACGAAGATCTGCCGCATGTAGGCATCGTAGAGGACACCGGCGACCTTGCGGGGCGCAATCCCGGCGGCGGTCATGGCCTCCATGTCCCCGATTTTGATGTAGGCCACGTTTTCCAGGGTCAAGACGGCCGGCGAGCAGAAATCCTCGTGGATGCGCGGCACATAGACATGGGGGACATCGGTGAAATCGACGGCGAAACGCTTCAGGTTTTCCATTTCCTGCTGGAAATCGAGTTCGGCACGCGTCGTGCGGATGAATTCCTCCAGCAGCATGTCCAGGTCCATGCGCCGGCGGATCTGCCGGGAGTGCTTGAGCCAGTCCACAATGCGCCGCAGGGCCTTGAGATCCGTTTCGACGATGTCGTGGATGCGGGGCCGCAGGACCTTGACGATCACATCCTCCCCCGACGGCAGACGGGCGGCGTGGGCCTGGGCCAGGGAGGCGGCACCCATGGGTTCGGGCTCAAAATGGCTGAAAATTTCCGCGAGAGGGCGGCCGAAGCTGGTTTCCACGACGGCGGCGATATCCTCCCAGGCGTCGGGAGCGGCTTCGTCCTGCAGGCCCGCCAACTCCTTGGTGATCTCCGGGGGGAACAGGTCCACGCGGGTGCTGAGGAACTGGCCCAGCTTGATCAGGACGCCCCCCATTTCCGTGGCGATATCCCGGTAGCGGCGGGCAATGGCCTGCCAGCGCTGGAGGGGCGGGGGACGGAGCCGGTCGAGCAGGGGGAAAGCAAAAATGCCGTCCCACCAGATCGTTTGCCCGAAGACACCGGCCGCAAAGGTCACGATGCGTCGATAACGCATGGACTGGATGACGGGAGAGACGGACCTTTCAGCGGCCATGGGTGCTTTTCCCTGATTGAGGTTTTTGCTTCTGCAAGGGGGATATGACGTCCCGGCGGCGCCCGCGCGGGGAGGTGAGAAGTAAAAGGCGACGGGTACAGGCTAGGGTGAAAGGGCTGCCGCGGGGGCCGCATCTGTTGTATGGTACCGGAGTTTCAACCTGAGACGACGTATATCACTCCTACCGCAGTCCGGTGTGCGGCGTCAACGGTCCGATGTGCCCTGAACGCAGCTTCCATGACATGTCAAGCGGATCGGCGTTTTCCCCCCTACGCCGTCTACCCCTTCTTCTCGGGGCCGGACATACGGGGCCTGCCCCTGGCAGCCCCGGCATACATCCCCGTGCGCTTGGGGGAAAGCCTCGCCGCACAGGGAACAGGTCGCGATACGACCTTTACGTCGCGCAGCGCGATAGGCAGGGAGGATGTCGACAGGGCGGGAGGAGAGACAGTCCGATCCGGCCCGTCGAATGTCTTCCAGCAAGACATCGAAATCCTGCTCGGCTTTGGACTTGCGCTTGTAGAACCAGGCGTGGAATTCCGGCCAGGCCTCCAGTTTGCCGGAATCGAGAAAGACCCGGCAGCCCCGGCCGTTGGATTTGTCGTAAAGGGTCAGGGCAAACTTTCCCAGGTCGTGGATTTTCAGCCAGCTGTTGCCCACGGTGCAGGGCGTGAGCATCTGGACGGCATCGGGCAGGCAGCTGGTGGTTTCGCAAACCGCATCGAACGAAACACCTTCCGGTAAATGCCGGAGAGCAAAATCGACCATTTTCAGCCCGATGACCAGACCCGGCGCAACATGGCCGTGAAACGACCGGATGCGTTCCAGTGCTTCGCGGTAGCTATAGCTGTGCCCTCGGTGGTCGCGGCACCAGATGGCATCCGGGATGCCTTTAAGAGAAAAGCCTTTATCAACCGCATCCCCGGGGTGGTTGGTCTCGTTCGATGGTTTCACGCCGGACCCCGCATGGGTGCTCCTCTCACGGTACATTGATTTCGAGTTCGCCGCCCGAGGCGGTCACCGGAAAGATTTCCAGGGGTTTTCGGGCGGCGCCGCCCACCGGTTTCCCGCTATAGGTAAACGTCGATTTGCTGACGCTGCAGCACTCGATGCGGTCGGTCCCGGGCAGGGGGTCGATGCGCCGTCCCATGTGGGTGCAGCGGTTGCCAAGGGCATGGAAGGCGCCGTCCTCACCGTGGACTACCAGGATGCGCCTGGACAGGCCTTTGCCCTCCAGACGGACGGCCCCTCCGGGCCGGGCGAGTTCCGGCGTCCGGTCCAGTCGCAGCCGGATGACTTGGTCGACATAATCCCAGCAGCCGCTGTCGGCCGGTAGGGGTGTTTCACAGATGCCCAAAATTCTTTTGAGAAACTTCATGCAGATCTCCTCTTTGGCCTCCTTTGATCCGGCCGCATCGCCGATGCTCGGCGCGGGGCAAAGGGAAAACCAAAAGCCAAAGCTCCAAAACCGAATGCAAGCCCCCTTCTAGGGGACTGCCTGAGGTCTCCCCTATCGGCGGGGGGGCGCCTCATTTCAAACGGCCTCCACCCGGCAGGGCACGTAACGATGCAAGGGGGTTCCCAAAGGATCCCGGTGGGTATTCTTGGTCAGGCGGTTGACATTGAGACCGTAGACTTGGCCGTCGTAGAGCAGGCCGAAGCCGTGGGGAATCAGCACCATGCCCCGGCGGACCTGCCCCGATACCTGCAATTCACCCGTCTCGCTGCCGGCCTCGGTGGTGACTCTGACCGTCTGGCCGTCCTGCAACCCTATCGCTTCGGCGTCCGCCGGGCTCAGGGCCACCGTGCAGGCGCGTTTGCCCCGGTTCCACGCCGGATCGCGCATCAGGGTGTTGGCATTGGTGTCCATGTGCCGGCCGGCATTGAGGACCAGCGGAAAAGCTTCCGGCAGCCGGAGATCTTCGGCCTCGCCGGCCGCATCCAGGGCTCGGGCCTGATCGGCCAATTCAGGGATGTGGATTTCGATTCTTCCCGACGGCGTGCGGAGGGCCGCCAGGTTGTTTTCCGGATCGGTCCGTCCCACCCACAGGCCCTGGGGCGTGTCCACGATGGCCTGAAAGATGCGGTCCCCCTGGTCGAGGCCCGGCTCGAACCCGGCCCGGGCGGCGTTCTTCCGGAACGCCTTAGGGGCGGTCATCAGCATGCCCCACAGGGCGGCCAGGTTGGCACTGCCCCACTCCCGGCCCAGAGTACGGGCCAGCACGAAGGGCATGGCCGGCAGGGCCCGGTGCTCGGAAGCGGCCCATTCCATCAATTTCGCCCCGAAGGTCAGCCGATCGCCCCGGGCGGCTTCGTGCAAGGTTTCCGGGATGTCGGGCACCAGCCCCAGCTTGTCGGCCAGCAGGGTTAAGATCTGGCCGGCCTCCAGGCACATGCCCGGCGGGTCGACGATGGGCCGCCGCATCTGGAAGTAAATATCCGGATACGTCCACGGGAAAAAGGTGCCGTCCCAGGACTCGTAGTAGGAGCGGCAGGGCAGCACGTAATGGGCCCGGCGGGCTGTTTCGCTCATCACCATTTCGTTGACTACCAGGAGATCGAGCCGGTCGAAGGCTTTCTCGTAAGCCGAGGTGTCGGCATAGGCCCGCAAGGGATTGCAGGCGCTGACGTAAACCGCCCGCAGGCGGCCGGGGTGGTCGCTCAGGATTTCCTCGGGCATGGCATTGGGCGGGAAGGAACCGGCCGCCACGGCCGGCAGGTCGGTGGCGACGGTGCGCCAGTTCTTGGGCTCCCGCTCGTCGGCATGAAATCCCATGGGCATGACCATGCCCGGGATGACATTGCCGCCGCGCCGGCCGAATATGCCGCACC
>Ga0316576_10001509_pt1 | contig 12575 bp, 10 predicted proteins | sample S0NA_FD_203075 | JGI IMG/M metagenome (GOLD analysis project Ga0316576, IMG submission 203075) | Rhizosphere microbial communities from salt marsh grasses in Alabama, United States - S0-2_050615r3r5 | ecosystem: Host-associated > Plants > Roots > Rhizosphere | place: USA: Alabama | collected... | reverse complement strand
ACCTGGTCAGCCTCAAGTAGGGCCCCGGCCAGCCCATCTCGGGCCCCCTCGGCCTTCCGCCGGGCGGGCCCCGTTCCTGCTCCGGGGAAGCGCTCCGGCCCGACGGGCGGCTACCGGTACGCGAACACCATCGCGTAGATGATCAGGAGCACCAGAAAGGTGCCGAGGGCGAGGGCGGTCCACGCGAAGACGCGGAAGGTCCGGATCACCACCCGCTGGTAGGGCCAGACGAGGTTCTCCTCGAGCTTGCCGGCCACCACGAGGCCCTCGTACTCGGCCGGCTTGTCGCGCCTGAACTCGACCAGCGGCATCCGCCCGGTGAACACCACGAGGTCCATGGGGAACTTCTCTGGCCGCAGGTGAGTGTTGAAGAAGTGGACGGTGAAGATGAACCCGGTGGCGAGGAGCGCCTCGTCGCTGTGGATGATGGTGGCCACGTTGATGAGCCAGCCCGGCAGGACCCGGGTGAAGAACACCGGGAACCACAGCATCAACCCGGTGGACCCGATCACGAAGATCCCCCAGAACACCGCGAAGTAGTCGAACTTCTCCCAGTACGTCCACCGCCCGTAGTGCGGCCGAGGCCCCGCCCCCACGAACCACTTCAGGCTGCCGATGAACTCTGTCAGGTCCTTCTTCGTGAACAGCATGGAGTCGGGCCCGGTGAGCATCTTCCAGAGCGAGCCGCCGTACTCCTTGCGGCGAATCCGGTTCAGGTCCCACAGGTGCACGACGAACAGACCAAACATCACCGTGGCCGCCGCGCGGTGGATGAACCCCGCACCTTCGAAGCCCCCGAGGGCCCGAGAGAGCGCCGACGCCCACCCGGTGTACGAGAACTTCAGCGTCATCCCGGTGAGCGCGAGGCTGATGAAGCTGATGATCATCAGGATGTGGAGGGTGCGGTTCAACCTCGTGAACCGCCGGAACTGCAGGGCCCGGACCTTGCTGGCCTTCATGACGCTACTCCCCGCCCTCGGGCTCCTCGATCTCGCCGCGTCCGACCGCCTCCTCGTGGTTCATCTTCGACTCGTCCAGCTGGGCCGCCTCCGCCTCGAGGGCCTTCTGCTCCTCCGCCTCGGCTTCCCTGAGCTCTCGTCGCATCTGCAGCGCGCGCGGGAGCCAGAGCAGCGTGTGGACCCCGCTCACCACGAAGGTCCCCACCAGCAGGCCGGTCATGCCCCAGAACGTCCAGAACAGCCAGGGATACTTGTCGGGGTCGTGGTGCGTGGCGTGGCTCAGGTACCCGGCGAAGCGCCGGGTGGCCCCGGGGTGGCACTTCTGGCACGTCTCGACCACGTTGTCGCGCGAGAGGTGGGAGCGGGGATCGGACACCTTCAGGATGTCGTGGGCCCCGTGGCAGTCGTAGCACTTGGCGGTCTTCGTGTACCCGAGCTGGGACACCTTCCCGTGATAGGTGTCGAAGTAGGTGGAAGCGATCTCGGCGTGGCAGCGGCCGCACTTCTGCATGATCTCGAGCTTGAAGCCGTCGACATCCGCTCTCTGGATGGTGTGAGCGCTGTGGCAGTCGTTGCAGACGGGCAGATCCTTGTCGGTCTCCCCCACGAGCGTGTGGTGGATGCTCTGCTCGAACTCCTCCTGGATCCCGTGGTGGCAGTTCCCGCAGGTCTGGGGCACGTTCGCGCGGTTGACGCTGGAGGCGGGGTCGGCGTGCGGCAGGGCCCGGTGGGGAGTGTGGCAGTTGGTGCAGGTCGCGGTGACGGTCAGGCCGCTCTTGAGCAGCCCCTTGCCGTGAATGCTCTCGGTGTAGTCGGCGACGATGTCGTGCTCGGCGCCCGTGTAACGCACGGCCGCCGATTCGCCCTCGCGGTGGCACCGCGCGCACAGGTTCGGGATGTTGAGGGCGAAGATGGGCGAGGAGGGATTGAGGCGTCCGAGCACGTCGTGGCGCCCGTGACACTCCTTGCAGCTCGGGGCGTTGGGGTCGTTGCGGGACAGAAGCTGGCCGTGAATGCTGGCCTCGTACTGCTGTCCGACCTCGGCGTGGCACGCCTCGCAGTCCACCTTCTGGGTGAGGGTCTCGCACGGGCGCTTGCGTGAGACGTTGACCCCCGAGTGGCACTGAGCGCAGGAGACCTGCGCGTGGCGCGACTGGCGGACCTCCTCGACGGCCACGTGGAGGGACCGGCCGTCTGCCGCCTCGAGGCCCGGCTCCCCGTGGCAGCCGATGCACTGGGCATCGGACATCCCCTGGTCGTAGTAGACCCTGCGAATCTTGTGCGGCGGATGGCAGTCGACGCAGGCCGGGAGCACGTGGGCCTGCTTCTCCCAGAGTTCGCCGCGGATCACCTTCTGGTGCACCGACTCGATCTCCGCGTGGCACTGCGTGCAGGTCCTGGCGATGTTGGACCGGGCGATCGACGACGCGGGATCGGTGTGGGGAAGGATGTTGTGGGCGGTGTGGCACGACGCGCAGTTCGGCGCCACGATGAGGCCCTTCTTCAGCAGTCCCTCGCCGTGGATGCTCTCCGAGAAGTTCTCGAGGATGTGGTCCTGGTGGATCGTGCGCGCCTGGGTGACGGGACTCCCCTCCTGGTGGCACTTCCCGCAGGTGTAGGGGATCCGCAGCGGAGAGACCGGCGAGTCGTGGTCCGCCACCGGCTTGATGGTGTGAAAGCCGTGACAGTCCGTGCAGCTCGGGGCGAGGCGGTCTCCCCGCGCCAGGGCCCGTCCGTGCAGGGATGCGGCGTGCTGCTCCTGGATCTCGTCGTGGCAGTTGCCGCAGTCGACCTTCTCGAGGGGCGTGTCGTGGAAGCCCTCCATCCCCGCGGTGTCCATGTGGCAGCCGACGCAGGTCAATGGCTCGTGGATCGACTCCCCGAAGCCCCTCTCAGACACGTAGAGCGACACCTCCCGGCCGTTGCGCTCGGTCGTGAGGTCGCGGTCGCCGTGACAGGCCAGGCAGTCCTCGTTCTCCTGGGTCCGGGCCGGCGCGCCGGGCAGGGCGGCGAGGAGAGTCAGGCCCCCCAGAAGCGCGAGCACCCCGGCGCCCGAGCACCTCCTGAACGCTCCATTGCGAGACATCGATCGGCTCCCCCTTACGCCTTCACGCGGGCGGCCGTTCGGATTTGACCGCCGCCGCCTCGAGAGACCCAAGGCTACTGCTGCAGCGGGATCATCGGCAATAGATCGTTCGCCCCCTTTGGACAGATCCAGGCGAGGGTCTGAAACCTAACGTTTCAAGCCGCGGCGACGGCGCGCCCGGGTCTTCCCCGTGGCTCGGCTTGCACGGGGGGCGTCGATGGCCAGGAGGCTCAGCTGTGGCCGCGCCTCCTCGAATCTCAGCAGGGCCTGGAGCCTCTTCCGCATGGCGTCGCTCAGGTGGACGAATCGCCCCCCCACGGCCCGAGTGCGACGCCCTCCGAATCGGCGCGTGGGCCCGATCCAACGCACCTCGAGGATCAGGCGCAGGGGCCTTCGCGTCCCCGGGCACACGCCCTGGTGCCGCATCACGAGACGTGAGCCCACGGCGACCGGGGGCAGCGAGTCCCCCGCGAGACGCAGGCGTGCCCCGCTGCGGCTCGCGTCGACCACCGCCACCTCCAGGTCCGCGGCGAGGGCCGCGCCGTCGGCGGCGAGCCGGAGCGGCACCCGCGGGGCCACGCGGGGGCGGTAGTTCAGTCGCCGCAGCTCGGCAAAGGCCTCGTCGAGCTGCCGGCGCTGCGGCCCGGGGTCGAAGTCGTACCGCAGTGTCATCTCGTGGCGAGCCCCGCGCACGCTCCAGGCGGTGACCGTGCCCTGCACCTCGAGCGGCTTCGACAGGCAGTCCGCGCTCATGACCAGCACGAGGTGCGTGCCCACCGGCAGGCCGCTGTCGGCGCGGAGCAGGGTCTGCCCCTGGTCCAGGGCCCTCGAGAGCTCACGCAGCAGCGCGGTGGCCGAGCCGTACCAGGAGTGAAGGCGGATGGCCGGGCCAGCGATGGGAGCGACCGGGATGCGATCCATCGCTTCTAGGGCTTGCAGGGAAACGCCGCCTGGAGTGCGTCGATGGTCAGACGAGAGGCACGACGATCACCGGCGTCCGGCTGCTCCCTCAGGTACTGCAGCACGACGTCCTTGATCCGTGTTCGCGTCACACCCCGGGGAAGGCAGAATGCCTCCTCGTCGAGGGCGTCAGCCACGCCCGCCACGAAGCCGAACGCGACGGCCGAGTCCAGCGTCCGGTCGCTGAGCAACGAGCGCCAGCTGCTCTCCCAGGCCTCGAGACCTTCCAGCAGCTCTTCGCCGTCCATGAAGGGGCTGGGTACCTGGGCCTCCGCGACGAGCGGGACCAGTGTGAGCAGCAGGGCGACGGCGGCGGCGGCAATCACTCGCATGGCTCCTCCGTTGCTTCGCGGTTCCCTGGTGCTGGCCCTGGGACCCGAACCCGCACCACCCCACTCCTGGGTCGCTGATTCTAGTCGAGTTGTCACCGGACGGCCACAAGAGTGGCGATCGAGGCGGCATGCCGGCCAGGCGCTCGGACTCGATGCTACAGTGGTGGAGAGAGAGGAAGCCCTGAAGCGAGCGACAGAGCGAGGCGCCCGCGGTGGTGCCAGATCGGTCCTCGCGTGAAGTACCGCCCCGACGTCGATGGCCTGAGGGCCATCGCCGTTCTCCTGGTCCTCTTCCACCATCTCGATGTCGCGGGGATGTCGGGCGGCTACGTGGGCGTCGACGTGTTCTTCGTGATCTCTGGCTTCCTGATCACGCGGATCATCCACTCCGAGATCCGGGAGGGACGCTTCACCCTCGCGGGCTTCTACGTCCGTCGCGTGCGCAGGATCCTTCCGGTGCTCGGCGTCGTCGTGGCCGCGACCACCGCCGCCGCCGCGTTTCTGGTTCCCGTCTCCCAGCTGGAGGAGATGGCCGGGAGCGTCGTGGCCGTCGCGCTGTTCGTGTCCAACGTCTTCTTCTGGCGTCACACCGACTACTTCTCGGTCGCTGCCGACCTGAAGCCCCTGCTGCACATGTGGTCGTTGAGCGTCGAGGAGCAGTACTACCTGCTGTTCCCACTCTTCATGGTCGCGGTGCGGCGGCTCTCGACGAGACGCCTGGTGGCGGCCCTCGGGGTGCTGACGGCGCTCTCCCTCGCCATCTGCGTGTCCCTCTCGCAGTCACACCCCGTGGCGGCCTTCTACCTCGCCCACGCCAGAGCGTGGGAGCTGCTCCTGGGCGGCCTGCTCGCCGTTCAGACCTTCCCGGCTCCATCCAGTCGCCTGGTGGGATCCGTGTTGTCGACGCTGGGGCTGGTGATGGTCTTCTCCTCGGCCTTCCTCTTGACGAGGAGCAGCGTCTTTCCGGGCTGGAACGCCCTCAGCCCCTGCGTGGGCACCCTCCTGATCATCCACGGGGGCAGCGTCGGTGGAACGACGGTGGGCTGGCTGCTGTCCGTGCCGGCTGTGCGCTACATCGGCCGCATCTCCTACTCCCTGTACCTGTGGCACTGGCCGGCGCTCGTCGTGGTGCGCAGCAACGTCGTGGGGGAGCTGACGGTCGGACACAAGCTCCTGGTCCTGGCAACCACCTTCCTGCTTTCGGCGCTCTCCTATCGCTACGTCGAGACGCCCTTCCGACGCGGCGTGCTCATCACGGAGGCGAACTTCCGGCGCGTCGCACTGGGATCGACGCTGGGGATGCTGCTGGTCGGAGGCGCGCTGTACGGGTACTTCGCCAGCTCCGGCTACAACGAGCAGCGCCGGATCGCCGAGACGCAGACGGCCCACCTCGAGACCATCGAGAGCTGCTTCAGGACCCCGCCGTCCCCGGCGTCCCTGGCCGCGTGCAGCTTCGGGAGCCTGGAGGCGACCCGGACCTTTCTGCTGTGGGGAGACTCACACGGCTCCGCGGTGCTGCCGGCGTTCGAGGCGTTCGCCCGGGAGAACGGGTGGCGCGGCATCCAGGCCGTCTCCGAGGGCTGTCCGCCCTTGTTCGACGTCTTTCGCCGTGACGCGCCCGCGCGGCGACTCGGCATGTGCGATGGACAGTTCGGGCACAACGTCAGGGCCTATCTCGAAGAGCACCGGGTCGACGCCGTGGTCCTGGTCGCCCGCTGGTCCCTGTACGAACGCGGCTGGGTCAAGAACGGCCGGTTGCAGGAGGGCACGCACTTCCTCTCGGACGAGACGACGGAAGGAGCAGACGCGGCGTCCAGCGCGATCGTGCTCGAACGCGCCATCCGTCGCTCGACGCGTGAGCTCACCGAGGACCTGGGCATCCCGGTGATCGTCGTGGCTCAAGCGCCGGAGCTGCCGCGAGCTCCCAACGCCACCCGTCTGCAGAGCGACCCCGTCCTCCGAACGACCTACCTGGCGCAGCAGGCCTTCGCCAACGCGGTGTTTCACGAGCTCGACAGCAACGAGCGAGTCCGCTTCCTCGATCCCGTCGACGTGTTCTGCGACCGGCGCGAGTGCCCCACCGTGGACGCCGGCATCCCGATGTACCAGGACGACAACCACCTGTCCTACTGGGGCGCCATGCGCCTCCAGCCGCTCCTCCCCGCCATGTTCCGCTGAGCGACCCCCCGACCGGGCGGCGGCGTCCGGGAGCTAGCGTGCCGAAAGGTCGCGCACGAACAGATTCTTGAACCGCATCTTGCCCTGGCCGCCGGAGTGCAGCTGAAGGGCGATCGGTCCTTCCTCGGAACCAGGCGACGGATAGGTGAAATCCAGGACCTGAATGCCGTTGAGGTGGACGACGTAGTGGTTGCCCTCGACCTCGATCAGCATGTCGTTCCACTCGTAGGGCCGAATGACCGTCTCGAACTGCGGTGACGGCCACGCGACCCAGCCCTTGCCGTCGCCGTAGATGCCTCCGGTGTGGTGGTTCAGCGTGCGATCGATCTCGACCTGACGCCCGGCGATGATCTCTGGCGTATCGCCTTTGAACTCCGTGTGGATGTAGACCCCGCTGTTGCCGTCGGCCTCGCACTTGAACTGCAGCGACAGGTGAAAGTCGCGGTAGGACTTCTCCGTCACCAGATAGCCGTACTCCTCGGTGATTCCCTGACCGAAGATCGCGCCGTCGACGACCTCCCACTTCTCCTGGCCCACCTTCTTCCAGCCGGAGAGGTCCGTGCCGTTGAACAGCGACTGCCACTCCGCGGCCAGCGCCCGGGGCCGGGGGCGCTCCTGCGCCTCCACGACCGAGGTGGTGAAGAGAAGGATCGAGAGAACGGTAGTGATGTGTCTCATAGCAGACGCATGCTACCCGCCAGACGCCGGTTCAGGCAATCGGATTCGGTCTCGCGGTCGGCCCCGGTCTCCCCGGGGCCTCGATCGGGTTCGAGTCCCGGTCCCCTCGAGAGCCCGTGCCGTGCGGCGTCAGGGGACCGGCACCCCGAGCGGCCCCATCTTCTCGAACTCCCAGAGGTCGCGGATCGGGATGCCCTCGTAGCCCCTCTCCGGCAATCGGGGCTTGTGCTCGCGCACGCGGTCGACCGCGTCGAGGTGGATGCGGACCAGGCGATAGCCCCGGGACAGGTAGAGGCCGGCCGCACGAAGATTGTCGTTGGTCAGGAGCGCCCAGGCACGACCGAGGCCGAGCTGGTGGAACTTGCTCTCGACGTCCTCGAGCAGCCGGCGGCCGAAGCCACGCCCGCGGAGGATGGTGTCGAGGGTGACGATCTGGCCCGATGGTCCGTCGACGTGATAGGTCACCAGGCCGACGATGTCGTCGAGATGGTCAACGAGCGCGAGACCGTGCACGTCCGAGGGTGTGTAGTTGGTGTTGAGGCCCACCACCAGACCGTACCAGCGGTCGTTCCACACCGCCTCGATCTCTTTCGTCGTCGCGGGCCTCAGGCGCATGTCGTGTCGTCGAAGTGGTGACATCGTCAACTCCCTGGCACGGCTCGTACCTTCGTGACCTTCCGATGCGGTGGGCGCGGTTCCCGGCCCATACGGCCAGGCACCCACGGCCGGTGCGACACGGGCCATCTTACACCGATGCCGATACCCGTCTCTCCCGGTCGCGAGGCTGAGTCAACTGACCCATTGACCTTCCGCCCGCCTCGGCCCTACGCTCACCGCGGCTGGTCGTGTGTCGAGTGGAGGCCGCCATGCCGGGTTCTCGAGGGAGCTGGCCGGCTCCCGCTCTCATTCTCCCGATCGCCGCCATCCTCGGTCTTGCCGTGCCCGTCGTGGCCCGGGGGCAGGACCCTCCGAAAGCCGCGCCGGCGGACGACCTGGAGGAGATCGACAGCTCCGCCTGTGTGGGCTGCCACGAGGAGAGTCGCGAGGGCAGCACGATCACCGCCGACCTGGAGCACTCCGTCCACGACGGCCTGGACTGCCTGGACTGCCACCCGGCCCTGGGAACCGTTCCCCACCGCGACCCGGAGGAGCTCGGCGTCCTCGATGAGGGCTGTCGCAGCTGCCACACGGATGCGGCGGAGCAGTACCAGGTCCACGGTCGGGCAGCGATCGGCACCGATGCGGACATGCCCCTGTGCAACGACTGTCACGGTGGGCACGAGGTCCTCCCCTCGAGCGTCAGGCAGTCGAAGACTCACCCCACGAACCTGCCCCGCACCTGCGGCCACTGCCACGAGGACCTGAACCTCACCAAGCGTCACGACATCCTGATCGACCACCCGATCGAGATCTACGAGAGCAGCGTCCACGGCCGGGCGACGAAGGGGGGCGTCTACGTCGCCGCCACCTGCAACGACTGCCACTCGACGGGGGCGAGCGCCCACAGGATCTACGCGCCGGGACACCCCGAGTCGGCGATCAACCACTTCAACATCCCCGCCACGTGCGGCCGGTGTCACAAGGGGGTGGAGGCCGACTTCTGGGAGGGCATCCACGGCCAGCTGGTCAAGCGAGGAGAGACCGACGCCCCGGTCTGCACGCACTGCCACGGCGAGCACGGGATCATCTCGCCGTCCGATCCCCGCTCGCCGGTCTCCCGATCACGGGTGGCCGAGGAGACCTGCGCGCCATGCCACGAGTCGGCGGTCCTCAACGAGAAGTACGGCCTGCCGGCGGGGCGCCTGACCTCGTTCATCGACAGCTACCACGGCCTCAAGAGCCGCGCTGGCGACACCCACGTCGCCAACTGCGCCTCCTGCCACGGTGTCCATCGCATCCTGCCGAGCACGGACCCGACCTCGACGATCTACCCGGACAACCTCCAGTCGACCTGTGGCGAGTGCCACCCCGGGATCTCCCCGCAGCTGGCCGCCCAGCCCATTCACGGCGTCGCCGGCCAGGGCCTCCAGACCTCCGCCGCCGACGTCGTGGAGAAGATCTACATCGTCGCCATCGTCGTGATCATCGGCTTGATGGTGCTGCACTGGCTGATCGACCTGATGCGCCAGCTCAAGAACCTGTTCGGCCGAAGGCCCCAGGTCCGTCGCATGGAGCCGAACGAGGTCTGGCAGCACGCGTTCCTCATGGTCTCGTTCATCGTCCTGGTGATCTCGGGCTTCGCCCTCCGCTTCGGCGAAAGCGGGCTCACCCGGCTGTTCTTCGGCTGGGAGGGAGGCTTCGAGCTGCGGGGCGTGGTGCATCGGGTTGCCGCGGTTCTCTTCATCCTCACCGTCATCTGGCACGCGATCTTTCTGGCGACCAGCGATCGGGGCCGTCGGTTCCTGCGCGACATGTGGCCCGCGAGACTGGACTTCGCCCAGTTCGGCCAGCGCATCCTGTACAACCTCGGCCGCCGGCCGGAGGGTCCCCGCTTCGGACGTTTCGGCTACGTGGAGAAGGCCGAGTACTGGGCGCTCATCTGGGGCAGCGCGATCATGGTCGTCACCGGGCTGCTGCTCTGGTTCGACAACTGGGTCGTCCAGTTTCTCCCCAAGGGTGTCCTCGACGTGGCCCTCGTCATCCACTACTACGAGGCCTGGCTCGCCACCCTGGCGATCCTCGTCTGGCACATGTACTCGACCGTCTTCAGCCCGCATGTCTACCCCATGAACCCGAGCTGGCTCACGGGCCTGATGCCGGAGAAGATGTACCGTCACGAGCACCCGGAGCACTTCGAGCAGGTGAAGAAGGACACGGCGGAGCACATCCGCAAGGAGATGGAGATCCTCTCCCGGCCCTCGTCGGCGGACTCCGACCTGCCCGACTGAGCGAGGTCGACTCTCTGTCTCTCTTGAATCGCCTATACTCCGGTGAACCATCCCCTGGAGACAGTTCGATGAACAAGCGAAGCTTTCTCCGCACCTCGGCCTCCGCCGGCCTCGGACTCCTCTTCGGTGACGAGGTCTGGGCTGAGCTCGCTCGCCTCCCCGCCTCCCGACTCGCCGAGAGCGAAGAATTCTGGGGCACCGTCCGCGCCCGCTACCGCCTCAAGCCGGACTACGTCAACCTCGAGAACGGCTACTACTGCATCCAGTCACAGCCCGTCCTCGAGGCCTTCATCGCCCGGGTTCGCGAGCAGAACTACCAGGGCTCCTACTACCTCCGCACCAGCCAGGTGCCCGACAAGGCCGCCGCGTGCGAGAAGCTCGCCGCCATGGCCGGCTGCGAGCCCGGCGAGCTCATCATCACCCGCAACACCACCGAGTCCCTCGACACCGTCATCTCCGGATTCGACTGGGAGCCGGGAGACGAAGCCGTCATGGCCGTCCACGACTACCCCCACATGCTGGCGCAGTTCCGCCTCATGGCGAGGCGCCACGGCATGGTCAACAAGCTCGTCACCGTGCCGCTGGACCCGAAGTCCGACGAGGAGGTCGTCGAGGTCTACGCCGAGGCCATCACGCCGCGCACGCGGCTCCTGATGGTGTGCCACATGATCAACATCACCGGACACATCCTCCCGGTGCGCAAGATCGCCGACATGGCTCACGCCCGTGGCGTCCAGGTCATGGTGGACGGCGCCCACACCTTCGCCCATCTCGACTTCAGGATCCCCGACCTCGGCTGCGACTACTTCGGCACGTCGCTCCACAAGTGGCTGGGTGTCCCGCTCGGCGCCGGCCTGCTGTACGTGCGGAAGGATCGCATCCCCGCGCTGTGGCCGATCTACGGGGACGGCAGCAACCCGGCCGACGACGACGTCATGAAGCTGAACCACACCGGCACCCACCCGGTACACACCGACCTCGCCATCGCCGACGCCATCGACTTCCACAACATGCTCGGCGCCGAGCGCAAGGAGGCCCGCCTGCGCTACCTGACGGAGTACTGGACGAGCAGGGTGCGCGGCATGGAGAACGTGGTGCTGAACTCGCCCTCCGACCCCGCGCGCCTGTGTGGCATCGCCAACGCCGGCGTCCGAGGCGTGCCGCCGTCCCAGATGGCGAAGACGCTGCTCGACAGGTACGGAATCTGGACCGTGGCCATCGACAACAACGGCGTGCAGGGCTGCCGCATCACTCCGCACGTCTTCGTCCTCCCCAGGGAGCTGGACGCGTTGGTCACGGCCATCTCCGAGATGTCGGCGACCGCGTAGCGACTCCCGGCCACGCAGGCGTCCAGACCTCCCGCGTTGGCTCGGGGGACGCTGCCGACGCCGTCAGCTGCCGTGGATCAGCTTCGTCAGCGCGGGCACCAGCCCGAGCTGGCGCGCGTAGACGCAGAGCTGGCCGCGGTGATACTCCTCGTGAGCCACCCCGTGGGCCATCCACGACAGGCGCGTGGCGGGCTCGCCGTTGAACTGCGTGATCAGCTGGAGCATCCGCAGCTCGCCCGCCTCGCCGAACCTCGTGACCCCCTCCTCGAGGGTGCCGCGCAGCAGCGCGACCAGGGCGTCCTTGTCCTGGCGGGGATCGAGACCGGCGGCGTGCTCCTTCAAGTGCTCCGGGTAGGACTGGCGGGTGAAGTCGCCGTCGGGGCGGGTCAGCTCGCCCACCATCACCGCGCTGGACTCGACGATGTGGCGGGCCAGCTCGGCGACCGTCCTCACCGTGGGCACGGGTTGGAAGCCGAACGATTCCGCGGGGATGTTCTCGAGCTCGGCAACGACGCCCTCGCGCGCGTAGCGCCAGCCGTCCAGGGCTTCTTCCAGCATTGTCTTGGCCATGCGCCGATCATAGCCCTTTCCTCCGAGCGAACTCCCAGCTACCTCCAGAAGCGGTGGGGTCAGATCTCAGTTTGGGAAGGAGCGGTGGAGTCAGATCTCAGTTTGGCGATCGGACGAGCGCCCATCCCGGGACCGGGGAGGGCGCTGCACCCCTTGACCGAGCACTGAGGATCCCGTCGGCCGACGTGGATTCGACCCTAGGGAACCGGCGCGTACTCCTCCACGCCCGGAATCGGTCCATCGACCTCGAGGACTCCGCCGGCCGGCGGCGCGGATCGCCCCCCGATGACGTGCAGAGCGCCGTTCACGAGGCTGCTCGAGTGCCAGCCCCGCGGGTCCTTGAGACCGGGGGCGCTCGTCCACTCGCCCCGCTCCGGGTCGAAGACCTCCACGACCGAGAGCGGAACTCGGCTCAGCTCACGCTCGACTTGAGTCGACGCCTTCCCCCTCGTCGTCACACCCCCGGCCACGTAGACGCGTCCGTCCACCACCTCCGCCGATGCGGCGAAGCGTGGAGTCGGCATGGGGACGCCGGGCTCCCAGCGATCCTTCTCGGTGTCGTACACCTCCACGAGGGCAGACGGCCCGTCCTGGCC
>Ga0316576_10001508_pt1 | contig 12578 bp, 9 predicted proteins | sample S0NA_FD_203075 | JGI IMG/M metagenome (GOLD analysis project Ga0316576, IMG submission 203075) | Rhizosphere microbial communities from salt marsh grasses in Alabama, United States - S0-2_050615r3r5 | ecosystem: Host-associated > Plants > Roots > Rhizosphere | place: USA: Alabama | collected... | reverse complement strand
CCGACGCGCTCGTCGAGATGGGCGCCATCTTCCTCAGGGCCGGCAGAACCACCGACGCCGTGACCGTCTTCGACCGCGCCGTCGAGCGAGATCCGGACCACGCCGTGGCCCACTTCCGCCGCGCCCTCGGGCTCCTGGCCCTGGGCCGCCCGGGGGAGGCGCGGGCGGGCTTCGAGCGGGTGCTCGCGCTGAGCCCGGGGAGCCCGGAGGCGGAGAAGGCGCGCGAGGCCCTCGAGCAGCTGCCCCCCGCGGCGGCCGGGGAGGCCCGGTGACGGGGGCCGGGGTGCGGGTCGAGAGGCAGGGGCCGCTGGCCATCCTGCGCCTCGACAAGGCCCGGGGCAATGCCATCGACGAGGCGATGACCGAGGCCCTGCTCGATGCGGTGACCGCGCTCGCCGACGACGACCAGACACGGGGGGTCCTCCTCACCTCGGCTCATCCGAAGCTCTTCTGCCCGGGCCTGGACCTCGTCGCCCTGGTGGAGTACGACCGTCCGGCCATGGAGCGGTTCATGGACCGCTTCGAGGCGGCCACGCTGGCGCTGTACGGCCTGCGCAAGCCCCTGGTGGCCGCGGTGACGGGGGCGGCGGTCGCCGGGGGTTGCATCCTCGCCTTGACCGCGGATCACCGGGTCCTGCGACAGGGCGCGCCCATCGGCCTCAACGAGGTCCGCGTGGGAGTGCCGTTGCCCTGGTGGGTGATCTCGCTTCTCCGGGCGTCGCTCACCCCGGCCGCCTTCACCCGCGTGGCGCTCCTCGGCCGCAACTTCACCGACGACGAGGCCCGGGAGACGGGGCTGGTTCACGAGGTCCTACCCGGCGACGGCCTGGAGTCGGCGGCTCTCGCCCGGCTCGAGGAGCTGGCAAGCCGGGACGGCCGCGCCCTGGGAGCCACGAAGGCCTGGCTCCGCCACCCGGTGCTCATGGAGATGCGGGCAGGAGGAGCCGAGCGTCAGTCAGAGTTCCTCGACGCCTGGTTCTCCTCGGGAGCCCAGCAGAAGATCCACGAGACGGTCGCGTCGCTCACCGGTCGGGGCTGAGCGTTCGGGGCTACTCGTCCCCGCGACGATGCGAGCGTCGCCAGATCCAGAGCGTGGCGACGGCGGTGAGGATCATCGCCCCGATCCCCAGGGTGCGGTTCGTGTCGGCCACGAGGGACTTGACCGCGTCCCAGTTCTCCGCGACCTGGTATCCCACGAAGGCGAGGAGGGCATACCAGATCGCCGACGCCACCGCCGCGGGCACCAGGGCCCGGGCCGGCCCCAGCCCCGCCACCCCGGCGAATGGGGTCACCGCCGCGCGCACGCCCGGGAAGAAGCGGCTGACGAAGATGCCGGCGGTGCCCCAGCGGCCGTAGGCTTCCTCGAGGGAAGCCATCACCCCCGGAGACATGATCTTCCGCCCCCAGCCGTTGCGAAAGAAGGCGGGTCCGTGGGTCCGGGCGAACGCGTACATCGCGGCCGCGGTGCCGGTGTTGGCGACCCAGCACAGCAGGGCGAGAGGAACGACGGAGATCTGACCACGCCGGGCGAGGAAGGCCCCGAGGGCCACCGCGGTGTCGGCGGGCACGGGGGGAAAGACGTTCTCGAGGGCGGACAGAACCATGAGCACGAGGTAGGTCGAGACCCGCGGAAGCGACGCGAGGGCGTCGAGGAGACCGTCAAGCACGCACGACCGCCTCGTGGACCAGGTGCAGCAGCGACTGGACGGGGCGGCCCACGGCCCGGGCCAGACCGATCTCGCAGGTTCGACACGTCGAGTACACCCCGGCGTCCGGGTGCTCCTCGAGCAGGCGGCGGATCTCCGCCCCCTCCACCGTCGTCGCGCTCCCGGTGAGCTCGGGCACCAGGAAGCCCCGGTCGCCCGCGAAGCCGCAGCACTCGGCGAACCGGGGCACCAGGGCGCGCTCGGCGTGCGTCCGCCCCACCGTCAGGAGGTCCTCGAGTCCACCCTCCTTCAGGAGCGTGCAGGTGGGGTGGAGGATCGCCGTGCCGGGACGGCGCGGAACGTCACCGAGCCCGGGCAGGGCCTCACGGGCCCAGAAAGCCGGGAAGTCGAGCATCCGCACCTCGCGCCCGGCTTCACGCAGGACGCCGGCCACGGATTCTCCGAGGGTCCCCGCGCAGGGCGAGGCGTCGGTCACGACGGTGAGGCGCCCCTCGTCCGAGGCGCGCCAGAGCGCTTCGGCAGTGCGACGGGCCGCGACCCGGGCCGCCTCGAAGAAGCCCTTGCTGGCAAACGCCATGCCGCAGCACAGGCTCTCGATCTCCTCCGGCACGCGCACCGCGTACCCCGCCCGGTCGAGGACGTCGAGCATCGCTCGCGCCGAGGGCGCCAGCCTCTCGCCGGGCAGCGCCCCCACGATGCGGGTCAGGCAGCTCGGGAAGTAGACCACGCTCCGGTGGGAGGAGCGGGGCGCGGGAACCGGGAGGGGCGGGGCCGGCCGCGGGAGAGGCACGCCGGATGCCGCTCCCGAGACGAGCGTCGGGACCACCGCGTGCGCCACGTCCAGGCCCCTCGCCACGAGACTCCTCCCCCCCGGCAGCCGGCCCACGAGCCCGGCCGCCCCGAGTGCGACCCGGGCCGACGACGAGAGGAGCCCGAAGCCCTCGGCCTGCAGAACCGCCACCTGCTGCACCCAGCCCGGCCACGTCGCGGCCCGCAGCTCCTTGACCAGGCCCCCGGTGTCGATCTTCACCGGGCAGGCGGCCTGGCACATCGAGTCGCCGGCGCACGTCGCCACACCGTCGTACGTGTAGTCGGCCTCGAGGGACTCTCTCCACGCCCGGTCCCCGGGATCTCTCGATCCGCCGAGGCGGGCGATCTCGCGGGTGACCACGATCCGCTGCCGAGGGGTGAGGGTGAGGTCCCGGGAGGGACAGCGGGGCTCGCAGAAGCCGCACTCGGTGCAGCGGTCGGCGAGGGGCGAGATCGTCGGACAGGGCTTGAGGTCCTTGAGGTGAACACGCGGGTCGGCGTTCAGGAGAACGCCGGGGTTGAGGATGCCGTCGGGGTCGAGCAGGGCCTTCAGCCGCTCCATCACCTCGTAGGCCCGCTCCCCCCACTCCATCTTCACGAACGGGGCCATGTTCCGTCCCGAGCCGTGCTCGGCCTTGATCGCCCCGTCGTACTTGTTCACCACGACCTCGACCAGGCCCTGCACGAAGGCCCCGTAGCGCTCGACCGCCTCCGGGCTGCGCACGTCCTCGCCGAGGACGAAGTGCAGGTTGCCGTCCTTCGCGTGGCCGAAGACCACGGTGTCCGGGACCCCATGACGCTCGAAGAGAGCCTGGAAGTCGAGGATCGCCTCGGCCAGCCGGCCCACGGGCACCGCCACGTCCTCGGTGAGGAAGGCGGTCCCGCTCGGCCGCATCGCCCCGGTCGTGGCGGCCAGTCCCTTGCGCAGCTGCCACAGGCGCGCGCGCTCCTCCACGCCGGAGGTGAAGCGGGGCGGCTCGAGCAGGCGGTATCGGTCGAGGACCGTCTTCGCGGTCTCGATGCAGGCCAGGAGGGTGGCCTCGTCCTCCCGCCGGAACTCCACGAGGAGCGCGGCGTTGCGCCGCCCCACCTCGAACGGGAGCTCGTGCTGGCCGGCGATGGAGCGGAGCGCGGACGAGTCGAGGATCTCGAGGGCGTCGGCTCCCCCCGCGGCCAGCGGCGAGACCGCGGCCCCGGCCTCCTCGAGCTCGGCGAAGAAGACGAGGGCGGTGGCCCGGGCGGGCGGCTCGGGCACCGCCCGCATCGTCATCTCCGCCACGAAGCCGAGGGTCCCCTCCGAGCCGACCATCAGGTGGGACAGGATGTCCACCGGGCGGTCGTAGTCGACGAGGGCATTGAGGCTGTAGGCGCTGGTGTTCTTGGTCGAGAACTTGCGGCGGATGCGGGCCGCCAGCGGCGCGTCGGCCCGCACCTCGTCCCGCAGGGCCCCGAGCGACGCGTGGAGGTCGGGCCGGGCGCGGCGCAGCTGCTCGTCGGCGTCCTCCCACGACGAGTCGACCCAGGTGCCGTCGGCGAGCAGCACCCCGAGGCTGTCGAGGGTGTGGTAGCTGTTCTGGGCCACCCCGCAGCACATGCCCGAGGAGTTGTTGATCAGGATCCCCCCGATGGTCGCGGCGTCGATCGAGGCAGGATCGGGCCCGATGCGGGTGCGGTGGGGGGCCAGGAGGCGATTCAGGTGCCCGCCGATGACCCCGGGCTGGGTCCAGACCCGCTGGCCGTCGTCGACGATCCGTGAGGCCCGCCAGAAGGGTGCGATCTCCACGAGGAGACCGTCGGTGACCGACTGCCCCGACAGCGAGGTGCCCGCGGCCCGGAAGGTGACGGGGCGGCGGCGGCGACGGGCCAGGGCCAGCAGGGACCTCATCTCGTCGAGGCCGCGGGGACGAACGATGGCCTGGGGGATCAGGCGGTAGATCGAGGCGTCGGCCGAGCGCCCGAGGCGGTCGATCGGACGCGACAGCACCCGGTCGGGACCGAGCAGTCTCTCCAGGTCACGGATCAGACCGGGGTCGGGGTGTCGCATGAGGCCTTCCGCCCTAGCGGGGGGACTCGGCCACCGGGATGAGGAATCGGTAGCGGGTCCCGCCGGCGTTCAGGGTGATGGTGGCCGCCTCCCGGGCGGTGAGACGGTCGCGGGTCATGCCCTGGGAGTCCGTGACGAGAAGGCCGCCGCCCGAGAACAGCGTTCCCGTGGAGGTGGCGAGCCGGACCTCCACTCCCGGGTAGCGACGCCCCCCCCGCTTCTGGACCCGCACGAGGATCTGGACCTGCCCTCCCCACGGAGGGAGGTGCCTGGGCTCGGCCCACGCCTCCACCACGATCTCCTCCGCGACCGGAGCGACCGCGAGGGGCTCCGTCTCCCGCGCCGTCCCGGCCGGAGCGGGCTCGGACGGGAAGGGCTCGGGCGCACCGGGTTCGGCCACGGGGGGCTCGGGCGTGAGCGGCTCGCCAGGGGAAGAGGGCGAGGCCGGGGGCGGCGGCGGATAGCGGCGGCTCGAGGTCGCGCACGACGCGGGCACCAGGCACACGAGCGCCAGGAGCAGCGTGGAAGCCGGCGAGTGTCGGACCATGGGGTGCTGCCGGCTCAGCCCTGCGAGACCGGCAGCGAGACCTTCATGAAGAAGTCGTTGCCCTTGTCGTCGACGAGGATGAACGCGGGGAAGTCCACGACCTCGATCTTGTAGATCGCCTCCATGCCCAGCTCCGGGTACTCGAGGAGCTCGACCTTCCGGATGGATTCCTTGGCCAGGAGCGCCGCCGGCCCGCCGATCGACCCCAGGTAGAAGCCACCGTGCTTCTGGCAGGCCTCGGTGACCGGCTTGCTGCGGTTGCCCTTGGCGATCATCACCATCGAGCCCCCGTGGGACTGGAAGAGGTCCACGTAGGGGTCCATGCGGCCGGCGGTGGTGGGCCCGAAGGACCCCGAGGGTAGGCCCTCCGGGGTCTTGGCCGGGCCCGCGTAGTACACCGGGTGATCCTTCACGTACTGGGGCAGACCCTCCCCGCGGTCCAGACGCTCCTTGAGCCTGGCGTGGGCGATGTCGCGCGCGACCACGATGGGGCCGGTGAGCAGGAGCGGGGTCGACACCGGGTGCTTCGACAGCTCGGCCAGGATCTCGGCCATGGGCCGGTTCAGGTCGATGGGGACGCCATGCCGGTGGGTGCCGGTCCGGAACTTGTCGGGAATGAGGCGGCCGGGGTCGTGCTCGAGCTCCTCCAGCCAGATTCCCTCCCGGTCGATGCGCGCCTTCGCGTTGCGGTCGGCCGAGCAGGAGACGCCCATGCCCACCGGGCACGATGCCCCGTGACGCGGCAGCCGGACCACCTTCACGTCGAGGGCGAAGTACTTGCCCCCGAACTGGGCCCCGATCCCGGTCCGGCGCGCCATCTCCAGCGCCTTCGCCTCGAGCTCGGGGTCCCGGAACGCCTGGCCCAGATCGTTTCCTGAAGTGGGCAGGTGGTCGAGGTACCCGGTGGAGGCGAGCTTGACGGTCTTCAGGCAGGCCTCGGCCGAGGTCCCGCCGATCACGAACGCCAGGTGATAGGGAGGACAGGCCGCAGTGCCCAGGGTGCGCATCTTCTCGGCCATGAAGGCCTCCAGGCGCTCCGGGTTCAGAAGCGCCTTCGTCTCCTGGTAGAGGAAGGTCTTGTTGCCCGACCCCCCGCCCTTGGCCACGAAGAGGAACTCGTAGCGGTCGCCGTCGGTGGCGTAGATGTCGATCTGTCCGGGGAGGTTCGTCCCGGAGTTCTTCTCCTCGTACATGGTGAGGGGCATGGTCTGCGAGTAGCGGAGGTTCTCCCCGGTGTAGGTCTCGTAGACGCCCCGCGTGAGGTACTCCTCGTCCCGGGCCCCGGTCCAGACCCGTTGGCCCTTCTTCCCGATGATGGTGGCGGTGCCGGTGTCCTGGCACATGGGCAGCTGCCCCTGGGCGGCGATCTCCGCGTTGCGGAGGAGGGCCAGGGCCACGCCCCGGTCGTTGTCGGAGGCCTCGGGGTCGTCGAGGATGGCCGCCACCTGCTTGAGGTGCCGCTCCCGGTAGAAGAACGCGATCTCACGGAAGGCCTCGCGGGCGAGATGCGTGAGGGCCTCGGGGGCGACCTTCAGGATCTCCTGTCCCTCGAAGCTCGTGAGGGAGACGTGCTCCTTCGTGAGCAGCCGGTAGCGGGTGTCGTCGGCGTCGAGGGGAAAGGGCGGCGCGTAGCGGAACTCGGGCATGGTGGCTCCTTCCAGGGGCCAAACTATCACGCGAGCGGGCGGCCGGACATGGGCCGGACGGCCCGGATCGAGCGGCTCGGACCGACGCTCAGTCCAGCCCCCGCGCGACACTCCGTTGGCGCACTCTATTCCGGGCCCCGGAAGGGCTTTACCGGGGCTCCTCGACGACAGACCACCACGTACTCGCGGGACTCCGCGGTGAGGGCTCCCCCGGCGAAGTCGCCGTGCAGGGTCGCGAGCTCGAGGCGGGAGCGGGCGACCAGGTGCTCGATCTCGAAGCGGAAGAAGAAGCGCATGTCGAGCTCCCAGTCCCCGCGGTGCTCGCCGTCGTCCTCGTCCCACACGAAGCCCATGCGCACGTGGTTCGTCTGGCGCGCGAGGTCGGCGGGGTCCGACGACACGAAGCGGCGGAGGCGCCGTCCCGGGGCGTGCTCGCCGTCGAAGTCGCAGGTCTCGGGCATGCCCTCGAGGAGCAGCTTCAAGGAGGGGACGTAGAGATCGAAGATGAAGCGGCCCCCGGGAAGAAGGGCGCCGTGGACGGCGTCGAGGAGGCGGATCTGGTCGTCCGGCGTGTGAACGTGCGACAGCACCCGGAAGGGGGCCACGATCAGGGAGAACCTGCGGTCGGTTCGCAGGCCGACGGCGTCCTCCACCCAGACGCGCTCTCTCGCCTCCGCCGGCAGCTTCTCCCGGCAGCGCTCGACCATGGCCGGGCTCAGGTCGATCCCGTGGACGTCGGCCCCGCGCCGGAGCGCCTCGGCGAAGAGGCGTCCGGTGCCGACTCCGATCTCCAGAACCGGTCCCGGCGCCGAGGTGATGGCCTCGAGGTAGTAGTCGTTGTCGACGCCGTCACGCACTCGGGCGTAGACGGGGTCGTAGAACCGGGCCACGAAGTCGGGGTAGGACTCGCTCACTCCACATCCTCCGTCGGGGCACCTGGGCCGCAGTGCCGAGTCTACGCGCCTTCGGCGGACGGTGCCGTGCGTTGCCCGCGGCAATCGAGTAAGGTGCGGGACCGGGAGGAAGGACCATGGGCCGGAAGAAGCGACGCATGGCCGGCGAACACGCCCCTGACCGGTCACCGGAGAGCGGGGGATGGGGGCGAAAGGTCGCTCTCCTCGCCGTGGTGGCGGCGGCGGTTGCCCTGGCGATCGGGACCTGGCAGGGTGAGTCGCCGTCCGACGAGACTCCGGTCCCGGCCTCGGAGCCAACCCGAGGCACGACCGGGACGCCGCCCGCCGCCCCCAGCCCGCCGCCCGCCCTCGCCCGGACGCCCCCCGGGGTCACGACCGATGCCCCCGCTCCCTATCGCCCGTTGCTCGGCGAGTGGGTGCGCCCGGACGGAGGCTACGTGCTGTCGGTCACCGGGATCGCCGAGGAGGGCGATGCCACCGTGGCCTACTTCAACCCGCGACCCATCAACGTCGCGCGAGCGGAGGTGCGGCAGGAAGGCGACGCGGTGGGGATCTTCGTCGAGCTCCGCGACCGGGGGTACCCGGGGAGCACCTACACCCTGGCCTACGACGCGCGCTCCGACCAGCTGAAAGGCCTCTACTTCCAGGCGGCCCAGCGCGCGACCTACGACGTCGTGTTCGTGAGGCGCTGAGGGGCGGCCCCGCCTCGACCGGACCCCTAGGCCCTCGAGCCGCTCTGCTTGCGCTCGCGAGAGGCGATGGTGCGCTCGAGGATGCGCGACGCGCGGGTGGCCGCCCCCTCGAGGACGTCGAGGGGGCCGATCGGCGAGCCTTCGGCGCCGTTGTCCCCGTACAGGACGAGGCGCACGGCGCCGCGGACGACCAGCGGCACCGCTACCGCCTCCCGAGGCAGGATGCCCCCGAAGCGCTTGACGAGCTTCAGGTTCACGTAGGTCGGCTCCAGCGGCCCGACGTGGGGGCGGCCCTCCTCCACCGCCACCTTCAGGAAGGACGGCTGGCGGAGCGAGAGCACCGTCTCCCCCACGACCTCGGCCGGGGCCCGCCCCGGCGTCTCCAGGCCGAACTCTCCGACCCCGTGGACCTGGTCGCCCTCCACGGCGAAGACCACGGCCCGGCTGAGAATCTGCGAGGCGAAGCGTAGGAGCAGGAGGACGACCTCGCCCGAGAAGTCGGCCGTGTAGGAGCCCGACTCGGAGAGAGTGGGCGCACGGTCCGGACGCAGGAGGGCCGCCGCCGCCGAGAAGGAGGCCCGCCCCATCGCCGGGGCCGTCTCCTCGGGGCCCGCCCGCGCAGAATCTCCCGCTGTCGGCTCGGACCCCTCGGCCGCGTCCTGCCGCCTCCCCTCGAGAAGGGTCATGGCGTGCATGAGCAGCTCCATCGGCGCCATGCCCTCGGGCACCACGAAGTCGCTGAGGTCCACCTCCACGTCGCCCCGCGCCCCCTCCGGAGAGGGAACGAAGTGGAAGTAGCCCGTGTCCCACCCCAGCAGCTCGCTCACGACCTCCTGCAGGCGCTGGCGCACGACAGCGCCCAGCGTGCCCGGGGCCAGCACCCCCCTCTCGGCGAGTGCCTCGCCCAGGGGATGGAAGCGGGTCCCGTCGTGCTGCCGCTCGAGGGCGGCGGTGAGGTCGGCCTCGCTCACCAGCCCCTGCCGCAGGAGCCGCGCGGCCAGCGTCTCCGGGGACGCGCTGCTGGCGGCGTACACCACCAGGCCGTCGCGAAACACGATCACCGCGGTCTGATCGAGGGACGTGAGGGTCAGCCGGCCGCTCGGCCTGCTGGCCCCCAGGGTCTGGAGGAGGGCCGACAGCTCCAGGGTCTCCAGCCTCCCCGCGAAGCTCATGTCCCCGGATCCTCCGCGGGTGCCGACGACTGCCGGGCGAGCTGGGCGCTGAGCCCGGCGGCCGGGACCGGGTGCCCCATGTGGAAGCCCTGCGCTTCCACGCAACCGAGCGTCCGGAGCAGGTCGAGCTGGGCGCGGGTCTCGACCCCCTGGGCGGCCACGCGGAGATCGAGGGCCCGCGCCACTCCCGCCATCGTTCCCAGGAGCGAGACGTCTTCGGGTCGGGCCGCGCGTTGCCGCAGGAACGTGAGGTCGAGCTTCACGCCGTCCAACGGCAGCTCGGAGAGCCGGCTGAGGACGGGATGGCGGACCGCCATCCGGTCCAGCACCAGGGCGACGCCAAGGGCCTTGAGCCGGTGGAGCACGTCCAGCGAATGGGGCAGGCTCCTGACGACCGTCTCCTCCGGCAGCTCGAGCTCGAGAAGGCGGGGCAGGAGCCCGGTCTCGGCGAGGGCTTCCTTCACCGTCTCCGGAAGCTCCTTCCGGAGGAGCTCGGGGCCGGCGACGTTCACCGCGATGCGGAGCCCGCTCTTCTCGCGCTGCCAGTCGCGGGCCTGGGTGGCGGCGGTCCGGAAGATCCAGGGCTCGATGGCGAGGATGAGTCCCGTGAAGTCGGCGTGAGAGAGGAAGCTCCGGGGGAAGACGAGGCCGTGACGGGGATGCTGCCACCGCAATAGGGCCTCCACCGCCACGATGCGCGACGTCGCCAGGTTGAGGACCGGCTGGTAGTGCAGCTCGCCGGGGAGCGAGGGAGCGTCGGCGAGGGCGAGGCGGCCGCTCCCGAGCGTCCGGACCGCCGACTCGAGCTCGAGGGGATCGAGCCCGGCCGCCGAGGCGGGAAGCGCGCAGGACTCGAGACGGTCACCCCCGGCCGCGCGGGCGCGCTCCAGCGCCTCCCGCGCCGCCGAGAGAAGGGTCCCGGCGTCGGAGCCGTGCTCCGGGAAGATGGACACCCCCAGGCTCGCGGTCACGCGGGCCACCTGTCCGGGGAGCCCGAAGGGCTCCCGGATCGCCTCCAGCACCTTGGCGCCGATCTGCAGGGCGTCGTCGGCATCGCGGAGGCCGGAGGCCACCATGACGAAGGCGTCAGCCTCGAGCCGGGCCACGGTGTCTCCCTCGCGGACGACCCGAGCCAGGCGCCGGCCCACCGAGCGCAGCAGGCGGTCTCCCAGGTCGCGCCCGAGCGTGGCGTTGATCGCGGAGAACTGGTCCAGGTCCAGGTGGAGCACCGCCACCCGCGCCCGACGACGGTAGGCCTGGGCGAGGGCGGTCGACAGACGATCCCGCACGAGGAGACGGCTCGTGAGGCCGGTGACCGCGTCGTGATAGGCGTCGCCCAGGGCGAGTGGGGTGGGTGCCTCGCTTGAGCCTTCCCGGACGGGAGCTTCGTCGCGTCGCCGAGCCACGGGATCCCCGAGGGCGAGCTGGAGCCGCCCGTCGGCGAGGCGTCGGGCGCTCACCTCCACCTGCACGAGGGTCCCGTCGCCGCGGAGCAGTCCGAGGGTCTTCTTGAGCGTCTGCTTCCGCCGGAGCGCGAGGAGCAGGGCCAGATCGCCGGGGGCGTCCCGGGGCACGAGGTCGGCGAGCGACAGACCCAGAAGGGCGGGGCGGGTGCGTCCCAGAATGGGAGGCGCCTTCGGGCTCACCGCGACGATGAGCCCCTCGATGGTGGCCAGCAGCACGGCGCCGGAGGCCCGCTCGGTGACGACACGGTTCCGGGGGTTCCCCTCGTGCATCGCCTCGAGCACGGCGCGGAGCGTATGGGAAGCGTCGGGTTCGTCAGCCACGGGTCCTCGCCTGGCCAGCCCAACGGCGGTGAGTGCATCGGCCTTCGGATGGCAGCAGGTGTCCGACCCTGGACACTAGCACAGCCCGCACCAACGAGGCGACCAGCAAAAGGCCCGGGGTCAGTCGAGCTCTCCCTCGACGAACCAGGCCTCGCGCAGGCGGTCGTAGAAGAGGCGAAAGACACCCCCGCCGGCCAGGGCCACGTCCCACTCCTCGCGGCTCCATGCCGCGTCCCACCAGTCGCCGGAGCTGCGCCAGGGCCCCGCCCAGGCCGACACCGCCCCCCGCACGCCGGGAGCCGCCACGAACGCCGGGGCCCCCTCCTTGAGGACCACGTGAGCGAGGCGCGGCGGACGGTAGGCGCGGAGCGCCACCTGCAGCGGAGGCGGCGCATCCGGGGCCGGGGTGGCCGGTCCCGGAGAGAAGGTGCCGACAGCGAAGGCACCGGGACGGTGCGTGTCGAGAAGCCGGGCCTCGCCCCCGCGACCCGCCGCCGTCCACTCGTGCAGGCGCGCCATCGTCTCGGCGAGCCGCTCCGGCGAGGGCATCGCGGGGTCGAGGAGGGAGAACTGCACCTCCCGCGCGGGGGTGGGCTCGGCCCGGGCGGTGATCCGCTGGATGGCGTCACGGGGAGGGTGGACCTCGAGATCGAGCAGGGCCAGGGTGCGCCACGTGCGCGGCTCTCCCGAGGGGGCGGCCGGCCGGAGTGTTCGGCGGTGCGTCGAGCCATCCACGAGGCCGAGGTCGAGCAGGAGCGAGGCCGCCCGCCGCCCCCGTCGAACGAGGCCGGCACACAGCGGCTCGAGGACACGACCGAGGAGAAACGCGAGGGGTTCCAGGCCGTCCACTGGCCAGTCCAGCTCGAGGGTCATCTCGAAGGCCTCGGGGACCGGTGCCGGCACCAGAACGCCCTCGTCCTCCCCACGCGCGAGCCGTCGCAGACGCGGCCCCTCGGGGCCAAAGCGAGCCGCCAGTCCGTCGGGGGGAAGGCGCTGGAGGTCGCCGATCGTGCGCAGCCCCCAGCGGAGCAGGATCTCCTCCCGCGCGGGCGCGAGGTCGAGGAGCGCGAGCGGGAGAGGGGCCAGGGCATCGGCTTCCCCTCCCGCGGGCACGATCGTCACCCCCGGGCGAGCCCGGGCGAGGACGAGCACCGCCGTGCGGGTGAAGGCGAGCGCGACCTGCGCTTCCAGGGCCCGCGACGCCGCGGCGTCGAGAAGGGCGTGGCCCAGCTCCCGCGGCGTCGGCCAGGCGCGACCGAGACCGTGAAGATCGAGGAGCACCGGCGTGGGGCCACGGGC
>Ga0316576_10001507_pt1 | contig 12582 bp, 10 predicted proteins | sample S0NA_FD_203075 | JGI IMG/M metagenome (GOLD analysis project Ga0316576, IMG submission 203075) | Rhizosphere microbial communities from salt marsh grasses in Alabama, United States - S0-2_050615r3r5 | ecosystem: Host-associated > Plants > Roots > Rhizosphere | place: USA: Alabama | collected... | reverse complement strand
CTTCGACAATGCAGTCAACGCTGGGACCGTGGGTAACGTTGGTTCCGACGGCGGCGGATCGCGGTCCCGGGCCACGCCACCATCGGGGGCTTCGGCAGCCTCAGCCGCCGTCCCCACCCGATTCGCGGATTTTCCCAGTCTGGTCGCCGAAAGCGTCGTCCCTGGCTATTACTATGCGGGCCTTGCGCAGGCGCATTGGCAGACCGGGCACTATGGCTGGGCAGCTGCCTATGCAGCAGCATCGATCGCAGATGCCGCCCTGGTCGTTGGGAGCTTCGGCACCGGTATTCAGATCGCCGGTGGGGCACGAGCGGGCGCTGCCTTCGTAGCCCGATCTGCGGTTCCGGAGGGACATACCTTATCGACAGTGCGTCTAACGACGCCGGGTGAAACGTTTGTCCGTTATGAGTCAAACAATGCAGCGTTCAGTCGAGTTACTATCGGTGGAGGCGTCACACCTGGTACCTATGCCGCGCCAATCTCAGATGGTTTGATTCCCTTGCGAAGACGTAGCAGCGTCTACAATTTGCCGAACCCCGCAATTTTGCGCGTGCGCACGAATATTCTGCAGCCACCGCCAGGCACTCCAATTATTGGTCCAAAGCCCGTGAGCGGTGGAACCGGCAATGAAGTATTTTTTCCCCGCGGATTCTAATCATGCTGCAACTGAGTAATAAGTGGGCCGAGATTCTGAATGCCCAGCCGGAGACAGGCATGGGCTATCAAATAGCTACTATCTGCCTCAAGGATGGGAGGCGATACGATCGAGTCGTGGTTGTGCAGGGCAACATCACCAGCGTCGATGGAAACGGGGTAGTCCCGTTCAAGGAATCGGACATAAGCCGCATTGTCGTTACTCACGATAAGGCGGCGCTTCATAAGTAGTGTTTGATGGGCGAGACCGACGGCCACCCGTGCGCGCTAAGTCAAGGAAACTGACATGAACGCCCAGCAGATTAACGGCCTCCGGTTAAGGTTTTTGGCGTCGGCGAAGTTCCGCTGACCGGAACACCGGGGGGTTCACTTCGAGTCAGTTGCCGAACTGACGTCACCGACCGTCAGTATGCCCGTCTATATTGGGCATTACGATGGATCCATCGTAAGTCTTGGCATGCGTGATCAATGCTTCGACCTACAGCTAATTAGGGTTAGGGACGGCAAGATGCATGCAACATTCGATTGACGTTACTCGTCAGATCTCTTTGTGCATCTTGTTGAGCATGAGGGTTATCGAGGCAAACCCGTCCCGTCAGCGCAATATGGCAGTGACTGCGGGCGCCCGTACGATCTGCAAGCCTTGCGCGACCGCTGGCCCGCCTTGATTCAGGATGTCGACGGATCGGGCGCGTGTGTCGCGCTACAATGCGACCCCTAACGAGGAGACGATCAAAGCATGCCGATACGCTCTGGTTTTGCCGACACCATCGGACACACGCCGCTGATCCGGCTGCGCAGTTTCAGCGAGGAGACCGGTTGCGAGATCCTTGGCAAGGCCGAATTCCTGAATCCCGGTGGTTCGGTCAAGGACCGGGCTGCACACGGGATACTCCAGGATGCCGAACGCAAAGGTGTGCTGAAGCCCGGCGGAACACTGGTTGAAGGGACGGCAGGCAACACCGGAATCGGCTTTGCCCACTTGTGCAACTCGCGTGGTTATCGTTGCGTTATCGTGATGCCGGACAACCAGTCGCCTGAAAAGGCTTCGCTGCTGCGGACTCTCGGCGCCGAGGTCCGGGTCGTCAAGGCCGTGCCCTATCGCGACCCCAATCATTATCAGAAAATGGCGGCTCGGGTAGCGGAGGAAATTGACGGCGCGGCTTGGGGAGACCAGTTCGACAATACCGCCAACCGCGACGCCCACTACGCCACTACCGGTCCGGAGATCTGGGCCGATACGGACGGGCGGGTCGATGCGTTCACCTGTGCTTCGGGAACCGGCGGTACATTCGGCGGCGTTTCGCGGTACTTGAAGGAGCGCAATGCGAATCTGCAGTGCATCCTGGCCGATCCGATGGGCAGCGCCCTTTATCAGTGGGTCAGAACGGGGGAACTCGGTTCCTCGGGGTCGAGTTCGGTGACCGAAGGCATCGGCATCGGCCGCGTAACTGCGAATCTCGAGGGATCGCCAATAGATGATGCCGTACAGGTCGCGGATCCGGAGATCGTACGAACGACGTATCGACTACTGAGGGAGGAAGGGCTCTTCCTCGGCAGTACGAGCGGCGCGAATGTTGCCGCCGCGGTGCAAGTTGCCCGAATGCTCGGCCCCGGCCACACCATCGTCACAATCCTTTGCGATGGGGGCGCTCGCTATCAGTCGCGCTTCTATAACCGGGAATGGCTGGCGGAAAAGAAGCTGGTCGAGTTTGCTTATCCCGAGGCCGGTTAGCCAGCACTTCAGCGCAGCTACTACTGGCCGAAGCCCGGCACATTTGAGGCGAGGCAGCTGGCTTCGGCCGGCGTATCCTCGCGAGCGCAAACCCGGTTGCGGCGAGGGAAGCGGTCGGACCTACTGACGATACCGGTAGACGCTTGCGTCTGCGTCAGTCTCGTCCGGCATCTGCCTCACTCAGGGCGGCGGTGCCTCGACGGACTGTCCGAAAGGAGCTGCCTCGACTTCGGCATCGGCCAGCTTCTGCCTGATTTCCTCGTATTCCTTAACTGTCTCGATGGGACCGATTCGCACCCGGTAGTAAGTCTCGTCCTGAAGCGCGAAGCGCTGGATTCGAGCGTTGACGCCGTATTGAGCAAGTCGGGCGACCAGCTTCTCCGCCTGGGCCGGCTGCTTGAATGACCCGGCCTGCAACACGATGTCGCCCGTTGGCAGATTGTCCGGTGTCTCGAGCCGCGCGGGTTCCTCCGGTACGTCGACTTTCATGCCCGGCAGGTCGTCGTAAAAAGTCAAATTGCGGTTGGTCGGCTCTTCCGGCGGACTTTCGTCCACGGCCTGTGCCGAGGCCGGGGGCTGTGTCGACGGCTGTGGTACGTCCACCGGGGCGCGGTTGTAGTGCAGGAACACGGCGAGAGCGACGCTCAGGCCGATAGCGAGACCGACAAGCAAGCCCGTCCAGCCACTGAACGCAGGCGCGCTGCTGTTGGCCTGGCGTCGAGCGTGCTTGTAGTCCCGGCCCAGCGTGCGTGCAGCGGTCACATTGCCTCCGGTGCCGAGACACCGAGCAATGCAAGGCCATTTCGGATGACCTGACGGGCGCCGAGTATCAGCATCAGGCGCGCATCGCGCAATTCAGCTTCGTCCACGAGAAAATGTTGTGCGTTGTAGTACGTGTGAAAATCGTTGGCAAGTTCGCGCAGATAATGCACCAGCATGTGCGGTGCCCGCTGTTGTGCAGCCTGTTCAATCAGTTCCGGGTACCGGCTCAGGCTTCTGAGCAGCGCCTGCTCGTGCGGTTCAACCAGCCGATGGAGCGTTGATCCGGCACGATCCGGATCGAAATCCAGTCCTCTATCGAGTAACTGCCGCATTACGCTGCACACGCGCGCGTGGGCGTACTGGATGTAGTAGACCGGGTTCTCGTTGCTGCGTTCCGTCGCCAGTTGCATGTCGAAATCCAGCGGCTGGTCCTGGCTGCGCATCACGTAATAGAAGCGCGCGGCATCGTTGCCCACCTCGCGCCGCAGTTCCCGCAGCGTGATGAATTCACCCGACCTGGTCGACATCTGGACCTTCTCGCCGCCGCGGTACAGCGTCACGAATTGCACCAGCCGAACTTCAAGACACTCGCCGGGCTCTCCCATCGCAACCAGTCCGGCTCGCACCCTTGCGATATAGCCGTGATGGTCCGCTCCGAGAACATCGATCAGTTCGTCGAAGCCGCGTTCGCGCTTCTGCAGGTGATAGGCAATGTCGGAGGCGAAATAGGTTCTCTGGCCGTTTTCGCGGACAACCACCCGGTCTTTCTCGTCACCGAAGTCCGTGGCCCGGAACCATTCCGCGCCGTCCTTTTCGTACACGACACCATTCTTGCGCAGGCGCTCGAGCGCCCGGTCGATTGCGCCGCTTTCCGACAATGCGCGCTCGCTGAACCACTGGTCATAGCGAACGCCAAATTCCTCCAGGTCACCGCGAATATCATGGAGGATGTCGTCCACGGCCAGGTCGAAGGCTTTGTGAAAGCCTTCCGGGCCGAGCAATTGCCGCGCGCGGGCAATCACCGCATCGATGTAGATGTCTTTGTCACCGGCCGGTGCGTCGGGCGGGAGATCTCGGAAAACTTCGGTCGCCGGCCGCAGGAGGTTGCGACCCTCGCGCTCGATCAACTTGTCCGCCATTGGCTGAATGTAGTCGCCGCGGTATCCATTGCACGGAAACGCAAACTCCTCGCCGAAGCACTCCAGGTAACGCAGCCACACGCTCGCAGCGAGTATGTCCATCTGCCGGCCGGCGTCGTTGATGTAGTACTCGCGGTGAACTGCGTACCCGGCAGCGTCGAGCAGGTTTGACAGCGTTGCGCCGTAGGCTGCGTGGCGTCCGTGCCCGACGTGAAGAGGGCCCGTCGGATTTGCGGAAACGAACTCCACGATGATGCGGCGACCAGCGCCCATTTCGCTGCGGCCATAGCGCGGGCCCAGCTCAATCAGTCGCGCGAGTTCCTGGTGATATGCAGCCCGGTTCAGGTGGAAATTGATGAAACCGGGCCCCGCAATTTCGACTCGTTCGACGCAGTCGCTGGGGGGCAGCACTTCGAGTATGGCCCGGGCGAGTTCGCGAGGATTCTTCTTCGCGGAGCGGGCGAGTTGCATCGCCGCGTTGCACGCAAAGTCGCCGTGGCCGGGGTCCCGGGTGCGCTCGACATGGACGGCCAGGTTGTCCGGCGCAGCGGCGCGCAAATTTTCCGGCAGGGCCGCAACAGCGTCCTGCACCAGTTTTTCTATCAGGTATTTCAAGGCGTTGCCGTCACGAAAACGTCGGCGAGGGCCAAAGTCTAAGGCAATGGCGACCCGGGTGCGAGCGCAGTCTGTGATGCAGGTCCGCCGGAATTTAGCGGGAATCGCTATGGTTGGCGTTGACCCGCACACAACCACCCGGAGGCTTGGGCATGAAAAGGACGATACATGCTGCCGTGATGTCGGCCACGGTTGCCGCAGTGGCAATTGCATTGACCGCCTGCAGTGGGGGAGGCGACGGTGGCAGTAACGGGGACCCGGCGACAGGTTACCTCAGCATCGGGATCACGGACGGACCGGTCGATGCGGCAGACCAACTGGTGCTGGAGATTCACGGCGTCGAATTGAAGCCCAAGGCCGGCAGGGCCATTTCGATAGATTTCGCCGCGCCACGCAGCCTTGATCTCCTCGATCTGCAGGACGGCCAGCGGGCGATGCTGCTCGATGATGAGGAAGTGCCGGCCGGCGACTACCTGTGGATGCGCCTGAAAGTTGCGGCAGACCCGGACGTAGCCGGGGATTCCTATATCGTGATCGACGACTCGCAGTGCGAATTGCGCATACCGAGCGGCGACGAGACCGGGCTGAAGATGATTCGCGGCTTCACGGTAGGGGTGGGGTCGACGACGGATTTCACGGCCGACTTTGACCTGCGCAAGTCGGTCGTTCGTCCGCCGGGACAAACGACGGCGGTCGATCGCTGCGAAGGACAGGCCTATCTTCTGAAGCCGGTCGTGCGCCTGGTCAACAACCTCGAGGTCGGCACCCTGTCGGGTACGATCGACCCGACGCTGGTCAGTCAGCAGTGCACGGCCGAGAGTGTCGAGGCCCAGGTCGCGCCCGGTAACGTCTACCTCTTCGGGCCTTATGAGACGGACCTACCGGTGCCTGACGATTACGACGGCCTGTCAGCGGACGGAGAAGATGCGCTTGCATCGGCCGGCGTCAAGATAGACGAATTCGGCAACCACGTATTCACGATCGCTTTCGTGCCTGCGGGCAACTACGTCGCCGCCTACACCTGTGACTCCGATCAGCCCGACATAGATGCCGACGCCGCCGATTCACCGGCCGGTGCCGACGAGGTGGTCGAATTCGCACCGGCGTCGGGCTTGCCGGTTACCGTGAACGCGAACGAGACATCTACGGTGGACTTTGTCTTCGAACCCTGAGCCCGCAACAGCACTTTAGGCAGTTCACCCGGGGGCGGTTCGGCAACGGATCGCCCCTTGCCGCTGCCTGAGACCATGGAACGGGATAAAGGCTGCAACTTAGTCAGACGGGGCCCACTGCGCTTCTCCCCGCTCGCACTCACCGTCAGCTTTGCGCCCGGGGAGCTCGCCTAGAAGAGTTCCAGCGGATCGACATCCAGCGACCAGCGGACTTTCCGGGCCTCCGGCATCTTTTCGACGACGCAAAGCCAGCGCGCGAAAAGCCGCTGCAACGGCGCATGCGTCCGCGCGTGGAGCAGTAACTGGGCCCGGTAGTGACCCGCGCGACGCTCCATCGGCGCGGTCGCGGGCCCGAGCAGTTCCACTTCGGCGGAGGCCAGGGATTCAGCGGCTGCCCGAGCTTTATCCAGGAAATCAATCGGCGCTTCGCGGTCAGTGGCTTCGGCGCGCAGTACCGCGATTCTTGCGAAAGGAGGCCATTGCGCTTCGGCGCGCTCCCTGAGGGCTGCGTGGGCGAAGGCCTCGTGGCCGCCCGAAACGAGTTGAGTCAGCAGGGGGTGCTCCGGATATTCTGTCTGGATCAGTACTTCGCCAGGTCTTTCGGCCCGCCCCGCCCGGCCGGCCACCTGAACGATGGTCTGCGCGAGTCGCTCGCTGGCACGGAAATCGGTTCCGAACAGGCCCTGGTCGGCGTTCAGGATGACAACGAGGCTGACTTGCGGAAAGTGGTGGCCCTTGGTAAGCATCTGTGTACCGATCAGAAGCCTGGCCTCGCCCCGGGTGACCTTTCCCAGTGCTTCTTCGAGGGCTCCCCGGCGTCGCACAGAGTCGCGATCGATTCGCGCCATCGGCATACCCGGGAAAAGCTGCTCCATGGTCTCTTCGATGCGCTGAGTGCCTTGCCCTACCGGTTTGACCGCCTCGCCACAGTTCGGGCAGGTCTCCGGAATCCCCTGCTGACCGCCGCAGTGATGGCAGCACAGCCGTCGATCACGCTGATGCACGGTCAGTCTGGCGTCGCATCGCGGGCAGGGGGCAACCCATCCACAGGAAGGGCAGAACAGGGTCGGGGAGTACCCGCGCCGGTTGAGGTAGAGAAGCACCTGCCCGCCGGCGTCGAGATGATGCTTGATCGTGAGCAAGGTGGGCGTGGCAATGCCGTGCGTCTGCGCGTGCCGGCGGAGGTCAATCAGCCGGAGGCCGGGCGGGCGCGCTCCGCCAACCCGGTTGGGAAGGTGGACCGTTGTTGCGCGGCCCGAGTTCACCAGCTCGAGCGTCTCCAGAGACGGCGTCGCCGACCCGAGGACGACGGGTATGCCAAGCCGCTGTGCCCTTACCAGCGCCAGGTCGCGCGCAGAATAACGAAATCCCTCTTGCTGCTTGTAAGACGCATCGTGTTCTTCGTCGACAACGATGAGTCCCGGACGAGCCAGCGGCGCGAATATTGCTGATCGTGTGCCGATGACGATCGATGCTTGCCCGGTGCGCGCGGCGCGCCAGTTCTGCAGCCGCGCCTGGTCGGGAAGTGAGGAATGCATCACGGCCAGAGGTCCCTCGAAGCGATCCGCAAAACGGGAGACGAGCTGGGGTGTCAGCGCAATTTCCGGCACCAGCACCAGCGCTTGTCTGCCGCGGTTGACTACGGTTTCGATGGCCCGCAAATAGACCTCCGTCTTGCCGCTACCGGTTACCCCATGCAGCAGGAACGGCTTGAACGTGTCTTGCGCCGCTGCGACCGCATCGATCGCTGCTTCCTGCTCCGCCGTCGGCCGGGGTCGCTGGACGGTATCCGGGCCGCGGTGCAGCGGGGCTTGCCCCGATCGGTTTGCCGGTTCGGGCTCGCTATCCGGTCGCACGACCTGCTGCCGCTCCACCCAGCCCCGCTTCTCCAAATTCCGAAGGTGCTCCCGCCAGTGCGGCGCTATCGCCTCCAGTTCGGCCGCGACCGCAGTGCGGGCTTCCCGCAGAAACTCGACCATCTCGATCTGTCGGATCGCGCGCTTCCCGAGCGCAGGAAGGCGGCCGGCGAACGCGGCTTTCGTCAGGCTCCAGGACTCGACCTGCTCCTGGGAGGACCGCCCGGCGCGCAGTGCCGCAGGCAGCGCGGCCGCTATTACCTCTCCCGGGGGATGACGGTAGTACTCCGCAGACCAGCACAGCAGTGCCAGTAACTGGGCTTCGATGATCGGTTCGGAGTCGATCACTGAATGTGCCGGTCGCAGTTTCGACTCAGGGTAGGTAGAGCGGTCAAGCTGCTTTACGAGCACGCCGACTACCCGGCGTCGGCCAAAAGGTACCCACAGGCGTATCCCAGGCTGCAGATCCGAGGCCTGGACACCGATTGGCGGCCGATAATCAAAAAGTTGTCTTAGCGGCGCATCGACGGCAATGGCCAGGAGCTTGCTCACGCGCTTTCCAGCTTATGTGAAGTTGTCCACATCTGCTGTGGATAAGTCTGTGGATCATCTGACTGAAGGTCACTCAAGTCCCGGTCCCGTCAACGAGTTTTGCAGTTTGGTTACAAAATCGACGCTGAAGCATAAAGTACTTCCAATCAATAAGTTACGTGGGATGACCTGCTCACCGATGGACTGGGTCCAGATTGGATCCGTTCCAGCCCCCCAACCGCGCCGGGGCGTTTGGAAAGCGGTGCAAATCTTTTCTCACGAATACTTTTTAACCATCTGTCGCTACAGGCGTTCTCAGTGTGCCGCGGCGCTGAATCGGCCCGCGCGGGGCTTACCCTCAGGGCCTGTCACGTCTCTCCCGAGCTGCGCAGGTCGCGACCCGCCCGGCCTTGCTGGTGGCGCAGAATACACTTCGGCTCGCGTCTTTCGGACTCTGCCGCCACCGCCGTTAGCGATTGCAGCCGCCATTGAATTTTGGCGTTGCGGTAACGTATCTTTGGCCGCTCGCGTCTGCCGACCCGAGCCGCGCAAAAGGAGAAATTCGTGCACAGTCTGTCGCAGGAGGTTCTTCGTACCGACGTCGCCGGAATGCCACTGGAGTGGATCGATTACCGGGACGCTGTTCGCCTGCACTTCATGGGCCAGGTGGCGTATTCGTTCGGGCAGCGTCTATTCAGGCTCCGTGGCGGTGTCAACGCGCGGACCGGTCAGCAAAGCGTCGTAGAGGTCAACTCGATCGTGGCGACGATTGGCCACAACCACAATCCGGGCAGCCGGTACCGGGACTACGTACCGCCATTAAATAACCAGACCCTGTTCCGCCGCGACGTCCATCTCTGCATGTATTGCGGCCTTCGGTTTCCGACGAGCGAGCTGTCGCGCGATCACGTAACGCCGCTGAGCCGTGGGGGCCGGGACAGCTGGAACAATGTCGTGACCGCCTGCCGGCGCTGCAACAACCTCAAGGCAGGACGCACGCCGGAACAGGCGAACCTGCAACTCATCGCGATTCCTTTCACGCCCAGTTATGCAGAATACATCTACCTGAAGGGCCATCGCGTGCTGGCCGACCAGATGGAATACCTGTTGGCGCACTTCCCGCGGAAAAGTCCGTTGCACGAACGCCTCAGTGCCGCGAGTCCATGATCGCCGGGCTCAGCCGGGCCATTAGCAATGCATCGTGGGGATCGCCGTTCACGATCATGTAGTGGCGCATTCGTCCTTCGGTATCGAAACCGCAGCTTAGATAAAGACCGATGGCCGGCTGATTATCTGCCCGAACGATGAGTTCGATGCGCGTGAGTTCGCGAAGTTCGGCAGCTTCGAGCGACGCCTCCAGCAGGCGCCGGCCGATTCCCTTTCCCCTGTGGCTCGCCAGAACGCCCATTCCGAGCGTGCCGCTGTGCCTGACCGTCGGGTGCGGGCGGATCGTGATATCGCACCACCCGACCACCCGGCCACCTGCGGTTGCAACAAACTGTGGCGCCCGCTCCAGCAGATTGCTGCGCACGAATCGGCGGACACGTGAGACAGGCGGTGCCTCGAGAAAAGCCAGGTACCGGCCCTCTTTTGCGACGAGGTCGAGAACCGAGTGGAACCCGGTAACGTGATCGCGGTTCATTGCAACAATCTGATATGAACTTTCCAAGATAGACTGCCGGCAAGCGGTTCTGCAGCTCCGGGGCCGCAATGGTCGCATTAACCTTCAGGCCGTTACAGGGGATCCGATGCACAGCCGGTACCGGATCACTTATTCTGTCGGATCATGAGGACACCAACCCGAAGAGAAGCCCGCTCGTTTGCGCGCGACGGTGCGGAGGCGCTGAGCCGGGGCGATGCGTCCGCGGCGCGCGAACTGTTCACCAAAGCGGTGGCTGCCGGACGTGGGACCGTATCCGTACTGCTGGGGTTGTCCAGAGCCTGTCGGGTCCTGAATGATGGGTCCGGCTCAATGTCAGCCGTGGATCGTGCGCTCGCGGTCGAGCCGCACAACGTTCGCGCGTTGATACTGAAAGCTGATCTTCTTGCCGATGCCAGCGACAGTAAAGGGGCCTCGGCCTTTTACGCGGCGGCTCTAAGGTCGGCGCCAGGGCCCGAGCAGGTCCCGCCGGAAATGGCTCAGGAGTTGCGACGAGCCCGGGCCATGTCTGAGCGTTACGCCCTCGAATACCAGGCGCACCTGCGGGATAACCTGGCCACGGCCGGTTACGACCCGGCCACGTCAAGCGACCGGTTCACGCAGTCCCTCGACATCATCTTCGGAACGCGGAAGATCTATGTGCAGGAGCCGCGTTATTACTACTTTCCAGGCCTGCCTCAAATCCAGTTCTACCCCAGGGAGGACTTTCCCTGGCTGGATGAAGTCGAAGCGGCGACCAATGATATTCGCAACGAGTTGTCGGCTATCCTGGCCGACGAGACAGCTTTCGAACCTTACCTGCAGGGCGATCCGAAGCGTCCCTACAAGAGCCAGCAAGGATTGCTGAATAACCCTGACTGGGGGGCATTCTACCTGTGGAAGTACGGCCAGTTGATCGAGGAGAACGCGGCCCGCTGTCCGAAGACCATGAAGGCGCTTGAAAACGTTCCGCTGGCACGCTTCACTGATCGATCTCCGTCTGTTCTGTTCTCGCTTCTGAAGCCGGGGGCGAGGATTCCGCCGCACAACGGGCTGGCCAATATCCGACTCATTTGCCACCTGCCGCTGATAATCCCGGAGAAGTGCGGGTTTCGAGTCGGGAACGAGCAACGTGAATGGGTAGAGGGCAGGGCGTTGGTATTTGACGACACGATAGAGCACGAAGCCTGGAACGGCAGTGACCAGACCCGCGTGGTGCTGCTGTTCGAGACCTGGCGCCCCGAGATATCGGAAGCCGAAAACAAGCTGATTTCCGCGATGTTCGAAGCGATCGATGCGTACAGCGGCACCCGGCCGGAATGGGAGATATAGTGCTCTATCTCGTTGACGCAAGCGTGTTCATTTTCCGGGCGTATTACTCGGTGCCGACGGAGATCACGGATCCGGACGGAAACCCGGTCAATGCGTTGCACGGTTTTGCGCGTTTCCTCGGCGACCTGATCGAGCGCGAGTCGCCGGAATACCTGGCGGTTGCTTTTGACGAGAGTCTCGAGCAGTCGTTTCGCAGCGAAATTTATCCACCGTACAAGGCCAATCGCGAGCCTGCACCGCTGGAACTCAAGCACCAGTTCGCTCTTTGTCGACGTATCTGCAGGGCAATGGGGCTGGTGGAATTTGCGAGTTCGCGATTTGAGGCCGACGACATCATCGGTACGCTGGCGACTATGGCCCAGCGCGAAGGCCGGCCGGTTACCATCGTGAGTCGCGACAAAGACCTGACGCAATTGCTTTCGAGCAGGGATACTTACTGGGATGCGGTTGCCGACGTCCGATACGGCTTCGAGGATATCGAAGGACGCTTTGGTGCAACGCCCGGGCGCATGGCCGACTTCCTCGCGCTGATGGGCGATTCGGTCGACAACATTCCCGGCGTTCCCGGCGTCGGGCGCAAGACCGCCGCGAAGCTGCTAAAGCATTTCGATGATTTGCCCGGCCTGTTCAAAAATATCGAGGCGGTTAAGACCCTGAAGTTTCGAGGTGCGTCCTTTGTCGCCGAAAGCCTGCGGGAACATCGCGATGCCGCGTTCCTGTGGCGGCAGCTGACCGGCATCGCCTGTGACATGCCGATTGAGGTGGACGTCGAAGGCTTGCGGCGCGTTGCGCCCGACCTCGCCGAAGTCGAGCGTTTCTACGACGAACTCGGATTCGGCCGCATGCTGCGAAACCAGGCGCGGCGCATAGCGGATGCGGCCAGCGGCAGGTAGTTGCACTCGTGCCCGCCGACACGGCGCCACTGAGGGATTGCATCGCGACCGAAACCGGTCGCAGGCTCGATGCAAGCCCATCGAGGCGTGTCGGAGGCGGCTGCATCAACGAGTGTGTGCGTTGGGAAAGCGATGCGGGTCCGTTGTTCGTAAAGCTCAGCGGTGACTCAGGGTACGCCATGTTCGAGGCGGAGGCCGACGGGCTCCGGGCGCTGGCAGCGACCGGGGCGGTGCGTGTTCCCAGGGTGATTGGC
>Ga0316576_10001506_pt1 | contig 12583 bp, 11 predicted proteins | sample S0NA_FD_203075 | JGI IMG/M metagenome (GOLD analysis project Ga0316576, IMG submission 203075) | Rhizosphere microbial communities from salt marsh grasses in Alabama, United States - S0-2_050615r3r5 | ecosystem: Host-associated > Plants > Roots > Rhizosphere | place: USA: Alabama | collected... | reverse complement strand
CAGTTCCGCGGTCTGGCGTTCGAGCTCCGGGTCCAGCAGGTCGGCCGGCCGGCAGGTGACGGGATCGGCGCCGTCGAGCACTTTCTTCTGCAGTTCGGCATCCACGTCGGTCGGCGTCGCGCCGTATTCGCCTTTGAGAATGCCGGACGTTTCCTTGGTAATGGACTTGTAGCGCTCGCCCTGCAGGACGTTGATGACAGCCTGCGTTCCGACGATTTGCGAGGTGGGTGTCACGAGCGGCAGCATGCCGAGATCCTTGCGCACCCTGGGAATCTCTTCGAGGACGTCATCGAGCTTTTCGCTCGCACCCTGCTCCCTGAGCTGGTTTTCGAGATTGGTCAGCATGCCGCCCGGCACCTGCGCCACGAGAATGCGCGAGTCGACGCCCTTGAGCGCGCCTTCGAACTTGGCGTACTTCTTGCGCACGCCCCGGAAATAGGACGCGATTTCCTCTATCAGGTTGATGTCTAGGCCCGTATCGCGATCCGTGCCTTCCAGCATCGCGACGAGTGACTCGGTCGGCGAATGGCCGTATGTCATGCTCATCGACGAAACGGCCGTGTCGATGTTGTCGATGCCGGCTTCCGCGGCCTTCAGGTTGGTTGCCGTCGACAGGCCCGTGGTCGCGTGGCACTGCATGTGAATGGGGATTTTGACGGCCTCCTTCAGACGGCTGACCAGTTCGAACGCCGTATAAGGCCGCAACAATCCGGCCATGTCCTTGATGCAGATCGAGTGCGCGCCCATGTCCTGGATGCGCTTGCCGAGATCGACCCAAAGTTGCATCGTGTGAACCGGGCTGACCGTATAGGAGATCGTTCCTTGCGCGTGCTTGTCCACTTCGAGCGTCGCCTTGATCGCGGTCTCGAGGTTGCGGAGATCGTTGAGCGCATCGAAGATGCGGAACACGTCCACCCCGTTGACGGCGCAACGCTCGACGAACTTGCGTACGAGATCGTCGGCATAGTGTCGGTAGCCAAGAATATTCTGGCCGCGGAACAGCATCTGCTGGGGCGTGTTGGGCATCGCCGCCTTGAGTCGCCGGATGCGCTCCCACGGGTCTTCACCTAAATAGCGGATGCAGGCATCGAACGTCGCGCCGCCCCACGACTCGATGGACCAGTAACCGACCCGGTCCAGTTTGTCGGCGATCGGCAGCATGTCCTCGATGCGCATGCGGGTGGCGAGCAGGCTCTGGTGGGCATCGCGGAGTGCAAGTTCCGTAATCCCCAGGGGTTTCTTTTCACTCATAGGACGGGTTTACCTGATATCAGGAATTGAGTCGGCGGTGCTGCGCGATGGCCGCCGAGATTGCCGCGACTTCTTCATCGCTGGCGACCGCTTCGACACGCGGTGCAAAGCGACGCACGATCGCGGCCATCGCGGCCATGGCGAAGACGAGAACGGTCAGAAAAAAGAACACCGTACCCATGCCGACGAGCATGAGCGTTACGCCTTGGTCCAGGTAGCTAGCTTGCATCCAGATTCCGCCGGGAGATAAGGCGGTGATTATACTTAAAGATGCTCGTCGATAAATGCCGCGACCGTCTGCAGCGCTTCGATTCGGGTCTGTTCCTGCGTCAACCAGTGATCCTCGCCCTTGAGGCGCACGAACTCGACGTCCTTGTCGGCTTTGCGCAGTGCCTTGTGCATGGCGCGGCTCTGGTCGATGTCGACGACCGTATCCTTCTCGCCGTGGATCAGCAGCACCGGCGCTGCGAACGCCTCGGCATGATAGACCGGCGAAATCGACCGCAGCGTGTCCTTCTCCGACATCTCCGCCCCGTACAGCGACTCCCAATAGTCGAGGACCCAGTCATCACCACCATGCTCCGCCCTCGCACGTCGCATCTTCCGCGGCAGGTCCGTCACGGGCGCAATGGCGGCGACGCATTTGTACAGGTGCGGTGAAAACGCGCCCGCCGCGAGCGCGGCATAGCCGCCGTAGCTGGCCCCGACGATACAGACCCGTTCCGGGTTCGCCACACCTGCATCGATGAGAAACGCGACACCGTCATCGATGTCGGTCTGCATCATGCCGCCCCACTCACCCTGTCCGGCAACAAGGTGGTCGTAGCCGAAACCATCCGAACCCCGGAACTGCGGCTGCAGTACGACATAGCCCCGACTCGCAAAGAATTGCGCCATCCAGTCGAAACCATAGGTATCGTGGGCTTCCGGCCCGCCGTGCGGCAACACGACAAGCGGGGCATTGCCGGTCTCGCGCACGTCTGTCCGAGCCGTCACCAGCGCCGGGATCGTCATTCCGTCGCGGGCGGTGTATTCGGTTATCTCGACGGGCGCGACGAATTCCTCCGTGATATCGGGCCTGAAATGGCCGAGGACAACCGGCATCGGGTTATCTCTCTCGAACACCAGGTAGGCGCCCGACGTGATGCCGCCCTCTACGGCAAACAGCAGCTTGTCGAAGGCATCGTCCCAGCTGACCAGCCTGGCCGCCATATCGGGAAGTCGGTCCTGGATCACGTTGACGCGCGCTTCCAGGCCCTTGTCGAAGAAACTGTAGCTCGGCAGGAAGCCCGCGTATTCGACGCCGTACACGACACGATTGATGTCGCTGATCACGCGTTCGACCTCGACGCCTTCCCGGTGGAGCACGGGCCCGGAAATCGAGCCGTCCGCGATACTCATCAGGTAATAGGCGGTTCCGCCGGTGGCCTGGCTGCTTTGCAGCACAACCAGCGACTGACGATCGGCACTCAGGCCGACCACGCCGATTGCGGGAATGTCGGTTTCGAGTTCGTAGAGAAGCTTCTCGTCCTTGCCGCGTTCATCGACGGCCCAGATACTGTGGAGATTGTCGTCGTCGTCGAAGTCCTCGCGCACAATCGGCTTGCCTTCGGCATCGAGAAACCAGTCGATCGTGTCGCTATTGCCGCGCGCCACGATCGTATCCCGCCGGATGCTCGGCTTTACGGCGTAGATGCCGTTGACCGGCCGTGTCGAACCGATATAGGCCGGCATGAAGATCGTGTCGGTAGACGCGTCGCGCCCGATGACGCGCCCAAGCCCGCTCTGGTAGGGATAGAGATCTCTTGCATGCCGCAACAGGACTCTGACTTCATTAGTCCGGGAGTCGAATGAATAGGCCGTGCTGTAATCGAAGTCGTGGCGCACATTCCACGTGCGCACCGTCCTGCCCGCGACCAGTATCAGTTGCTCTTCGTTGACAAAGCGCAACCGGCGTGGATTGACTTCCTCCGCATTGGCCCCGGACGTAAACTTGCCCGTCGCAACGTCGAGGGTGACCACGACATCCACGCCGTCGTCGGTGTAGCGGGCCGCCGCACGCGTCCCTTCCGGCGACAGCTGCATGAGATCGAAGATTGGGAGGCGACCGTAGGCCTCGAGTGGCGGCGGATCCGCGGCGACCGCCGGTTGTATGGCTACCAGGAACAGCATTAATGCCGCGATTCGCATGATTCTCTCCCCGTCTGCGCGTATCAGGCAACCGCGCCTTTATAGCGGCTGCGGGAAGAACCATCAACCGACCTCGTCACATGCCGGCAAAACTCACCAGCAGGCCGCAACCGAGCACCATCGCGCCGGCCAGCGCGTGCACGTAGCGCCCTTTTTGAGCGAACCGAAAGCGCTCGAAGCCGCGCAGAACCAGCGTTACGCAAGCGAGCATCGTGAGAAGCGTGATGCAGCCGAACAGCAGAGCCACGGCAAGCACGAGCGAGCCATTGTGTTGAGCCGCGGGGTACATCAACAGCGGGATCAGGGCTTCGCAGGGACCGAGAACGAAGATGATGAAAATTGCCCAGGGCGTGATCGCATTGCCGGCGCCCTCGGAGTGCACGTGGGCGTGTTTCGTATGATGCGTGTGCCGGTGGTCATGGACGACGTCGCCATGGACATGGAGGTGGGAGTGACTGCGGTCGCGCCCCGCTTGTTTCAATCCCCAGGCGAAATAGACGAGGCCGAAAGCAATCAGCGCCCATCCGGCGAGATTGCCGCGCATGCCCTCGATACCGACGAGCGTCGCGAGTTGCGACCCGGCGACGATGCCGACGATGCCCAGTACGACGGAACTGAGTACGTGTCCAAGCCCGCACACCAGGGTCACGCGAAGTGTCTTCGCGAGGCTCCAGTCGCGGGCCCTGCCCATGGCCGCAAACACGACGTAGTGATCCGGCCCCAACACCGTATGGGTGAACGCGACCGTTGCAGCGGTCGCGAGAAGGACCTGCGTCTCGTTCATGCACCGAGCCTAGCCCCGCGGCCGGCCGGCGACGATACGTATTTACCGGCTCAGGGACTCGCCGCGTGGAGGCTCGACTCGATCCACGCGACCGCGATCGGATGGTATTTCGACTTCGCCTGCCCGAACAATTCGGCAGCGAGCGCGCCATCGTGCCCGTTCCCGGCGAGGGCCGCATAGACGGGCGCGATCAGCCGGCCGCGACCGTAACGCTGGAGGTGTGCTGCGAGTGCATCGTACGCTGGCGTGTAACGACGCTCTGCCACCTGGATGAACCATGTCCGTCCGATCTCGGCGTTGCGGGTATCGCTGAGATTCCAGGCAGCATCCAGTTCGCCCAGTTGCGCTGCCGACAGATCGGCCGGCAGGTTGTTGATGAAATGGATGCGCGCATGCGGGCTCCAGCCGGCGACCGAGACGTCGCCGAGTTCGATATCTCCGGCCGCCCACGAAACTGCCAGTTCCGCAGCCCGATCGAGATTGGCGGACGAGGGAATCACGGCCGTGGCCGGGAGCCCGGGACCGTAGGTCCAAGACTCGACCTCTGCCCTTGTCACCGGCGAGTCTTCACGACCCAAGAGGCGCGCATCGAGGTAATCGAGGAACTGCTCGGTCGTGACCGTACCGAACGCGAACTCCCGGAAGTAACCGGCAAGGAACTCGTCGAAGACCTCGCGTCCGAATGCGTGCTCCAGGTATTCGAGGAACAGCTGGCCCTTGCTGTAGTGGATCGTCCCCTGGAAGCCGTCGGGATCGGCGTCGTCGAGCCGCGGTGCCAGCGCCTGCATCTCGGGCCGCACCTCCTCGAGGTCGAGAAGCAGCTCCCGGTACATCAGCACGCGCTCCTCGTCAACGCGACCGGCATCATAAATGACTTCCATCAGGCGTGACTCCATGTAACTCGTCATGCCTTCGTTGAGCCACCCGTCGCGCCACGTGGCATTCGTCACAAGGTTTCCCGACCAGGAGTGTGCCAGCTCGTGCGCGATAACCGAAACGAGGCTGCGGTCCCCGGCCAGCAGGCTCGGCGTGATAAACGAGAGACGCGGGTTCTCCATGCCGCCGTACGGAAAACTGGGTGGCAGGATGAGCAGATCGTAGCGACCCCAGTCGTACGGCCCGAACATTTTCTCGGCCTGCTCGAGCATCGCCTGGGTATCTGCAAACTCGTAGACCGAGGCATCGAGCAACTCCGGTTCTGTGTACACCCCGGTGTCCTCGCCGAGCGGCGCGAAGTAGAAATTGCCGACGGCCAGGGCGAGAAGGTAGGACGGGATCGGCTGGGGCATGTCGAACCGGTACTCACCGGTGCGCGGTGCCAGCGGATCGTTATCGGCGCTCATCAGCGCGAGAAGCGACTCGGGCGTGCGAATCCGGGCCTCATACGTAATTCGAATTGCAGGCGTGTCCTGCAACGGAATCCAGCTACGCGCATGCACGGCCTGGGACTGGGAGAACACCATCGGGTGTTTGCCGCCCGCCGTGAGTTCAGGCGGGAGCCACTGCAGGGCGGTCGACTCGGGAGCCGTGGCGTATTCGATCATCAGGTCGAAACGATCGCCCACGTCGACCGGAACCGTAACGTGCAGCGGGGTACCCAGGCGGGGATGCGTTTCGCCGAACTCGAAATCGACCGACTCGGAGCTGCCGTCGACGATCACGGCAATCGACCGCACAGTGAGGTCCCGCGTGTCGAGCACGACGTCTGTCACTTGCGGGTCGAGACGACGCATCGACAGCATGGCATAGCCGCGCAGTTCCTCGGCGGCGAAGTCAACCTCGAGATCCAGCGCCAGGTGCTCGGTGACGACGGCACGCGTATCGGCAAACGTGAAATAGTCGCGCGCCGGATCATAATCATCGGCAGGCGTGCGGTCGCTCGAGCAGGCGGCAAGGATGAGGAGCGCAAGAAACTGGATACTACGGTGCATTATTTTTTGCCGGTCGCATCAAGGGTGGGGAAAGAAAAATTCGCTGCGATGGGTGCCTAGCTGCTCACCGTTGCCTGCCAGATAGTCCATATGCCGATGATCACGAACCCTGCCCCGGCGACGTAGGACAGAAGCTTCGGACTGACGTATTGCGCGACAAATCCTCCTGCCACCACACCTATCGCCGATGTGGCGACCAGCGCCAGGGATGCTCCCAGGAATACAGTGATCAAACTCTCGGGAGTCTTTGCAGCGAAGAGAAGGGTCGCCAGTTGGGTCTTGTCGCCCAACTCCGCCAGGAACACGACACCGAAAACGGTTAACGCAAGTTTAATATCCATTTGCGAGACTTTTCAAAGGGTTGAACTCAAAGCGATGCGGCGATTGGAATGATCGTCACTTCAACTAGCCGCCAGCCCCGTTTGCAAGCACCGCGATGCCATCACTGTTGGCTGTGCGAAGCGCAATAATCTTCTGGTATTCGGGGGATTCGTACCATGCGCGCGCGGCCGATTTCGATGGGAATTTCAGCACGACCGTAACGTGCCCTGCATCCCCCTCGATTCCTTCGCTCTCAAAATCGGCTGCCAGGATCTCGGCGCCGTGAGCTTCCAGAACACTTGGGACCTCCGCCAGATAGGGCTGGTAAGCCTCCTGGTCGGTCACCCGGTAATTGCATACAAAATATGCGGCCATTTCCTTACTCCTGAAATTGAGACTGGGAGCATCCGTTTCGATTCTTGTCCGGTTAGTCCAGCGAGATCATAGCTGCCCTTCTTCGAGTATCGAGGCATGCGGCTTGCCGTGACCCGCACAAACAACTCCTAGGTCGTTGTGTCCTCGGCATCGTACCAGATACCGTGCTTGTCTCCCTGCCACATCAGCAACGCAAAGAGGTACGCATTCCCCAGCAAGATCAGGCCGCCAGCCAGGGCCGCTTCGTGGACGAAGCCCAATGCGCAAAAGACGAACCCGGCAAGATGAGAAAGGACATAAATTCGTTTCGCCACATCTCTTCTCGTTCGGACGCTCAGGAAATTGAGGAAAAACCAGCATTTCAGCCAGAAAGGGAGGCTTTGCCAGCCAGCGGCGTCTTTGTCCATCGTGAAGGCCTCCTGGTTCAACGTTTCAATATCGACTTCAAGCGCCGACGCGAGGCATTTCAACGTTTCCAAACTGGCGTTGTGTCCGCTTTCGACCCGCTGAATGGTTCTGACGCTGAGGCCAGCCATTTGTGCCAACTGCTCTTGCGAGAGATGGCGGCTAATTCGCAGCTGTTTGAGAATCATTATCGCGTCCGGTGCTCATGAGCCGAGAGTGTCCAATGATTCTATCAATGTCGGTTACGTCACCTGCCCGACATTTGCCCGACAGCAGGCCGGAAGCAGTGACTGTAGCCGGCACTCCGCCGGCGTCTGAATGCGGCTGCGGATTCAACCGGTCGCCGCGAAATTCAGGGCGATTCGACCCTCGAAAACGTCTCGGAAATGACTCGCCACTGTCCACCACGCTTTACAGCAATCCACGTAAACTTCGTTTTGCCATTCTCTGAGACATCGATAATCAGCGCCGTGTCTCCATGCACTCGAATCGACTCGTGGATCACCGAAAAGGGTGCAGGCCGGTTTGCCAATACCTGGTCGATGAACGTCGTTCGATCGATTGTGCGGCCGGACGCAAATGTCGCCAGAAAGTCTTCATGGAGAATGCGCTCGAGGGCGCTTCTGTCACCGCTAACCTCTGCATCGATCCAGGCATCATCGAGCGCGATGATCTCTGCCTCTGGCGACGCATCTTCGACAACGCCCGCAGATTCGCCGGCATGCCCGACATTGGCAAATAGCACTAATGTGAGTACCGGGAACGGTGTAAGAAATGTCATTGTGTCTTCCGATGAGACGAAGCTGAACAGATTGTCACGCGACCAATTCGCGCCAGCGGCCGTTCAGAGTCACGAACCGTCACTTTACCGCAAGTCTTTCGACTCGCTGCAATGCCAGGTGCAGCGCGCGGTCAGTCGGAGTTTTTTCCGAATGACTCGATAACCTCAATCAGCCCGACAATCTTCGAACGGATGAGATCGAGTTCCGCTGGCCCAACTGGTCTGAACAATGTTCGCGTGGACACTACGTCTGCTCCACCGAAAAGCGGTCAGCCGAGAGTTTAACAACTGACCGCCCCCTTCCGGCTGCGGATTCAATCGGTCGCCGATGCCGACTACTCGAAGAAACTCATGGCCGCATCATCCCACTCGTGCCCTTCGCTCGACCACTTGAGGGCAGGCGGCGGAAACCCGGTTCGGCAGTAACCGCGTTTGGCCGCAAAGTCGAAGACCGCGTGCGGATAATCGTTAATCAGAAGCGCCGCCTGCTCCCCGCTTGCTGACCAGACTATTCTCGCTACCGAGGACCGGTCTTTATCGGTGACGTTTTCGGCGTTGTAGATATGCACAGCGTCAAGAATCATCTGGCCCTCATTCGCTGTGTCCAGAGCGTAGAAGTACGCGGTGGTACCGTCGTCCTCGAAAACGACCGCGAAGCTATTTGATGCAGACTTGCTGTCGAGATGTGCCTCCTGGCCCGGGAAGAACTCTGTCATCGCAGAATCCGCTCAGGCGGCAAGACGGGTTTCGACAACAACAGCGGCGGACATGATTTTCCTGCGGATCAATACTGGCTAATTATACAGTAATGTATATCTAACCCTCTGATAATACGATCGTATTTCTCCCTTGTATCCCATCTTGCCGAGCTTTTCGGGATAACGAATCCCGAATCCCTAGTACACTCTCACCCCACTTTCCGAACCGCAGGACACACGGACCAGATGCGCGCACTGGTATGCACCGAGTACGGCGACTTCGACAAACTCGCCATCGAGAACCTTGACGATCCGGTCCCGGGCGACAATGAAATCCTGTTCGACATCCGCGCAGCCGCGCTGAATTTTGCCGACCTGCTATCGATTGCCGGCAAATACCAGGTGCGCACACCGCCGCCTTTCGTCCCGGGCAACGAGGCAGCCGGAATCGTCACTGCGGTCGGCACCAACGTGTCGAATTTCCAACCCGGTGATCGCGTCATCGGCGCACTGCGCGGCGGCGCTTTCGCCGAGCAAGCCGTCGTCGACGAACGCTTCGCGTTGCCAATGCCCGATCGCCTGGACTTCGAGCAGGCAGCCGGCTACTCGGTCGCCTACGGCACGAGCTACCACGCCCTAAAACAGGCCGGCCTGCAACCGGGCGAGCGCGTACTCGTGCTCGGTGCGGCCGGCGGTGTCGGCTACGCCGCCGTGGAACTTGCAAAGGCGATGGGAGCGACCGTCATTGCAGCGGCAAGCACAAAGGAAAAGCTCGCCTTCGCGACCGAGGCCGGTGCGGATCACGGTATCGATTACAGCGAGGAACCGTTGCGCAAGGCGGTCGGTAAGCTGACCGGCGGCCTCGATGTCGATGTCGTATATGACCCTGTCGGCGGCGACCTCGCGGAGCAGGCGCTGCGCGCGATCGCCTGGCACGGCCGCTATCTCGTCGTCGGTTTCGCGAGCGGCACGATCCCGTGCCTGCCGCTCAATCTGGCGCTCCTCAAGGAAGCGAGCATTATCGGCACCTGGTACGGCACCTGGGCCGCGCAACACCCGGATGCCTTCGGCGAGAATGCGCGCGAACTTCGGGCGATGGTCGAGTCGGGCAAGATCTCCCCGCGCTGCAGCGCCGCGTTCGAACTCGATGCGTTCGCCGAAGCCTTCGGCCTGCTCGCCGGGCGGCGCGCGCTCGGCAAGGTCGTCCTGCGCATGCGAGACGCCTGAGGCACATGCGCCTTTTTGTCGCGGTAATCGCGCTGCTGGCAAGCGCAGGAGCCCTCGCCCATCCCGAAGACGAACTGTGCGTGCCGGGCGAGGACGGCATGGACCCGGAACTCTGCGCGATGCTCGCCGAGATGAACAGCGCCGAGGGCGACCTCGACCAGTCGGGCAACGAGGCGTTGCTCGCGGGGTTCGAGGAGCGGCGGGGATTTTTCGCGACCTTGCGCGTCTACGTGCGCATCGGCATCGGCCATATCCTGCCCGGCGGCGCCGATCACATCCTGTTCGTGCTCGCCGTGTTCCTCGCCTCGGTCCGGCTCAGGGCGCTCGTGTGGCAGATCTCGGCGTTTACCGTCGCCCACACGGTGACGCTGGGCCTCGCGGCCGTGGGGCTGATTTCGCCGTCGCCGGCCATCGTCGAACCGCTGATCGCCTTTACGATCGCCTTCGTCGCGATCGAAAACCTGATCTTCAGGGAAATGGCGAAATGGCGACCGCTGGTGGTGTTCGGCTTCGGGCTCGTCCACGGTCTCGGGTTTGCCGGCTTCTTCGGCGAGCTGGGGCTGCCCCCCGGGCAATTCTGGAGCGCCCTGATCGGGTTCAACCTCGGTGTCGAAGTCGGCCAGCTCAGCGTGATCGCCGTTGCCGGCGTCGTCGGTCTCGGGCTCAGGCGGGCGCTACGGGACCCGGCGGGTGACGCCGGGTACCGTAACTGGGTCGTGCGACCCGGATCGGCCCTTATCGGGCTGACCGGCCTGTACTGGGGATTCGCCCGCCTGTCAGGTCTCGGGTGATTCCTCGATCGCAAACCCGCGGCCCTCGAGCAATGGCTCGATGCTCGGGTCCTGGCCGCGGAAATTGCGATACAACTCATCCGCCTCCCGCAGGCCACCCGCCTCGTACACCCACTTCTTCAGACGGCCCGCAAGCTCCGGATCGAAGATGTTCTCGGCCTGCCTGAAGGCGTCGAAGCCGTCGGCATCGAGAATTTCCGACCACAGGTACGCGTAGTAGCCCGAGGAATAGCCGGTCGAGCTGGAGAAAATGTGGGCGAAATAGTTCGAACGATAGCGCGGCTCGATCTCGGGAATCAGGCCGTAGCCCTCGAGCACCTCCTTTTCGAATGCTCTCGCGTCCGTGATCTGCGCCGCTTCCTCGGAACTCAGCATGTGCCAGCGCAGGTCGAGCAGTGAGGCCGCAATGTACTCGGTCGTCGCAAACCCCTGGTTGTGGTTGCGGGCGAGGCGCAGGCGCTCGACCATCTCGGCCGGCATGACCTCGCCGGTCTGGTAGTGACGCGCATAGATCTCGAGCATTTCCGGCTCGCTCGTCCAGTGCTCGAGGATCTGCGCGGGGAACTCGGTGTAGTCACGCGGCCCGTCGACGCCCGAGAACGTCGGGTAGTCAATCTTCGTCATCAGGCCGTGCAGCCCGTGGCCGAACTCGTGGAACAGCGTTTCGACGTCCGAGAAACGCATCAACGTCGGCTGTCCGGCAGGCGGTGTCGGCAGATTCAGGTTGTTCGTCACGAGCGGCCGGATTTCCTCGCCGTCGATATTCGACGCCCCGCGATACGAGCTCATCCAGGCACCGCCGCGCTTTGAGTCGCGCGCGTACATGTCGACGAGGTACAGCCCGAGGTGTTCGCCGTTCTCGTCCTTGACGTCGAACGACTTGACCACCGGGTTCCAGGCCTCGACGTCGACCGGCTCGAACGTGATGCCGAACAGCTTGTTGGCCATTGTAAACGCGCCCTGGCGAACGTTTTCGAGGTCGAGGTAGGGCTTGGTCGCGTTTTCGTCGAGATCATAGCGTTGCTTGCGAAGCTTCTCGGCGTAGTACCACCAGTCATGCCCGGCGAACGTGAACTCGTCGCCGATCATTGCCTGCATGTCGGCCCGTTCCTGCCTGGCCTGCTCGAGACCCGGGCGCCACACGCGCAACAGGAAATCTTCCGCGCCCTGCGGCGTCCGCGCCATGTTGTACTCGAGGATGTAGTGCGCGTGTGACGGATAGCCCATCAGCTCGGCACGCTTGGCGCGCAACTGGGCGATCTTGATGGCCAGCGGGCCATTGTCGCGCTCGCCCGACGTTGCCCGCAGCCGATAACCGTCGAACAGCTTCTCGCGCAGGTCGCGGTTCTCGGATTGCGCCATGAAGGTCTCGTACGACGACCGGTTCAGACCCACGACCCAGGCCTGCTTGTCCTCGTTCCATATCGCCGCCTTGAAATCCTCGCTGAGACCGGCAATTTCCTCGTCCGTTTTCAGCTCGAGCGTAAACGCCTTGGTTTCGAGCAGCAGGTTCTGCGCGAATTTCGTCGTCAGGGAGGACATCTCGGAATTGATGTCGGCGATCTGCTTCTTCACGTCCGGCGGCAGCGCGGCGCCCGATCTGACGAAGCTGCGATGCCGCAGTTCCAGGAGGCGCGCGTCCTGCTCGTCGAGGTCGAGAGCGTCACGCTGGTCATAGACCGCCTTGACCCGCTGCCACAACGCATCGTTCATCGTGATCGCGTCGAATTCCCGCGTCAGCATCGGGTAGATTTCGGATTCCAGCGCGCGCAGCGCGTCGTTCGTGTCCGTTCCGGTGACATTACCGAACGTCGAAGCGACCCGCTGCA
>Ga0316576_10001505_pt1 | contig 12590 bp, 14 predicted proteins | sample S0NA_FD_203075 | JGI IMG/M metagenome (GOLD analysis project Ga0316576, IMG submission 203075) | Rhizosphere microbial communities from salt marsh grasses in Alabama, United States - S0-2_050615r3r5 | ecosystem: Host-associated > Plants > Roots > Rhizosphere | place: USA: Alabama | collected... | reverse complement strand
GGGTGTGCCCGGGGCGGGACCCGTCCGATCGCAACGCGACCGACCTCCCAAATCCAAAGCCCCACACCCACCCCGCCGCGAACGGCGGGGTGTGCCCGGGGCGGGATTTGAACCCGCACGTCCTTCGGACCCTCGGGTTTAAGCCGAGTGCGTCTGCCAGTTCCGCCACCCGGGCGACGAGGCCAAGGCTAGTACCTGTGCCCCTGGTGGGGGTCCTTCCCGCAGGAGTACGGCAGACACTAGTCCAGGTAGACCTTGCGTTTGTGCACCCCTGCAGCGGAGACCACGCGGTCCAGGAACAGGAGCCCGTCGAGGTGATCCACCTCGTGCTGGATCGCGCGGGCTTCGAAGGCATCCGTGGTGATGGTGACCGACTCTCCCGAGACGGGCAGTTCGCCGGTCACCGTGAGTCGCGTGGCCCGCTTGACGTCCCCGGTGAAATCGGGCACAGACATGCATCCCTCGCGAGCCTTCTCGTTGCGGGAAGCCTGCTGGATGCGTGGGTTCACCAGGACGAACCTGCCGTGGCAGGTCCGCGTCTTCGGGTGATCACTGACATCCAGGCAGAACACCCGCCAGCCCACGCCCACCTGGTTCGCGGCCAGTCCGACACATCCTGGCGAGACGTCCATCGTCGCAAGTAGATCGGCGGCAAGTCGGACCACCTCCCGCGCCTTCGGGTCCACCTCGGTGCAGGCGGTCGACAACACCACTGCTGGAGCGGCCACCACCGGTCTGACCTCACCCACCGGCAGGTGGAGGGCAAACCGGGTCACAGGACGTCCGTGTCCGTGGGTTTGACGGTCACGTCGACTCCGACGGTCTCCCCGACCGCCGTGAGCGCGGCCGTCAACTTGGCGGCGTCCGCGTAGGAGGGGAAGTCGGCCTCCGCCACGACGACGTAGAGTCCGCCCCCCAGTCGGGTCTGGAGGTCGGTGATGTTCCCCCCGTACGAGGCGATCGCACCAGTGATCGCCGCGACGATCCCGACCCGGTCCGCACCATGCACGCTGATCACGAAGGACTGCATCTCGGCCTTCGACTCCACCTGCTCGTCGGTGACCGGCAGGACACTGACGACGAGGTCGTCACCTTCGAGGAAGGACAGGTCGGCGGCCACGTCCTCGACCGACGCATCTGTGCCCACCACCAGTGTCCAGGCGAAATGTCCGCGCAGCAGTGTCATCGACGAGTCCTCGACGTTCGCGTCCCGCAGTGCGAGGGCAGCGGTCACATCCGCGATGATCCCGGGGCGGTCGTGTCCAAGAACGGTGATTGCCAAGGGCGCCATGGCTGGCACCTTACTGTGCCGCGCCGGCCAGTTCGAGGGCGATCCCATCGAGGATGTCGTGCTCGCTGGCGACAACCTCTCCGAATCCGCCGAGTTCAAGGATCCGGTCCAGTACCAGGGCGCCACCTCCGATCACGTCCACCCGGCCCGGGTGCATGACCGGCTCGGAGGCACGCTCATGACGCGTGGCCTCGAGCATCTGCATGGTCACCGCGTGGACCTGTGACCGCGGGATCCGACTGCCGTGGATGCGCCGCGAGTCGTACTCGGGTAGCCCCAGCGCGAGAGCCGCAACCGTGGTCACGGACCCGGCCAGACCTATGACGCGGTCGGCTCGATCGAACCTTGTGGCGGACAGCGCGTCGTGGATCGCGGCATCGATGTTCGCCACGGCCGCGGAGATCTCAGCCTGGCTCGGAGGATCGGAACGAAGATGCCGCTCCGTCATGCGCACACAGCCGATGTCCTCACTGACTGCGGCCTCCACGTCACGTCGTCCCACGACGAACTCGGTCGAACCGCCACCTATGTCGACCACCGCCACACGGTCCCTCACGTCGAGGACCGACACCGCGCCCCGGAAGCTGAGGTCCGCCTCCTCGGTGCCGGTGATGACCTCTGGGGCGACGCCGAGTCGTTCCATCACACCTGCCACGAACACGTCCGCGTTTTCGGCATCACGCGAGGCTGAGGTGGCGACCATCCGGATTCGCTCGGCACCGGCCTGCCGGATCTGCTCGGCGTAGTCGCTGACAGCGTCCCATGTCCGCCGGACGGCGGCGTCGTCCAATCGTCCTGTCACGTCGACACCCTGTCCGAGTCGGACCACGCGCATCTCACGCGTGACGTCCCTCAGACCGGCAGTCGACACGTCGGCTATCAGCAACCTGATCGAGTTGGTGCCACAGTCGATGGCGGCGACCCTCATCCTGATTCCTCGAGACACCGTCCGTGCCGATCCCAGACCCCCCTGTGCCGCAATTCCGCAAGCGCCTCGTCACCGAAGGGGTTCACCCCCGGACCCGTCGCCAGTGCCTGCCCGACGAGTACATGCAGGCACTTCACCCGCTCCGGCATCCCACCCGCCGAGATACCGTCGATCTCCCATACCTCGCCGAACTCGGCACGAGCCTGCAGGTACGCATCATGGGCGGCTCGGTAGGCACGCGCGGTCTCCGGCTCATGGGAAAGCCGCTGCTGCATGCCCGCCATCATGCCCTCCGACTCCAGCGTGGAGATGGCGGCGTTCAGGCGTGGACAGGTCACGTAGTAGAACGTCGGGAAGGGTGTGCCGTCCTGCAGTCGGGGGGATGTGCTGACAACTTGCGGCAGACCGCACGGGCAGCGCGCGGCGATGGCCACCACATCGCGTGCGGGGCGGCCGAGTTGTCGGCTGACGACCTCCAGATCCGATGCAGCCGGCTCAGCGGGGAGCATCGGGCCGCACACTCACCACCGACTCGTCAGGTTGTTGTTGTGCCTGCTGAACCGAGCGCAGGGCCCGCTCGTACCACGCGGAGTTGTCCTCGAGGTCCTGGGACAGGGGCTGCGGATCCGGCACCGGTGATGGCGGGTCGGTGACCACGTACCCCGTCTCACCTGGATACGCCAGATGGAATCGTTCCCTGGCCTGCGCGATCGCATACGAATCGTCAGCCCAGAGGTCCGCCTCTTTCTGCAGTGCATCGACCCGCTCGCGCTGGGCGGCGGTCGTCACCTCGAGTTCAGCGATCATGGATCGTTGGTTGAGGAATTCCCTCAGCGGCAGCGCCAGGGTCAACAGGAGTGCGGCTGCGATGATCACTACAACCGTCAGTCGTCCGGTGGTCAGCCCCGGGCGCTGGGCCGCCCGGATCGTGCTGGTCCTGTCCACTGTCCTAGCGTCACCCACCCCTGTCCACCAACTGCGTATTCGCAGACTATCCGGCGTGTTGGATCGTCACATCGACCGGGCGTAGGCGGTCAGCGCATCGCGCACATAGGTCGCACCCTCGACCCCACCGTAGTTGGCGGCGAACCGCTCGTCGTCGACGTACATCTGGGCCAGTCCGACAAGGGCCTCCGGCGTGGGCGTGCGCCCGCCCCAGCCGCGGGCGATCCATCGTGCGTGCCGTTCGGCGATCTCGCGGACTGGTTCGCTGTCGACAGACAGTCGGGCGTTCCGGGCGGCGGCCCAGTCCACGGCGATCTGCGCGTGTTCGTCCATGAACCCCTGCTTGTCCTGCCCGTCGATTCCGCGCCACCACCTGTCGGCGTCGGCAAATGCCTGCTCGCCCCACCGGTTCTGCACCTCGTCGCGGTACTGCGTGTGATCGAACCCTTCGAACATCTCGTCTGGCATGAGTTCCTCCTGCCGTTGCACCCTCTGAATTGTCCGTTCCACGCTGGCGATCTGCTTGTCCGACAAGGCACGGCGTCGGCGCAGATCCGCGAGGTGGTCGCGAAGGGCGGCGACGTCGTCGGTGTCCCCCTCCAGAACCCGCCGGATGCTGGCCAGCGGCAGGCCCAAGTCGCGCATCACGACGATCCGCTGCAACCGCACCAGGTCGGCGCGCGTGTAGCACCGATAGCCCGACGCGTCGCGTGCCGCCGGCAACAGCCCGATCGCGTCGTAATGACGCAACGTGCGGCTACTGAGTCCCGTGGCGTCGACGACCTGCCGTATGCCGTACTCCATGGGTAGACGGTAGACGTTGACGCAGCGTCAAGGTCAAACTCAGTCCGTGGGCGTGGACCTACTCCACGGTCACAGATTTGGCGAGGTTCCGGGGCTGGTCCACATCATGGCCTTTCGCGGTGGCCAGTTCGCACGCGAACACCTGCAAGGGGACCGTCGTGACCAGCGGCTGCATGAGCGTCGGGACGGCGGGCACGGAGATGATCTCGTTGGCGTACGGTTCGACGCCGTCATCGCCTTCTTCAGCGATGACGATCGTGAAGGCGCCTCGCGCGCGGATCTCCTGGAGATTGGAGATCATCTTCTCGTAGAGGACCGAACGTCCCTTGGCCGACGGCATCACACAGATGACCGGCAGTCCCTCTTCGATGAGGGCGATCGGCCCGTGCTTGAGTTCCCCCGCCGGGAAGCCCTCAGCGTGCATGTAGGCGAGTTCCTTGAGCTTCAGTGCGCCCTCGAGCGCTACCGGATAGCCGACGTGCCGACCCAGGAAGAGCACTGAGCGGGCGTCCTTGAGCCGCCGGGCCAACTCCCGGACGGGGTCCATCGTGTCCAGCACCAGATCGATCTTGTTCGGCATGCTGGCCAGGTCCGACACCAAACCCCGGATCTCGTCGCCGAAGAAGTTGCCACGGACCTGGGCGAGGTACATGCCGAACAACTGGGTCGCGACCAGTTGGGTGAGGAACGCCTTGGTGGAAGCGACCGCGATCTCCGGGCCCGCGTAGGTGTAGAGCGCGGCGTCGGACTCCCGGGGAATCGTCGAACCCTGGGTATTGCAGATACTCAAGACCCGCGACCCCTGCTCGCGGGCGTGACGGACGGCCATGAGGGTGTCCATCGTCTCCCCCGATTGCGAGATGGCCACGACCAACGTCTGTCGGTCGAGGATGGGGTCCCGGTACCGGAACTCGCTGGCCAACTCGACCTCCACCGGAATCCGGGTCCAGTGTTCGATCGCGTACTTGGCCACCAGTCCCGCGTGATAGGCGGTTCCGCACGCAGCGACCACGATCTTGTCCACCTCCCGCAGTTCGCCGTCGGAGATGGTCAGGCCGTCGAGCACGAGCCGGTTGTCCTCGGTGATCCTGCCCAGGAGGGTGTCCGCGACCGCCTTCGGCTGCTCGGCGATCTCCTTGAGCATGAACAGGTCGTAGCCGCCCTTCTCCGCGGCACTGGCGTCCCAGGTGACCTCGTACTCCTGACCGTGCGCCGGTGCACCGTCGAAGTCCGTCACCGCGACGCCCTCACGGTTGATGGTGATCACCTGGTCCTGCCCGAGTTCCATGGCGAAGCGGGTGTGGGCGATGAACGCGGAAACATCGGAGGCCAGGAACGTCTCGCCCTCGCCGAGGCCCACGACCAGTGGCGAATTCCGCCGGGCACCCACCAGCGTGTCGGGGTCGTCGGCGGACGCCGCGACCAGCGTGAAGGCGCCCCGCAATTGCCTGCAGGTCCGCTGCATCGCCTCGGTGAGATCCGCACTGTCGCGCAATTCGGCCGCGAGCAGGTGGGCCGCGACCTCGGTGTCAGTCTCGCTGAGGAAGGTCACCCCGCCGGCCCGCAGTTGGTCGCGCAGTTCTGCGAAGTTCTCGATGATGCCGTTGTGGATGACGGCCAGCCTGCCGTCCTCACTGAGATGGGGGTGCGCGTTGACGTCATTGGGCGCTCCGTGCGTCGCCCAGCGGGTATGCCCGATCCCTGCCGACGTCTCGGGCAGGGGCGCTTCGGACAGCGCGCCCTCGAGGTTCGCGAGTTTCCCGGCCCGTTTGCGGGACTGCACACCGTCCGCGGTCACCACCGCCACGCCCGCGGAATCGTATCCCCGATATTCGAGGCGCCGTAGGCCCTCCACTACGACGCCGGTCGCGTCTTGTGCCCCTACATACCCCACTATTCCGCACATATCCACAACGGTATCTGTGTGCTCCCCGCTGTGTCGTACCCCCGGCCTTGACTTCGTGGTGACGGGGAGAGGCCCCGAACGAAGGAGCAGGGCGATGTCTCAGATGTGCGACGACCCGAACATCACAGTGGCGGACATGCGGGCGCGGATGTTCCGCGGGATCGAGCAGTTCGGCTGGATGGTGCAGCACGCGGCGGGCGAGCCGTTCGCGTACACGATCGGACTGACGTGCAAGGGATCTGCCGGAGTTGACGGTCGAGGGGCTCGGACCCGATCAGTCCGCCTAACTCCTCAACCATGCTGCCCGCGAGATGGTGCGCCAGGGGATCGGTGCATGCGACCTGCTCACCGTCCCGACGGGCGACAGTAACTGCTCGGTCAGGTCGACACTCGCGGACTGTACGGCGCCATCGAGGCCTACGGTGACGACGTGGAGGCGCTTCACCTCACACCCATGCGATGGACGCTGCCGCGGATCCGGGCCGCGTCGCGCCAGCGGCGAGCAGCCGGCTAGAACGTCAGACGTTCGCGGACCACGTCGGCGAGATCGTGGGCCACCTTCGTCGCGGTGTGCTCGTCCTCCGCCTCGACCATCACGCGCACCAAGGGCTCAGTGCCGGACTTGCGCAGGAGCACCCGCCCGGTCCCGGCCAGCACTTCCTCGGCGTCGGCGACAGCGGCGGCCACCGAGGGGTCGCTGTCGAGCGCGTTCTTGTCGACACCCGCGACGTTGACCAGCACTTGCGGCAACCGATGCATCACAGCCGCGAGTTCGTCCAGGGGCGTACCGGTGGCCGACATCCGGGCCATCACCTGTAGCGCAGTGAGGATGCCATCGCCGGTCGTCGAATGGTCCGTCATGACGACATGACCGCTCTGTTCACCACCGAGCACGAAACCGGAACCGAGCATCGCCTCCAGCACGTAGCGGTCCCCCACCGCGGTCTGGACGACGTTGATGGACTCACGTTGCATGGCGAGCCGGAACCCGAGGTTGGCCATGACCGTGGAGACCACCGTGTCCTGCGCCAGGCGACCACCGTCACGCAGCGACAAAGCGATGATCGCCATCAGTTGATCGCCGTCGACGACCTGGCCTCGGGCATCGACCGCAAGACACCGGTCGGCATCGCCGTCGTGGGCGATGCCGAGGTCCGCGCCATGCTCGACAACGGCACGCTGCAGGTCCTGCATGTGCGTGGATCCACAGGCATCGTTGATGTTGTACCCGTCGGGCTGGCAGTGGATCTCGATGACCTCCGCGCCGGCCTCACGGTAGGTGAGCGGAGCCACATGGGAGGCGGCGCCGTTCGCGCCGTCCACCACCACGACCAACCCGTTCAACGGCGAGGTGATGCTCGTGAGCAAATGGCCCACGTACTCGCCGTCCGCGGATTCATCCCTGACTATGCGGCCGACCGCGTCGCCGATCGGGCGATCCCACTGTTCCTTCAGGCGGGCCTCGATCTGCGCCTCGACATGATCGGGCAGTTTGTTGCCGTCGGAGGTGAAGAACTTGATGCCGTTGTCCGGCATCGCGTTGTGCGAGGCCGACAGCATGACGCCCAGATCTGCCTGACGAGCCTTCGTGAGGAATGCCACAGCGGGCGTGGGCAGGACCCCGACGTCGATGACGTCGACCCCGGCACTGGCCAGCCCGGCCGACACAGCGGCTTGGAGGAACTCGCCGCTTGCGCGTGGATCCCGGCCGACCACTGCCGTCCGCCTCGACCCCGCCCCCGAAAGGATGTGCGCAGCGGACACCGAGAGGTCCAGTGCCAATTCGGCCGTGACGTCCCGGTTCGCGAGTCCGCGCACGCCGTCGGTGCCGAACAACGAGCCCATGTCGGCGATCAGCGCTTGCTGTATTGCGGCGCCTTGCGAGCCTTCTTCAGTCCGTACTTCTTGCGCTCGACCACCCGCGGGTCGCGGGTGAGGAATCCGGCCTTCTTGAGGTCGGGACGGTAGTCGTCTTCGTCGATCTCGAGCAGGGCTCGAGCGATGCCGAGCCGAAGAGCACCCGCCTGACCGCCGACACCCCCGCCGTGAAGTCGGGCGACCACGTCGTACTGACCGTCGAGTCCGAGCACCCGGAAGGGTTCTGTCACGATCTGCTGGTGGACCTTGTTGGGGAAGTAGGTCGCGAGGTCGCGGCCGTTGATCTTCCACTGACCCGAACCGGGCACCACACGAACGCGGGCCACGGCCTCCTTGCGACGACCGGTGCCGCCACCGGGACGGTCAACGGCCTGCCGGGTGGTCGAGGCAGGTGTCTCTGTGGTCAGAGTCTCAGTCACTGGGTTTCCTTCCTCGGCGCTACTGCGCGACCTGGCTGATGACATAGGGGGTCGGCTGCTGCGCAGCGTGCGGGTGGTCCGGTCCCGCGTAGACCTTGAGTTTGCGGATCTGCTTGTTGCCCAGTTTGTTGTGGGGGAGCATGCCGGCGACGGCCTTCTCGATCACGCGGCGCGGGTTCTTCTCCAACAGGTCACCGTAGGTGGTCGACTTGAGGCCGCCCGGGTACCCGGAGTGGCGCTGATCGAGTTTCTGCTCGGCCTTCGCGCCGCTCAGCGCCACCTTGTCCGCATTGATGACGATGACGAAGTCACCGGTGTCCACGTGCGGGGCGAACGTTGGCTTGTGCTTGCCGCGCAGCAATGTGGCGGCGTGCGTGGCGAGACGCCCCAGGACGACATCCTGGGCGTCGATGACGTGCCACTCGCGGGTGACGTCGTCGGCTTTCGGGGTGAACGTGCGCACGACTTCCTACCTAGTTCAGTGTGGTGGCCCTGCCGGGAAGCAGTAGCTCTGCTGTTGGGCTGCATAACTGCAGGTGCAGTCTCAACCTTGGGTTGGCGCGCACAGGGCGCACACGACCTCTCAAAAGGATAACTCACAGGAGCGACCGCACGACAGGTGGGGACCCGTGCGGCGCCGGGGCCCGGCGCACGACAGCCCGTGGCGCGCGCCTGTCACTCGTAGTACTGGATCCCGTCCACGTCGGTCGACACGCGGGTACCCGATTCACCGGCCAGGATGGCGGTGATATTCTCCAGAGCCCCGATGACCGCGACCTTGCCGGAACGCGCGAACGTGCAGGCGGCATCGACCTTCGGACCCATGGAACCCGCCGGGAACTCCATCGCCTCTAGGACATCCGGATGTGCGGCCGCGATGGCCTTCTGGTTCGGCGTGCCCCACTCGACGTACACGGCGTCGGCGTCGGTGGCGATCACCAGTGTGTCCGCCTCGATGTCCCGGGCCAACACCATCGACGAGAAGTCCTTGTCGATCACGGCCTCCACGCCCACCAGTTCCCGCGTCCCCTTCTTGTACATGGTCGGAATGCCACCGCCACCGGTGCACACGACCACGGCACCCTTCTCCAGGCACCACTCGACCGGACGGATCTGGAAGATGCGCTGCGGCATGGGGCTGGGCACGACCCGGCGCCACTTGTCGCCGTCCTGCCGAACGGTCCAGCCCTTCTCCTCGGCGAGGCGCTTGGCGTCGTCCTCGCTGTAGACGGGTCCAACAAACTTCGTCGGGTTCTCGAACGCCGGGTCGTCGGCGTCCACCTCGGTCATGGTGAGCAGTGTGGCCAGCGGTTTCTCGAACGGCAGCAGGTTGCCCAACTCCTGCTCGATGAAGTAGCCGATCATGCCCTCGGTCTGGGCACCGAGCACGTCGAACGGATAGGTCGACTCCTCGTTGAACGAGGCCGCCTGCAGCGCCAGCAGACCCACTTGAGGTCCATTGCCGTGGGAGACGACCAGTTCATGGTCCAGAGCCACGGGTGCCAACGCCTCACATGCCAGGCGGACATTCGCCCGCTGGCTGTCCACCGTCATGGGCTCGCCACGCTTCTGGAGTGCGTTCCCGCCGAGAGCAACCACTACACGCATCGATATCCTCCGTCTATGTCGGTCTGTAGCAGCAGACTGTCACGACGGACTCAGATGACGCATCTTGTCCGGACAGGTGCGCCGGGGAGTCTGCCCGCCGGGCTATCCGCGGTAGCGCCGCGCACGGGTGGCCTGTTCGGCCAACTGGTCGTCAGGCGGGTACTCCACGGCGACGAGCGCGAGACCATGTGCGGGTGCGGTGGCGAACAGCGACACACGGCGGCGGGCCGCCAGCACCTCGGACAGTCGTCGGGCGTCGAGGCGGCCCTCCCCGACGGCGACCAGTGCACCCACGACGGATCTGACCATCGAGTGACAGAACGCATCGGCGGTGATGTCCACGGCGATCAGGCCGGGATCGCGGGGGTCCGCGCGCCGGACCACCTGCAGATCCAGCACCGTGCGCACCGAGGAGGCCTCGGGCCGGGCTTTGCAGAATGCCGCGAAGTCGTGCTCTCCCAGCAGGACCTGGCCGGCCATGTGCATCTTCGGAACGTCCAACCGCCGATGGTGTACCAACACGCAGCTTCGGCTGCGCGGATCGAGCATGCCGGTGTCCGAGATGAGGTACTCGTACGCGCGCGACCGGGCCGAGAAGCGCGCATCGAAGCCCACCGGTGCGGCGTCCGCGGCCAGTACCCGCACATCTGCCGGTAGCACCGCGTTCAAGCGCCTGACGGCGGCCTCATCCCCCGGCCAGGCCTCAGCCGGCAGATCCACGTGGCACACCTGTCCCAGCGCATGCACTCCGGCATCGGTCCGTCCCGCGACGGTGATCCGGGCGGTCGACCGCATGACCCGTTGGAGGGCACTGCCCAACTCGGTCTGCACGGTACGGGCGTCGGGTTGCGAAGCCCAGCCGGCGAAATCACTTCCGTCGTAGGCGAGCACGAGCCGGAAACGCAACAGCCCGCCACCTTCCGGAGCGGGCTGTTGCGACGGTGTTTGCGGGTCAGTCATCGCCTTTGGACTGTGCCTGGTCCTTCAGACCCTCGACCGCGTCCTTCTCGGCCTGCTCCTGCGCCTCGGCGATCTGCTCCTCGGCCTCGGCTTTCGCCTCGGGGGTCTCAGCGGCGGCCTCCACCTTCTCGACGGCCTCTTCCGAGGCGACCTCGACCTGTTCCTCGATCTCCTGCGCGAGTTGGTCGGGCTCCGCGGCCGACTTCTCCGCGTCCCTCGCCGCACGCTTGGTAGCGGAGGTCGCCTCCTTGACCACCGCCTCGGCCATGGGCTCCACGAGTTCGATCACGGCCATCGGCGCGTTGTCGCCCTTGCGGGGACCGATCTTCGTGATCCGGGTGTATCCCCCGGGGCGACCGGCGTACTGCGGACCGATCTCCGTGAACAGTTCGTGCACGACCGACTTGTCGCGGATCACCGACATGACGCGGCGGCGAGCATGCAGGTCACCGCGCTTGGCGAAGGTCACCAGCCGATCCGCCAGCGGGCTGAGGCGCTTGGCCTTGGCCTCGGTCGTGGTGATGCGCCCGTGCTGGAACAGCGCGGTGGCCAGGTTGGCCAGCATCAGTCGCTCGTGCGCCGGACCACCGCCGAGGCGGGGTCCCTTCGACGGCGTAGGCATCGTGGTTCTCCTTGACTATGCGGCAGCTCTAGAGCTGCTCGTCCTCTGCGTACTGTTGGTCGTCCTCGGCGTAGAACGTCACGGCCTGCGACGGGTCGAAGCCGGCGGGGCTGTCCTTCAGGTTCAGCCCGAGACCCTGCAGCGAGTCCTTGACCTCGTCGATGGACTTCTGGCCGAAGTTGCGGATGTCCATCAGGTCGGCCTCGCTGCGGGTCAGCAACTCGCCGATCGTGTGCACGCCCTCGCGCTTCAGACAGTTGTAGGAGCGGACGGACAGGTTGAGCGCCTCGATCGGCTGGCTGAACTGCTCGGCCATGTAGGTGTCGACCTCGGACGGTCCGAGCTCAAGCCCCTCGGCGGTCGCGTTCAGGTCGCGGGCCAGACCGAACAACTCGACCAGCGTCTTCCCGGCACTCGCGACCGCGTCACGGGCGCGGATACTCGGCTTGGTCTCGACATCCACGATGAGCCGGTCGAAGTCGGTGCGCTGCTCGACACGGGTGGCCTCGACCTTGTACGTCACTTTGAGCACAGGCGAGTAGATCGCGTCGACCAGGATCCGCCCGGCCTGCTTCTCCACCATCGAGCCCGCGGCCGCTGGTACGTAGCCACGACCCCGCTCGACGGTCAGTTCCATGGCCAGCGCCGCACCCTCACCCAGGGTGGCCAGGTGCAGGTCCGGGTTGTGGACCTCCACACCGGTGGGCGCCTCGATGTCGGCGACGGTGACCGCTCCGGGACCGGAGGCCCGCAAGTACATGGTGACCGGCTCGTCCATCTCGGTGCTGACGACGATGCCCTTGACGTTGAGCACGAGTTCGGTGACGTCCTCGGTCATGCCGGGGACCGTGCTGAACTCGTGCTGTACTCCCTCGATGCGGATGCTGGTGACCGCCGCACCGGGGATGGACGACAGCAGCGTGCGCCGCAGGCTGTTGCCCAGGGTGTAGCCGAAGCCCGGCTCCAGGGGTTCGAGGACGAATCGCGACCGACTGTCGGAGACGAACTCCTCGGTCAGGACTGGCCGACTGGCAATCTGCACGTGACTTCTTCCTTTCTCAGGCGACCGCTATATGACGCCCGGGAGACCGCAACAGGGTGCTGCGGCTGTTGGATTACTTCGAGTAGAGCTCGACGATGAGTTGTTCCTGGACAAGCGTGTCGATCTGCTCGCGCTTGGGCAGGGAGTGGACCAGCACCCGGAAGTGCGACGGGATGACCTCGAGCCA